>ENA-OUVC01002124-OUVC01002124.1-marine-metagenome-genome-assembly--contig:-NODE-2124-length-11303-cov-2.882594_pt1 | contig 11303 bp, 14 predicted proteins | sample MGYA00248622_ERZ508571 | MGnify/ENA primary metagenome ERZ508571 (study PRJEB26236, sample SAMN06267175) | marine metagenome | isolation source: Columbia River Estuary | place: USA:Columbia River... | reverse complement strand
CACCACACTAGATGTCCGTCCACTTAGGAGCGGGGACGTTTACGAATCGCAATTTGCGCATCTCTACCCAAGCGATTTAGGCATTCGAGCATTTTGCTTTGACTCACACCCCTAAGTTGACCGCGTAGCAAACCAGAGAGCTTAGGTTGAGTAAGCCCCAAAAGATCAGCTGCCTCGACTTGAGTTAAGTGGCGCTGCTTGATGATTTCGCCAATCTTGAAAGCGAGGCGGGCTTTAACCAGCATTTCATCTGCTTGACTGTCACCCAGATCAACATAGACATTACCACTACTGATTTCAATTTTGCTCATTTTCCATTTCCTTTTGCATGTTTATAAGCCACTTTTAAGCGCTCATGAATTAAATCCATATCCGGCTTTGGGGTGCCAATACCACTAGTCGATTTCTTTTGAAAACAATGCAATACATATACCTTATCTGCCATCTTCACCGTATAGACTTCAGTTGTGTTAAAGAATTCGACATGCCCAATTTAAACCCATTTGGATATAAATTTAACTAACTACCGAAACTAATTCCCCACAGTCACAAAGGATTCGATACACAGGGTTAGAAATCCCTCCCCTCTTTATCAAGTGAAAACCCTCGTTCTTGTGCGTAACGGTTTTTTGACCAGAGCATTTATCGATATTGAGGCCATGCTAACGGACCGATGCTGCACGATATGCAGTCTCTACTGCTCGAAGTATGGTTGCGTGCAATGTTCCAAGCTTGGGCGTATTTCCATGCGGGTTTCTAGCGGGGACCTTAAAGTAGCGATCAGACCAAGGCAGATCAACAATCACCTTGAAGTCAAACTTTGTGTCGTAAGCCAAACCGGCGAGCTTAAAAGCTGCTGGATTCTTAGCTTGGGTGATTGCTACTTCGCCAGTTTTTAGTCGCATTAGATGTTGGGATGTTCCGTACACCACGCTGACTTGATCACCAACATCAAGGCGTTCTACACTCAGCTTAATAGCAAGTCGGGGTTTAGGTCTCGGCTCAATATTGAGAACTTCTGGAAACAAGCACCAAACAATGTCGCCAGGTGCAGGCAGACTCCACACGTGACTCATGCAAACAAAGTGTCGCGTGAAAGCGGTTTACCTTTTGGCAAATGTTTGGCAGCGTCCTTGCGCAATGCCAAAACTTGTTTTGCTGTCAATGGGCCATCATCAGGGGCATAGGCAGGCAAAACATCAGTGGCGAACTTTGATAAGGCCATATGGATTACTTGCGTTTCATTAACATCTAGCTCTTTAGCTATTGCCTTAACCGTTGTTCGAGTAACGCCAAATTGGGTGTCCTTGGAACGAAATTTCACCAACAGGTTTTCATTTGAAGCTTTCATGAATGTACCTCCTTATTTTGTATATATTAAATATATACTATTATTCGGGTTGTTGCAATCCAATCACCACATCAAATGAATACAATTTTGATGTTTTAAGAGTAGGGTAATGATTCTAGAAGATAGGCCTAATAATCGGTTGAACAATCATATCTCCCTGTTTTAATCTGTAAAAACCTTAGCAATAGATTTCTTGGCGATTTCCAATCTCAATAACCAGTGCATGCATTTGGTTACCTACTGGGTGACTTCCTTAGTGCTTGGACTGCTCCAGAGCCCACATGATGTGTTCAGCAACTAGGGGATCAGCGCTTTGTAAGCCATCGCGCAGATGACTCGTAATTTCTTCTTTACTCTGTGCATCCAGATCAGAGGCAAGTGCGTTACCCAGAGCAATCGCTAGATTACGACGCCAGCGTGAGTAGCCAATACGCCGAATCGCACTACCCTCATGGCGCTGATTAAATTGCGTTTCACTCCATGACCAAAGCTCTAAAAGAGTTGCGCTGCCCAGCTGATGGCGCTCGGCAAAATCTGGCACGCTAGTGTGCTGGGCATATTTATTCCATGGGCAGACCAATTGGCAATCATCGCATCCATACACACGATTGCCGATTGCCCTACGAAACTCCACCGGTATCGATCCAGGATGCTCAATCGTCAGATAGGAAATACAGCGCCTTGCATCCAATGCGTATGGGGCGGTAATAGCCTGAGTGGGGCAAATATCGATACAAGCCTGACAAGAGCCGCAATGGGGCTCCACAGGCTCATCCACTGCCAGGGGTAGATTAATCAGTATCTCTCCCAAGAAAAAGAAGGAGCCAAACTCGCGGTGTAGCAGCAAGGTATGCTTACCTCGCCAACCAAGACCTGCTTTTCTGGCGAGCTCTACTTCCATGATCGGAGCAGAATCGGTAAACACGCGGTATTGCAATCCACCCTCATTCGATTGCAAGTGTGCGATCTTTTCCTCGAGTTCAGTGGCTAAGATTTGTAGCTTCGCTCGTAAGATCTTGTGGTAATCACGGCCCCGGGCATAGAGAGAAATCACTGCTTCTTGGGGCTGTTCTAGACGAGCTAACTCTGCAGAAAACTGCTCTTCGGTTGTTTTTGAAGAGTTCTGGGGTAAATAGGGCATGGTCACACAGATTGACCGAATCGCACCCGCCTGCAATTGATCAGGCTGTGCGCGCAAACTAGCATGGCGCTCCATATAGCCCATCTCACCATGACGACCCTCTGCCAACCAACTTGCAAGCTTAGGAACTGCCTCGCTCACATCGGTATCGCTAATCCGTAATTGGCCAAAGCCCAACTCATGGGCTCGGATATTCAGCCAGCTCCGAATGCCTTCCAATTGGTTGTGCAATTCGGATGAAAATGCCTGAGAATGCATATAAATTGAGGGAAATGTCCTGTCTAAAATTACTTTATTTAATCTTCACTATAAAGGCTTGATGTGAGTACTGCGCCCACCAGTAAGCTGACTGGCAACCCAACTGAGCAAGTAAATAAAGACTCCTTCTATGAACTTCATTGTAGCGATGAAGCCGCTACTGTCGCTTTGGTGCAATCCTTAGCTCGGGCGCTCTCTAAATCGATTGTTTCTCAACTGAGTCAAAACCCTACAAGGGCTCATCTTCATATTAGCCTGCAAGGTGATTTAGGATCGGGCAAGACCACGGCAGTGCGTTATCTCTTAAAAGAACTGGGCTATACCGGCAAGGTGAAGAGTCCTACCTATAGTTTATGTGAGCCCCATATTTTGCAGATCAATCAACACCCCATCCAACTCTATCATTTTGATTTCTATCGCATGCAATCACCCTCTGAATGGATCGAGGCAGGCTTACAAGAACACTTTGCTAATCATGAGCCCACGATTTGCATCGTCGAGTGGCCCGAGAAAGCAGGCAATACTCTACCGACAATGGATCTAAGTGTTGGGATTAAAGCAAGCAATCAAACGGATCATTCAAGCGAGTATGAGCGTTTGATTACATTTCATGCCAATACCTCAATTGGTCAAGAGCTCCTGAATAATCTAGTCTCCAAGCCAATAACCTCAAATTAGTTCTAGAGTCTTTATCAATATCCATGGATCCAAAACGCCGCTTAGTCCTAGAACACGGTCTGAAGTCTATGGGGTCTTTGGGGGTACTCGTTTTATTACTGACCGAGAGCGAGTTAGTAGGCGCCAACACCGCAGCCAAGTTAATTGGTGTGCGCATTTGGCCTTCGGAAGATTACACCCGCATTACCTTAGAGTCTGATCAAGTCTTACCCATTAGCCATCAACTCTTAAGTGGGCCCGATCGCTTGGTGGTGGATATTGAGGGTCTGCAGCTCAACCCCACCCTGAAAGATCTGGTGGCCAAGGTCAAACCCAATGATCCCTATGTGTCCCAAATTCGGGTGGGGCAGTTTCAACCGACGGTGGTACGTTTAGTCTTTGATCTCAAAGAGGCTGTAAAGCCCCAACTCTTTAGCTTGGACCCCGTCGCTGAATACCAACACCGCTTGGTCTTTGATCTCTACCCCACCAACCCCCCTGACCCTCTCATGCAGTTGGTCAAGGAGAGTGCCAAGAAAGAGAAATTATTGCTCGAGGCTCAGGGTAAGAAGGATGACGACCCGATTACTGCTTTTGCTAAGTCAGGAAGTACGTCTGAGACTAAATCTGAAAAGGGGGTCAAGCCCTCTGTGCCTCAAAGCGCTGGCAAAGCAAATGATCTGTCGGGAGCCCAACAGCGCATTCCGTTTAAACGCCTTGTGACCATTGCACTAGACCCCGGTCATGGCGGTGAAGATCCGGGAGCGATTGGTGCCCGAGGCTCTTATGAGAAAAATATTGTTCTGTCCATTGCTAAACGCTTAAAGAGCAAGATCGATCAAGAAGCGTCAATGCGCCCGTTTCTAACCCGTGAAGGAGATTACTTTGTGCCACTGCACCGTCGGGTCTCTAAAGCCCGCCAAGTGGAGGCTGATCTCTTTATCTCGATTCATGCCGATGCCTTCATTGAGCCCCGTGCAAGGGGGGCATCGGTCTTTGCCCTCTCGCAACAGGGGGCAACGAGTTCAACAGCGCGCTGGATGGCCAATAAAGAGAATTCCTCAGACTTAATTGGAGGCATCAACATTAAGGTCAAGGACAAGCAGGTGGCTCACCTACTTCTGGATATGTCGACTACTGCCCAGATTAATGATTCGCTTAGGGTGGGCAACTCGGTACTACGCAATATTGGTGATTTTGCCCCTCTGCACAAGAATAAGGTCGAGCAGGCTGGCTTTGCGGTTCTCAAAGCCCCCGATATACCCTCCATCCTTATCGAAACCGCCTTTATCAGCAATCCCCAAGAAGAAAAAAGGCTCAATGACGAGGGTTACCAAGAGAGGATTGCCGAAGCCATCCTAGCGGGCATTAAGGACTATTTTTCTAAGAATCCCCCCGTGGCAAGGCGTGGCTAATAGAGATGCCAAGGCCCCTAAAGAGGTGCTAGAGAGGGTTTCAACATCTTGCTATAATTTGGGGTTTGCTGGACTAATTGTTACCAAAAGTCTCTTTGTGACAGCAAACAATCCAATAAAACCTTGGATCATATTTTTGTAGTGCCATGAAAATGGGACGGTAGCTCAGTCGGTAGAGCAGCGGACTTTTAATCCGTTGGTCGCGAGTTCGAATCTCGCCCGTCCTACCATTTTCATAAGGTCCGTACCGGACACATGGTTTACATTCGGTACCGACCACATGGTTTACACCTTTACCAATCACATCCCCAATACTTTGGGACCAAATGGATTCTCTAGGGCACTAACCTTATGAGATTCCATATCAAAGTAAGCCATATCGTAATCCATAAAGCTGACTAACCACACATCCTCTTCGACTTGGCGCAGTCCCACATCATGGCCAGCGAACACGGTACTAAAGTGGATCTTTTGATTACCCAGACAGATCCTGCCGCATTTAGTCACGGTGACCGTCTTATCGTGGAAGGGGTAACTGACATCTGGCAATCCTTCATATTTTCGGGTCGATGGTTGATAGAGCTGCGCAGGTTTCTTCATCTCCAAGGCTTGATGGGGTCGCTCAAAGTTGTACTCATAGATAAAGTCTTCAAACTTATCTTGTTGTTGCAACAGTGTTTTGGCAGGGGGTTTAGTCGTCGCTTGCTTGAGCGTTAAGTGCATGCGTTCATGGCGGCCATTTTGCTGGGGATTGCCTGGCTTAATCCGCTCAATCCCAATCCCTAAGCGCAGCCACCAGACGGACAAACTCGACAGACCATAAATCGCATTGGGGCTAGCAAAGGGTACCCCATTGTCTGAGCGAATACTGCCTGGCAAGCCATATTCTTTAAAGAGTTGCTCAAAGACGGTAAAGGCTCCGGCTTCTTTGGTGCTCTCTAAGCCCTCACAGCAAATCAAAAAGCGCGAGGCATAGTCGGTGACCGTTAAGGGATAGCAGTATTTGCGGTTACCGAGCATAAACTCCCCTTTGTAATCCACGCACCATAGGGCATTGGGGGATTGAGTATTGCTTAATGCGGTACCTTCAAGCTTGCCATACCGGCGCCGTTTCTTTTTGACTAAACCATGGCGATCCAGTACAGCGTGTACGGTGCTCTTAGCTGGCAAAACGAGCTCAGGGTAGTGAGTGTGCAAGCGGTCTCGTAGTTTAGGAGCGCCCCAGGTCGGGAACTCTTTTTTCAGGTTCACAATCAATTGCTCAATCTGGAAGGGCAAGCGGTTGGCTTGCCTAAAGGGTCTTCTTGATCGATCCGTAAAGGCTTCTAAACCACTGTCTTTATAACGATCAATGATCTTATGGCCAGTCACCCTAGAGATACCGAACTCCTGGCACAGGGTGGCAATCTTCTCGCCATCGAGGTAACGCGACACAAATTTGAGCTTTTCGTCCATCTTCGTACTTTCATTCCACGGCATAGAGTGGTCCCTCCTATGCCAAAAACTGTAAAGTATGTGTCCGGTATAAAGTGTTAACTATGTGTCGAGTCGTACAATCAGTTCATATAGATCTAGGCTGAAGTATTTGCTGTCATGCTTTCAAAAATTGAGGCTTAATTTGAATTTGACTGCCTCTATAGATTTCACAATGACGCCGAGTGCGAAATTCTTACTTGATTGGTGTCCCATCACCGCCCAGCGGCAATGATGTTGTGGCAGGCACATTACCATTCTGAAGGAGCATAAATGCAGTAATCGCAGTTTTCTGTTGATCATTGATCTTGTTCGGGTCATCAAAGGGCATGAGCATTTGTAGATAGTCAAACAAGCCTTTGGCGGTCAAAAACTTTTTGATATCCTGACCTTGACCCCAAATCGGTCTTGGAAATGCTACCGCATCTCGCCCATTGACGCCATGGCATACCGAACAATTACTTTGATAAAGCTTAGCTCCGTCAATAATTTGTGGGCTAGCATTTGTGGGGAGTGAAGGGGAGCTTCCTTGGGCGCTTGTAATACTTGAAAAGGTGATTAAAGAAAAGCTCGTGAGGACAAGGAATTGAGTTTTCATTGCAAGTAAATAAAAAAGTGTCTTAGACAAAATATCTAAGACACTTTTGCCTCAGTTAATTAAACAACTTGGACACGGAATTTCGGAATTGCACCATTGGCCATGCCTAACTGATTAAACGGCACAGTTTCGGGTTGAGTATTACCCTTCATATCCACACCCCGCGTCTCAATCACATGGTTGCCTGCGGTTGCATTCCATGGGAAGTCAAAGCGAACCCAAGTGTAGCGACCCAGATTGGGCTGCATGATTGAGGCTTTCTGCCATGGCCCTCCATCGACACGGTATTCCACGTGCTTAATGCCGTATTGGGGTGCCCAGGCATAGCCCTTAATCATTTGCTTTCCTGCAGCAAGCTTTGGTAATTCACCGCGCTTGAGAGGATAGTTTGCTGGAATGGACGGAGATTTCTCCAAGACCAACGGCACCGTGATTAACGACTTAATTGGCATCCAGGTCACCATTGGACCTTTGACATCCTCTGGGGTGACGCCAATAAACTCATCGGTAGCTAAAATTTTCGGAACTGGGTAATCAGGCCCGATGTAGGCTTCACCCTTTGTATTTAGGCGTACCCAATGATTGAAGTTATCAATCTTAATATCCGTTAACCACTTGATCGAGGCAGTTCCTCCAAAACCAGGAACTATTAGTCGTACTGGTGCTCCATGGTCAGCTGTCAAGGCATTACCATTCATCTTGTAGCAAATTCCGATATCGTTTTGACGCGATAAAATATCTGCAACTTGAATCGGTCTTTCCATATCATTGCCATCAACACCAGATCTGAAAAGTGCAGATTTCGCGTCTTTCCTGAGACCGACCATGCCAAATATTTGGTTTAACGATACATATTGCCATTCGGCCTGACCAATAGCGCCAAGTACCCAGTTTCCACCAGCTACCTTCATCTGGTCTTGCTGTTCCCAGAAGAGGCTACGTCCATTACCGTGGCACTCCATGGTTGCAATAATGGTTCTGGATGGCATCTTGATGAGATCGTCGTATGTAATTTCGATTGAGCGATCAACGGCATTGCCGTGCACCTTCATCTTCCAGTTCTTAGGATCTAAGATAGGCTTTTGCTCCACCATCGGAGTGGGGTAATGATTACGAACATAAAATTCTTCTACAGGCGTAATGTAAGTACTAAAGTCCCAATAATTACCACTGCGGACCGTGGCGCCAATGTTTAGTAATCGGGAGTCATCTTTGAGCAAGGCTTTACGTGCAGCAGTAGCAGCACCAGCTCCAGGAGCAGATTGGGCATTCGCAAATAAAGGGGCTACAGCGGAGGCTGCGCCAAAAGCAGCGGCAGAGACAAAGAAGCGACGGCGATCAGATTGCGGACCAATCTTAAGTGCTTCATCAATTAACTTCAATTCCTGTTGTTGCTGGTTCTTAATGGACATATAAACTCCTTTTAAGTAGCGCTAAGGGCGGTACACATTCTTTATAATATTTTGATAATCTTAAAACTATCAGTACATATACCGAAAGGGTTAACCATTAACTTTTTAGTGTTTAAACGAAACCAAAACCCTTGCCAAACTCATTAAGTCATTGAATTTTCAAGGGGTGGCATAATTAATAAATTAGATTTAAGGTAAAAGATGAATAACATTGATGCAGTCAATGTCTTTTTAGCTCTCGGACAAGAAACCCGTTTAAATACCTTTCGCCTCATTGTGCAGCGCGGCGATGTGGGTTTAACTCCCAGTGAAATTAGTGAAAAGTTGGGCATTCCTAATGGAACATTAAGTTTTCATTTGAAAGAGCTTTCCAATGCAAAACTGATATTGGTTGAGCGAAAGGGTCGCAATTTAATTTATCGACCCGCTGCAGATCGGATCGACAAGCTTTGCAATTTCTTATTAGAGAATTGTTGTGGTGGTAAGCCGTGTATGACATCACAAAGTAAAAAGAAAGAGAAGTGCTAAATCGTTGGATAGTTTGAAATGTCGGTTTTCCCGACAAAACATATTCCACAGACATCAATTTTCATTCTAAATTGCTGAATGGTTTGTTTAATCGTCTAGAGACATTTTCTTTTTAGGCGAAGAGTGCGCGCTCAAGTCAAGATATCGGCCAAAAAATTAAAGCCAAAATGAGACGTCGTTTATGGCTATAGGCTAATTAAATAGATCTTTGATTAACCCTTTTAGATAATTCTTCAGCACTCTCTTTTCGCTCGCTATAGCGGTCTGTCAAATAAGCTGAAACGGAACGGGTTAATAAAGTAAATTTGACCAACTCCTCCATCACATCAACTACACGATCGTAATTGGCTGATGGCTTCATTCGATTGTTGTCATCAAACTCTAAAAATGCTTTGGGTACAGAGGATTGATTGGGAATGGTGATCATCCGCATCCATCTTCCCAGAATGCGCATTTGATTAACAGCATTAAAAGATTGCGAACCACCGTTCACTTGTAATAAAGCCAGGGTCTTACCTTGACTAGGCCTTACTGCGCCAATACTTAAAGGTATCCAATCAATTTGAGACTTCATCAGTCCTGTCATTGCGCCATGGCGCTCGGGACTGCTCCAAACCATGCCTTCAGACCACTCTACCAGTTCTCTTAGTTCTGCAACTTTAGGATGTGTTTCGGGGGCATCATCTACTTGGGGCAACCCATGGGGATTAAAGAACCGTGTTTCACAGCCCATTGCTCTCAATAATCTTTCAGCTTCTTCTGCTAAAAGGCGACTAAAGGACCTTTCCCTAAGAGAGCCATATAACAGCAATATCTTTGGTGGATGACTTAATGGGGCTACAGTTCGTAGCTTTTCAAGATCAGGCTTGTGAAAGAGTGCTTTGTCGATATTAGGAAGGTCGGTCATGAATGAATGTTAATCAAAATCGGTGAAATAGCTCAAAACATCTATAAAAACTAGATTTCATTGAACTGTCACAATAATTCTATTATCATCGAATTATGAAAAATACAGAAGCCGTAAGTGCATTTGAAGCTCTTGGACAAGAGTCTCGCTTAAATGTTTTCCGTTTGATTGTTCAGCGGGGCGATGTTGGTTTGACACCGAGCCAAATCATTGAAAAGCTAGGCATTCCTAATGCGACCTTGAGTTTTCATTTAAAAGAACTCTATCAAGCTAACTTAATTTCGGTAGAGCGTCAAAGTCGCAATCTAATCTATCGCCCCAATGCTCAATTGGTCCAAAACCTCAGTGAGTTCTTATTGGATAACTGTTGCGGCGGTAAGTCCTGTTCACCTGTTAAATCCTCCAAAAAGGTTAAATCGCTATGAAGTCATACAACATTCTTTTTTTGTGCACCCATAACTCTGCGCGCTCAATTATTGGTGAAGCATTGGCATCTACTCATCCAAGTGGAAAATTCAAAGGTTTTTCTGCGGGTTCTACTCCGGGTACAAGCGTAAATCCGATTGCCGCTGACATTGCTACAGAATTGGGAATGGATCACACTTTGCTAAAGTCAAAAAGTTGGGATGTGTATGGCCAAGCAGATGCCCCCAAGATGGATTTCATCATTACCGTTTGTGACAATGCGGCTGGGGAGCAATGCCCATTTTGGCCTGGACAGCCTGCTACAGCGCACTGGGGATTTCCTGATCCATCACAAGTTCAGGGTACAGAATTAGAAAAGCGTCATGCATTTAACGACGTCATGAATGGTCTGAAAAGGCGTTTAGATATATTAGCGTCTATGCCTTTAGAGAAACTGGATTCAATGAGCTTGAAGGCAATTCACACTCAAGTATGAGAAGTTATATAAGTGAGTTTGTGGGCACAGCCTTGCTATTAGCAATAGTGGCTGGCTCTGGAGTTATGGGCGAGACTTTGGGGGCGGGCAACGCCGCAGTGGCACTACTTGGAAACAGTATTGCTACTGGGGCAGGGCTCTACGTTTTAATTGTTTTATTGGGGCCCATCTCGGGCGCTCACTTTAATCCGGTTGTCACATTGATGTTTTGGAAGCTAGGGTATCTTGATTTAAAAAAGATGCTTGGCTATTGGGCATGTCAGTTCACAGGCGCTATTGCTGGTATCTGGCTGACACATTTAATGTTCAGCTTACCAATTATTCAAGAATCAACCAAGGTTAGAACAGGATTGGGGATTTGGGTAAGTGAGTTTATATCTACTCTTGTATTGCTTGCAGTCATTCATATTGGCGATAAAGAGGCTAAAGATAAGGTTCCAATGTTAGTTGCTTTAACAGTGACAGCAGGCTATTGGTTTACTTCATCTACCTTCTTTTGTAATCCTGCCGTGACATTTGCCCGAAGTTTAACAGACACATTTGTAGGTATTGCTCCAGAAAATATTTTAGGATTTGTCATTCCTCAAATTATTGCGCTCATCCTCATACTTAAAATTATTAAAAAATAGTTTTATAAACTACTTCTGCATAAAAAATAGATG
>ENA-OUVC01002122-OUVC01002122.1-marine-metagenome-genome-assembly--contig:-NODE-2122-length-11308-cov-3.965987_pt1 | contig 11308 bp, 13 predicted proteins | sample MGYA00248622_ERZ508571 | MGnify/ENA primary metagenome ERZ508571 (study PRJEB26236, sample SAMN06267175) | marine metagenome | isolation source: Columbia River Estuary | place: USA:Columbia River... | reverse complement strand
ACCCATACCAGCCACAATTCTGTTTCGTTTTGGAAAAAAATAGGGAAGTGGAATTATGCCTTTTTTATTTTCAGTTATAAGACCCCCTTGTGCAAGCATATCAATGGCAAGACGGCGATGTTGTTTTGGATAAATTTGATCCAATCCATGTGCAAGGACCCCCCAAGTAGGAATTTTTTTGTCTAATGCATTTTTGTGTGCAATACCATCTATACCCAAGGCCATTCCACTGATGATGCCGATGTTTAAATGCGCAAGCCCTTCCGTTATTTCATGAATGACCCTATTTACTTGACTACTGTGTTGCCTAGTGCCAACAATGCTTACCAAATGTTTTTTATTAAAATCCATTTTGCCCTTTACATATAAAATTGTTGGGGCATCGTCACAATGCACTAATCGGTCAGGATAAGTTGCATCAAAAATGCAGGTAGCATGTATATCATGCTTTTGCATAAATGCCAGTTCCCTTTCGGCTTCCTCCCATGGCCAATCATTTAATAATATTTTTTTTATATCATCACTTACTTCTATAAAAGGAATTTCCAAATTGAAGCGTTCCTTGTAAATAATTTCAGCGGAACTAAAATGTGCAAGTAGTAATTTTCGTTGCTTGTCGTTAAGGCCAATAATTTTACTAAATGCAATACTATACAATAAATGATTTGACATAGGGCGAATATCCCTATGCAGTCAAATTAAATTTAGCGTATAAATACGCTATTTTGGTATTGAAATGGTAAAGCTAGTGCGTCTGTTTTGTTGACGACCTTGTTCTGTATCATTGCTGGCAATAGGTTTGGTATCGCCATAACCAATGGTGGTGATACGTTGCGCTAATATTTTATGCTCCATCAAAAATTGGGCGATTGATTTAGCACGACTCAAGGATAGTATTTTATTTTTATTTGCATCACCTGTATTATCCGTATGTCCTTCAATTAAAATAGTAGCGGTTGGTTGCGCTATTAAATAAGCGACTAATTCATTTAATTCCTTTTCGGATCCTGGTAATAATCTAGCAGCATCTGAAGCAAACAAAACATTTTTGAATGTTTGTGTAAATTGTTTTTTGATTGCATTCAAATAAAATTCCTGTGTGCTGATATTGTCCTTGTCAAAAGACGTGCTCGTGATTGTTGTATTCGCATCTTCGTGAAATGAGCTAGTAATAGATATACCAACGCTATCTATATAAGGAAGCGCAAAAATAAATTGCCCGCTGCTATCCACTTCAATTTTTGTAAAACTAGATTGGTCGGCAGGGTCAACTAAGTTGACAATTGCTGTAATTGTTTTTTTAGTAGTCGCATCTTTAATTAGTCCTTTTAGAAAAAACTTTTTATTTGCCCTGGTGGCTTTTGATAAAGTGACTTTATAAATATCTAATCCGCCTCGGCTATCCGATCTGTCACTTGCAATATAGGCATCAACGCCATTGCTAGCAACAGCAATACTGCCTTCATTATCAAAAGTATTAATAGGGTAGCCTAGGTTTAAAGGAGTGGTCCAATTGCCATCAATTTTTTGATGCACAACAAAAAAATCAGCACCGCCATAGCCAGGCCATCCAGTGGATGAAAAGTACAAACTATTATTGTCGGCATGAATGAATGGCGTTTGCTCATCTCCAGAAGTATTTATTTGAGGGCCCAAATTTATTGCCTCCTCCCAACCTCCTTTTTCATTTTTGAATGCAATATATAAATCAATTCCTCCTAGTCCGCCTGGGCGATTACTGCTAAAATACAATGCTTTGCCATCTGGTGAAATACTGGGTGCACTATCCCAATAATCAGTGTTCACATTACGCCCTAAATTTTTTGCAGTAGTCCAGTAATTGCCTGCTTTTACTGATTTATAAATATCGTATCTACCATAACCTTGCTCAGGGTAGTCGGCTGCAAAATACAAAGTTTGCATATCAGGTAAAAAGCTAACACTTCCTTTTTTATCGGCAAAATTGATGGAGTCCTCCAATAATTTGGCTTTGGTAAAACCAGAAGTGGTTAAGGTGCTCGTATAAAAATCTTCCCTGCGAATATTTAATTTTCGCATAAAAAATAACACACTATCCTTTATTGAAAAATAAGGAAAATATTCAGGTGCAGCAGTGTTAATACTATCTCCTAAATTATGAATACTTATTTCGTCATTGGAAGGATACGCAATTGCATAATTACAAATCGTTAAAAAATTAAGCGCCTTCACTTTCAAGTCAGCAGTCATTTTTTCATTATTCAAATTCCCTAGGATCAATTCTTTTGCTTTAGTATAATCTCCAATACTCGCAAAAGCAGCTGCTTGTTTTATAAAGTAAGGAAAGCTTACCATTGCATCAAGTTGCACCGCCTTATTGTATATGGGTATCGCTGCAGTATATTTTTTTAAATCTAAGTTTACTTGAAACAAAGTCAACACCGGATCAATAAAACTAGGATCCGTTTGTATGCTCTTCTCCAACAAGGGAATACATTTGTCATATTGTTGTTCATCAAAAGCGACTAATGCTTTTTGGTATAATTTTTCAGCAGCTGAACGATTGTTTTGCGCAAACGATGGATTGTATTTCAAACATGAAAACAATATAAGTAAGTAAAACACATAATGCGTTTTTCTATTATTCATAATCCATCAAATTGGGTACGTAAATATAAACTACTTAAGGAACTTGTATGTATTTATGCAGCTGCGCGCTTAATTCCCAATGCGGGTGCGCTTTAATATAATCAATTGCCAAAGGGGTCATAGTATCGGCCTTATCCCATTCTGGTTGTAAGTAAAGTTTACAATTGGGAGACACCCTTTTTTCAAAGCTTTCCGCCCAATCAATGTCGGATTTATTAAATACCACCACTTTTAATTCCGATGCAGCAGCAACGCTTTCTTCCAAGGGAAATTTGAACTTTTTTGGGGACAAGCAAATCCAATCCCATTGTCCAGATAATGGACTTGACCCTGAAGTTTCAATATGTGTTTGAAAACCAGCAGCTTTTAATGCGGTGGTTAATGGATCTAATACATGTAATAAAGGTTCACCTCCTGTGACAATTGCAATTTTACTTGGATGCGCTAAAGCGGCATTTACAATTTCATCAATACTTAAATGTGGATGTTTGTTTGCATCCCAACTTTCTTTAACATCACACCACACACAACCAACATCACATCCGGCAAGTCGAATAAAAAATGCAGCTTTACCTTGATGGTATCCTTCTCCTTGTAAGGAGTAAAACATTTCCATCACTGGATAGGTGGTTGTAGTACTCAAGCTTATTTATTTTGAGAAGCCTCGTAAGCCTTCATTGTATTTTTTAATAATCCTGCAATGGTCATTAAACCAACACCACCTGGAACAGGAGTAATAGCAGATGCTTTTGTACAAGCCTCTTCATAATTTACATCTCCTTTAATTCTAAAACCTTTTTTTGCAGTAGCATCTTCCACTCTTGTAATACCCACATCTATAATCACTGCACCTGGTTTAATCATGTCGCCAGTTAAAAAATTAGGAACGCCTAATGCTGCAACAATGATATCTGCTTCCAAACAAATTTCTTTTAAATTTTTTGTATGACTATGGCAAAGTGTAACAGTGCAATTGCCTTGTGGAATATTACTACTTAATAAAATACTCATGGGTCTTCCAACAATATTACTGCGACCAATCACCACTGCATTTTTTCCTTTGGTTGGAATATCAAAATGCGCTAACATTAATATTATTCCGTATGGTGTTGCAGGAATAAAAGTGGGTAAGCCTTGAACTAATCTTCCCACATTCGCAGGATGAAATCCATCCACATCTTTCGCAGGGTTAATGGTCTCAATTACTTTTGCTTCATCAATATGTTTCGGAAGGGGCAACTGAACCAAAATGCCATCGATAGCAGGATTGTTATTTAATTCAATGATTTTATCTAATAATATTTTTTCACTTACATCTACATCCAACCGAACCAAAGTGGATTCAAAACCCGTTTCCTCGCAATTTTTCACTTTGCTTGCTACATAGGTTTCACTCGCACCATTATTGCCCACTAAAATGGCTGCCAAATGAGGTGATCGTTTCCCCGCAATGGTAAGTGCTTGTGTTTGAGCCAATAAAGTGGCTTTTACTGCTGCCGAAGCTATTTTCCCGTCTAGTATTAACATGCCACAAATTTAGTTATTTGATTTAGAGCATTGTAATTTTTTTTTAACATTCCATCCCCTGTATCTTTGCCCACATAAATATACCTATGGAACAAAATCCCAACCAGCCGTTAAACATTGAAATTACCGAGGAAATTGCAGAAGGCAGTTATGCTAATTTGGCAATAATTACACATAGCAATGCTGAATTTGTGATTGACTTTGTCAATGTGATGCCAGGCACCCCTAAAAGTAAAGTAAAGTCGAGAGTGATTTTAACGCCGATGCATGCCAAAAGATTCATGAAGGCATTGGTTGAAAATGTAGAAAGATATGAGGAAGCCAATGGAGCAATTGGAGATATGTTACCTGTTGAAATTCCTATGAATTTTGGAGGACCAACAGCACAAGCATAATTGCATTACCAATTCAGGCTTTGTTCGGCATAACTATAATATCCTTCTGTACTTACAATGAGGTGATCAATTAGTTTGATGTCAAAATAGGCCGCCCCTTTTTTAATTTTTTCTGTTAGAAGATCGTCCATATTACTTGGTTTTAATTGACCACTTGGATGGTTGTGGCAAATAATGAAACCAGTAGCTTCGTGGCTGAGTGCGAGCTTGAAAATTATTCTGGGATCCGCCACCGTACCCGTGATGCCGCCTTCACTTAAAATTTCCTCATGAATTACTTTGTTGGCTTGATTTAACAAAAGCACCATAAATAATTCTCTACTTTCAAATTGAAGTAAATATTTTAAATGATCAGCAACATCTTTACTTTGTCTTATATTTTTTTTATCAATACTATTATTCATGCGACGTGAACCTAATTCAATAGCAGCTAGTATTCGAATGGCTTTTATTTTTCCAATTCCTTTAATCTTTAAACCTAGAATATCCGCTACAGATAATTTTGAAAATTTTTGCAAATTATTTTGTGCAGCATTTAATAATGACCTTGCTAAGTCAACTGCATTTTGATGTATCGTGCCATGTTGAAGAATAATGGCGAGGAGTTCCACATCACTTAAATTTTTAGCACCTCGTTTGTACATTTTGTAAATGGGTTGGTCCTCGTTGGCCCAGGACTTTATATTGTTCAAGACTTGCATACTAATTTTTTTCAAATCTATGGCCATTCACCACCTAAAAAAAAGGTATAAATACTTAAAAAGAATAGTCATTATGTGCATAAGTCATTGATTTGTTGAAAAGTACCCTACTATTTATTTATAATTTGTAAACGATAATTATAACTTTGGCCCATATCCCAAACACATGAATCCTTCTGTTAAAATATTTGCCGGAACTGGCTCACAAGCCCTTGCTGAAAAAATTGCACAACGCTTTGGAGCACCCATTGGAAAAATCAATATCCAAAAATTTAGCGATGGTGAGTTTCAGCCCATTTTTTTAGAAAGTATCCGTGGCGATTATGTTTTTTTAGTTCAAAGCACTTATGCGCCTACTGAAAACATCATGGAATTATTAATGATGATTGATGCAGCGAAAAGAGCCAGTGCCTATAAAATAATTGCAGTGGTGCCTTATTATGGTTTTGCAAGACAGGATCGTAAGGACAAACCAAGGGTAGCGATAGGAGCAAAATTAATTGCAACATTATTAGAAGCAGCAGGCGCACACCGTGTGATTACGATGGATTTGCATGCGGCACAAATACAAGGATTTTTTGACGTACCAGTGGATCACTTAGATAGTTCAGCCATATTCATTCCCTATATTGAGCAATTAAAATTAGAGAATCTAACTTTTGCGGCACCGGATGTTGGAAGTACCAATCGCGTGCGTGAAGTGGCTAATTATTTTAATGCGGAAATGGTAATTTGTGATAAGCATCGTAAGCGCGCCAATGAAATTGCGAGTATGGTGGTGATTGGAGATGTGACAGGGAAAGACATTGTTATTGTAGATGATATTTGCGATACAGGTGGCACTTTGGTAAAGGCGGCAGCGCTATTAAAGGAAAAGGGAGCTAGATCAGTTAGGGCCATGATTACACATCCAGTTTTAAGTGGGAAAGCCTACGAAAACATTGAAAATAGCGTGTTAGAGGAATTGGTGGTATGCGATACCATTCCATTAGCGCATCCGTCGGCTAAAATCAAAGTAGTAACGGTAGCTGATTTATTTGCAATAGCTATCCGTAATGCCTATGAAAATAAGAGCATAACTAGCTTATTTGTTCACTCCCAATTAAAGGCAAGAGGTTAATAATCAATTACTTATCAAATAAAGGTAAATAGTAAGGAGAGACTTTGGTTTCTCCTTTTTTATTTCCTACCTTCGCCCTCCATTATTGAGAAAGAATAATGGGTGTAGATAGCGAAAGCTATCTATCATCTTACAATAGAAAAAATTATAAAATGAAAACAATTACAATCGATGGCCACTTGAGGACCGAAAATGGCAAAAAAGTCGCCCGCCAGCTTCGCTCTCAGGACAATGTGCTAGCTGTAATTTACGGGGGTGCTACTGAAGTAAATTTTTATGCTCCAGCAAAGGCTTTTAAGTCTTTAGTGTACACAAGTGAATTCCAATTAGCAGATGTTACAGTAGAAGGAAAAACTTACAAATGCATTTTGAAGGATTTGCAGTTTGATAAGGTAACTGATGCTTTAATACACGTTGACTTATTAGAATTAGTAAATGACAAAAAAGTAGTTGCTACTTTACCTTTAAAGATGGTTGGTACTTCTGTGGGTGTTAAAGCAGGAGGTAAACTTATCATTAAAATGAAGTCATTAAAGGTTAAGGCATTACCAAAGGATTTAAGAGAGTATATTGAGTGTGATATTACCAACCTTGAATTGAATGGAAACATTCGTGTTCAGGATGTAAAAGCGCCAAATATGGAACTTTTAAATCCTCCTCGTATACCAGTTGCTTCAGTTGTTTTAACTCGTGTTTTAAAGCAAGAGGAATCTGCTGCTCCTGCTGCAAGTGTTGCTGCTCCTGCTGCTGCACCGGCTGCTGCAAAAGCGGCACCCAAGAAATAAGAACTTATTTATTTAAGCATATACAAATCCCTTCCCGAGTTTCGGGAGGGGATTTTAGTTTTAAATAAAGGGTAATTTTTGCTTAAATTTGAATTTGAACGATCATTATAGCATGTCAAAATTTTTAATCATAGGCTTAGGGAATATCGGACCCGAATATGCACACACAAGGCATAATATAGGCTTTGATGTACTTGATGCTTTTGTGATAAAGCAAGGCGGCTTTTTTAAATCGGATCGACTGGCTGATGTTGCAGAAGTAAAGTGGAAGGGTAAAACATTTATTTGTGTAAAGCCCACCACCTTTATGAATTTAAGCGGCAAGGCTTTTAAATATTGGATGGACAAAGAAAAAATTGAGATCGAAAATACTTTGACGATTGTTGATGACTTGGCATTACCTATTTCAAAAATTCGATTACGTGCATCAGGGTCGGATGCTGGGCATAATGGATTAAAAGATATTCAATTAACATTGGGTACTGATGCGTATCCAAAACTAAGATTTGGCATAGGTAATGATTTTAAGAAAGGGCAACAGATTGATTTTGTTTTAGGCAAATGGAATACCGGCGAAAAAAAAATCGTGGAACTAAAAATAGAAAAAAGTGTCGAAGTGATTGAGTCATTTGCTAGCATAGGATTATCCAGAACGATGACTATGGCAAACGCACTGGAGATTGTAGCTTAAAAAAAATATTTGTATGAGTATATTTTGTATTGGACGCAACTATGTTGCGCATGCACAGGAGTTAGGAAATGAAGTACCCACTTCGCCTGTTATATTTATGAAGCCTTCCGCTTCCTTATTAGCCGATGGAAAAAATTTCAATATCCCTTCCTTCACCAATGATTTACATTATGAAGGTGAATTAGTTTTACGTGTAAGTAAACAAGGAAAAAATTTAAAAGCTGTAAATGTACTAGACTATTGCGATGCCATCACTGTTGGTATTGATTTTACTGCACGCGATTTGCAAGCCAAGCTAAAAGAAAAAGGATTGCCTTGGGAAAAAGCAAAAGCGTTTGATGATTCAGCTGTTTTAGGGAAATGGATACCATTAACTGCGGCAATTTTAGATCAACCCATCCACTTTTCATTACATAAAAATGCTACCGTTGTTCAAGATGGCGACTCATCGTTAATGATATTTTCATTGGCCACCATATTAGAAAGTATCACTGAATACTTTACTATATATCCAGGCGACTTAATATATACTGGCACGCCAGTTGGGGTAGGCCCCACGAACAAGGGAGATGTTTTTGAGGGCTATTTTGAAGCAAATCAAGTATTTAGCGTTAAAGTGAACCCGTAATTATCAAAATTTTTAACTAAATTTGCCACCCCTTAAAAGGGGTAATAACCATTCGGCGAGGTAGCTCAGTTGGTTAGAGCACAGGATTCATAACCCTGAGGTCCCGGGTTCAAATCCCGGTCTCGCTACATGAAAATCAACCACTTACGTTTATTCGTAGGTGGTTTTTTATTTTGTGTGAGGATTTGTGTGAGGAACTGTGTGAGGAAAACCTATTTTTTACCAAAAACACGAACATTTAAAGCAGATATTTCTACAGCAGTTAACACCTTAGGATCAAGATAATATTTTTCTAAAACTTGGGTGGTAGAGTGGGAGCTAACCAGTCCTGTATCATCACCTAATACTTGATGATGCCATGTCAAATAGGTTTTACGTAGGTTACTTAAACTGATGTCCTTCTTGATACCTGCACCTTCTTTGTAATGGGAAAACCCTCTACTCAAATCGGTCATGATGGTTTTGGTGGTGGATGTTCTATTAGGGTACAATATATATTCATCCGTTCCAATCTTTTCATTCATACCTAATTCAATCAGAAAGTCCTCAAGGTCAACATTGATACCAATATATTTTTTACACTCCTTGTTATCCTTTTTCATCCGCTTTACTTTTAAGTTATCAATGATAAAAAGTTTAACTCCTTGTGGTGTGCTAAATATGTCAGACCATTTCAGGTCCACCACTTCTTCGCGCCTACCTCCTGTTAAAAGGAATAACTTAAATCCATCTTTTAGATAGGGTCTAAACATATTTTTTTTCTCACCCTTTCCTCCTAGCGTTATAAATGGGTTGAATGTATCAACAGTACCTAAGATTTTATTAAATTCATCCTCAGTTATTGTATCAATAGAAGATGGTGTTGCAGCTTTGGTAATAAATTTTCTAAATGGGTTTTTCATTTCAATATTTTCAATTTCTATCAAGAACTCAAAGAATGCACGTACAGCTATAAAGCACTTATTAAATGTCTTTGGGGAATAATTTTTTTCTGACCATATGTAAAAGTTTGATACATCCTCGGTTTTAATATCAGTTGGTCTTGTCCTTTTGATGTTCTTTGTGAGCGATAAGTTTTCAATAAACTTCCAACAGAACCTCACAGATTCGTCGATATGACCTTGAGATACGTTCTTTTTTAGATGCGCAAATTTTGACTCGCCAGACATATACTCACGGTATTTTACAACTGCATCACCTATGTTATAATCAGTTAAATCTTCTGAGCATATTTGTTTATTCTTTTCAAATCCATTTTGAATTAATTCTTTTTCTATATGTGCACATTCAAGAATTGCGTCATTATAATTTACTGCTTCTAAAAACACAGATTTTACACCATGCTTAGTTCCAGGAATGTGAATTCTTACTCGATAAACTTGTCGGTCATAATGTCTACACTTATTATTATCTACTCTGCATGTTTTGCAGAATATCTTTAGCCCTTTATGTGGATTTTTTGGGAGTGTTAGTTTGTTCATCCTAATAATTTCTTGTATCGGTCTAGATCCTTTTTATTAATTCTGGATGGCTTAACCATTGGAGTATAGGACACCTCATCTTCAAGTAAAGTAATAGTTAGATGATATACAGGTAGGTCTTTAACTACATCACGGTAGCGTTCCTTCCATTTATCTGGATATTTGTTTCTTAGTTGTTGTACATATGGTATATCTATATGACTATCTACTTCAACTTGATAAACAAATGAATTATTTAAAAATCTGTGTATTTTAATACCTTTCTCCATCAGCCATTTTTTGGCAGTTTCAATATTTTTGACATAGATTTTCTCTGCAACCTGTGCAAGTGTTAGGGTATCTAAGCTTCTAGAAAAATTGTTATAATATTCTGACAAACTAAAAAATTTAAGATGTTATAGTTTACTGTTTTTTTTATTTTGGTAATCATCCCACCATTTCATCCCTTTAATAATTAAGAACCCGCCAACTAATGATAAAGCAACCACAAAAATTACTCTAGCAGTTTTTTTAGAGTTACCATTATTATTTGGTATAGGTGGTATAATGTTTGGCAGATTGTTAATTACTGGGTTTGATATAGGTGGCAGCACTGGTGGAATACTTGATCCCATAAATGTGTGCTTCCCGTCAACACTATATGTTGGTGCATTTTTATATAGCTCTGCAAAAGCTGGATCTTTTAATAGTTCTTCTAGCATAGTTTATAAATTTTAAGTATTAGAGGTTTGAAAAATATATAGCCAATATCTCCAAGTGCAACACCAACGCAACCTTCTTTTATAAAAGTTCCAGTTTTAAGAGACCAATTAATTTTAAAGGGTGATACGTAATTAAGATCGATCGGGACTTCAAATCCAAATTCATCTGCAAGATTAATAAAGTGCTCCCTCAGCTTAATAATAGGGTCAGCTGTATTTCGGACTTTTATGTAATTATTTGCTTCGCGTTCTTTCTTATATAACAAAGCATGTTCATTTGAACAAGTCAAGGCGTTTTTGTGACGACTATTTGGTATTATTTCTTCACAGTAAAGACATTCTCTCATATTATAATTTTAATTTTTTATCCTTTAAAAAATTTCTCTGTTTTATTATCGAAATTGATGTAGTATGCACCTTTAATTAAGTTTTCACAATTTACAGAAGAACCAAATCCTTTCTTGACAATATTACCGTATGCATCAAAAATCTCATACTTCGTTTCGACTGCTTTTCCGTCTGCGGTAAAATTAATTACACTTTTAACCTTTATCGGACTTTTTTCAACTGAAGAAGAAGAAGAAGCGAATTTGACTTCCTTGGACGTTTTCTTTGACCCTGAATGATCAATCTGAGCAACTCTCACAGTGT
>ENA-OUVC01002121-OUVC01002121.1-marine-metagenome-genome-assembly--contig:-NODE-2121-length-11308-cov-9.550975_pt1 | contig 11308 bp, 9 predicted proteins | sample MGYA00248622_ERZ508571 | MGnify/ENA primary metagenome ERZ508571 (study PRJEB26236, sample SAMN06267175) | marine metagenome | isolation source: Columbia River Estuary | place: USA:Columbia River Estuary... | reverse complement strand
TTGCCGTCGACGAGGACGAGGTCGAGCATCTCGTGGCGCGTGTACATCTTCACCGTGCCGAGGCCGATCTGGCGGGAAAGCGCGGAGTACGCGCCGATGAGCAGCTGCTGGCCGGTCTGGCCGCGGGCGTAGAAGGTGCGCGAGACCTGGGCGCCGCCGAAGGAGCGGTTGGCGAGGAGGCCGCCGTATTCACGGGCGAAAGGCACGCCCTGCGCGACGCACTGGTCGATGATGTTCACCGAGACCTGGGCGAGGCGGTAGACGTTGGCTTCGCGGGCGCGGTAGTCGCCGCCCTTGATGGTGTCCTGGAAGAGGCGGCGGACGCTGTCGCCGTCGTTCTGGTAGTTCTTCGCGGCGTTGATGCCGCCCTGCGCGGCGATCGAGTGGGCGCGGCGCGGGCTGTCCTGGTAGCAGAAGCAGGAGACCTCGTAGCCCATCTCGGCGAAGGAGGCGGCGGCGGCGGAACCGGCGAGGCCGGAGCCGACCACGATGACGTGGTACTTGCGGCGGTTGGCCGGGTTCACCAGGCGGAGCTTCGCCTTATGGTTGTTCCACTTGTCGGCCAGCGGGCCGGCGGGGATCTTGGAGTCGAGTTTCATGGGTCGGGGCGCTGGAGGTGACGGTTACTTCAGGCAGCCGGTGAGCACGGCGAGAGGGATGGAGATGAAGCCGAGGGCCACGATCCAGGCGTAGGCCAGGGCGAGGACGTCGAGCCGCCCGCGCCAGCGCTCGTTGCGCAGGCCGAGGGTCTGGAAGACGCTGCTGACGCCGTGGCTGAGGTGCAGGCAGAGCAGCAGCATGCTGATGATGTAGAAGACGGCGACCGTCTTGCAGGAGAAGCCCGCGACGACCATCTTGTAGACGTCGTCCCCGTAGGCGACGTCGCCCAGGGCGACCGCCTTCAGGGTGAAGTGGAGGAGGTGGAAGACCACGAAGCCCAGGATCACCACGCCCGAATAGGGCATCGTGCGGGAGCCAATGGTCGCGCGACGGGTGGCTTCGGCGGCGGGGCCGCCGGCGCGGGCGGCGCGGTTCTCCAGGGTGAGCTGGATGCCGACCCAGATATGAGCGAAGACGCTGATGATCAGCACCGTACGGGCGGTCCAGAGCAGGGCCACGTTCTCGTGCAGCCACTTCGCGTAGGCGTTGATCGCCGCCGGGCTCTTGAACATCAGCAGGTTGCCCGTCATGTGGCCGAGCACGAAGCCGGCGAGGACGAGGCCGGTGAGGGCCATCACGACCTTCTTCCCGATGGAAGAGGGACGACAGCTAGAACAGCAGGAGCTTGCGGACATGGCGGAGCGGGACGGGATGCAAAAAGCATCAAATAGGCAGTTTCCTTTGTTCCCACCCCGGACGCAGGGAAAAGGGGAGGTATTAGCGGGACACCCCCCGATTGTGAAAAACCCTCATAAGGGGGCGAAAGCCCGACCCCCGAGGGGCGCCCCCGGACCCGGGCCAGCCCCCTGGACCGACCGGAAAAACCGCTTGCCATGGTTTTTTTCGGCCATGCAATTCGAAAGTCCAGACCGGCTTCCGTCACAGGACCTGCCGGTCTTATCTTTTTTACCCGCTCCCCAGCCCTCCCGACCACCTTTCCATGAAGTATATTTTCGTCACCGGCGGCGTCATCTCCTCCCTGGGCAAAGGCCTCACCGCCGCCGCCCTGGGCGCCCTGCTCGAATGCCGGGGCCTCAAGGTGCGCATCCAGAAGTTCGACCCGTACCTCAACGTCGATCCGGGCACCATGAGCCCCTACCAGCACGGCGAGGTCTACGTCCTCAACGACGGCGCCGAGACCGACCTCGACCTCGGCCACTACGAACGCTTCACCTCCGGCGAGCTCTCGCGCCTCAACAGCCTCAGCTCCGGCCAGGTCTACGAGACCGTCATCCAGAAGGAACGCCGCGGCGACTACCTCGGCAAGACCGTGCAGGTCATCCCGCACGTCACCAACGAGATCAAGGACCGCATCCTCAAGGGCGGCGAAGGCGTCGACGTGCTCATCACCGAGATCGGCGGCACGACCGGCGACATCGAAGGCCTGCCCTTCCTCGAGGCGCTCCGCCAGTTCCAGCACGACGCCGGCCGCGAGAACGTGGCCTTCCTGCACTGCACGCTGGTGCCCTTCATCAAGGCCGCCGGCGAGCTCAAGACGAAGCCCTCGCAGCAGTCCGTCGCCAAGCTCCGCGAGATCGGCATCCAGCCCGACCTGCTCGTCTGCCGCACCGACCGCCCGATCGGCGAAGACAACCGCCAGAAGCTCTCCCTCTACTGCAACGTCGGCCTGGACTGCGTGTTCGAATGCCGCGACGTCGAGCACTCCATCTACGAACTCCCGATGCAGCTCGCCGAACAGCGCATCGACGAAGTCGTCGTCAAGCGCCTCGGCCTGCAGTGCCGGCCGATCGACATCTCCCCGTGGCGCGAGATCGTGCGTCGTCTCCTCGAGCCGAAGCACCGCGTGCGCGTGGGCGTCGTCGGCAAGTACATCGAGCTCCAGGACGCTTATAAGTCCGTCTACGAATCCATCACCCACGGCGGCATCGCCAACGAGACCGCCGTCGAAGTCGTGCGCATCGACGCCGAAGACCTCGAGACCAAGGGCACCGCTTCGCTCGAAGGCCTGGACGGCATCCTCGTCCCCGGCGGCTTCGGCAACCGCGGCATCGAAGGCAAGATCATCGCCGCCAAGTTCGCCCGCGAACGCAAGGTCCCCTACTACGGCCTGTGCCTCGGCATGCAGATCACGGTGATCGAATACGCCCGGAACGTGCTCGGCCTGAAGGACGCGCACTCGACCGAGTTCGCGCCGGAGACCAAGAACCCGGTGATCCACCTGATGGAATCGCAGAAGAGCGTGGTGACCAAGGGCGGCACGATGCGCCTCGGCTCCTACGACTGCGCCCTGACCCCGGGCAGCCGCTCCCGCGCCGCCTACGGCACGGACAACATCAAGGAACGCCACCGCCACCGCTTCGAATACAACGACGCCTACCGGGCGAAGCTCGAGGCCGCCGGCCTGATCGTCGGAGGCACCAACCCCCAGAGCGGCCTGGTCGAGATCGTCGAGGTCAAGGACCACCCCTGGATGGTCGGGGTCCAGTACCACCCGGAATTCAAGTCCCGCCCGGACCGCGCCCACCCCCTCTTCGCCGCTTTTGTGAAGGCGGCGGTTGAGAAGTCCCGGTTGTCCTGCTAAATCGGAGACAAGTCCGGTCCGACCGGACGCTGACAAGTGGGCGGAGAACCGCCGAACGCGCCACCCCGCGCGCCCCTTCCCCACCCCTATGTCCACCACCATCAACGCCGCCGGCACCTGGGTGCCGCGCCTCCGCGAACAGGTCGCCCGTGTCGTCGTCGGCCAGCAGTACCTGGTCGACCGCCTGCTGATCGGCCTCCTCGCCAACGGCCACGTCCTCCTCGAAGGCGTGCCCGGCCTCGCGAAGACGCTCTCGGTGCGCACGCTCGCCCAGACCGTCCACGCCGACTTCTCGCGCATCCAGTTCACGCCCGACCTGCTGCCGGCCGACATCGTGGGCACGCTCATCTACGACCCGAAGACCGGCGAATACGCCGTGAAGCGCGGCCCGATCTTCGCCAACTTCGTGCTCGCGGACGAGATCAACCGCGCGCCCGCCAAGGTGCAGTCCGCGCTCCTCGAAGCGATGCAGGAACGCCAGGTGACGCTCGGCGGCGAGACGCACAAGCTCCCCGCGCCCTTCCTCGTCCTCGCGACGCAGAACCCGATCGACCAGGAGGGCACCTACCCGCTGCCCGAAGCCCAGGTCGACCGCTTCATGCTGAAGCTCAACATCGGCTACCCGACCCGCGAGGAGGAACGCAAGATCCTCGACGCGATGGCGACGACCTCGCCGAAGCTCGACGTCGAAGCCGTCATCACGCAGCAGGAGATCCTCGAGGCCCGCAAGGCCGTCGACGCGATCCATGTGGCCGACCCGATCCGCGACTACATCGTCTCGCTCGTGCTCGCGACCCGCGGCCAGCACCCCGGCGGTCCCGACCTCGCGAAGTTCCTCCAGTTCGGCGCCTCGCCGCGCGCGACCATCAACCTCACCCTCGCCGCCAAGGCCTGGGCCTTCCTGCAGGGCCGCGACCACGTGACCCCGCAGGACGTGAAGGACATCGCACCCGACGTCCTCCGCCACCGCCTGATCCTCACCTACGAAGCCGACGCCGAAGGGGTCGACGCCGACGCCATCGTGCGCCGCGTCCTCGACGCCGTCAGCGTCCCCTAAGACCGAACGGCGACCGTGGCCACGCCCGTCCCGACCCATCCGCAGGAGACCCTCCGCCGCGCCCAGCGCGTCGAGATCTTCGCCCTGCGCCAGGTCAACGACGCGATGGTCGGCGCCTACCTCTCGCGCTTCAAGGGACGCGGCACCGACTTCGAGGAGCTGCGCGAGTACGTCCCCGGCGACGACGTGCGCGCGATGGACTGGAACGTGACCGCGCGCACGGGCAAGCCGTTCATCCGCCTGCACCGCGAAGAGCGCGAGCTCACGCTGGTGCTCGCCGTCGACGTCTCGGGCTCGGCCGGCTTCGGCTCCGGCGAACAGACCCTGCGCGAACGCGCCGCCGACGTCGCCGCCTGCCTCGCGGTCTCCGCGCTCAAGGCCGGCGACAAGGTCGGCCTCCTGCTCTTCACCGACCGCGAAGAACTGTGGGTCGCTCCGCGCAAAGGCCGCCGCCACGTGCTGCGCATCATCCGTGAGGTCCTCGAATTCCGCCCCGTCTCGCGCCGCACTTCTTTCGTCCAGCCGATGCGCCGCCTCGGCCGCGCGCTGCGCCGGCGCTCGATGGTGTTCGTGGTCTCCGACTTCCTCGCCGGCGCCGAAGGCGGCGACGCGATGGCCGCGGCGCTCGCCGAACTGAACTCCCGCCACGACACCGCGTGCGTGCAGCTCGTCGACGAGCGCGAACGCGTCCTGCCCGACGTCGGCGTGGTCGCCCTCGAGGACGCCGAGACCGGCGAGATCCGCGAAGTCGACACGAGCTCGTTCGCCGTGCGCCAGGCTTTCGCGGCCCAAGCCGAAGCCCGCCTGACCGAGACCGCCGCCCTCCTCGGCCGCGCCGGCACCGACGTCGCCCGCCTCGACCCCGGCGCCGCCGTGGCGCCGACCCTCGCCCGTTTCTTCGAACGCCGCCGGCGCCGCCGCTGATGCCTCCCGCCGAAGACATCCCGTTCACGCTGCTCGGCCCCAAGGCCGAGGTGCCGCCCGGCTTCTGGTCTTCCTACTGGGGCGCCGCCGTGCTCGGCGTCGCGTTCGTCGCCGTCCTCGCGCTCGTCGCCGTCCGCCTCTTCCGTCGCGCCCCGGCCGCGCGGCCGCCCCACGCGCTGCTCGAAGGCGAACTCGGCGCCGCCGAGACGCTGCCGGCCGCCGAGGCGGTGGTCCGCGTCACGCAGGCTTTCCGTGGCTACCTTTTCGCCGTCGACGCGCGCGCCCTGCCTTCGCTCGCCACCGAAGAACTGCTGACGGTGACGGGCGTCATCCCGGTCTTCCTGCCCGCGCGCCAGCCGCTGGCCGCCGCGCTGCGCAGCGCCGACGCCGCGAAGTTCGCCGGCGCCGGACTGGAGACCTCGTTGCTGATCGCCGGCGTGCGGGAAGCCGCCCGCCGCGTCGAAGACGCCCGCCGGACCTTCGCCCGGCCCACGCCGCCGCCGATCGTGCCCCCGCGCGCGATAACCGTCGCGCCGAATTCCTCGGCGTTGCCCACGCCTCCGCCCCTCCCTGTCCCGCCGCCGCTCCCTCGGCGTGACCAAGCCTGATGGAACTCTTCGGCTACGATTTCCAGTATCCTTGGGCGCTCCTCCTGCTGGCGCTCGTGCCGGTCTATGCCTGGCTGCGGGGTCGCATCGGGCGGGCGGCCGCGCTCCTCTACCCTGACACCACGCTGCTCGGCGCGGTCGGCCGTCCGGTCCGCGAACGCGCCGGCCGCCTGCGCGTCTTCCTCCGCCTGCTGACGGCGATCCTGCTCGTGATCGCCATCGCCGGACCGCGCACCGCGAACAAGGAGATCGAACGCGAGACGGAAGGCGTGGACATCATGCTCGTCGTCGACCTGTCCTGGTCGATGATGGCCCTGGACATGAGCACGGCGCGCGCCGAAGTCACGCGCTGGCAGGCCAGCCAGAACGTGATCTACGACTTCCTGTCGAAGCGGCCCGACGACCGCATCGGCGCCGTGGTCTTCTCGGGCAAGCCCTACCTGCTGAGCCCGCTCACGATCAACAAGATCTGGGTCGAGAAAGGCATCGACCGCATGCACATCGGCAGCATCCAGGAGACCGGCACCGCGATCGGCGAAGGCCTCGCGATGGCCGTCGACCGGATGAAGAACATCAAGGGACGCCGCTCGAAGGTCATCATCCTGCTGACGGACGGCGACGACAACATGAGCAAGGCGATCCTGCCCGTGCCCGCCGCCGAGCTCGCCGCCGCCCTCGGCATCCGCCTCTATTGCATCGGCCTCGGCAAGGACGAGCCGACCGTCCTGCCGCGCTTCGACACGCGCACCGGCCAGCTCTACCGCGACGCCCTCGGCCGGACGATCCCGATGCAGACCATCAACCCGGCGAACTACGTGATGCTCGCCAAGATGGCCAAGATCGCCGACGGCCGCTTCTACCGCGCGCTCGACCAGGCCCAGCTCGGCCGCGTCTACGAAGAGATCGACCGCCTCGAACGCACCGAGGTGCGCCTCCGCGAATCCGTCGTCTACGAAAGCCACCGCCTCATCTGGGTCGGCCTCGCCGCCCTCCTCCTCCTCGCCGAGATCGGCTGGGCCGTCCTGCGGCCCCGCGCGCCCTGAGCCATGGACACCACCGACCTGCATTTCGAGGATCCGCGCCTGCTGGCGGTCGCCGCCGCGGCGGGACTGATCCTCTTCGTCGCGTTGCGCTGGACGGAGCACCGCCGCCGCCAAGGACTCACCGGCTTCGCCTCCGCGACGCTGCTCGGCCGGTTGGTGTCCGGCTTCTCCGCCGCGCGCCGGCTCACCAAGGACGCCGCCGTCGCGACCGCCTTCGCCCTCCTCGTGGCCTGCTTCGCCGGCCCGCGCTGGGGCGTCGAAGAGTCCAAGCAGAAAGGCGCGACCGAAGACGTGGTCTTCGCCCTCGACGTCTCGAAGTCGATGCTGGTCGCCGACATGAGCCCGACGCGGCTCGCGCGCGCCAAGGTCGCCATCGCCAACTTCGTCCGCCGCAAAGGCACCGGCAACGTCGGCCTCATCGCCTTCGCCGGCCAGGCCTTCCTGCAGTGCCCGCTCACGCGCGACTACGACGCCTTCTTCCGCACGCTGGAAGAGACCGATACGACCAGCATCCAGGTGAGCGGCACCGACCTCGGCCGCGCCGTCGAGGAAGCCGAGCTGGCCTTCTATTCGAACCGTAACCGCAAGCTGCTCATCCTGCTCACCGACGGCGAAGACCTCGAGTCCGGCGGCGTCGAGATGGCGAAGAAGCTCAAGCGCAAGGGCCTCGTCGTCCACGCCGTGGGCGTCGGCACGCCTTCGGGCGGACCGATCCGCGTCATCGGCGAGACGGGCTCGATCGAGACGCTCAAGGACGCGACCGGCGAAGAGGTGCTCAGCCGCCTCGACGAGAAGACCCTCGGCGAGGTCGCCGAAGCCACCGGCGGCCGCTTCGTCCGGCTCGGCCAGGCCGGCGAAGGCATGGAAGCCCTCCGCCTCGCCATCCAGGCGGGCACCGACGAGCGCGGCGCCGGCCGCCAAGGCATCCCCCGCGAAGAATGGTTCCTGGGGCTCGCCCTCCTCCTGCTCGTCGCCGAATCCCTCCTCTCCACCCGCCGCCGCCCGACCACGCCATGAGAACCCTGCTCGCCCTCCTCTTGCTCGCGTCCGCCGCCCGCGCCGCCGAAAAAGTCGCCGACCCGCTCGCCGGGCTCGATGCGCGCGAACTGCATAACCGCGGCACGCAGCGTCTCGCCGAAGGCGATCTGGCCGGCGCCGAAGAAGCCCTGCGCGCCTCGCTCGGACGGGACGTCGATACCCTCCGCCCGCCGGCCCTGCACAACCTCGGCCACGTGCGTTTCGGCAAGGGCAAGGAAGGCCTCGGCGGCCGGACCACGGGCGACGTCACCGAACTTTCCATCGCCCGCTCCTACCTCGAGGCCGCCGACGCCGACATCTCGGACATGAAGGATCAGATCGAGCTGCTCGACAAGGCGAAGGCCGAAGGCCGCGAGCCGGACTACGTGCCCGCGACGGCCGCGCTCGGCGGCGGCATCAACACCTACCGCACCATCAAGAAGCTCATCCCGAAGGAAGAGGCGATGGTCACCAAACGCTCCGGCGTGATCGCCCTCTGGACGCGTTCGGTCGGCGATTTCCGCGGCGCCCACGAACTCGACGCCGCCGACGCCCAGGGCAAGGCCAACGCCGAGGCCGTCGAGGAACTCCTCCGCGCCCTGCGCCGCGAGACCGCCGCGCTCGACGAGGCCATCGAAGCCCAGCGCAAGAAGCTCGAGGAACTGCGCGACGTCATCCGCGAACTCGTGAAGCGCATCCCCGACGACAAGCTCCCGCCCGAAGCGGAAAGCGGCGACGAGGACGAAGAAGAGGATTTCCTCCCGCCCGAACGCCGTAAGCCGAAGCCCCGCTCCGGCTCCGACAAGAAGGGCGAAGAAGGCCAAGAAGAGAAGATGACCGAGCAGGAAGCCCGCGGTTCGCTCGAAGGCCTGAAGAACGAATTCGGACGCAAGATGCCCGCCGGCCAGCAGGACGGCAAGGGTGGCAACGGCGGCAAGCCCAAGGACAAGAAAGGCAAGGACTACTGAGATGCGACGCTTCCTCTCCGTCTGCGTCGTGCTTTGCCTCGGGCTCCTCGCCCGCGCGGAGGACCGCGTCCACTGGGAGATCACCCCGCGCGTGACCGCGCCGGGCCAGCCCTTCCGCCTCCAGATCATGGTCGAGTCCGACGTCGTGCTCGGCGGCGCCCAGTTCATCAGCCGCGAGATCAAACCGCCGCGCGGCATGGCCCTGCGCCTTTCCGGCCAGATCATCCGGCCGGACTCCAACGAGGCGACCTTCAACTTCTCGGGCGTCGCCCCCGAACAGCTCGGCGAACACGTCATCCCTTCGTTCAACCTGCGCTTCGCCCGCAAGGTCGTGGTCGTGCCGGAAATCCGCCTGCTCGTCAGCGACCAGGTCGCCTTCCGCCGCGAAGCCCAGGCCCGCGCCGAACTCGTCCTGCCCGACCGCGTCTTCTACGTGGGCGAACTGGTCCGCGGCGCCATCCGCATGCGCGGCGGCGAGGACGAGGCGGTCGTCGCGAGCTACGGGCTCGAGTCGCTCGCCGAAGGTTTCTCGATGGTCGTCACCGCCGAACGCCAGCCGCTGCCCGACGACCTCGGCCAAGGGATGCAGACCACCTTCGACCTGACGCCGATCCGCGAAGGCGCGGGCGAATTCTCCCTCAACGGCATCATGCTGGTGCAGAACGGCGAAGCCGGCGCCTTCAACCAAGGCAGCCGCGACCGGCCCTTCGCCTTCCGCCGTCGCCTGACGGTCGCGCACGTGCCGGAACGCGGCCGCCCGCCGGAGTGGAGCGGCGCCATCGGCCGCTTCGTCGCCGAAGGCCTGCAGGTCTCGAAGGATACGCCCGAGGTCGGCGAACCCATCCGCCTGCGCGCGATCCTGACCGGCGACGGCAACCTTGACCGCATCCTGCCGCCGGAACTCAAAGGCGACGAGACCTGGGACGTCCTCCCGGCCACCGAGCGCCGCCGCCACGCCGAAGACCAGCGCATGTTCGTCTACACGCTCGTGCCGCGCCTGCCCGGCAAGCTGCGCACGCCGGCCGTCCGCCTCGCCGCGTTCGATCCCGCGACCAAGACCTTCAGCCGCCTGGAGTTCACCCCGCTCGAGATCACCGTGACCGGCAACGCGCCGGCGCAGGTCGACCTCGTGACGGCCGATCCGGCCGCGCCCGTCGCCGCCCAGCCGAAACCGGCGACCGGCCTCGCGACGCCCGAGCCGAACCGCTCCTCGCCCTTCTTCCGCGGCTCGCCCGCCGGTTCGCTCGGCGACGCCGACGGTTTCTGGTCCGCGAACGCGACCGCCCTCGGCCTGGTCGTGGTCGCGACGACCGTGACCGGCGTCCTCGGCTACCTCGCCGCTCATCCGGAGATCCGCCGGCGCCGGCGCGCCCGCGCGCTCATGCGTGGTGCGATCACGGAAGCCGAAGCCTGCCGCCGCCGCGGCGACGCCCGTGGCTTCGCCGCCGCCGTCGTGCGCGGCCTGCAGGCCGGCGTGGCCGCCCAACTCGACGCCGAAGAGCAGGCGATGACCCAGAGCGACGTCGAACGCGTCCTGCCCGGCGCCGACCGCGCCCGCCTCGACGGACTTTTCCTCCGCGCCCACGCCGACCGCTTCGCGCCGGCCGCGCCCCTCGCCGACGCGGGGGACGCCGAAGCCGACCTCGCGCTCCTGCGCCGCCTGCTCGCCACGCGATGAAGACCTTCGCCCTGCTCCTCCTCTGCTGGCTCGCGCCGCTCGCCGCGGCCGAGGCGCCCAGCGCCGCCGAGCAGGCTTACGCCCGGGGTGATTACGCGGGCGCGGTCGAACTCTGGAGCGCGGAAGTCCGCGCCGAAGGCGTGACCGCCGCCCGGCTGGCGTCGCTCGGCAACGCCGAATGGCGGCTCGGCCGGAAAGGCCGCGCGATGATCTGCTGGGAGCGCGCGCTCCTGATCGACCCCCGTGACCCCGTCGCGCTCGCCGGCCTCAGACACGGACTGGACGCCGGCGGCGTCGAACGTCCGCAGCCGACGGCCGTCGAAGAATACGCCGCCTTCCTGACCGCCGACCTCTGGCTGCTGCTGGCCGTCGTGTCTTTCTGGACCACGGTGCTCTGCGTGGCCGTACCGCGCCTGCGCGGACGCCCCGCGAGCGAGGCCAACCAGTGGACCCGCGTGGGCGCGCTCACCATCCTCGCCCTCTGCGTGCCCGGACTCTGGGGCGGCCGCTCGCTCGGCGCCCGCGCCGTGGTCCGTCGCCCCGAAGTCTCCCTCCGCCTGACGCCGACGCAGTTCGGCGAACCCCTCCGCGGCGTGGCCGAAGGAGATGTCGTGCGGACCGAGCGCCCGCTCAACGGCCACCTGCGTGTCCGCACCGCCGACGGCAAGACCGGCTGGGTCCGCGCGGGCGAGATCGAAGCCGTGCGCGGTCCGGGACTGCCCGCCGACCTGGAGCAGAAGGCGGCCCCCTGAGCCTTTCGCCTTGGAGAGAAGGGCGTGGTCGGCTTGGATGCTGACGTGCGCCTCCTCGA
>ENA-OUVC01002120-OUVC01002120.1-marine-metagenome-genome-assembly--contig:-NODE-2120-length-11312-cov-1.700134_pt1 | contig 11312 bp, 5 predicted proteins | sample MGYA00248622_ERZ508571 | MGnify/ENA primary metagenome ERZ508571 (study PRJEB26236, sample SAMN06267175) | marine metagenome | isolation source: Columbia River Estuary | place: USA:Columbia River Estuary... | reverse complement strand
TATCTAGTTCCTCCACCCGCGCATCGACTCGCTTGACTACGTATTCCAACGTCGCGATTTCATACGAATTGGAATAATGAATTCCATTCGTACTGAAATCCTCGGTTGTGCAACGCGAGTTCGAGTCGAGGTTGCCATGGGTAAACCACTTCTTGTAAGAGGTGATTCCCATGACAACCGGCAGAGTTTTTTCCATCAGGAACAAGAAGCCTCTTACCGCGGCCTCTTTACATGAGGCCTCTGGAACCCGCACCGGACGTCTAAGGACCGCCGTTTGGGTTCCATAATGAAGTGAGTCGAATCCGCATCGACTCACTTCGAGAGTGATGTAAGCCTGGCAGACATAGGCCGGCGTCGACCGATGCTGGACGGCCTCGAGGACCTCGACGTGCAGTTTCTTCGGTGAGTCATAATGACTCGTCGTCACCGAGCAGGCTTTCGGTTGGGTGAGGTCGATGGCGTGAAGCGTGGTCCGAGGACTTTCACAGTCATAAACGGTGATCGTCCCGTCCGTCGCTTCCGATTTAACGCCCGCCGTTACCAAGGCCAACCACATGAGCCATCTCGCTCCGTTCATGATCATCTTGGTGCACTTCGGTTGCCCTCGATCGAATCTCGCAAAATAAAAGCAAACGTGAAGTTTTTTCGATTCGATCGTGTACTCTACTCTTTTTCCACGCACCTGAACGCTGCTGTCGCTGTATTTTTGGGTTTGGTTCGCACTCGATCTTCTTAACTTATTTCGTACGGAATCTGTAGTCGTGGCTATGCCTGAAAGAATAAGCGTACGTAAGATGTGTGCGTGCATCGATATTAATTTCCGAGCGGCTGAATGTTGTATACGTATGTATGTGAATAACAGTATTTCTATAACTATAATTTTTGTTAGATATACGTGTGCATGCGGCATATTGGGTTATATGAATAATACGATTTCATTATCGTCTAGAGTTACAGTGTGACGAACGAACGCGGAGTGTCTTTCTCTTTCCTCGGCGGAGCGCCGACTTTCGCGATGTTCTTTTAACGAGACGGCGGCGGTGTTACGGTTTTTCGAAAGACTCGGAGCGAATCATTCGTCGACTTGGAGCAAGTCGCGGTCAAAGGTCGGCGGAACGTCCTTGTGTGTGTTTCCTTTTCTCCTTGAATGGGTTTGAGAAACCCGCCATTGCACATGTTTTCTTTCTCCCTTTTAGGCCTAGGCCTGGGGAAGCCTAGCCATTCAGTTGGTCTTTGATCGTCGTCGAGTGACAACCACACTGCTAACGTGTTTGTCAACACTAATGTCAACAATTGACACGTGGTTTTATTGTGAGTCTTGACTCTTTCCAACGAATTTTAATATTTGTCGTCGATGACTTGACTTTTTTTATGTGCGAGATCGCGTGTGCGTTTACTACGTGTCGTCGCTGACTTGGTTTTCCCGGCTGCGAGACCGCGTTCGGCCTAGTGAGCGTCCTCCGACAAATGTATTCGCCTCGGCGAGGAGGACGTCTAAGGCCTTACGTTTACGGCCTCTCGCGCCGGTTGAGGCCGTAGATGGCTCGATTTCCATGTCTTCATGCGGCTGTGAGTCCGGTGGTGCCTCGTTGACGATAATATCCGATTGAGATTCATCGTCGCTACCTTCGTTGATGATGACGGCTTCTGGTTGGCGTCGGTTTTTCGTTTGATCGACGTCGACGTTGGCCGTCTCCTCCTCCCGAAAAAACGACGGATTTTGGGACGTCACATCATTGAAGAACTCTACCGAATCTTTCGTCGTCGATAAACTTAAAGTGTCAACCCCGTCATCGGTATCAGCGTCAAGGATTGCATCGTTCATGGAGATTAGGGGGAGTTCACCGAACTCATCGCCTTCAAAGGGTGAGTTGAGGTTTTGTGACGATGATGGAGGAACCGACAGATCTTCGTTTGGTGCCTGCACAAATCGGCGGAGCCTGTCAATCGACACCACTAATTCTTTTTTTATATTCCAGCGTGGGTCAGAAGATATTTCAAAAACCACCGGATTGACGACACGAAGGATTGTCCACGGCCCTGTCCATAAGCATTGTAGTTTACGAGGACCCGGTACCGTACGAGGAGAAAACAGCCAAACTCGATCACCAATCTGGTACGTTATTCGTTTTTCGGTATAAGCTTGTCGTTGCCTGGCGACCGCTAACCTCATGTTTTCTCTTGCAAACCGGTATGATCTTTGAATTTTATTTTTCAGGTCCTGCGCATATTGCTCCGCGTTTGAAAAAACTTGATCGACACTCGGGAGGCCATACATGAGGTCGATCGGCAATCTCAAGTCCCTTCCGTACATCAGTTGAGCCGGTGACGCTTTGGTGACTTCCGAGACGGAGGATCTTACGGCGAGAAGGACTACAGGTAAATACACATCCCAGTCGGTTGGGTTTTTATGTGCGAACGCCCTCAGAGCCGCTCCCAAGTCCTTGTGGAACCGTTCCACCGACTGGCTCTGTGGGTGGTAGGGTGTGCCGCGGGTCCAAGGGATCCGGAGGGCGGCGGCCACCTCTTGCGTCAGATGCGCGGAGAAGCCGCCGCCATTGTCGGATTGGATACTTTCCGGCCACCCTAGGCGCGGGAGTATGTCCTCCGTCAAAATCCGTACGACGGTCTCGGCGTTGGTCCTCCGGCAAGGGATCGCCTCCACCCACTTGGTGAACGAGCACTTCATCGTGAGGATGTGCTCGTTCTGTCGGCGTGAGCGTGGAAGCGGACCAACGAAGTCGACGGTTAAGTGGGACCACGGGCGTCCGCTTGGCAATGACCTCAAGGTATGTCGTTGGGGCGCGGGCGCCTTGGATTTCTCCACACACTCACGACAAGCATCGACTACCTCTTTCGCCGTCTTGGCCATAAGAGGGAAGTAAACGTATTTTTGCGCCCGACGAACGGTAGCGTTGACTCCGAAGTGCGCGCCGCCGACGTGGGCGATTTTCATTACGTCGAAGCGGAGAGTCTTGGGTACCAATACGACCGTTCTCTTCGTCGTCGTTCCGGCATCGGAGGTGAGGATTCGCCGAAGGAACAGAATGTTGTGTTCGTCGATGAACATATCGGCGAAGAACGGAAGATACGTGGCCAAAGTATGCGACGCCGCCCGCTTGTCTGTTGTTGTCGGTCGGCGTTGATCGAGGATCATGCGGCGTAGTTCGTGTAAATCGGGGTCCTCGTGTTGTTTGGCTGCCCATACGTCGATCGAAAGTTTTCTCGACTCGGCTAGCGACACCGCGGGTGTGCTTGAGGAGCTCTTTGGTCTAAAGGGGAAACATGTGCGGCGTGACGGAGAGTGTTTATACACATTTAACGGAACGTTTTTTTCTTTACTTACAGATTGATCGGAGGAGGGCGAGTTTCATTGGTGATGGCTGCGACGCCGATCGTGTCAAACTCAACGGTCTCCTCTTCACGTAATGGCGAGTGGTGAGGAGCGCGAGACAACGCGTCGGCGTTAACATGCAAGCGGCCAGCGCGGTGGATCACCTCAAAATTGAAGGTCGCGAGAGCCGTAAGTAATCGTTCTTCATAAACCCCCGCGTGTTTGTAAGTTTTAAGATTAAGTAGAGCCGAATGATCTGTTCGGACTATGAAGGGCCGTGATTTGAGGTAATAAGAGTACTTGTTTAGAAAGTATAGCAAAGTGGCGAGTTCGCCTTTCGCAGCGCTGTAATTACTTTGGGCTTTCGATAGCCTCTTTGCGCCATAGCAGATTACTCGTTCCTTCCCGTCTTGCTCTTGAGAAAGTACTGCCGCCATCGAGGATGTCGACGAACAGAAGTCCGTGTCAAGCACGAACCTGTTCGCCGACTCCTCGAATCGGGGAAAGGCCAAAACGGGATAGGTCGTTAAAATCTTTTTCAATTTTTGCACTGAAGTTTGTAGTGCTTTAGATGGTGTGAATTCGGCGTTATCGCCTTGCGGCATAAACTGAACTTCCAAAAGCGGTCGCGCGATGCTAGAATAATTGGGAATGTGTGCGCGGTAGTACGCGAATTTCGCTTGCAGCGATCGCGCGGCCGCCTTCGTAGTAGGTACAGGCCATTTAAGAATTGAGTCAACATTTGATTTTAATGGTCGTACTCCTTCGGCTGAGATTCGTGAGCCGAGGTAATCGACCTCCGCCCTGAAATCGGAAAGGGAGAGGAATCGATTGAGTTTTAGCTATTGGATTCTTTTTTTCTCTTTAATTTATATTTGTTCTTTCTTTTGATTTCAGAGGCACGTACCGGAAAAGCTGGCATTTCGCCGGCTCGAGGCGAACGCCGGCGTGCCGATGCGCTAGAAGAACCATCGCGAGATGACGCAAGTGTTCGTCCAAGTTCTTTGAATGAATAATGATGTCGTCCTGTAGAAGAGAGACTCCCCGGATTACTTGATGTACGGCTCAACGTTGGAGACGGATTTCTCTTACCAGGTAAGGCAACGCCACCGTTGGATCCGGAAGTCCTTGGACCAACTCGTTCGACAGCCTACTATAGGTGTGAGGAGCGCCGCTGAGGCCGAACGGAAGCCTAAGCCATTCGTATTGGCCGAATGGTGACGAGAAGGCGGTGAGGTGGCGGTCTTCTTCCGCGACGCTGACGGCATGAAAGGCCGCGGCGGCGTCGATCACACTAAAGACGCGACTCCGGCTTAATCGAGCCATGTTGTGCTCGATTGAGCCCAAGGGGTACGCGGATTTTACGGTGACGGCGTTCAATGCGCGATAATCGACCCTGTGAATACAATGACAAGTGGCTAAAGTTGTGATGACTTGAGGCCATCGGCCGTATCCGTCATTAACTTACGCCCATCTGATCTTCCCGTTCTTTTTCTTCACAGGCACTAAGGCCGATGACCACTCGGAGTTGGATTTGCGCACCAACTTCTGCCTCAACCACGAGTCAAGCTGGCGGCGAAAATCTTGTTCCAACACGGGGTTGAGCGGCCGGTACTTGGCTCGTACCGGCCGGGCGTTTGGCACCAACTCGATGTGGTGCTCCACCAAGCTCGTGTCTCCTAAGGCGTTGTCGAATGCGAAGACGTCGGCGAATTTCCTCAACAACGCGGCCGCCTTCTTCACTTCCATTTGCGACGGTAGGACTGTTTTGTCATTCAGCGCGAACGCCGATACAAATTCCGCGAGTGTCGATGGAACCGCGGGCTCGGTTGGCATTTCAGGGGGTTTGTCTTCCGCGGCCGTGGTTCTCGTTTGGATGGCAGCCGTCATCAGTGAACTCGCAAGTTCATTTTCCAGAATTTCGCACGGTTCAAAGCAGCCGAAAAATGTGGCTGCTTGTACGTGCACGGCTCGGTTTGATAAATTTAAGACTGAGACTACCGCCCTTCCTTTTTCGTCCGTTTTCACCAGTACGTTTCGCACGCTCGCAAGTTGGGTGTCATGGTCGAACGTGAATGATCCTCTGACAAGTCCCGTTTGTTCCGTGGCGCGTTTCCCATTTTCCATCACGACGATAACTTCGATGTTTTTCTCGTGTCGTGGTGGAATCAACACTTTCCTTCCGACCCTTACGTAATGTAAGGGTCGGTGGTGATCTTCTAACGAGATTGGGCCGGTGATGTGAGGGGGAAGTAATGGAATTTCTTTGCCTTGAAAGGTTATACAGCCTCGGCTATGTAATTGATCGATGTTGTGTTTCTTCATGAATGGAGCGCCGATGATGAGCTCCGTGATCAATTTCTCTATCACCACCGGCCTAAAATGAATTTTCGTTGGATGATCACCTAACTGCGCGCTAATAGCAAAACGGGTCTCGCCGAGTATTCGCATTTTTGAGCCGGCTTCCGCGGTACCGACTGTGTCGACTCGTAACGGCACAATGTCTTTCCTTGAGAGGCCAAGCCGCTGGAGGAAGTTTAACGAGCAGACATTGCGATAGAGATTTCCCGAATCCAGGAGTGCGGAGCAGCAGATAACTCCGTTGCAAGTCACTGGCACTCTCACCGAGCACTCCTGGTTCGACTCTATCGCCAACACTTGTGCTGCAAGTTCTTCGTGTCGAATTATCGTCTTTTTCTTTTCACTTTTTTTAGTGTCTTTACACGCGATTTTATCGACAAGTCTTTTAATTTTAGCTATGGCCGGCTTCTCTGGCTGTGTCGACTCGTCGGCCTTACGAATCGAGCCTGTTAGTTTTTTTCGTTATTCTCGGCGAAAGAGATGAATGGGTTGTCTTCGAACTCTTCCCCGTCCCCCCCATCGTCTTTCGCCTCTTCCGTACCGGCGTTAATCGTCGCTACATTTCCTCTCGCGTTACGACCTCCTCCTCCGCGGGAGGAGCTATTGTTCCGGCCGCCTCTTCCTCGCGCTGACTTGGCTCCTCGCGTACTTTTCTTCTCGTTGCGCTCTTTACCTTGTTGCAAACGTTTAGGTTGTCTTTCGCTCTTGCGTTTTAGCCGCCACTCCCGATCACGCTTGAAATTTAAGCACTGTTCGAAATTGTGGTTATCGAAACCACAATACGAACAGCTGCTTTTTGAGGAGCCCACCACAATCGAATTGTCGTTAGACGATTTCTTGAAAGTCATTCCGTTAGCGCCGTTGGACGATGAGGTTGACGTGGATGTGATGGTCATGATTCGAGGCTGCGAAGCGCGAGTTCCGAAATTCTGTCTATTAATAAGGAGCGATGCTAAACAAGATTGCGCGGACTGAGAGGCCTCGTCATACGTACGAGGCCTACTCAGCGACACCAGTTTAGAGAGTTCTGCATCATTAAGATGATGGCAAAACCTATCGATGAGCTCACGATTAAAATTCATCGACCCCCACATGTAGGGGAAGGCGTGACGCCAAAGACCCCTTAATCGTGAATGCCACTGTAGTAACGATTCCGAGCTATCTTGTTTCGCTTGATGAAACTCAGCTCGCGCGAGGTCACTATTGCTATCATGCACAAGGAGACGTTGGATAGAATCGAGGTACTCCTGTAGTGACACATGATCCGCCGGAAGGTGATCGATCGCGCTTTGCGCGTCGCCAGATATGCTGCACATTATTTCCGAAATTGCTCGTTCGTCATTATATTTATTTGTGCGGCATGCCCTTTCGGCCAATCTCCTCCAAAGTAGCCAATGTTGCGGTTCCTTGCTGGTGAGGATTGGAATCTTCACCTTGTCTACTCTTTCGTTGCGATCGGCGGGAACTTGCGGCGTAGCGGGCGGCGGTGGCGGCGGTTGATGCGGCGGAATTCCCGATTGAAATGGTTGCGGTTGCGCTGGCGGCGGGGCGTGTGAGTGCGGTTGTTGGGGCGGTTGCGGCGGTGCATGATGATACTGATGCTGTTGTTGTGTTTGCGGCGGCGGTGCATGATAATACTGATGCTGTTGTTGTGGCTGCGGTGGCGGTGCATGCGGATACGGATATTGCGGATGAGGTTGGTAATACGGCGGAGGATTGGGCGCGTGGTACGACGACGTAGGCTGATAGTACGGTGCCGTTGGCGGTGGCGGAAACTGCGCCGGATATCCTTGCGGCGGCGGAAAGTACGATGAGTGAGGCGGGGGAACGGTATGCGTGAAAGCCGTCGCCGAAGTCGTGGGCGGCCCGTAGTGTCCTCCCTGAACGTAAGCTTGGCTCGGAGGAGGATACACCATTGAGATAGGCGGAGCCGTATGTCCCGAATGTCCGTTTCCGAGTAAAGTTGCAAGCCCTTGGGCATACGCTCCTCCCAAGGGTGGATACACCGTCACTGTCGGCGGTGACGGTGGAACGGCGGTCGCTCCGGCTCCGGTAGAGATCGTTGAAATCGGCCGAAAAGCGGACGCCGCCGGCGGCACGAACGAAACCTGCGTCGTTTTCGTCATGGGAGTTCTTCTATTGGCAGCCTCCCACACTTCCGCGGCTGAGGATGTCGACGGCTCAATTCCTTGGCTTCCAAAGACACCCGCCATGGCTTGCTCAAAAACCTTGGCCAAACTCACCGGAGCCTTCGGCGGCGGTGCATAGGAGTATTGGCCTCCTTCTCCCTCATCCACTTGCGCAGCGCCGGTCGACGGTTTACTCTTTTCACCTTTTTGATCTTCTCTACCTTCGGGAATAGTCGGCAAAGTCGGCAAACTCGAAGGCCCGGTCGCCGTAGTTACCGAAGGCCGATGCAACACCGACGGCGGCGTGAGCGAGACTGCCAGCCTCGACCTCCTCTCTCCTTGCACCGGTGTTCGCGGTAATTCTCGTCCCGTCGCGAATCCGGCCTCCGAGAGGACCTGTTGCGCAATTTGCCTTGCGACCTCTTCATCGTCGGCGGAGAAGGTGGTGTTTGCGTTAGTAGCCATTTTTCTTGCGGAATTCGACACACAACGTTATGGAATAATTCTGACGATAATTTTCCGTTTTTTCTCTCGTAATCAAATTAATTTCATCGTACAATTTGCGTTTCTTTACTCGACAAGTCATCTTAATTGAATATCTTAAAGACTACGGAACAACGTAGTACTAAGGCAATTGCTTTATATTCATGATCTAAGTAGTACTTAAAATCTACGTATCGTTACGTATGCGAGAGAAAAAAGGAGCGAACCGGATCGAGACCAGCGTCTGGACGGTTTGAAAACTCACTTACGAGTGACCGCTTGCACAAAGTTTTTTTGTTCGTGTACCGGCGGTCACCGTTCCTTTTTCCGCTTGTTTCTTTTTAGCCTGTCCGCTCATTGGTTCCGTTCGATCTCGCACGCGGTCGCTCGTTCCTTTTTCCTTCCGCCAAAATCGCGCTTGGCTCTTTAGTTTCTTTGTCCTTTGCACTCGCTTGCATGTTTTTATTTATTGCTTTATTGCCGACGCCAAGCGCTTTTTTTGACCGTTTTTCTCGTTCGCACCTCCCCGTTGCCGTGCGGCGTTTCTGGGCGGTCCAGCGATGCATGCTCATTCATGAGCGCGGCTACTTACACCCCTCGCTCGCACGGCACTGTAAATGGAATTTTTAGAGCGTAGCGCTCTCCGCTTCACCGTCAGAGTCCGGTTGACCTATATGCGTGATTGTTTACAGTGACCGACCGTACTAGCGCGTTCGTTTTTTCTAATTACTACTGTAACTTATTTTTGTACTTATCCGAGATACTAGTTGTCGTGATTAATTCCTCCTTTTGGATATGCGTTGCGTCCGAACGTGGGCTTGGGTTGCTATTCTGATCACACTCTCCGATACCAAAATGTGGCCGCGCGAGGGCTACATTAGTTCGGATGCGATACGCGCCGCGGAGAAATAACAAGACACGTCTGAACCGTTCGTATATGGTGAACCGACTGACTGGACTTAGCCAAGTTCGGTAACATGAGAAATGGGATGAATACTCAAAGTTTCAAAAACGGCACATACTCCCCGGATGCCATTCTCATGCTCTTTTATTGATCAATCAGAAGTGGGGGAACTATATCGGTAATTTGCAAAAAGCCAATGAACTCGTTTACTCTTTCGGTCTTCTAGAACCTTTATAGGCCTTTAGGCGGCAAGCTTTATAGGTATAAACTAGGAAACGATATAGTTCTTTTTCTTTTGCCCGCGCAGGCGGTTGCAGAACGGTCAACTATTCGGTCGTCAGCCTCCGAACATTGCCTTGGAAATGATAAAAGTGCCTCTTGGAATTTTGTGGATTTTTTCGTATTGGAAGAAAGGAAAATCTTAATTACGCTGACGGCTAAGCTTCCCCAGTGAGAAGCGACAAGTGTCTTTACGGCCCAATGGCGGATGGTTTGTAGTCCGTGTCAAGCATGCGTTAGTTCAACCGATCGTCGTCGTTAGAGTTTCTTTTTATTATCTTTATATAAGTTTTTTTGTCTTTGATCGGTTGAATTGTCAAGCGGCGGTCTGAGTCGAGCGTTTCGTTTAAACGGGGTCTTGGAACTGTTGCCGGCGGCTGTGGACGGCTTGAGTGACGAGTTTGGAGACTCGGTGAGACAGCTCCCGGTTTTCCTCATTCTCAACGTCGGCAGTGGCGACAGCATCGAGCGGTACATCAGAGTGGTGGCGTGGCAGCAAAGGTTTGAGCTGGTGGCGTTTAAAATTCGCTTCCAGTTCTTCTTGGGCTTGTTTGGCAGCAGAGGATACGGCCTTTACTGGCAGCAGCAACAACATGAGGAGCAGATCGAAGATTGCTAAAAAACTATACCACGAACACCCATAGAGGCGAGCGGCGGTCATTAATCGAAGTATCATGCACAGTATGATTTTGGCCGCCCCCGCCATGACAAGTATCATGAACGCCGTGGAGAGATGGATTCCCCAAAGCGTCAACTCCGGAGAGAGAACGCTGTTCAACATAGTGTGAAATTGCGGTGCATCTTCTAGTGTCAACGGTACTCCTAGTTGCCCATCTTCTCGCAAATTGCTTGTTGAGGCATACGTAAGTTTCCCGACGACGGCCTCTCTCGCCCTGATGGTGGTTAAATAAGCAGCGTGAGCTTTCACTTGGTCTGGCGTGTACAAACCCGATCCGAGTCGTTCTCCGTGAGCGTCGGAAAGATCCAACTCACCGCCAACGAGCACGTCAAGCTGGAGAGGCGGTGGACACGGATGCGGCGGACCGGATCGGCGGCACAGCCAACGATCTCCGATCTTGAACTGGTTCTCGATCAACGCCGAACAAGGCGTGACATTCGGGACCCGGCTCAAGATCATGGTGAAAGCGTCGACAAACATAGTTTGGTTCGTGTCCACCGGTCGGACGGGCAGCTCAGTCGTACAGTTGGGGAACTCGACCAAGTGAGCCCTGACCGGTTCGCACCGGACGATATAAGCGGCTGCGCTTGCGGTGATTATCGTCTTTCCCATTCCTATCCTCGACCGGAGGGAATACTTGTTCTCGCCGGCGGCCAACGAAAGTTGTGTCCGCAAGATCTCCTCGGCGTTCGTGCAAATTAAATCGGTAATTGCAGCTAAACGCTCTTGAACCGAAAGCGACGATGCGAGATACAAGTAGTCACGTTGCACGCCGGCTTGAGTCGATGCGGAATAAGCCTCGGGATTATAATGGACCGCCATGCCGCTCTCATCTCCGCGGATGATCATGGCATAAAGGCCCGCGGTTTGGGTCGTATATACGGTCCGGCCACACAGCTTCTTCTGGCTTTTAATGACAAAGCCTGCTGTTTGTGACGTTTGATTGTTGCGGATCATCAACAACCCTTCCAACACGGTGAGCGGGGTGGATTTTACTCCGAAGAACTCGGCCGTTCCGGAGTAGATTTTGCTCAGCTTCTCCTCGCAGGAGTGAGCTCGATAACTCCAGACGACGGTTCCGATTGAGTCATCCACCACCGATCCTTTATTGAATTCTGCTCTAACAAAATCTGGGAGGAAAAA
>ENA-OUVC01002117-OUVC01002117.1-marine-metagenome-genome-assembly--contig:-NODE-2117-length-11316-cov-4.251090_pt1 | contig 11316 bp, 10 predicted proteins | sample MGYA00248622_ERZ508571 | MGnify/ENA primary metagenome ERZ508571 (study PRJEB26236, sample SAMN06267175) | marine metagenome | isolation source: Columbia River Estuary | place: USA:Columbia River... | reverse complement strand
AAGGGATTCGAACCCTCGACCCCAACCTTGGCAAGGTTGTGCTCTACCCCTGAGCTACGCCCGCTCTGGCGGTCAGGTTCTTTAAATCCTGACGGGTGAGGCGCGCCGTTAGCATGGGGTATATTCCCCCGCAAGCCCCAAATATCGGCTTTTTACGAAAACTGGGGTAATGCCTCTATTGTGAAACCCCTCGCTTTGCCCACATAGGGGCGAAACGAATCCTGTGGAATGGAGAATGCAGTGGCGACGATGGGCCTTACCACCGACGAGCAAAAAGCCGTTGAGCAATTCCGGAACGACGTAGTTACGCCGTCGATGGACAAATTGGTGATCCTGGATTTCTGGGCCGAATGGTGCGGCCCATGCAAGCAGTTGACGCCAATATTGGAAAAGGTTGCCGCAGAATATGCAGATCGCGGCGTCGTGTTGGCCAAGGTCAATGTCGACGAAAATACGTTCATCGCGTCGCAGTTTCAGGTGCGTTCGATTCCCACAGTCTATGCCATTTTTCAGGGGCAGCCCATTGCGGACCTGTCACCAGCACGCACCGAGCCGCAGTTGAAGCAAATGCTGGACCAGCTGCTTGAGAAATTGCCCATATCGGCAGGGCCGGTAACTGATGACCCGACAGCGGCCCTTCTGCCGCTGATGGAGGCTGCAGAAGATCATTTGGCGCATGATGATGCTGAGCAGGCTTATGGGCTGTTTGCAGAGGCGCTGACGATATCGCCGGAGCATCCTGCTGCATTGTCGGGCCTCATCCGGACTCTGGCCGCTATTGGCCGTCTGGAAGAGGCACAGGCGGTTTATGATAGCCTGAGCGACGAACTGCGCGCCGATCCTGCGCTCGAAAAGGCGGGATCGATATTGAGCATTGCCGCCGCTGCCGTCCCGCCCGAAGAACTGGCAGGTTTGAAAGCAGCCGTGGATGCCGCGCCCGAAGACCATCCGGCACGGCTTGATCTCGCGAACGCGTTAATGGCCGCCGGTGATCGCGATGGCGCGGCAGACGCGCTGCTGCATATCATTGCCGCCGACCGCGAATGGAATGACGGCGCGGCAAAGGCACGGCTTTTGGAGATATTCGCCGTCATTGGTCTTGAGGACCCATGGGTGTCGGCAACACGCCGCAAATTGTCTGCGATCTTGTTCGGATGACCACGCGCCGTATCTCGATTTTCCCACTTACTGGGGCCATTATTTTTCCGGGCATGCAATTGCCCCTGCATATTTTTGAACCACGCTACCGTGACCTTGTCGGCGATTCGCTGGCGCGTGACCGCAAAATCGGCATGATCCAGCCAAAGGGTCAGGGCACCAACCCGCCGCTGTTCACCGTCGGCTGTCTTGCACGCATCCACGATGTGGAGGCGCTCGACGATGGCAGGTACAATATCATTCTGGAAGGCGTGCAGCGCTTTTCGATCGTGAATGAGCTGAATGTCACCACCAGCTTTCGGCAGGTCGAAGCCGAGCTGTGGGAAGAGGACGAAATTGGCGACGCCCTATCGCTGGCGGAACGCGCCTCACTCGAAATCGAATCGCGCCGCTTTGCCGAAGCGCAGGGCTATAGTGTCGATTGGAGCGCAGTGTCGCAGCTGGATGATTATTCGCTGGTCAACGCCATCGCCCAAATCGCGCCATTTGACTATGCCGCAAAACAGGCATTGTTGGAGGCACGGGGCTTATCAGACCGCGCAGATACCATTGTTCAACTGATGCAGTTTTTTGGACGCCATGACGGATCGGACGACCGGGTAACGCTGCAATAATCAGCCAGCGAAGCTTGCGCGCAATCCATCAATAACAAACTGCGCCGCAAGCGCGCCGAGGAGCACGCCAAGAAGCCGTGTGATAACAGCCTCTGCATTTGCGCCCAGCACCCGCATGATCGGGCCAGCGGCCAAAAGCGCGAGCAAGGTAAGCACCAGCACGGTGGCAAGCGCGCCAAGGACCACGCCTGCGCGATCAACGCCGCTATTTTGCGACATCAACAGCATGACCGATGCGATGGAGCCTGGCCCAGCAATCATCGGCATGGCCATGGGAAAGACCGAGACGTCTTCGATTTCGGGGGTATCGAGGATTTTCTGCGCGCGTTCTTCACGGCGTTCGGTGCGCTTTTCAAAAACCATGTCGATGGCGATGAGGAACAGCATGATACCGCCAGCGATTCGGAAGCTGTTCAGTTCAATGTGCAATGCCGACAGCAACTGTTCGCCGAACAATGCAAACACCAACAATATGCCCGACGCGACGATGACCGCGCGAAACGCCATATTGCGGCGCTGTGTGGCATTTGCGCCTTTGGTCAAGCTCGCGTAAATTGGTGCGCATCCCGGAGGATCGATCACCACGAAAAATGTGATGAAGGCCGAGAGGAACAGCTCCATCATAACGCAGCGGCCACCTGATCGGTAATCACGGTTTCCGTCGCTTCACCGTTCCACAATGTGATTTCAATGGTCCGCGCGCCATTTGGGTGCACGATCCAACGATAGCTTAGCGACTGATCCCGCGCATAACCGATCTTCGTTTTAGTGCCCTCGGGCGGTGCCACCAGCATTGCGGGCGCACGGCCCTTGCAGCTCGCGACCTTGGTCTCAATCATTTCCTTCGGCATGCGCGGCGCGGTGAGGGTATCGCCATGATCGAGCACCCATTTCCATTCGCCATCGCCGCGATTGTTCGTTTCGACAAATTCCCACACAGTGGTGAAATAGCCAACCGAGCCATCGGGCCGCTGCCATGCGCCCGTCGTGACGCCGGTTTTGCCGTCGCACGACATAAATGCCTTATGCGGTTGCCGCTTCAACGATGCTGCCGGATCGGACTTGCCCCTTAGCCATTCGGACGCGGCCACAGGTTGCGGCACAAACAGCACCGCATCCTTTGCAGCCGTTTCGCGAAATGCCGTCCACTGGCCCTTTTGCTGGGCAAGCTGGTTAAAGCCAATTTCCGCGGCGATGATCGCACTTGGATTGGCAATCTTCGCTTGGAAACCGCGAAACTCTGGACTCGGGCCAGAGGCGCAACCCGTCAACGCCGCAACAAATATCAGGGCGAAAACGGGTTTCATGACGTCATATACCTTCCGGCACTATGATCCCTGCACGACGATGCGCGGCGACCAGAGTGTTGCGCAACAAGCACGCAATAGTCATGGGGCCAACGCCGCCCGGCACAGGTGTGATCGCGCCAGCATGACGGAGGGCATCATCAAAGGCAACGTCGCCGACCAGCCGGCCCTTGCTTTGCCCATCAGCGGGCGCAAGGCGGTTGATGCCGACATCGATGACCACCGCGCCCGGTTTCAACCAGTCGCCGGTCACCATTTCAGCACGGCCGACGGCTGCGACAACAATATCCGCGCGCCGCACCACATCGGGCAAATCCTGCGTGCGGCTATGCGCGATGGTGACGGTGCAATTTTCAGCGAGCAACAATTGCGCCATTGGTTTGCCAACAATGTTGGAACGTCCAATCACGACAGCATTCTTACCGGACAAATCGCCCATATGGTCTTTTAAGAGCATGAGGCAGCCCAAAGGCGTACACGGCACAAAAGCATCCTCGCCCACGGCAAGCCGCCCTGCATTGACCACATGGAAACCATCGACATCCTTGGCGGGGTCAATTGCGGCAATGACCGCCTTGTCATCCATATGCGCTGGCAAAGGCAGCTGAACCAATATGCCATCAACAGCCGGATCAGCATTGAGTGTTTCCACCAATGCGATCAGTTCATCCTGCGAAACCGAAGCGGACAACTTATGTTCAAAGCTGTTCATGCCCGCTTCGACGGTCGCCTTTTTCTTGGACCCGACATAGACTTGGCTTGCGGGGTCTTCGCCCACCAGCACAACCGCGAGACCGGGGCTTCTGCCTGTTTTGGTTACAAAAGCAGGGACTAAAGCTGCGATCCGTTGGCGCAAATCGGCTGCAAAGGCTTTACCATCAATGATCATAGCCGTGCTCACATGCCCGCCATTGAGATATCATTGGCAAGGCCCGCCAAAAGCATCTGCAGAATGCGCAGCCCGATCAGCAACACCATTGGCGAAAAATCAATCATGCCCGTGTCGGGCAGGATTTTGCGGATAGGCTTTAAAAATGGGTCAAGAATGACATTAAGTGCCTGCCAGATTGACGCGACAATATTGTTCGAAAGGCTGACGACGTTAAACGCGATGAGCAGGCTCAAAATAAACTGAACGATGACCACCGTCGACAGGATCGACATCAGATAGCCAATAATGGAAACGAGCGCGAGAAGCATGATATTCTCCGGATAGGTCTGGCGTTGGCAATTAGCCGAGCCAAGGCGCTGTATCAACACCCTAAAACAGCAATGGCCGATTTCACTTATGAATAAGCGTGCCCGCACCCTTCACGGTAAACATTTCGATCAACATCGCATGGCTCGTGCGCCCGTCGAGGATGACCGCTGCGTCCACGCCCGATTCCACCGCATCAACGCAGGTCTGGATTTTGGGAATCATGCCGCCGCTAATTGTGCCGTCGCTTTGCAGCTTGGTAATCGCCGCAGGGTCCAGATCGGTCAGCAGCTCGCCCGATTTGTCGAGCACGCCTGCAACATCGGTCAAAAGGAACAACCGCGATGCGCCAAGCGCACTCGCCACCGCGCCTGCCATCGTGTCGGCGTTGATATTGTACGTATGCCCGTCTGCGCCAACGCCAATCGGCGCAATGACCGGAATCATGCCTGCGGCGCTGATCGTATCAATGATGCTGCGGTCGACCATCGTCGGTTCGCCGACAAAACCCAAATCGATATTGCGTTCGATATGGCTGTCTGGGTCTTTCTGCGTCCGCTGAACCTTCGTTGCGGTTACAAAGCCACCGTCCTTGCCAGATATGCCAAGCGCCTTACCGCCCGCCGCGTTGATCCAGCCGACCAGTTCCTTATTGATCGCGCCCGAAAGCACCATTTCGGCGATCTTCGCCGTTTCAGCGTCGGTGACGCGCAAACCATCGACAAACTGGCTTTCCACACCCAATTTTTTGAGCATATCACCGATTTGCGGCCCGCCGCCATGGACGACGACGGGATTGATACCGACAGCTTTTAAAAGCACAACATCGTCCGCAAAATCGCGCGCCAGACCGGCATCGCCCATCGCATGGCCGCCATATTTTACGACAAATGTCTTGCCCGCATAACGCTGCAAATAAGGCAGAGCTTCGGTAAGCGTTTCTGCTTTGGCTAGGTTGGCGGGATTAATCGTCATGCGAACCAACTGCCTTGGGGTCCGTGCCGTCCAGCCTATGGCCGTAGCTGACAAAGAAAGTGATGAGCAATGGCACCATGATCATGCTCAACACGACCTTGGCCAGCATTTGGCCGAGCAGCAGGTCCGTGATCGGAAACACACCATAAAAGGCAATGCTTACGAACAATAAGGTATCGATGATCTGCGATAGCACCGCGGCGATGGCACCGCGCAATGCGACATATTTACCTACGGTGTTTTTCAAGCGATCGAACAGATAGACGTTGAGCATTTGCGACACGCCATATGCGACGATGCCTGCGACCCAAATACGCGGCGTCTGACCCATCATGGTGTTGAAAGCATCGAGATATTTGCCGTCCATCTTCGGTGACGGGGGCAATGAAAGCACAAGCAATGCGAGCAATATCGACGCGATCAACGGAATGAAGCCATATTTGACCAATCGGTCCGCAATCATCTTGCCGTGCAAGGCCGCCACCGCGCTGGAAAGGATGACCAGCAAAAGAAACGGAAAGATGCCCGCTTCTACCGCCAGCGGCCCCAGAGAGACTTGTTTATTCCCAAGCACGCCAGCAATGCACACCATGCCGCCGTAAATGATTGAGAACATGAAAAGCGATTTCGGGATACCTCCCTCGGTCGCGCGTAATGTGGTCTGTTTAGTCATGTGAAACTGACTAGCGTCTAATTTTATTGGCGCAAGGCCAACGATGGCGCTAGGTATCGCGGCACTACATCAGGGGTGGGGACTTTATGCATATTTTATTGAGCGTTGCAGGGATGGCCCTGATTCTCGCGATCGCCATTTTGCTCTCGTCAAACCGGCGCGCCATCAAGTTCCGCGTGGTTGGCGCAGCCTTTGCCTTGCAGGCCAGCATCGCTGCCCTCGTTCTCTACACCTCATGGGGTAAGGTCGCGCTCAATGCCGCATCTACCGGCGTTTCGAACCTGCTCGGCTATTCGGCAAAGGGCACGCAGTTCATTTTTGGTCCGCTCGCCTCTCCTGAAATCGGTGGTAACAGCTTTGCGATTGCTGCGCTTCCCGTCATCATCTTCTTCGCGTCGCTGATCTCGATCCTCTATTATCTGGGCATCATGCAATATGTCATCCGCTGGATCGGTGGCGGTTTGCAAAAGATTACCGGCATTTCAAAAGTCGAAAGCCTGTGCGCTGCCGCCAATATTTTCGTGGGCCAGTCAGAATCGCCACTGGTCATCCGCCCCTATCTGGCCAATTTGAAACCCGAACAGCTTTTCTGCGTCATGACCGTTGGCATGGCCGGCGTTGCCGGCACCATATTGGCCGCTTACGCTTCCATGGGTATCCGCATCGATTATCTGCTCGCCGCGGCATTCATGTCCGCACCGGGCGGAATTTTGATGGCCAAGCTGATGATGCCCGACGTCCCTGCGGTGGTGCTGGCCGAGGGCGATCCTGCGCTCGCGAACCCGCATCCTGATGATGAACCGGTCATGGTCCATGATGATGGCGAAGAAAAACCCGCCAATATCATCATGGCCGCAGCGCAAGGTGCACAAACCGGCGTTAAGCTGGCGGTCGCGGTCGGCGCGATGGTCCTTGCTTTCGTTGCCTTGGTCGCGCTGGCCAACGGCATATTGGGCGGCATTGGCGGCTGGTTTGGTCAGCCTGACCTGAGTTTCCAGCAAATTGTCGGCTATGCTTTTGCACCCGTAATGTTCCTTTTGGGCGTGCCATGGCATGAAGCGATTCAGGCCGGCGGCTTGTTCGGCACCAAAATCGTTCTGAACGAATTCGTCGCCTTCATTGATTTGGGCGCCTTGAAAGAATTGTCTGCACCGACCGTCGGTATCGTCACCTTCGCCTTGTGCGGATTTGCCAATTTCAGCTCGATTGCCATTCAAATGGCCGTGACGGGAAGCCTTGCGCCAAACCAGCGGCCCATGATTGCCAAGCTGGGCTTGAAAGCACTCGCTGCCGGATCGCTATCGAACCTGATGAGCGCGGCGCTGGCCGGTTTGTTCCTGTCTTTGGGCTAATTAATTTTCGCCAGCCGCCCGCTTTAATTCATAGAGCAGATCAAGCGCGGCGCGCGGGCTAAGCGCGTCGATATCAAGGCCAGTCAGCTTTTCACGCAAGGCATCGACCTTGGCTTCGGCGGCGTCGAGCGCTGCGCTGAACAATGGCAGGTCACCCAGGCCCGCGGCCAAGCCGCCCGTTTCCGCACGCCCTTTTTCGAGTTTCTCCAGCACGGTCTTTGCCCGCGACACAACTTGCGGCGGAAGACCGGCAAGCTTTGCCACCGCGATCCCGTAACTGCGGTCGGCGGGGCCATCGCCAAGCTCGTGGAGCAAGACGAGGTCGCCCTTATACTCCTTGGCGCGGACATGGTGCAGCGACAGCGCGTCAAGGCTGTCCGACAGCCGGGTCAGTTCGTGATAGTGCGTTGCGAACAGGCAGCGGCAGCGATTGGTTTCGTGAATGCCCTCGACAACCGCCCATGCAATGGCAAGGCCGTCATAGGTCGATGTGCCGCGCCCAACCTCATCCAAAATCACAAAGCTGCGTTCGGTTGCCTGCGCAAGAATGGCCGCCGTTTCGACCATTTCGACCATGAAGGTCGACCGCCCGCGCGCAAGATTATCCGATGCGCCAACGCGGCTGAAAAGACGGTCAACAAGTCCGAGCTTGGCCGATGTCGCAGGGACATAGCTGCCCGCCTGTGCCAGCAAAACGATCAACGCATTCTGCCGCAGGAAGGTGGATTTACCGCCCATATTGGGGCCGCTGACCAGCCACAGTCGTTTTTCAGGCGACAGCTTGCAATCATTGGCGATGAACCGGTCGCCCGATTTGGCGAGTGCGCTTTCGACCACCGGATGTCGGCCGCCTTCGATTTCAAGGCAGGGGTGGCTGACAAAGGAGGGACGGCACCAATTGCCCTCTGCAGCGCGTTCCGCCAGCGCTGCCGATACATCGATCCGCGCCAAGGCGTCGGCGCTGGCGGCGATGGCATCACGGCGCGCAAGCACAATCGCGGTCAGTTCTTCCAAATGCGCGGCTTCAGCAGCCAAGGCATGTCCGCTGGCCTGCGTGATGCGCATGGCCTCTTCATGAAGCTCAGGCGAATTGAAGCGGACTGCGCCAGCCATCGTTTGCCGGTGCGCAAAGCCTGACCCAGCCGCCATGAGCGCATCGCCATGCTTTGCGGGTACTTCGACAAAATATCCCAGAACGGCATTGTGCCGGATCTTCAGCGCAGCCACGCCTGTCGAATCGCGATAGCGCGCCTCCAATTGGGCAATCGCCTGCCGTCCGTCACGGCCAGCCGAACGCAGCACGTCCAACGCCGCATCATAGCCTTCGGCGATATAGCCGCCCTGCGCGGTGTCGGTGGGCGGGGAGGTGACAAGCGCACGGCTGAGGACGTCCACCATATGGCCGTGGCCATCCAACATCGGCAGCAATTGGTCGAGCAATTGGGGGCGGTCGGCCATGGCGCCCAATCGCTCCCGCAGATGGCGCGCCGCATCCAACCCATCACGAATTTGTCCCAAGTCACGTGGACTGCCGCGTCCGGCAACAACACGGCCCAATGCGCGGGCAATATCCGGCAATTGTCGCAAAGCGGACCGGACGGCATCGCGAGTCAATGGCGCGTCATGGAACCACTGCACCAGCGACAGTCGCGCTTCGATGATGCTTTGATCCATCAGCGGGGCAGACAGGTCCGACGCCAGCTGGCGTGCGCCGGCACCCGTTATCGTGCGATCCACCTCGGCCAGTAATGATCCAGCGCGCGCGCCTTTATTTGCTGCGCTGATTTCCAGGCTATCGCGCGTTGCTTGGTCAATCAGCAAATGGGCATGCACTTCACGCCGGACAGGCAGCTTAAGGAAGGGCATATTGCCCTGCCCGACATGCGCCAGATAGGCGATGAGGCCGCCAGCTGCGGCCTGTTCAGCACGCGTGACCGCACCGATGGCATCCAAGGTCGAAAGGGCAAAATGCTGTTTCAGCAAATCGCCGCCGACGATGCTTTCAAAGTCCGCGCGTGGGCGAATGATTGCGCCTATAAACTGTTGAGCCAAACCGTCGGGAACGACCAGTTCGCTTGCGGAAAGGCGTGCAAGCTCCGCTTCAAGTGCGCTCGCCGCAACGGTGACGAGTTCGAAATAGCCCGTCGAAATATCTGCCGCCGCCAGACCATATTCGTCACCCACCGGCGCGACCGCGACGAGCATGTTTGACGTCCAGCTGTCCAGCAAGCTGTCCTCGGTCAGGGTCCCTGCCGTCACGAACCGGACGATGTCGCGCGCCACCAATGTCTTCGAACCGCCGCGCGCTTTGGCATCTTCGGGGCTTTCGGTTTGCTCGGCAATCGCGACGCGGTGGCCCGCCTTGATGAGCCGCGCCAGATAGCCTTCGGCTGCATGCACCGGCACACCGCACATCGGAATGGGCCTGCCATCATGTTCGCCGCGCGATGTGAGCGCGATATCCAGCGTTGCAGCGGCCGCGCGCGCATCGTCGAAGAATAGCTCGAAAAAGTCGCCCATGCGGTAGAACAACAGGCAATCCTCGGCCTTCGCCTTCAGCCCGAGATACTGCACCATCATTGGTGTCGGTCCCGATGTCGCTTTCATTGTCCCCGTCATGGGCAACGCGATAGCGGAGCCGTTCCTGCGGGGCAATGCTTGCCCTAGCGGCACCACCGCGTTAGGGCAGTTTAAATGATAATATGGGGTCAGGGCCAAAAATGAACGATAGCGACGTCCAGATTACAGCTCAGGAAGCTTTGGATTTCCATTCCCAAGGCCGCCCGGGGAAAATCGAAATTGTGGCTACCAAGCCAATGGCGACACAGCGTGATTTGTCGCTCGCATATTCACCAGGCGTCGCTGTGCCGGTGCAGGCCATTTATGACGACCCGGCAACCGCCTATGATTATACTGCAAAGGGTAATCTCGTCGCGGTTATCTCAAATGGTACAGCGATTCTTGGCATGGGCAATTTGGGTGCATTGGCATCCAAGCCCGTGATGGAAGGCAAGGCGGTGCTGTTCAAACGCTTCGCCGATGTCGACTCCATCGATATCGAAGTGAAGACCGAAGATGCGCAGCGCTTCATTGATGCCGTCGAACTTCTTGAACCGACCTTTGGTGGCATCAATCTGGAAGATATCGCCGCGCCTGATTGCTTCATCATTGAACAGACGTTGAAAGAACGGATGAACATTCCGGTCTTTCATGATGACCAGCACGGCACCGCCATCATCGCGGCAGCAGGATTGATCAATGCGTGCGAGCTTACGGGCCGTACGTTGAAAGATATTAAGGTCGTCTGCAATGGCGCAGGCGCAGCGGCGATTGCCTGCACCGAGCTGATCAAGGCCATGGGCGTACCGCACGACAATGTGATTATGTGCGACCGTTCCGGCGTGATTTATCAGGGCCGTACGGAAGGCATGGATCAGTGGAAATCGGCGCATGCCGCAAAAACGACCGCGCGCAATTTGGCCGAGGCCATCGTCGGCGCAGATGTGTTCCTTGGTCTTTCCGCCGCCAATGCGTTGAGCGCCGACATGGTCAAAACGATGGCCCCCGAGCCGATCATCTTCGCGATGGCAAACCCCGATCCCGAAATCTCGCCACCTGTGGCGCGCGCGGCGCGGCCCGATGCGATCATTGCGACGGGACGGTCGGATTTTCCAAATCAGGTCAACAATGTCCTGTGCTTTCCATTCCTGTTCCGCGGGGCGCTCGACGTGCGCGCTACGACGATCAACGAGCCCATGAAGATTGCGGCATCGCATGCCTTGGCACAATTGGCGCGTGAAACCGTGCCCGAAGAAGTGGCGGCTGCCTATGGCGGCATGATGCACAAATTCGGCCGTGATTATATTATCCCGTCGCCGTTCGATCCGCGTCTCATGGAAATCGTCGCCTCAGCCGTTGCAAAGGCCGCGATGGATTCGGGCGTCGCGCAAAAACCGATTGCGGATATGAACGCCTATCGCGCCAGCCTGCGCGCGCGACAGAACCCGACGACATCAGCGCTGACCCAAGTTTATAAGGC
>ENA-OUVC01002111-OUVC01002111.1-marine-metagenome-genome-assembly--contig:-NODE-2111-length-11345-cov-2.301029_pt1 | contig 11345 bp, 13 predicted proteins | sample MGYA00248622_ERZ508571 | MGnify/ENA primary metagenome ERZ508571 (study PRJEB26236, sample SAMN06267175) | marine metagenome | isolation source: Columbia River Estuary | place: USA:Columbia River... | reverse complement strand
TACGTTGTAGACCAGGTTCCACTGATTTGCGGTTAGGTTAATCATGTAAATAAGCCTCCGTGGGGTGCTTAATACTTTAAGGACCGGGCGGCCCCTAAAGCTAAGTGCGGGTTATGAAATCCTCGAGGAACCTCATTCACCATCACCTAGTGAGCAATAGTGTGGAGGTTTTGCGAGGGATTTGCATCAACATTCGGGGGTATTTTTAAAAGTTTTTAGGTTTTTTTGGGGTAAATCACGCTCAATCTCGGGGTATCACCCGAACCGAATACCCCAAATGCGCACGCCGCTAGGCTTACCCGAATGCGAGCCCAATTAAGTGAACTGCGTGGCCATTCTGGCTTTAGCGCTCTCGCCATTTCGCGCTTTATCTCAAATGTCGGCAACGGGATATCCCCTGTCGCTTTGGCTTTCGGTGTTTTGGCCCTGCCGGGGGCCACGGGAAAAGATTTAAGTATCGTGATGGCCGCGCGCATGTTCCCCATGATTGCGCTGATGTTATTCGGTGGCGTAATTGGTGATCGCTTTAAACGTAATCGCATTGTTGGCGGCGCCGATGTTTTAGGTAGCGCTTTTGCTGCGGTCAGCGCCGTTTCGCTAATCATCGGAAATTCCAGCGTCTTCTTACTCGCCTTAATGGGCGCACTCTTTGGAGTTTTAAATGCGCTTTGGTGGCCGGCAATGTCTGGAGTGCTTCCCGAAATTTTACCTAAAGCGAAATTGCAGCACGGAAATGCGGTAATTGCGATGACTACCAATATTGGTTACGTCGTCGGTGCGCTCATTGGAGGCACGCTAGTAACGGCATTTGGATCTGGATGGGCGCTGCTAGTTGATGCCATAACCTTCTTAATTGCGGGAATTCTGGTTTGGAATTTAGATCTTCCAACAATTGTGCGTGAGAATAAAAATACTGTTTTCCAAGATCTGAGATCTGGCTGGCGCGAATTCATATCTCACTCATGGGTTGTGACGATTGTGATTGCATTTGCAATTATAAATCTTGCTTACGAATCTATGTTACAAATACTTGGGCCGCTTAACTTTGCAGATATCGCCGATGGTCCAAAGTTTTGGTCTTTTAATTTAGCCGCCCTAACGTTGGGCATGCTGGCCGGGAGCGTAATCTCACTCAAAATACACTTCTCCCGGCCGCTATTCCTCGCGATGCTGATAATCGCGGGCGCATCAATCTGGGATTTCTCGCTGGCGATGCAGGCACCTCTTTGGATATCACTTATTGCTGCCTTCTTTGCAGGCGTAGCTATCGATATTTTTATGGTGGTTTGGAATACCTCTTTGCAGTCTCATATTCCAGAAGAGTCGTATTCGCGAGTTGTTGCATACGATGCCTTCGGTTCTTTTGGACTTTCACCCCTAGGTATCGCCGTAGCCGGCCCACTTGCTCACGCATTTGGGGTGAGCACGATTATTTATATAACAGGCTCAATTGCCTTGGTGGCAGCACTGGCTTCGCTCTGCGTTAAATCAGTGCGAGACTTAAAACCCGTCGTTAAGCCGTAGAGTTCTTACATGAGCAAGGAAGCCAGCGAGCGCGATAAGTTAGCAGCAGCGGTTCCACCAAAGTTGCGCGGATGGTTTCACCTAGGTGCTACTCCTGTAGTTGTTATCGCATCGCTCGTTCTCTTTATATTAAGTAAGAGTTCGCTTAAGTTTGCGGTCGCCCTATATTCAATTACTGCGATTATGCTCTTTAGCGTTTCAGCGATTTATCATCGCGTTCCTTGGACTCCAGAGAAGAAGAAAATCTGGCGTCGCTGGGATCATGCAAATATCAATTTACTAATCGCCGGCTCTTACACACCATTCGCTGTGGCACTATTGCAGGGCAACGACCGCACAATTTTGTTATCTGTAGTTTGGGTTGGCGCGCTTCTGGGTGTTGCCATGCGCGTCTTCTGGGTCGGCGCACCCCGCTGGTTATATGTTGCCAATTACCTACTTCTCGGGTGGGTTGCAATTGTTTACACACCGCAGCTATACAGAGAAGGTGGCCTCTGGGTTCTTCTGCCGATCATCATTGGCGGACTTCTTTACTCGATAGGCGCAATCTTTTATGCCCTTAAAAAACCGGGGCGAAATGCCAAGTACTTTGGTTTTCACGAGCTTTTCCACATCTTTGTGCTCGCCGCTTGGGTCTCTCAATACCTAGCGGTCTCGATCGCCATCTACCGCCAGTAAGTCACCCCACTTTTGGAGTAAGCAGGCTTTGCCCTAATCTAAGCCCATGGCCGAGAAAAAAAGCTTCCTTAATTGGGTTGGATTTAAAGAGAGTGAAAGTGCTGCCCCTAGTTCGGTAGATCGCATTCGCGAACTCGAATCTCAACTCAGCGACCTACGTTCTCGTCGCGACATCACAACTTTGAGTAAAGAAGAATTTGAAATCTTGGCAACTGAAACTGCCATGGCGATGATCAAATCTGCACAAAGCCGTGAAGCAAAGGCCGTGTCGGCATCTGAGCGGGTAATAGGTGAAGCATCACGTCAAGTAAAAGATGCGGTTGAAGGCGCCGAAATTAAAGCGCGTTCTATTCTCTCTGGCGCTGAAGCACGTGGGCGTAAATATATAAATGTTGCTCAGGCAGAAGCTGCCGAAAGAGTTGCTGAGGCAGAACGCGAAGCGCAATCAATATTTGATGAAAAACGTCGTGAAGCAGCGGCGCTGGCACAGGCCGCCCGTCGCGAAGGTGAAAGAATTATTACCGAAGCAACGGATGAGGTTTCCGAATACCGTAATTGGCTAAGCGGTGTTATCTCTGAAGCAGAGCGCCTTTACAAAATTCAAACTCAGTCACTTGATGCCGCCGCAAGTGCGATTACGCAGAGCCGCTCTAGATTAGAGGGCGCTTATTCTCGCCTTGCTGAACTCCATAAAAACGTAACCGATAATTTAGCTGCAGATAATAAGATCATTGATACTGGGCCAAAGAAAGTTATCAGCGAACGCACTAAGCCCGCACTCGCTGCACCAGCAAAGAAGGCTGCTGCTAAAAAATCTGCAGCAAAGAAAAAGCCCGCTAAACGTCGGTAATTAAAATGGTTACCAAGCGCGGTATCCAATACATCCCTGCCATAGATGGACTGCGTGCAATCGCAGTTATTGCCGTCATGCTCTATCACCTGGGTGTTTCTTGGATTCCAGGTGGATTTCTCGGAGTTGATCTCTTCTTCGTAATTTCAGGTTATGTGATTACTCGGCTTTTATTAGATTCAATACAAGAACGTGGTGGCTTAGATCTTCGCGATTTCTACCTTGCTCGAATTCGCAGATTGCTTCCACCTTTAGTATTTATGATCGTAACAACCTCAATTTTTATCGGTTTATGGGCGCCAGATACCACTAAGAAATTCTTAACAGATGCCCCATTTAGCCTTACTGGAGCAATGAATTGGTGGCTCGTCTTTAATCATCAGGATTATTTTGAGGCTAGCGGCAGGCCTCCATTGCTTCAGCACACTTGGTCACTTGCAGTGGAGGCGCAGTTCTATCTCCTTTGGCCGCTAATTCTCTTGGTTGTCTTGAAATACTTAGGAAAGAAATTAATCCCGGCGGCGGCTCTGATCATTGCTGCCACATCCGGAGTTGCCCTGATGTTTGTCTCCTTTCAACTCGATGCCGCGAATTCATCAAAGGTAAGCCATGTTTACTTTGGAACTGACACTCATAGCATCGGGCTTTTCTTGGGCGCAGCGCTGGCAGTTAGTTGGATCCCCCAAAACTTTAATTTGCAGGTAACTCGTCGAGCACAAGATTTTATTGATGGTATTGGTGTATTTGGATTTATTGGAATTCTCTCAACTTTCTTATTAATTGATGAAACTAAGCCAACTTTATATAAAATAGCGTTTCCCCTGGCTGGTTTATTTGGAACAGCAATATTAATTTCCATCGTGCACCCCGCATCACGGTTTGCACCGCTATTGCGAAATAAGGCACTGCTCTGGATTGGCGAACGCTCGTACGCCATTTATCTGTGGCATTGGGTAATTTTTCAAGTCTCACGACCACAAGTGGATTTAGATGGTGAAGATTGGGCGCTATTTACTTTACGTATCTTGGTAGTTCTAGCACTTGCCGATATTTCCTTACGATTAGTTGAACTACCAATTCGCAGCGGAGCGGTTGCTTATTGGTTTAAAGGAATGCGTTACCGAACTCCCGAAGTTAGAAAGCGCCAAAAGGTACTTGTTGCCATTTCAATCTCTGCAACAATCTTGTTATCTTCTCTGGTGAGCGCATACGCTCTAATTGACACTGCTGAGAAGAATCGCGCGGTTAAAGAATCGATTGCAGAAGCCAGCAGGCCAGTAAAAACTGAAATTTCAGCGATAGGTAAAACTAGAATCTGGGTAACCGGTGATTCAGTGATTCTAGGAATTCGTCATGAGATTGAGGCGCGTAATCCGATTGCGCTCATAAATGCCCGAGTTGGCCGCCAAGCGCCAGAATTACTTGAGGTAATACAGAAGGATGCCAGTGCAGCGATCGGCTCACCGATTGTCTTTAACTTAGGTAATAACAATGCGCTAACGCGCGAACAAGTGGTGGCAATATTTAAGGCGGTAGAAACTGCACCAGTTCGCATCGTAGTAAATACAGCCGTTCCGAGACCATGGAAAGAAAGCAATAACGCTTTAATTGAAGAGGTTGCCAGCGGTTATCCGAATACTCATGTGATTCGCTGGGATCAGATCTCTATGGGTCATCCTGAGTATTTCGCACCTGATGGAATTCACTTAGTGCCGGCTGGTGTTCGTGCCTACGTGGCTGCGATAGAAGAATTCTTGCCTTAATTTGAAATCAAAATAAATAAAGCCCCCACCAATTTGGCGGGGGCTTTATTTATTAATTTACTTATTCGAATTGACCGCTAAATCCAAATGCCTTCGCAGATGCGCTCTGTCCATCTGAGTAAACAGATGAGACTCGGAACGATGTTGATCCATCCATTGAACCCTTTGTGAATTCAATTGAAAGTTGATCAGCTGGCAACATTCCTGATTCGCTCCATTCGCCCATTCCTGAGCGAACTTCAAACTTGTAGCCAGTTAATCCGGCAGTTGCTGTTGGTGCTTTCCAAGTAATAACCATTACTGATTTAGCAGAATCTTTCCAGTTTCCGATAAAGCGTGATGGCGCTTCAACCGCTGCAACTGCTTCACCAGTTGCTGCAGATTCACTTGCCGCAGGAGTTGGTTCTTCACTTGCTTCTGGTGCCGCTGATTGACTTGCCGCAGGAGTTGCTGGTGCTGATGCGGTATCTGAATCAGATGCTGGACGAGAAATTACGACGATTGCTAGGAGTGCGATACCGATGATCGCTGCAATCAAAACACGTGGTGATGTTCCTTGCTTAGGAGCAGCACTTGGCTTAGCTGCGCCAGTGCTCTTTGCAGGAGTTGGCATCGTTGTGATATTTGCACGAGATGCACTCTTTACGCCACCGACTGGAACTGGAGGAACAACAAACTTGCTTGCAGAGGTTGCCTTCTTGGCAGCAGATTTCTTGCGAGCTGGCGCTTTCTTAGCAACCTTCTTGGCCGCTGACTTCTTTACGACCTTCTTGGCAGATTTCTTAACAACTTTTTTAGCAGCCGCTTTTTTCTTGGCAGGAGCTTTCTTTACCGCTCTCTTGGCAGTTTTCTTAACAACTTTTTTAGCCGCTGACTTTTTCTTGGCAGGTGCTTTCTTAACAACACGCTTGGCAGTCTTCTTAACGACTTTCTTGGCGGCAGCTTTCTTACGCGCTGGCGCTTTCTTAGCAACTTTCTTTACTGAAGCTTTTTTCTTAACGGCCACGATGAAACTCCTTTTAGGGCTAAGCGATCTCGTATGGGCAAAGTTTAGCCTAGGGAGTTCAGCAAACTGATGACATGCGGTGCGATAGCGCGGAGTGATTTTCCACGATGGCTGATCGCGTCCTTGGCCGAAGCGCTCATTTGCGCGCTAGAAATCTCGTATCCATCTGGGCGAAATATCGGGTCGTAGCCAAATCCATGTTCCCCAACTGGTTCACGCAGAATCCACCCGTCAAAGTGCGCCTCTTCTGTGTGGGTGCGTCCATCGGGAAGGGCCAGAGCTGCCACACATGTGAAATGTGCGCCACGCTTTTCATCCGGTACATCGGCTAAGGAATTCAAAACTTTAAGAGTATTTGCAGCATCATCGCCATGAACTCCGGCCCAACGCGCCGAATAAATCCCAGGTTCGCCATTTAAAAAATCCACACAAAGTCCACTGTCATCTGCAATCGCTGCAATGCCCGATGCCGCACACATTTCGCGTGCCTTGAGAAGTGCGTTCTCTTCAAATGTAGATCCGGTTTCATCAACATCGTGAAGATTTGGAAATTGATCTAGGCCTACTAATTCAATTTGCCCCGCAGCAATCTCTTCCAGAATGCGTCGAAACTCTTCTATCTTGCCCTTATTACGAGTGGCAAGAAGTAAGCGGTGTGGGCTCACTTAGAAAGTGCGGCCTTCTGAATATCGCCGAGTTCCACACAACCTGCAACTGCTAAATCAAGTAGCGAATTAAGTAAGTTGCGATCGAATGGAACGCCTTCAGCAGTTCCTTGAACTTCAATGAAACGTCCATCGCCACTACAAACTACATTCATATCTGTATCGGCGCGCACATCTTCTTCATAGCAAAGATCTAACATCGGAACACCATCAATGATTCCAACTGAAACAGCTGCAACTGAATCACTGAGTGGTTTTGAGTTTTCCTTGATGTGTCCTTGTGCTTTAGCCCAGGCGATTGCATCAGCAAGTGCGACATAAGCACCAGTGATCGCAGCGGTGCGTGTTCCACCATCTGCTTGTAAAACATCGCAGTCAATCACAATTGTATTTTCGCCAAGTTCTTTCATATCAACAATCGCGCGCAAGGAACGTCCGACCAAACGCGAAATCTCCTGGGTGCGCCCACCTAGCTTTCCTTTAACGCTTTCACGATCTGAGCGAGTATGTGTAGCGCGAGGCAACATCGCATATTCAGATGTAACCCAACCCTTTCCAGAATCTTTTAACCAACGTGGAACACCGGGTGTAAATGAGGCAACGCACAGAACTCGAGTCTTACCGAATTCAACTAGGACTGAACCTTCAGCATGATCAAGCCATTTGCGAGTGATTTTGATTTCGCGAAGTTGGTTTTCATTTCTACCGTCGATGCGTGCCATTTACTTCCAATCCAGTTAATTGAGTTTGTTTAATTAAGTTTTGATATGTGTTGTACAGAACCCACTTCAGGTCCCAAGAATCGTCTTGCCAGCACTTCAAACGCCGCTGAATCACCGGTCGCCAAGAATTTATGACTAGCGGGAGTACTTGATGGGGCGCGCAGAAGAGAATTCTCTACCAGCGTGCGATAGAGATCTTTTGCAGTTTCTTCGGCGCTAGATACCAACGAAACGTTATTTCCCATTACATAAGAGATAACGCCAGTTAATAACGGATAGTGCGTGCAGCCAAGGACCAAAGTATCAACATCGGCTTCCATGACTGGCTTTAGGTATTCCCGGGCCACTTTGGTAATCGCTTCACCTGAAGTTTCACCACGTTCGACAAATTCCACAAATAGCGGGCAAGCAATTGAAGTTACTTGCAACTGTGGGGCTGCGGCGAATGCGTCCAGGTATGCCTTGGAATCAATTGTTGCTCGAGTACCGATTACACCGATGCGCCCAGTGCGCGAGGCAGCAACTGCGCGACGAACTGCAGGCTGAATAACTTCAATAACCGGAACGGAATAACGCTCGCGCGCATCGCGCAACATGGCAGCACTTGCGGTATTGCAAGCAATCACCAACGCCTTTACACCTTGGTCAACTAAATAATCTAAAGTCTCAAGTGCGAAGGTGCGAACTTCGGCTAACGGCCTTGGGCCATAAGGACCGCGGGCGGTGTCGCCAATATATAGTGTTGACTCATTAGGTAATTGATCAAGAATTGCACGAGCTACGGTTAAACCGCCAACTCCTGAATCGAAAATTCCGATTGGTGCATCACTCATATGGGCAAGAGTACCCTTAAAAAAGTTAAGCCCAGAGCGTGCCGTCTAAGCCTTCTGTTGCCGCAGCGATCTCGGAGCCGTAAATTCCCGTTGATAAATACTTCCAACCAGCATCGCAGACAATAAATGCGATATCGGCATCGCGCCCATCGCGCACTGCTTCATTGGCAATAGCAATTGCGGCGTGCAAGATTGCGCCGGTAGAAATGCCAGAGAATATTCCTTCTGTCTCTAGCAACTGGCGAACCCGCTTTACTGAATCTTCTGCGCCGACGGAAAAACGTCGGGTTAAGATCGATGCATCATAGAGTTCGGGAACAAAGCCTTCATCGATATTTCGCAGTCCATAAACAACTTCGCCGTAACGTGGCTCTGCAGCAATTATTTGAACATCAGGATTCTTCTCACGCAAGTATTTTCCCGCGCCCATTAAAGTTCCAGTTGTGCCAAGCCCTGCCACAAAATGTGTAACCGTTGGCAGATCCTTAAAAATTTCTGGTCCAGTGCCTTCATAGTGCGCTTGCGTGTTTGCAGGGTTTCCATATTGATAGAGAAACACCCACTCGGGATTTTGCGCCGCTAATTCCTTAGCAACTCGCACCGCTTCATTTGATCCACCTGCAGCAGGTGAAGAAATTATCTTTGCGCCCCACATCTCAAGTAGTTGGCGTCTTTCTGGACTTGTGTTCTCGGGCATCACACAAATTAATTTGTAGCCCCGAACTTTGGCAGCCATGGCAAGTGAAATTCCGGTATTGCCACTAGTTGGTTCTAAAATTGTGGCGCCCGGTTTTAATTGGCCGCTCTTTTCAGCAGCGTTGATCATAAAAATTGCTGTGCGATCTTTAATTGAGCCAGTTGGATTGCGATCTTCTAACTTTGCCCATAGTCGAACATTTGGCGCTGGAGAAAGTCTGGGTAAACCGATTAGAGGTGTGTTACCAACCGATGCTTCCAGAGAGTCATAGCGCGCCAAAATTATCCGCCAGCTACTGCAGGAAGAATTGTTACTGAATCACCATCTTTAATTGGGGCTTCTAAACTTCCTAGAAAACGCACATCTTCATCATTGATATAGATATTTATAAAGCGGCGGAGCGCTCCATTTTCTAAAAGGCGATCTCCGATACCCGGATACTGTTGATCTAGATCTGTGATTAGCGCTGTAAGAGTTGCACCAGTTGCTACAACGGCCTTTTGATCTTTAGTAAATGGACGCAGAATTGTCGGAATACGTACTTCAATGCTCATGTCGTTATTATGGCGAAGAAGTTGATTATTCGGTAATTGAAACTTCTTCTTCAGTTACTACGCCATCGATTATGCGATAAGAACGGAATTCAATCGCAGGTGCAATCTCTTTGCGACTAGAGACCAGAACATAATGTGCGCCAGGCTCGCCCGCATAGGCAATATCGGTGCGTGATGGGTAGGCCTCAGTTTCGGTATGCGAGTGGTAGATCACCACAATCTCTTCATCGTTGTCATCGACTTCACGGTAAAGGGCGAGCAGATCTTTAGGATCAAATTCATAGAACGTTGGTGAATGCGCGGCGTTTATCATGGGAAGCAAACGTGTTGGGGTTCCCGAACCAGCCGGCCCAAGAATCGCACCACAACATTCATCTGGATACTCTGCGCGAGATTGCGCAACGATTGCGTCAACAAATGCGCGTGAAATAGTTAGTGACATAAGGGTTCTATCTTAACTTTCATTTAATTAGTTTTCATCCATCAGGGCTTCGATCAAACCTTCTTGCAGCCAACCAAGCCATCCATAAACTACATAAACCCCACGCATTGGATCATCTGGGGCTAATAGCTCTAACTCATCCTGAGTTCGCTCTTGCACATTTAAGCGAACACCTAAAGCCAGACGCATATCGTTTATCCCACCGAGCCAAGCATTTGCGCCATCGTGCTCTAAATCAACAGTGCCATCTTCGGCGCTCTTTAAATACATCCGCATCGCCATAGCGTGTGCCTGTTTCTTACTGCGCAAAGTTGATTCGGTATAGCGCCTAAATTCTGCAGAGTCGACCTCGTCTTGATAAGCGCTCGGTAGTAAGCGATGGAGTACTTCATCTTCCGGTGGTGAATCATGTGAAGTGATTCCAACCATTGCAGCGAGTGGATCTTCTTGTCCATGATCGATGCGCTCTGCTAGCAATTCGATTATCTGCTCGGTTAAATTAATTAGTATTTCGCGTTCATTTTCAGCGAATTCTGCAACGTATGAATTGCTGCCGTGGCGCTTAAATCCTTCGGATTTCATATCCCTTGATCACCTCGTTGCAGCGTTGCCCAAAGCCCATATTCGTGAAGGCGCGCAACATCGTGCTCCATCTCTTCACGACTGCCCGTAGAAACAACGGCCTTACCTTCGGTATGCACTTTCATCATTAACTCTTGCGCCTTGGCTTTGGGATAACCAAAAAGTTCCATCAAAACGTAAGTCACATATGTCATTAAATTAACTGGGTCATCCCAAACGATGGTGACCCATGGAGCATCGTTAGAGAAGATTTCGCGAATCTGCTCTTCGATACGAGTATCGGTCTTAACCATCATCTGATAATGATAGAGAATTCTGGAGCCGCTACCTGCCGCCAAACCGAGTCTGCCTGAACGATGACTTGATAACGAACGATGGAACGCGCTTCTCCAGCGTTCGGGAAAAGAAAGTTTCCTTTCTCATCGGTCGTTGCGGTAGCCACGTTCTTCCAAGTGCCTGCGGTGTATTTCATCAGAGAAACGACTGCTCCGGCAGAACGTGGGCGAACCGTTCCGGAAATTAAGAATGCAGTCTTTGCTTTTTCGGTACCTGGTGCGCTCAAGGAAATAGTGCGATCAATTTGTATGGAAAATTCGTTACTTAAAGATTCGGCGCGTTCCCAAGTGCCATCAGTTGCAATACGAATATTCATTGGCTTGGCCAGCAAAATAGCGGTTGTGAACTTGCCATCGACTGCGGTATTGACGGAACCAAGATTGCGCCAAGTGGTATCGGTTGCGCTCTTACCTTCAATACGAATTGGAAGTGAAGCAACTGGTGATTTATCTTCAAGTGATACTTGCCCACTTAAAGTAATCGCTGATCCATATAGCGCGCTCGTTTTATCAGATGACAAGGTGCTGATCACCTTTGCAGGAGCAATATTTAGCGCTGTTTGGCGGATTGCCTCCATTGCAAGCGGTTCTTCCATACCTAACGTCCAGGCAGTAACTCCTCCTAATTTATATTTCGCAACTAACTCACTTCTGATCTTGTAACTCTGTGCATTTTGATACCAAGCTGTACGTG
>ENA-OUVC01002107-OUVC01002107.1-marine-metagenome-genome-assembly--contig:-NODE-2107-length-11350-cov-2.234986_pt1 | contig 11350 bp, 10 predicted proteins | sample MGYA00248622_ERZ508571 | MGnify/ENA primary metagenome ERZ508571 (study PRJEB26236, sample SAMN06267175) | marine metagenome | isolation source: Columbia River Estuary | place: USA:Columbia River... | reverse complement strand
TCTACCACACATGGTCCTGCAATTAAGAAAAATTGATTGGGATCGTAAGATTGTGCTTTAAATAAATCTTGTAAATAATTAGGTATCATAAATGCTGTTTTGCGAGATCAAAGTTAAATAAAATGAATGATGTATATGAAAGTTAAAAACGTAAACCTAAGCTAACGCCTAAACCTCTGATTCCTGCCCAAGGGCCTTTCATATCTGCGGTGGCGCCGTTTTGATTTACTTTGGATGTTATTTCGAATGGATTAACCTTGGTATCATCCAATACTTTTTGTAGCGCATTAATAGCTGGAGTTGGTAATTTTTCTGGAGCTATGAAATTTAAAGTACCATTAGAACTTCCAAAATGTCCACCAATGAACCAGATATCAATTACCAATTTAGTAAGCAGTTGTTTTTGTAGTCCAATATAAGCACCATAACTAGTTGATTTAATCAAACCATCTAGATTTGCGCTTTTAGTGATAGGTGTGGGTGCAATAAATGAACCTTCAGGGGTATATGTATATTCTACAGGTACTGATAAGTCAAAATCGGCAAACCTAGCATAGGGTGCAATGTAAAAGCCAGACATTTTTTGCAAACCCAAATAAAATCTGGATTCAAAAGTGATGGCGTTATTTGCCATTTTAAAATTATCAAAATCAATATTGGGATTTTCTATGAATTGCTTTGCTAATGCTTGCAATGGAATATTTCTCTTAGGCATGGTTGAATAGCTTGCCGAAATACTCATGAAGTGGTTGATACTTCTCTCATAAGTGATATTATAATTCTGCAGGGCGTTTGCCGACATGTTGGTTTTTAAAATATTGTCACCTCCAATTAAACTTTGGGCATTCCCTATATTAACTAAAGCTGCAAAAAGTGCAATAAGTATTACTTTTTTCATAAATTATATTTTAAATATTACAGCAGGCACTTAGGGGTGTGCTTACAGTGCGATTAAATCAGATACCGTTCTTTTATCTAAAATGGCCAAAGTGTTGTCTCTTACTTCTACCATTATTTTATTAATTCCACATTTTTTTTCGTTGCAGGTTTCACATTTCTTATAAAAGTTTAAACTTACACAAGGTAGTAAAGCAATAGGGCCTTCGATGGTTCTGAAAATAGCAGAAAGTTTTATTTTTTGAGGAGCGATGGCAAAGAAGTATCCGCCATGTTTTCCTTTTTTACTTTCTAAGAACCCTGCTTTTTTTAATTCTAATAATATGTTTTCTAAAAACTTAAGTGGAATTTTTTTCTCTGTACTAATTTCTGCTATCAGTATAGGCGCATCGGTTCCTTTTCCTACCATATAGGAAAGGGCTTGTAATGCGTATTGTGTCTTTTTTGATAACATATTATAATCCTAAAACTTCTTTCATGGTAAAGATACCGCTTTTATTTTTTGCAAACTCAGCAGCTAAAACAGCACCACTTGCAAATCCTTTTCTGTTGTGCGCTGTATGAGTAATTTCAATCGTATCAATAGGAGACTGATAGATCACTGTATGCGTGCCGGGCGCCGGGTCCATTCTTTCAGAAGTAATCACTAAATCCGAAGGAGTGGAAGAAGGGTTATTTACCCATTTATTTTTTCTCCCCATATTCGCAAGTATTTGCTCTGCTAAGGTGATTGCCGTTCCACTGGGAGCGTCCTTTTTTTCGGTATGATGTATCTCCTTCATATTTACATCATAGCTATCATAAGGCTCCATTAATTTAGCCAATTGCTTATTTAACTCAAAGAATAAATTTACGCCAATACTATAATTGCTGGAATATACTAAACTGCCATTATTAGTATCGCATAGGGCGCTAATCTCGTTCCATTTTTCCAACCATCCAGTGGAGCCACTCACAACAGGCACGCCAGACTGGATACATTTTTTCACATTCTCATAGGCACTATGTGGACCCGTAAATTCAATGGCAACATCTGCTTTTTGTAAATTTTCTTTGGTAAAGTCTTCATTATTTTGAACATCAATTTTCAATACAATTTCATGGCCTTTTTCTAAAGCAACTTCTTCAATCGCTTTGCCCATTTTTCCATATCCTATTAATGCTATTTTCATGCTTTTTTTTAAATTATCTTGTCTGTGTATTTTTCAAATTAAAATGTATACTCAGTCCTGTTTGTCTTAATTGAGGTTGAATCATTGGCTCAATTCGCATGGACAAATTATCACTCACATCAAATTCTTTTAAATGACCAAATACGGTTGCATCCACTACATTTATCCCCCATCCAATAAAGAACCAAAGAATAGAGTAGTCCCTATCTCTTCTAAAAGCATTACGGTAACTCTGCATGGAACCAATGCTTAAATTTTTTAAAGCAGGATCTATTTTATCCACGTCGGAGGCGTCTCCATTTTTTTGCTTTTGTAAAGCTGTATAACCAAACTTTGTTTTATTATACAAATCATTATTATAAATAAAGGTAGAAATTGGAATGGCCAATATTCCATATACAATAGGAATTTTCCAATATTGTTTATTATAGGCTTGTCCTAATCCTGGTAACATTGCAGAATATCTTGTAGCGAGGCGAGGGTTGTGACGTTTTACCGTATCGGCAAAAATAATTTTACTAGTGTCGGTGGATAGGGCAGTGTTGTTAATAGCTTTATTTACTGTTGTATCCTGACTCCAGCAATTTTCTTGCATTCCTATCAACAACAATAAAATTAATATTGACCTCATCCTATAGGTATTCCTTTTTTAAATAGTCTACTAGCTAATACTCACTTGCATTGCATCTAAAATGGTATTTAAACCATTAATGTCCTGGTATGAAATAGTGATGGTTCCGCTACCATTTTTCTGCTGTACTAAAATCACTTTTGAAGATAAATGACTTGATAACTTGTCTTCTAATTTTTTATAAACAGGGGAGAGCTCGTTTTTCTTTACCGTTTTTGGTGCTTTACCACTTGCAGCATTCATTTTCTTGATCAAGTCCTCTGTTTGACGAACGGTTAATCCTTTCTCGATAATTTCTTTGAATAAAAATAATTGCTGATCAATTTCTTTGCCAATTAAAATCTTTGCTAAACTCACACTTAAAGTTCCTTTACGCACTGCAGCTTGAATGGCAGGGGGTAAATCCAATAAACGAATATAGTTGGCAACGGTAGAACGGTCCTTACCCATACGCTCCGAAACTTTTTCCTGCGTATAGTTCAATTCCTGCATCATTCTTTGATAGCTTAATGCAATTTCAATTTCGTTTAAGTCTACTCTTTGTAAGTTCTCTAATAATGCTAATTCTAATAATTCTTGATCATTGCCTTGTCTTACATAAGCTGGGATATCATTTAGGCCTGCTAGTTTTGCAGCACGGAATCTTCTTTCACCTGCAATTAATTGATATTTACCATTCGGGAGCAACGCAACCGTGATAGGTTGAATAATATCGTGTAACTTAATAGAATGTCTTAACTCTTGCATCGCCATTTCATCAAAATCCTTTCTTGGGTTTTTAGGATTCACCTGAATATCACTTAAAGGAATACGATTGGTAGCAATCGCTTTTTGCTTGGTCTCCGTTTCTACTCTTCCAGCTGGATTTTTATATTCTGCGTCTATGTTTTGCAAAAGGGATCTTAGTCCCTTTCCAATCATATCTTTATTATTTGTACTCTTGCTCATGATTAATCTATTATTCTATCAGCATTACTCATTTTAGTCATGCCATTTTTTTGTAAAATTTCTTTCGCCAGGTTTAAATAGTTTACTGTCCCCTTGCTATCTGCATCATATAAAATAACTGGCTTGCCAACACTTGGTGCTTCACTTAAACGACTATTACGGTGAATGATGGTTGAGAATACCATATCATCAAAATGCTTGCGTACTTCTCCAACTACTTGATTGCTTAAACGCAAACGTGCATCATACATGGTCATTAAAATGCCCTCAATTTGCAAATTGGGATTTAATCTGCTTTGTACAATCTTCACCGTATTTAATAATTTACCCAAACCTTCTAAGGCAAAGAATTCACATTGTACTGGAACAATTACACTGTTCGCTGCTACCAATGCATTTACAGTTATTAAACCTAATGATGGTAAACAGTCAATAATTATGAAGTCGTATGCGTCTTGAATGGGCACTAATAATTCCTTTAATACGTTTTCTCTATTGGGGAAATTAATCAATTCAATTTCGGCACCTACTAGGTCAATATGTGAAGGGATTACGTCTAAATGAGGGATCTCTGTTTTTAAAATAATATCAGCCAATGGGGTCTGATTAATCATACCATCATACAAGCTGGTGGTGATATTGTGTAAATCAAATCCAACGCCTGTTGTACTGTTGGCTTGCGGGTCGGCATCTATTAATAAGGTCTTGAACTCCAAAACAGCTAAACTGGCCGCAATATTTATTGCAGATGTGGTTTTTCCAACCCCTCCTTTTTGATTCGCAATTCCGATTATTCTAGCCATAAAATGGGTATCCTTAATTTCTGCCAAAAATAAGGCTTTTGGCCCTATTTTTGTCCTTTAAATCCCTATATGAGAAACCCCGTTTTTATTTCGATCCTTCTTATGGTATTGATTGCCATTGATTTCTACATTTATCAGGTCCTAAAACACCTTTTACAAGGGAGTGGTGCGGGGATCAGAACTGCTGTTCGCCTTCTTTATTGGACCCTCTGTATTATTTGTTTAGGGGCCATTTTATTATTCCCCTATTTTACCAATCCTTACTTTAGACAATATATTTTTTCTATAAGTATAGGCTGGATGATCACCCAACTAGTCATGGCCTTGGTCTTTTTAATTGATGATATTAGACGCGGTACCTTTTGGGCTGTTGGCAAAATTAGCAATGCTTCTGGCGCTCAATTTTTAAACACCGAAAATGGTATTCCTCGCTCTACTTTTTTAAGTTGGTTGGGGGTGGGACTGGCTTCTTCCTTATTTATTTCATTGATTTATGGTTTTGGAAATAAATACAATTACAGAATTGTAAAAAAGAGCATCAGTTTAAAAGGCTTGCCTGCTGTTTTTAAAGGGTTTAAAATTATACATATTAGTGATATTCATAGTGGTAGTTTGCAAGATAAAATGGCCGTTCAAAAAGGCATTGATTTAATTAAGGCACAAAATCCAGATTTAGTTTTATTTACGGGTGATTTAGTAAATGACCGCGCTACTGAAATGCAAAATTGGATGGATGTGTTTAGTCAAGTAAAAGCACCACATGGGGTATTTAGTACTTTAGGGAATCATGACTATGGCGATTATGTAAAGTGGGACACAAAGGAAGCGAAGCAACAAAATCTAAATGATTTAATGCAGGTGCACGCTAATTTAGGTTGGAGATTATTAATGAACGAAAATGTAAAAATTGAAAAAGAGGGTGCTCATTTTCATTTGGTGGGGATAGAAAACTGGAGTGCGAAAGCAAGATTTCCAAAATATGGAAAACTGGAGGATGCGATGAGCGGAATAAATGCAAGCTTGCCTGTTATTTTATTGAGTCATGATCCCAGCCATTGGGAAGCAGAAGTAATTCCAAAATATCCCGAAGTACAATTAATGTTATCAGGCCATACCCACGGCATGCAATTTGGCTTGGAGAATCCCTATTTTAAATGGAGTCCTGTACAATGGGTGTATAAACAATGGGCAGGAATGTATCAAACGGAAAAGCAACAATTATATGTGAACCGTGGTTTTGGATTCTTAGGCTATCCAGGCAGGGTAGGCATTTTGCCAGAAATTACCTTAATAGAATTGGTATAGAAAAATTTGTTAAAGTCCTAAATGTAACAAATTGCATTTTTTTTCGTTATACCTTTGTATTATCAATCAATTATCTATTATGAAAAAATGTATTGTAATTATAGTGGCGGTTTTTACTGTAGCGAATGTAAACGCACAGGAGAAGTTTAGTATTGGCATTAAAGTGGGGCAAAATTTTACCAGTGTTAATAATGTAGCCGTAGACCGTAACACAGCTTCTTTTCATGCGGGCGTAACCACCCGTTTTGGTATTTCAGAAAAACTGGGTATTTCACCTGAAATTATTTTATCTCAAACAAAATTAGAAACCACACCCCCTATTACTAGTTTATTGGGTGGTGGTAGCGCTTTAACTCAACCCGAAACCTATCATTTAAATTACTTAGCCATTCCAATTTTATTTGATGCTAAATTGATGAAAAAACTAAGTGTTCAAGCGGGTCCTCAATACAGCATTTTATTAGATCAAAAAAAGGATGGTATTGGCAATGCAAGCATGGCCTTTAACAATGGTGAATTTGCTTTTGTGGGCGGCGCCAAATTAGACCTAGGTGGGTTTTCCTTGTACGGCAGATATGTAGTAGGGCTACAAAATATTAATGAATTGCAGGATCAAGCAAAATGGAAAACTACACAATGGCAATTGGGTATAGGAATGTCTTTGTTCAATTTTTAAGTCCTTATTCTTTATTTCGCTTTTAATTCCTTTTTTAGGGCAGCTATTTCAATTTCCAATTGAGACAATGCATTGTTTTGTTCCTTAATAAAACTATTGTCTTTTAAACTACCCACTATTGCATTCATTTCTTCCTCACTCTCATACACCATTTTCCTAAATGGATTTGCATAATCTTTTGCGCGGGTAGCATGAATACGAGCCGTGATGTCTTTTTTGATTTCCAAATAACTGTCTAACCAATTTACAAACTGAGTGGTGGAGACTTTGTTAACCGACTTCTTGGTTAATTTTTCCAAGGTTGACAATGCGTGTAAATCCTTTCTTGTATTGTATTTTTCAGATTCTGTTTCGTAAAATGCATGCACCTGATTCCAGCTTTCAATGGCACCGGATTTAATTTTATTTAAAAGTCCTTCTACATTTTTATTGGGAATTAACTGTCCGCCAATATTGGTCCAAGTTAAATTGGTAGAAGATAACTTCACTTGTTGTAGGGTGCTGATACTATTTTTTCCTTTTTTATTTTCTGTAACACGTAAAGCTGCTTCTATACCATATACGAAAATTATTTTTTCAAACATATGATAAGCATCGTAGGATTTGATCAATTTCACTTTTCTTTTACTATTCTCAAATCCATTTACTGTTATTTCTAATGCATCTATTTCTTTCTTGGTCTTGGTGGATAGTAAATTTTCACCCAATGCCAATAACTTTGACTCATCTGTGAATACTGTTTTCTTTTGCTTTGTTAATTGTGCAGTCGCAACCGCCTTGGCAATAATTTCACGTGCCGTTAATAATTCATTCACCGAATCAGGCGCAAGGTAGTCATATTCATAGATGGGTGTCTTATACTTACGTTTATCACGGTCCATATATTTCCAAGCGTTCCTTGCTAAGGCATAAAAATTATATAAGAACCAGTAGCCTGGCATAATGATTAACTCATCTTTTAATGGGTCGTTGCTAATTAACGAGAAAGGAATGGGAATATTCAATTCATAGTTATAATCCCCTTTGTTTAATAAAGAGAAACTAGCAAATACTGAATTATGTTTGATACTTACGCACAAACCTGGCCAAAATCCTCTACCCATCACCACTTCACCATCCGCTCCACGGCTATTGTGATTAGAACCTAGCGTAGCACCCGCTGCAATATTGGATTGCCCCATTACCGTAGCAGCGCATAAGAAGCTATTATTATGGTGCTGCTCGTGTGCAGGGAATATTAAGGAGTTTAATACTTCACAACATGAGATGGTTGCATTGGGTCCTAAAAAAGAGTTAATGAGCCTTGCGCCATATTTCAATTGAGAATAATCGGATAATACAAAGCGAACGGCTTTAATACCATAAAATATTCTACAACCATAGCCAATAATTCCGTTTACCAATTCACAACCTTCCCCAATTTGTGTAGTCGCCTCGGGGTGTGAATTAATGGTAACGTTCTTTATTTTGTTTGCCCCTTTTAAATAAGCATCTTCTCCAATCCAAACGTCTTTTATAATTTTACAGTTCTTAATTACGGTTCTATCACCCACTTTTCCGTAGTATCCCAATTTATCATCAAATTGATTTTCTGTTATTTCAATAAATTTTTGCTGTAAAGCGGCATCTGCTCTATGTCTTGTCCATAAATAAGCATCTCCGGCTGTCATACCATTAAATGGCAATACTTTTCTCCCCGTATTTTCATTACATATTTCCATCCATATTCTTACTTCTTCTGGTTCTCCTTTTTTAATAATACCATTACCAAATTTGGCATGATTGGTGGTAACCAATTCGTTTACATTATTAATGATCACTTCATTGCCTAAAATGTAATGTGACATATAGTTCACATTGTGTACCGACACATTGTTTCCAAAATCACAACTAATAATAGTAGAATTATAAATTCCAATGGGTACAATTAAGTCACTAAAACTTAAACAGCTTGTTTCTAAATTACCAATTCTATTTAAACCAAAGAAAGAGCTGTTTTTTACCAATTCTGGATTGAATTCATTGGATACTAATATATTGGACCATTCGTCACTGGTGTTTCTATTGCGTACTAATATTTCAATTTCTAAAGCAGTTAGCTTTCTGTAAGTGATCCCACTTCTATTTTGTTTATTTCTTAAATAGTATTCGTCCTTCCCTTTGGGTAAATCCTTAATGAATCCATAGCCCAACTTATTTATCGAAATCTTTTTTATTTTATTCATGTTTGAAACTACTATTTAAATAATGCGGGATGTTGTTTATTCCAATTGGTTTGTTGCTGATACGCGTCTGCAATTTTTAAAATGGTGCCTTCGTCATATAAATTCCCTACAAAACTAATGCCGGTAGGTAAATTATATTTGCCATCAAATCCGGTAGGTACACAAACTACTGGGTGTCCCGTTAAATTGGTAATAGCCGCTTGGTTTCCTTCCACACCTCTTGAAGGGCAAATGATTACATCATATTGACTAATCACTTCATTTACTTTTTGCATCAATACACTACGATGTCTTTGTGCATTTATATATTCCACCGCTGGAACAAACCTCGCTGTTCTAAATTGGTTGGGCCAATCGTATTTTGTTTGTCGTGTTAATTCGTCGTCTATATTCAATCTGGTCATTTCGTCAAATTGAGCTGCACATTCAACGCCAATAATTATATCCATGATATTAAAATTATACACGCCACTGTCTGGGAAATTAACGGGTATTAATTCAACCCCCATTTTTTTAAAGGCGGCTAAAACTTTCCATTCGTTTTTGCTAGTATCTTTTATTTGATCAAAATAATTTTTGGCATAAGCAATGCGCATTTTTTTGATATCCTTTATTGGCTGGTAATTAAATGGCGCATCAAAAGCAGATAGATCTTTTCCATCTGTTCCATGCAAATAATTAAATACAATGGCAGCATCATTCGCACTGCGGCAAATAGGCCCTACTTTGTCTAAGCTATAACTTAATGCCATAGCGCCTGAACGGCTGATACTTCCAAAAGTGGGTCTTAATCCCGTTGCGCCACATTGGGTGGCAGGGGAAACAATACTTCCGTAAGTTTCGGTGCCAATGGCGAATGGAACCAATCCAGCAACTGTAGCTGATGTAGATCCTGCGGATGAGCCGGATGATCCATATTTTAAATTCCATGGATTTTTAGTTCGGCCACCATACCAATAATCACCCATGGCTAAAGCGCCTAAAGTAAATTTTGCTACGAACACTGCACCTGCATTTTTTAATTGGGTATATACAAATGCATCTTCTTCAATGGTTTGATTTTTGTAAGGAGCAGCACCCCATGTGGTTTTAGTTCCTTTTACAGAAAATAAATCTTTTAAACCATACGGGATACCATGTAATAAACCTCTGTATTTTCCTTTCGCAATTTCTTCGTCCGCTTGTTTTGCTTGTGCATAAGCCATATCCTCTTGTAAGCTAATGACACATTGTAAAGTGTCACCGTATTTTTTTATTCTCTCAATGTAAAACTTTGTAAGCTCAAGGGAACTAATTTTTTTATTTTTCATTAAGTATGCTAATTCACTAATGCTATAAAAAGCAAGATCCTCTTTGCGGGCAGGTAATTCTACTTTGGTGGTTTCCAGTAAAGCACCCTTTGAATTTTTCTTTGTGTTTACAGGTACGGCTAACTGCCAAGTACTTAAAGGAACACTATTGGGTAAAGACAGTTTATGCATTGCTTTATAATTGGCAATATTGTCTATTACATCACTATAAAGTGTATCAATTTCTTTTTGTGAAAATTGTACATCAAAAAGTTTTGAAGCATTTTTTAAATCAGCCTTTGTAATGGTTGTATCCTGCGCATTTGCGAAAGCACAAAAACTAGTGAATAGTAAAACAATAAAACGCTTCATGATATAAAGTATTAATTTATATCAAAGATACTACCCACGCTTTGTTTTGTTGCTTGAAAAGCGTCTTTTTTGTCCACCCTTGGCGCCAAATCCGCCTTCCTGTTGTGGCGCTCTGCCTCTTGTATTTCTCGGTTTTCCCCAACCTGCGTCCTGCGAGGTTTTATTGGCATGAAATTGTTGCATTGGGAAGGGGTGTTCTTCAATGACCGGTACTTTTTTACCAATTAATTTTTCAATATCAATTAAGAAGGCTTTTTCTTCATAATCGCAAAACGATAAAGCGGTTCCTTCGGCACCTGCACGACCCGTTCGGCCAATACGGTGCACATAGGTTTCTGGAATATTTGGAATATCAAAATTAATAACGTGTGCTAATTCATCTACATCAATTCCTCTTGCAGCAATATCGGTTGCTACCAATACTCTAGTACTTTGTTCTTTAAAATTACTCAAAGCACGTTGACGCGCGTTTTGTGATTTATTACCATGAATGGCTTCTGCAATAATATTATTCTTAACTAATAATTGAACTACTTTGTCCGCGCCATGTTTTGTTCTTGTAAAAACCAAGGCTGTTTTTATGGCCTGATTTTTTAATACCTCTACTAATAAAGCGTTCTTATTTGCCTTATCTACAAAATATACGCCTTGAGCAATAATCTCTACTGTAGAAGAAACAGGAGTTACGCTCACTTTTTCAGGGTTATGTAAAATAGAATTGGCTAAACTTACAATTTCAGGAGGCATGGTTGCGGAGAAAAATAATGACTGTCTTTTTTTAGGAAGTACGGCCAATAATTTTTTAACGTCATGTACAAAACCCATATCCAACATTCTGTCAGCTTCGTCTAACACAAAAAATTCAACTTCTCGAAGACTAATAAACCCTTGGTTCATTAAATCCAATAAACGACCGGGTGTAGCAATTACTACATCTACTCCATTTTTTAAAGCAGTAACCTGCGGCCCTTGACCCACACCACCAAATATAACGGTACAGTTCAATTGTGTATGTCTTCCATAAGCGTTAAA
>ENA-OUVC01002106-OUVC01002106.1-marine-metagenome-genome-assembly--contig:-NODE-2106-length-11355-cov-2.626618_pt1 | contig 11355 bp, 8 predicted proteins | sample MGYA00248622_ERZ508571 | MGnify/ENA primary metagenome ERZ508571 (study PRJEB26236, sample SAMN06267175) | marine metagenome | isolation source: Columbia River Estuary | place: USA:Columbia River Estuary... | reverse complement strand
TGCCTCTCCAGGCTTTTTGTTTGCAGTTGCCTTTGTTATATCGTCTGTTCGGTAATTATCAATAGCGATAATTTCGTCGTTTACATTTAAGCCAGCAGCATATGCAGCACTCACATTTGAAATAGCGGTAACCATTAACTTTCCAGAAACATTACTTGTATTGATTCCTAAATAAATTTCATTTTTCCCTGAATTTAAATCCGTTATTTTTAAGCCTGCAGTGGCAGCAATAGCAGTAAAATCAATTGGCTTAAGACCATCTATATAGTCGGCATAAAATGAATCTAGGTTTTGTCCGGCGTATTTCTCTAAAGCTGATTTAAATTCTTCGTCTGTATAACCAGCCGCTTTTCCATCTTCACATTTAGCATACATGTATTTCATCACATCGTCTATACTTTGTGTACCATTGCTATTTTTAATGATTGTTAAATTTAACATCAAGGCAATTACACTGCCCTTGTCATAATAAGAAACTTGATTATTGCCTGAGTTTTCGTTTCTACGATAAAATTTTATCCAAGCATCAAAACTCGACTCGCTTAAAGATTGCACTTTAGCGCCTGGTAAATTAGCTAGTGCCGTAAATTCGTTAGCGATTACTTCTAAGTATTTTTCTGCCGTTAAATGTTTTGTTCTACGAACTATCCAATTATCGTAAAATGCAGTAAAGCCTTCTGCGACCCAAAGCATTCGAGTATAATTTTCTTCGTCGTAATTAAATGGGCCTAAAGCAATGGGTCTTAATCTTTTTACATTCCATAAATGAAAATATTCGTGTGCAACCAAACTTAAAAATCCATTATAGGTAGCCTCTGCTGCATAGGCATTGCGCTGCATTTGTAAGGTAGTCGAATTTAAATGTTCTAATCCGCCGCCGCCTGCATTTACATTATGTACAATGAAAACATAATTTTTACAAGGATGCGTTCCAAATATACTTTTTGCCTCTTCGATTATTTTTGTAAAATCTTTTTTAATTTTTTCGCTATCGTAATTACCTTGACCTACCATTGCCACCTCATGCGGAATGCCTAGCACTTCAAATGCGATAATATCTTGATTGCCTATTTCTATGGGCGCATCTGCAAGCATATCATAATTAGGCGCGGTTAATTCGAATGGGTTAGTATTGCTTTTAGCTAAGCTGCAAGATATTTTTTTCCAATTTGTATTAGGCGTAATTTTTAACTGAATAGGCGCTTCTTTCAAACCTTCTGCATACATAAAAATGGAGCTGCCATTTAGGTATGCATGCGCATCATCAATAAAACTGGTACGAACGGTTAATTCAAAAGCATACACTCTATATTGAAAAACAACTTCTGTATTTTTTCCTGCTTTTACGCGCCAAGTATTTTTGTTAATTTTTTCGCAAAATAAACTTTCGTTTTTCGCATTAGTAGCCGCTACTCCTTCTACATTTCTAGCAAATTCTCGAACCAAATAAGAGCCTGGAGCCCATACAGGCATTTTAAAATCAATACTTTCTTTATCGTTTTGCTGTATTGTTATTTTAACATCCACATAATGGGCTTGCGCTTGACTAAAAGCTAATTCGTAATTTACTTTAGGGTTGATTGCGCTCGCTAACATAGACATAAATAAAAAGCTGAAAAATAGAATACCTTGTTTCATTTGAAATTAATTTAAAAACAAGTATAATTAAAATAAAGCTTTAATTAAAATAGGACTGTTACCACTTTTCGATATAGGCTGGAGGCATGTTTACCATAATAGATTGCCCTAATTCGCCTAACTTAATTACAAATCGATGTGCAGATTTTAACTCCACCAATTCCCCTATTAAGCCAATCATTGGACCAGCAGTGACTCTTACGCGCGCACCAGTTGAAAATGCTTCTGAGTTAACTTCTAAATCGATTTCGCTTGCTAATAGTCTTTTAATTTGTTCGATTACTTCTTCCCGAATAACGGCTGGCCTACCATTGTAACGTATATATTTTACAACCCCTTGAACGGATAAAACAGTATCGTGATCTGCAGGCGAAATACAAACGAATAAATAAGAATTAAATAATGGCATGTCTACCCACTTTTTTCGATCCGACCAAATGCGTAGTTTTTTAACCTGTGGAAAATAAACAGTAATGGCTCTTTTACGAAGTTCTTCTGCTACTTTTTGCTCTGCTCTTGGATTGGTATACACCACTCGCCATTCTTGAACTATTTCTGCCATTTTAAATAATTTATGCGAATATTAACAATTTTTTGCAATCTAAAAAGGTTTTGCCAAGCTTATGTTTTCGTCGCCAGCTTGATAAGGCAAATAGGTAATAATGAATTGTAGCATTTCGTCTTTTGTGCTCATACTTCCATTTCTTTCGCCCACCCATTTAGGAGGGCTAAAAGGGTTATTGGGGTTAGCTTTAGTATTATCGAAAGTAGCTGCTACATAAATGGTGCTGCCTTTTTTGAGTACCAACATTTTTTGAAATGTATAAAAGTATTGCCACCTAAAATCCCATTTAGGAATTCGAATTAAATTAATTTTTTTATTTTCTGGTGTAATGGCATAGGCAATAAATTCTTTTCCTAATAAATGCATGTGAGGATTAATAGTCAGTAAAGACATGTCCTCTTGTAAAGTATACTGTGTATAAAAAGTTTTAATTGAATCGGGGGGTATCATTAATGCCGGAGTAATTTTAGATAAGCCATAATTCCCTAACTGAAATTCTTTAATCCTTCTTTTTGGCGCTTCTTTAGCAAAGAAAATATTAAAAGTAGATTGATCGTAAAGGTCTATGGGTGTTGGCCCATAATGAATATCATAAAGCAAAATTGCTCCTTTGCGTTTCATCTCGAAACCGCCTATACCATTAGGATATATTGCAGGCGTAACACCTGGCAAGTAATTGGTAACCGACGGAATTCTTAAAGGAAAAGTTCCATCATCGTTTGTGATTTTTAGTTTTTCCCATGCTGCCGCTAAAGTGCCTTCGTAATTAGGCACCATCCATTCTCCATCCCACACATTTTTCTTTTGATGGTCGTCATAAACTACCATGTAGCCATTCACATGGTGAATTATTTTTCTATTACCCGGAACAAATTCAATTGTTTTAACAAATTGATTTTTAGGAATCTCAAACGGGATCTTCATGATCCAATAATGATCTTTGTTATCTCCTTTTAATAAATATTTTTTTGGCATCTTCAGTACTAAATCTGGTTTAGCAATTTGAGAGCCTTTTGGGAAAATGGGAAAGTTTGGTTTTAGTTTTGCGCTGCCTTCTTTTGCTCCTTGCTTAAGCCAAGCTGTAATCATTTTTTTATCACGATCTGTTAAAATCAGTTCCCCTACAAAGTGCGAATAGCTTGCATCTGCAGGCCAAGGTGGCATAATTCCTAATCTTACAACCTTTTCAATTGTTTTCTTTTTACGATATACTTCTGCGTAATTGGTTAATGGGAAAGGTCCCGATTCTCCGGGTCGGTGACAATTGCTGCAATTCTTATAAATAATTGGTGCAACATGTTCGTTGAAAGAAATTGCTGCAGGCAATTGAAATGTTGCTGTATCCGAATGACTACTCGTATTGTTTTCTTTATTACTAGCCGGCCTATTACACGCTACAATAATTAACAAAAATAAGAAGAAGCTATTTTTCATCTTTCTATATAACAACCAACCGCCTTGGTTTTACTAATTTTAACAGCTTGTTTTTTCAATACCGAATTCATGGCATCCATTAAATAATTGTTAGTGGGCGCTGCTGTTAATCGCGTAAGCGCTGTCGCCCAATTATCAATAGCCCCTTGATAAACCACTTCAGATTTTTCGTTAAGCAAAACAGCCTCTGGCGTTGTTGTAGCTTTAAATTGATCACTAAAATAATAGCCTGTGTCTACTAATAAAGGTAAGCCTAATGGAAATCTATTAGCATAAAATCCGATGGCTGCCGAATCAAATAACTGACCAGATATAACAGCATAAAATTGCAATCCAGAATCTACGAATTGCGCCTGCAATTGATTAATCGTTAAGGTGTAATTTTCGCTTAGTGGACATTCGGGTGCTAAAAAAATATACACTGTTCCTCTTTTACCCGCCATGGTATCTAATAAAAATGCACGATGGTCGTAAGTTTCGAAAACTATTTTTTCTTTTTGACAAGCAGTAAAAAGAATACCGCCAAGCAAAATAATAGTTAAAAAATTACTGAAGTTTTTCATTATTTTCATGTCTTTCTTTATCTCTATTTGTTTTTTTTGCTAAATTTTTATGGAATGCATCGGTCAAATTAACACCCGTTTGATTGGCTAAACAAATAACCACAAATAAAACATCGGCTAATTCGTCGGCTAAATTTATTTCTTCTTCTTTATTTTTAAATGATTGTTCGCCGTATTTTCTGGAAATAATTCTCGCTACTTCGCCTACTTCCTCAGTTAAAATAGCCATGTTCGTTAATTCGTTGAAATACCTAACTCCATTTGTTTTGATCCATTGATCAACTAAATTTTGTGCTTCTTTAATTTCCATATTAATGTCTTTCTTTATCGTTTGTATCCATGATAATTGTTACAGGGCCATCGTTGCTTAATTGCAATTTTATGTCTGTACCAAATATATCCATCTTAATTTTTTTAGATCAATTGTATTAACGGCGATTATCTTCGTTTGCCATAATACTAAGATAGCTTTCGTATCTAGGAATCGCAATAATCCCTTTTTCATAGGCTTCTTTTACTGCGCAATTGGGCTCGTTGAGGTGTTTGCAATTATGAAATTTACAGCGGCTCATTACTTTTTTCATTTCTGGAAAATAATGCGCTAATTCTTCGTTGGGAATATCTACCACCCCTAATTCTCTAATACCCGGGGTGTCGATAATATAGCCTCCCGTTTCTAATGGGTGCATTTCTGCGAATGTTGTTGTATGAATCCCTTTTTCGGAAGCAGCAGAAATAGTGGAGGTGCGAATAATAGCACTTGGAATGATTTGATTGATAAGCGTCGATTTTCCTACACCCGAATGCCCAGAAAGCAAAGAGGTTTGGCCGGCAATTTGATTTTTTAATTCCGCTATCCCGATTAATTTCAATGCAGAAATTTTTCGGCAAGGGTAACCAATTTTTTCATACAACTCAATTACTTCCTCCAAAAAAGCAAGGTCTTCGTCGTCGTATTGATCTATTTTATTGAATAATAAAACTACCGGAATATGATAAGCTTCTGCGGTTACTAAAAAACGATCGATGAAGCCAAATGAAGTGCGTGGTTTGCTCAAAGTGACAACCAATAAAGCTTGGTCTATATTTGAGGCAATTATCTGCGTTTGTTTTGATAAATTAATAGACTTGCGAATGATGTAATTTTTTCTTTCTGCTAATTCATAAATTAAACCAGTTCTCGCTTCAGATTGTTCGTCTATTTCGACACTTACCTGATCACCAACTGCAATTGGATTGGTTGTTTTAATACCTTTGATTCGAAACTTACCTTTAATTCTACAATCGAGTGCCGTACCATCTTCTAATTGAACATGGTACCAACTGCCGGTAGATTTAATGACTAATCCTTTCAAAATTATTTATTTAAAATATCGCTTTTGCAATTTGTAATGTTGGCTCGGCATTGCCCATGGTATAATAATGCAATACTGGTGCGCCTGCTTCAATCAATCCTTTTGATTGATGAATTAACCAATCTACTCCAACCTTTTTTACATCTTCATCTGTTTTACATTGATTGATTGCTTCCGACAAATCACTTGGAATGTCAATATTAAAGATTTTTGGTAAATTAATTAATTGTTTTTTACCTGTGATTGCTTTTAAGCCCGGAACAATGGGCACATGAATACCATTAGCCCTGCATAGTGCTACAAAATCAATGTATTTTTGATTATCAAAAAACATTTGGGTAACAATAAATTCTGCCCCTAAATCAACTTTCTTTTTTAAGTAAGTCAAATCAGTTTTCATGTTAGGTGCTTCGAAATGTTTTTCGGGATAACCAGCCACACCAATACAAAAATTAGTTGCCGTCGAAAGTTCTCCTTCTTCGTGCATATAAACACCATTATTTAAATCACTCACTTGTTTTAATAATTCGGATGCGTATGCATGACCACCTGGCGTAGGAATAAAATTTGGTTCTGCTTTGCGCGAATCTCCTCTTAACACCAACACGTTATCGATTCCCAAAAATGCTAATTCAATTAATGCATTTTCGGTTTCTTCTTTGGTAAATCCTCCACAAATTAAGTGCGGCACCGCATCTACATTATAACGATGCATAATAGCCGCGCAAATAGCTACTGTACCTGGTCTTTTTCGGTAAGCTACTTTTTCTAATAAGCCGTTTTCTCTTTGCTTATAAATAAAATCTTCGCGATGATACGTTACATCAATAAATGGTGGATTGAATTCCATCAGTGGATCAATGGTGTCAAAAATCGACTGAATGCCTTTACCTTTTAATGGTGGCAAAAGTTCGAAAGAAAACAATGTTTTCTTAGCGTTTTTAATATGTTCTACTACTTTCATATGCTATAAATTAATAGGCCAAGTTTGGCGCTAACCATCTTTCTGTTTCTGCTAATGTTAAACCTTTTCTTTCGGCATAATCAATTACTTGATCTTTACCAATTTTTCCTAAACCAAAATACCTTGCTTGTGGATGTGCAAAATAAAATCCGCTCACCGCAGCTGTTGGATACATGGCAAAGTTTTCGGTAAGGTTGATACCTGTATTTGCTTCAACGGATAATAAATCGAAAAGTGTTCTTTTTTCGGTATGGTCTGGACAGGCTGGATACCCTGGTGCCGGACGAATACCCGTATATTTTTCTTTGATCAATTCTTCGTTAGATAAAGTTTCATTTTTTGCATAAGCCCAAATATCTTTTCTTACAATTTGGTGCAATCTTTCTGCAAAAGCTTCGGCTAAACGATCGGCTAATGCTTTCACCATAATTGAATTATAGTCGTCGTGATTTTTTTCAAATTCTTCGACCATTTTTTCTATACCAATTCCGGTAGTTACCGCAAAGGCACCGAAATAATCTTGCTTAGCACTTTCTTTGGGTGCCACAAAATCTGATAAGGCGTAATAAGGAGTTAGGTCTGCCTTTTCAGCTTGTTGACGAAGCGTGTGAATTGTTGCAATAGTTGAAGTTCGGTTTTCATCTGCGTAAATTTCGATGTCATCGCCTACACTATTTGCCGGGAAAAATCCAACAACCCCTTTTGCCGTTAATAATTTTTCGTCGATAATTTTTTTCAATAGTACTCTCGCATCATCGAATAATTTTTTAGCTTCTATGCCAACATATTCGTCGTTGAAAATTTTTGGATAACTGCCTCTTAATTCCCAGGTGTGAAAGAATGGAGTCCAATCTATATATTGAGCTAATTCTTCTAAATCAAAATTATCAAATACCTGTACTCCTAATGCAGCAGGCTTTACAGGCGTTTCGTTTGCCCAATCAATCGGCAACTTTCTTGCGCGCGCATCTGCAATTGGCTTCACTGTTTTAGTAGTAGCCTTGGCTAAATATTCGATATTTGTTTTTTCGTAATCGGCAGCAATTTCTGCGATGTAATTTTTTCGTGTTTCTTTATTCAATAAATTACTCACTACCGTAACCGATCGACTGGCATCTAATACATGCACTACCGGGCCTGCATAGTTTGGATTAATTTTTACAACCGTATGAATTCTTGAAGTAGTTGCACCGCCAATAATTAATGGCGTATTTAATCCTTCTCTTTCCATTTCTTTTGCAAAATGGACCATCTCGTCTAATGATGGCGTAATTAAACCACTTAATCCAATAATATCTACTTGGTGTTTTTTAGCTTCTTCTAAAATTTTTGATGCAGGTACCATTACCCCCAAATCAATTACTTCGTAATTATTACAAGCCAATACCACGCCGACAATATTTTTACCAATATCGTGCACATCGCCTTTTACGGTTGCTAATAATACCTTGCCTTGCGAAGAACTTTGCGACAAAGATGGATTAGCTAATTTTTCTTCTTCGATAAATGGCAATAAATAGGCAACTGCTTTTTTCATTACCCTCGCGCTTTTAACCACTTGTGGTAAAAACATTTTTCCTGCACCAAATAAATCGCCAACCACATTCATACCATCCATTAAAGGCCCTTCAATTACTTGAATGGGTCTTTCAAATATCTTTCGCGCTTCTTCTACATCTTCATCTAAAAACTCGATGATGCCTTTAACTAATGAATGTGTTAAACGCTCTTGCACGGTGCCTTTGCGCCACTGCTGTTCTTCTTTAGTAACTTCTTTGCTCTTTCCTTTTAGTTGTTCTGCAAAATTAACTAAGCGTTCGGTTGCGTCTGGATTTCTATTCAACAAAACATCTTCTACTAATACGAGTAAATCTTTTGGTATTTCTTCGTAAACTTCGAGCATGCCTGCATTCACAATACCCATGTCGAGTCCTGCTTGAATGGCATGGTATAAAAATGCCGAGTGCATAGCTTCCCTTACAATATTGTTTCCCCTAAATGAAAAAGAAATATTACTTACGCCGCCGCTAACTTTTGCTAAGGGCAAGTTTTGCTTAATCCATTTGGTTGCGTTGATAAAATCTACCGCATAATTATTGTGCTCTTCTAATCCTGTTGCAACTGTTAAAATATTTGGATCGAAAATAATATCTTGTGCAGCAAAGCCGACAATATTAGTTAAGATATCGTATGACCTTTTGCAAATTTCAATTCTTCTTTCGTAAGAATCCGCTTGTCCTTTTTCGTCGAAAGCCATTACTACCATGGCCGCACCATAGCTTTTTACTTTATTTGCATAAGCAATAAAATTTTCTTCTCCTTCTTTTAACGAAATAGAATTAACAATTGCTTTTCCTTGTACGCATTTTAATCCTGCTTCAATAACCGACCATTTAGAGGAGTCAATCATGATAGGCAATTTGGCAATATCGGGTTCGGAAGCAATTAAATTTAAAAATTTTACCATAGCTGCTTCGGAGTCGAGCATGCCTTCGTCCATGTTTACATCTATGATTTGCGCGCCACCTTCTACTTGTTGTCTGGCAACAGCCAGTGCAGCATCAAAATCGCCCGCTAAAATTAATTTAGCAAATTTAGGCGAGCCCGTTACATTGGTTCGTTCGCCAATGTTTACAAAATTGGTTATCGGCGTTAACACCAAAGGCTCCAATCCACTTAATCTTGTATATGGTTCTTGTTTTTTTATTTCGCGAGGTTTTGCTTTTCCCGCTTCGATGGCAATGGCGCGAATATGATCTGGTGTGGTTCCGCAACAACCTCCAACAATATTTAAAAATCCACTTTCCACAAAATCTTGGATGTGTACACACATTTTTTCTGGACTTTCGTCGTATTCTCCAAACTCATTAGGTAAACCCGCATTTGGATAAGCACTCACAAACACTTCTGCTTTGTTAGCTAACTCTTCGATATAAGGACGCATTTCTTTTGCCCCTAAAGCGCAGTTTAATCCTATACTTAATAAATCAATATGCGTTACAGAATTTAAAAATGCTTCGGTAGTTTGTCCAGATAAAATTCTACCACTGGCATCGGTAATGGTTCCCGAAATCATCACAGGAATTTTTTTACCACTTGTTTTTGCATAGGCATCTATAGCAAACAAACACGCTTTCGCATTTAAAGTATCGGTGATGGTTTCAATTAAAATAACATCAGATCCACCATCCATTAAACCTTTAATTTGTTCGGCATAAGTAGCCGCTAATTCGTCGAAATGCATCGCTCTAAATCCAGGATCATTTACATCCGGAGATAAAGAAAGCGTGCGCGTAGTTGGACCAATTGCACCGGCTACGAATCGAGGTTTGCTTGGATCTAGTTGCGTGAATTCGTCTGCTGCTGCTCTGGCAATTTTAGCCCCTTCGAAATTAAGTTCGTAAACCAATTCGGGCATTTGATAATCTTCTAATGAAATCGAATTACAACTAAAAGTATTGGTTTCGATAATATCGGCACCAGCTGCTAAATATTCTTTATGAATAGCCAAAATAATATCTGGCCTAATTAAATTTAATAAATCATTATTCCCCTTTAAATCACAAGGATGATTGGCAAATCTAACACCTCTAAAATCTTTTTCTTCTAATTTATAGCGTTGAATCATGGTGCCCATGGCGCCATCTAACACTAAAATTCTGTTGGCAAGCTCTTTTCTAATAGTTGACATAAACAAATAATTAACCCAATGGGCGTATATACTATTGCTTATCTGAAAACCAGGGAGCTGATATTCCTTATCGTTCTCGAATTTCGAGTAGATTTTAGCACCTTGTTAGCACAGGTTGCTAAGACATCGTAGGGTCTAGTCCCTCCGTCTTTCTTGATAAGCAAGGCAAAGAAAAGAAATTTATGATTGAAATACAAGAAAATAGGAAAAATTAAGCCAGACGCTTGGTCATTGATGCATCTATGATGTCGAATAGCTGCTGCGGCTTTAGGTTTCTCCAATTAAAATCATCAAAATCGCCACCAAAAGAAATATAATAATCAATATTGGCGCGTTTAAATTCTTCGATTACATGTTCCCTAAAATTGATTGCCGCTATCCATCCCTCTTCAATTTCTTGAAACCATTCTTCGTAATAGCAATCATCGGAGCAATGAAAGTTTAAAATGTTTTCGCCTAATAAAATAAATTTATTGATGCCTTGTGCTACTAACAATTCCATAATTTCTCTTTTCAGAAACATGATATCATTGGTAATGCAATCGTTCCATTCTCCGATAAATTCGATGATTGCAAAATTTTTATCGTAATCGGCAAAAATTATTTTGAGGTATAAGGTAGGTGATCCGAAAAAATCCCATTGTGGGTGAATGTAAAAATTATAAATGGTTTCGGAAAACTCAAATTCGCTGTATTCCTTTCCATAGAAGGGAGACAAGTCATCTTCTGCCGAATTATAATCGTCTCTCCATTTGTAAAAAGGCTCAATATCGTGCATATTATTTATTTGTAAATGCTTCCATTGCTTTTCTTACATTCCCATGTAAAGCAATTAATTCATTCGCTAATTTTTCGTCGATGTTTAATTCGTCCATGAGCATTTTTGCACCGCGGTGAATTAATTTATTATTTGATAATTGCATGTCTACCATTTTATTTCCTTTCACCCTACCCAATCGAATCATACAAGCGGTACTAATCATATTTAAAATCATTTTTTGTGCAGTGCCCGATTTCATGCGCGTACTCCCTGTTACATATTCGGGGCCAACCAGCACTTCTATTGGAAATTCGGCGGCATTGGCAACTGCCGATCCTGTATTACATACAATTGCGCCAGTGGTAATGCCCGCTTGCCTTGCAGC
>ENA-OUVC01002102-OUVC01002102.1-marine-metagenome-genome-assembly--contig:-NODE-2102-length-11365-cov-3.154235_pt1 | contig 11365 bp, 9 predicted proteins | sample MGYA00248622_ERZ508571 | MGnify/ENA primary metagenome ERZ508571 (study PRJEB26236, sample SAMN06267175) | marine metagenome | isolation source: Columbia River Estuary | place: USA:Columbia River Estuary... | reverse complement strand
CTGCCGCTTTTTCTGAGGGGTTTTTACAACCCTGCAAAAATGCAGCGCCACCAATGACTGTTCCACCCAAGATGAGGGCTACCCTTTCAAGTGCATCACGTCTGTTCATAAACTGTATTTAGTTACTAAAAATACAAAAGAATAGCCAAAAAAAACAAATGGCGTAACTTGCACCCAATGGCATTAATAGACATAAGACTGCCTAAATCGATTGCCAATGCCCTGAGGCTTCCCACCAACTCACCTGGAAGACAACAAAACCGGGTGCTGAAATTCCTTTTGAAAAAAGCCAGGCAAACACAATTCGGCGAACAATACCAGTTCAATGCAATCCTCAATAGCAAGACCCCCCATGATGATTTCCGCAAGATCGTTCCTGCTTTTGATTACAGCACACTCTACAAGGAATGGTGGAACCAAACCCTGAAGGGAATTCCAGATGTATGCTGGCCAGGGAAAATAAAATATTTCGCTTTGAGTTCAGGCACTTCAGAGTCCGCCAGCAAATACATCCCCATCACAAAGGAACTGATGAAGGGCAACCGGATTGTCATGATCAAGCAGCTCTTGTCTTTGAGGAATTATGACAACATCTCGTGGAAATCCGTAGGAAAGGGATACCTGATGCTCGGCGGCAGCACTGACCTCCAAAAAGGACCAGGCTATTTTGCAGGAGACCTCAGTGGTATTATCGCCAAAAAAGTACCTTTTTGGTTTTCCCCCTTTTACAGGCCAGGAAAAAAAATAGCCAAAACAACAGACTGGAACAGCAAATTGGAGGCCATTGTGGAAGAGGCTCCCAATTGGGATATTGGATTTGTTGTGGGGGTGCCTGCATGGATCCAGATGTGCATGGAAATGATCATCGAACGGTACAAATTAAAAGACATCCACGAAATATGGCCAAACCTGACCTTGTTTTGTCATGGTGGGGTGGCTTTCGAGCCCTATAAAAAAGGGTTTGAACGCTTGCTGGGTAAACCCATTTCATACATTGAAACCTACCTGGCTTCTGAAGGATTCATTGCTTACCAAGACCGGCAGGATCCTGATGGCATGAAACTGGTATTGAATGAACATATCTTTTTTGAATTCATCCCTTTTGATGATGAGCATTTTGACACTGACGGCAATATCACCGATGCCTCAAAGACCATCCTCATCGAGGATGTTGAGGAACAAATCAACTACGCCATCCTGATCAGCACTGCTGCAGGAGCCTGGAGATACCTGATTGGAGACACCATCCGTTTTGTAAACAAAGAAAGATCTGAAATCATCATCACCGGAAGAACAAAACATTTTCTCAGCCTGGTAGGTGAGCACCTCAGTGTAGACAACATGAACCGGGCCGTACAGGTGGCCAGTGAAAAATTAAATGCCTCCATCACAGAATTTACGGTAGCAGGGGTTCCCATGAATAGCTTCTTTGGACACCACTGGTATATCGGCACAGATGATGCCGTTGATTTGATTGACCTAAGAAACATCATTGATGAAACCTTGAAAGAGTTGAATGATGATTATGCGGTAGAAAGAAAAAGCGCCCTTAAGGATGTTGTTGTGGAAATATTGCCAGAAAACGTTTTCATAGCGTTCATGGAAAGCAAAGGGAAGATGGGAGGTCAGCACAAGTTTCCACGGGTATTGAAGGGAAATGCACTGGATGAATGGAAGGAATTCCTGGCCAAAAGATAGGCCCTTCTCAAACAAAGCAAATTCTCTGCGCTTTGTTCAGTAATTTCATTTTTTGAACCCTTAAAAATCATATTGATTTTTACCATGCTCGAATCAATCGTCAAAGGAATTGGACTTGGGCTTATTCTGGCCGTTTCAGTAGGGCCTGTGATTTTTACCATCCTGAAACAAAGCATCAACAACGGACACAAGGGTGGATTCAGCTTTGTGGCAGGTGTATGGCTGAGTGATCTTGTACTGATCATCATCAGCAACATGTTTTCTTCACTGGTGATGGAGGCCCTTGCTTTCAAAAATACGATTGGCTATGTTGGTGCAGTATTTCTAGTATCGCTGGGGATTTACTATGTTTTTTTCAAGAAAGTCAATTTTGGAGAAGATAAAAATGTACCGCTGGTTGAATTTGGGAAAAAAGCCATTACAAAAACATTCATCTCTGGATTCATCATCAATACGCTGAACCCAGGCGTGATGCTGTTTTGGCTGATCAATGCAACCGCTTTTGCCGTGACCCATACTCCCTTTGAAAGGATCATTCTTTTTGGCACTTGCTTGTTGGTTAATGTGGTTGCAGATGTACTGAAGGTGATGCTGGCGGCGAAGGTTCGCCATAGCCTTACACCCCATAATATCAATATCATCAATAAAATATCAGGAACAATCCTCATCATTTTTGGACTGGGCATCGTTTATGGAATTCGGTTTTTAAACAAATGAAATGAACATACGCAATCGAAGCATCTTCCTGTTTTTATTCTTCCTTCCTTGCAGCCAACTGTTGGCACAGGGGTCAGACATGGTGGTGCTGAAAAAAGGGCCAGAAAGAACACTGAAGACTTATCTTTCCGGTTCTCAAATTCATTTTGTAACCATTGCAGGTACTGAGGTACAGGGAATGATCAGAAAAATCCAAAAGGACAGCCTCTACATCAATATTTATGATGAAAGGCCCGCCTATACGATGTGGGGCACCTCTTTTTGGGACACGGTTTCTGTTGGCCTTTCGAGGTACCATATCAAGGAAGTACGGGAGATTTTCAAGCCCCGTGAAAATTTCAGTTTCATCAAAAATGGATTGATTTTTATGATGGGAGGATCAGCCTATGCTATTCTTCACAGTGTCAATGCCCTTTACCTGAAACAACCGATCATCCCTTCCACCATGGCCATATCGGGCGCTGTTGCACTGACTGGATTTGCACTTAGCCGTATCCACAAAAAGACTGTAACCTTGGGCAACAAATATTATCTTCAATACATTCCTGTCACCAAATAATATCCCGTGCTGCGCATCATCAAAAAGATATTTCTCTTCCTGCTCATCTCTCATCTGGCCTACATTCTGTTGATCCGATTTGTTGATCCGCCCATCACTGTTACACAGATTACCAGCATCATTGAAGGAAATGGTTTCAAAAGAACGCATTTGTCATTGGATGAAATGTCAACGGCTGCAAAACTTGCCGTGATTGCTTCAGAGGACCAGTTGTTTCCAGACCACAATGGATTTGACATCAAGGGCATTGAAAGGGCCCTCGCTTTTAACAAAAAGAAAAAAGGAAAAAAGATCAGGGGAGCTTCAACAATCAGCCAGCAGGTGGCCAAAAATGTATTTCTCTGGCAGGGGCGCAGTTGGTTCAGAAAAGGACTGGAGGTTTACTTCACGTTCATGATTGAGCTGGTTTGGAGCAAGCAAAGAATTCTGGAAGTTTACCTGAATGAAGCGGAGATGGGCAAAGGCATTTTTGGCATTGAAGCGGCGGCTAAAAAATATTTCAAGAAGCCTGCCAAAAGGCTCACAAGAACGGAAGCTGCCATGATTGCGGCATCTCTGCCCAACCCAGTAAGGTATACGGTAAAGCCAGCATCCACCTATGTTTCAAGGAAATATCCCTGGGTATTGCGCCAAATGAACAACCTGGATGGCGATCCTGATATAATGGCCATCATTCGGTAACAGAGCGCTTCAATGCATAGGTTCTGCTGTTGATGGTAGGCTCGGAAAAATTTCCTTTCAAGCCCCACCGTATGGTGTATTTTTTTTCTTCCAATGGTGGCAGTTGTAGCCGGAAATTGAGTTCGTATTCACTGTCGTGGCCGACAATACGACCGGTTGGGAATAGGATGGGGTCTTGCTTTCCGGACCTGTAAATGATCAGGATGATCTCAGGATGTTTCGCCATCGTCCTTTCCATGATTTGCCTGTTGCCATAGCCAGGTTTCAACGCCACATTGACAAATCCTTTGTCATCCCTGTACAAATCACCTCCGTCTAATTGAACAGCGCCGAAAGAAACAAAATCATCTGTTGCTTCTGCAGCCAGCAGCATGCGGGGAGTTTGTATGGAGTCCTTCATGGCTGCGGTACCCATCGATCCAAATACCATTAGCCTCCTTCCTTGAAGCTGCTCTTCCATCGGCCAGAAATTATAATTGCTCCTGCGGTAACGATGGGTATTGAGCGAGAAAGAAGTATCTCCGGCATAAAACCAATATTTGGAAGCCCGCTGGTATGAGTTGGTGAAGACCACAGGCAAGCCGTTGGCTTTTTTCTTGATGGCAGCAGCCCATTCCCTGTTCTTGTGAAATTCATCTTTGGGCATGAATTTCAATGCCGGGATATCCAGTATCATGTATACACGAACAAGCAATACCAAAGCAATGGAATAAGGAAGCAACCGATAAATCCACCGGGCCTTGCGCTTGTTTTGGCTCAGGTATTGGTAAGACAATACAATCAATGGCGCCATCAGCAGGATGGTCCAATTGGCCTCGGTTCGGCTCCTGAAAGAGGAAAGAAAAAACAGGCCATAAGTGCCAATCAGCGACCAATACATGGCCTTTTCAGTAGCATTGGCATACCTGTTTTTCAGGGCCGCCCAAATGATCAGCCATCCCACCAATGGCCCTGCAATCAGCAGCTGACCAAGCAAATAATCTGCTGTGAAAGATAGCTTGTAAGGCGGTGAGAGCCTTTCAAAAAGATGGTAGTTGATGGAAGGAAGACCGTGCAGGATTTGCCAGATGACATGGGGCATGAAAAGCCCTACAGAAAGCAGGATGACCAACATGCTTTTCCACCTTGCCAGGATGGATGGATTGGAGATGATGGTGAAAAAAATGATCAGGATGCCATGGTATTTGCTGTAGAGCAACAGGGCAATAACAAGTGCAAGGAATAAAGCAGTGATGAGTGTATTTTTCTGGTCAAATGCCTGGTAGGCAATGAAAAACAAGGCTGTAAAAAACAACAAGGGAATGTCTGGAACCGCAATGATGCCTCCGATTTGCAACACTGCCATGTTGAGCACAATGGCAAAGAATAGCTTGATGTCCTTGGGTTGTGTTAAGTATTCGATCAAGGCGATGGTTGCAGTGCCCATCAAAACAATGAAGAACCGCAATCCCAACTCTCCGGGCAAAATGGCTGTACCCAATTTGATGAGGACGGCAATCATCGGAGGATGATCAAAATAGCCCCAGTCAAGAAACCTGGAATAAACCCAATAATAAGCCTCATCATCAAACAACTCTGTTCCTGCCGCTTGCACAAGAGAAACAAGAAACCAGGCTGCATAAAAAACCAAACGAAGTTGTCGGGTTGACTGGGTATTGGTGGAAGTTGATGGCATGGCTGGGTTCATCATTGGGCTGCAAGTTAACAATTAACGTCTTGTACTGTTTACAATCAGTAAAAACAGACTGCAAATAGAAAAACTATAAAAGAAAAACCTAGGTTTGTACAGCTAAAGCAGGACTTTACACTAAACCATCATGCTCCTCTCAACCTACCAAAACGAATACACCAAACTCAATCCAGCACAAAAAGAGGCGGTGGACACCATTGAAGGGCCTGTAATGGTTATTGCGGGTCCAGGAACAGGCAAGACCCAGATTCTGGCCATCCGGATTGGAAAAATCCTGTTGGAAACGGATACCCTTCCTCAGAATATTCTCTGCATGACCTATACCGACTCAGGGGCGGTGGCCATGAGAAAACGTTTGTTAAAAATGATTGGACCAGACGCTTACAAGGTCCACATCCATACCTATCATTCCTTCTGCAACCAGGTCATCCAGGATAACCTTGCGTATTTTGAAAAAAACAGCCTGGAACCCATCTCCGATTTGGAATCGATTGCCCTGCTGCGGGAACTGATCGACCAGTTTCCCAAAAACCATCCACTGAAACGGTACCGCAGTGATGTCTATTTTGAAACCAAGAACCTCCGCCAGCTCTTCAGCAGCATCAAGCGGGAGGGCTGGACGACAGACCTGATCCTGGATGCGATCCAATCATACCTCAACGACCTTCCGACCAGGGATGAATACATTTATAAAAGAAAAACGGGCCAGTTCAATGCAGGCGACCTGAAAATGGAACTGCTCAATGCCGAAAAAGACAAGATGGCCAAGCTGGAGGCTGCCGTCAAGGAATTTGAGCAATTCCAAAAAATGATGCAAGACCACAAGCGGTACGACTTTGATGACATGATCAACTGGGTCATTGGTGTTTTCAAAAACAACCGACAAATCCTTGCCCAGTACCAGGAACAGTTCCAATATGTGCTGGTGGATGAATACCAGGATACAAGCGGAACGCAGAATACACTGGTTGAAATGCTGATCAGTTACTGGGATGAGCCCAATATTTTTGTTGTGGGAGATGACGACCAGTCGATCTTTCGCTTTCAGGGAGCCAATGTGGAGAACATGCTGGTTTTCATGAAGAAGTTTCAAAACATCAAGACGATCATGTTGACGGAAAACTACCGTTCAATACAGCCCATCCTGGATATTTCCAAAACCCTGATCGATAAAAACAACGAGCGCCTGATCAGCCATATACAAGGCCTGGACAAAACCCTTGTTGCAGGAAAATCGACCCTTAAAAACAGTACACAGCTGCCCATCATCAAGGCATGGAGAAATGCAAGGGAGGAAATGATCGGCATCACCCATGAAATTGAAACCCTTGTACACAGTGGCATTGATCCGAAGAAAATTGCTGTCATTTACAAGGAAAACAAATACGGGGAAGAATTGGCTGAGTTCCTGAAATGCAGGAGCATCCTGTTTTACAGCAAACGCAACATCAATTTATTGGACCTTCCCTTGATCAAAAAAATCATCCGCCTGTTCGAATACCTGGATGCAGAAATGGATACGGCCTTCAGTGGAGACCAGATGCTTTTTGAAATCCTGCACTATGATTGGTTTGGCGTCCGTCCGTTGGAAATTGCCAAACTCAGCATTGAAAATACCCAGCGCTTGTACAAAAAAGATGTGTCAGGATTCAGGAACATCATCGATATCAAGACCAATTCCATTGCAGGAAGCCTTTTCGAAAAAAATATTTCTGATGAACTGGCCAATACCGGAAAATTCATTGAGGGCCTTATCGGCATGATCAACAACATCACCCTTCAACAACTGCTGGAAAGGCTCATCCGCGATTCCGGTATGCTGGGCCTGATCATGAAGTCTGCAGACAACCATTGGCAAATGCAGGTGCTGACGGCCTTTTTTGATTTCCTTAAAAATGAAACGAAAAAAGATCCCTCGCTGAACCTGAATAAATTGGTGAAGGTCATTCAGATGATGCGCAAGGAAGAGATTGCCCTGCCCATTGTTCAGGTTGGGGGCAATGAAAAAGGCGTGAACCTCCTGACGGCCCATGGATCAAAGGGTCTTGAGTTTGAATACGTATTTTTTGCAGGATGCAATGCCAGTTTTTGGGAGAAGAAAAGGGCCAACAACAAAGGCTACAAATTACCGGACACCCTGTTCGAATCCCATGCCAACACAAGTTCAGATGAGGAGCTCAGGAGGCTTTTTTATGTGGCCATCACAAGGGCCGAGCAATACCTCACGATATCTTATTCCAAACAAAAGGACGATGGCAAAGACCTTGAGGCAAGCATGTTTTTGGAAGAAATCAAGGCAGTCCATTCTCTACCTGAAGAGCATCCCATGCCGGAAGAATCGGTGATCACTGCCTTCAATTTGGTGAGGCTGCTTTCGGCACATTCGCCCATCATTGAAAAAATGGATACAGACATCATTGACAAGGCATTGGACAAATTCTCCATGAATGTAACAGCCCTGAACAATTACCTGAACTGTCCGCTGCAATTCTATTACAACAACCTGATCCGTATCCCATCTCCCAAAAACGAAACCCTTGAGTTTGGTTCTGGCGTTCACTTTGCGCTGGAGTCCTTCTTCAATAAAATGAAAGAAGACCCCAACAACAAGTTCCCTCCAAAACAAGTGCTGATCGATGATTTTGTGCTTTTTCTGTACAGACACAGGGAGAGTTTCACCAAAGAAGAATTTGATAGACGAATGGAATATGGCCGTGAGATCCTGGACAAATACCACGATAAAAAAATCAATTCTTTCAACAAGATTGTAGCGGTTGAACGCAACATCAGGAATGTGATGGTGGATGGTATTCCGCTCAAAGGGAAAATCGACAAAATGGAATTTGATGGCCACAAAGTAAATGTGGTGGATTATAAAACCGGAAATCCTGACAACGCAAAAGCGAAGCTCAAAAACCCAGAAAGCGATCCTCCTTATGGCGGAGATTATTGGCGCCAAGCTGTTTTTTACAAGCTGCTGATTGACAACAATGACCAGGGAAAATACCAGGTCATGAGCACAGAGTTTGACTTTGTAGAGCCCAATGCCAAAAAGGAGATCAGCTCCATCCTGGTGCCCATCTCGAAAGACGATACTGATGCTGTAAGGGAACAGATCCAGATGGTTTGGGAGAAAATCCAGGCCCGCGACTTCTATACCGGTTGCGGAAAGCAAGATTGTCATTGGTGTAATTTTGTCAAAACCAATAAACTGCAGGTGGGCTTTGTTGAAGAAGAACAGGAGGTGCTTTTTGATTAACTTTGCAGGACATCATGAAACCCATTTATTTTATCCTCATTGCTGTCGCCATTTCATCCTGTGGGCAACAGGTTCCTCCAACGGGTGGGCTAAGGGATTCCATCCCACCGAAACTTGTTACCGCCTTGCCAGAATATGGTGCCAAAAACTTCAAGGGCAACAAAATCACCCTGGTTTTTGATGAGTACATCACCCTTGAAAACCCTTATGAAAAGCTGACCTACTCCCCCATTCCCAAAAGCAATCCCAACGCGGAGGGAAAGCTCAAGACCATCACCATCAAACTGAAAGACACCCTGGAGGAAAACACCACCTACAGGATTGATTTTGGTGAAGCCATCAAAGACATCAACGAAAACAATATCCTCAAGGATTTCTCTTATAGTTTTTCTACCGGACCCTACCTTGATTCGGCTTTTTTCACCGGTAAAGTAATCATCGCTGCTACAGGAAACGTAGACAGCACCATGATTGCAGTACTGCACCGCAACCAAGACGACTCTGCGGTGGCCAAAGAAAAACCCCGTTATTATACACGGCTCAAAGGAGATGGCAGTTTCATTTTCAGCAATCTTCAGCCCGGACGCTACAACCTCTTCGCCATCAAGGATGCAGACGGTGGCAAAAAATATGACCAGTCCAGCGAGCTGATCGCATTCATGAACAGCCCCATCAACATTGGTAAAGATACATCTACCGTTTTGTATGCTTTTGAAGAGGAACAGGAAGCCAAGCCTGCACCAAAATCAACCGCAAAACCTGCTGCCACCAATAAAAAAGGAGAGGACAAACGGTTAAAGCTCAGCAACAACCTGGAGGGCGGAAGGCAGGACCTGCTTTCTACCCTTATCCTGACCACAGAGCATCCCCTGAAAAAACTGGATTCATCCAAAATTCGTTTCACCGACAAGGATTACAAAGCCATCTCCGGTTTCACATTGAACAAAGACAGCACAGGAAAACAACTGATCATCCAACACTCCTGGACAGAAAACACCACATATAACCTGATCCTTGAAAAGGATTTCGCGATGGATACCATGGACAACAAATTCATGAAAACGGATACCATCGGCTTCACCTCAAAAAAAGAATCGGATTACGGCAGTATCGACATCAAGATTGCCAATATTGACAGCAACCTGCACCCTATCCTGCTGCTCATGAAAGACAGCAAAATCTTTCTTCAACAACAGGCCAAACAGGAAAAATACAAGATCAAATTGTTCAACCCGGGGGAATACCAGATCAGCATCCTTTTTGACATCAACAACAATGGCAAGTGGGATACTGGTAATTACTGGAAAAAACTGCAGCCGGAAAAAGTGGTGGCCAGAAAGCAAACCCTGCAAATCAGGGCCAATTGGGACAATGAATTGAGAATTGATCTCAAAGACATTCAGTAATTTTGCAGATGCATATATCTTCCACCCTTCTTGAAGCAGCCGTAAAAGAATTCTCCCGCCTTCCGGGGATTGGAAAAAAAACAGCACTAAGGCTGGTGCTTCACTTGCTCAAACAGGAGGAGGCCGAGGTGGTGCAATTCAGCGAAACCATTGAGCGGATGCGAAAAGAAATCAAGTTCTGCAAAACCTGTTTCAACATTTCAGACCTGGACCAGTGCCCCATTTGCAGCAATGCAGGCAGAAAAAAAGAAGTGATTTGCGTGGTGGAAAACATCAGGGATGTGATTGCCATTGAAAACACACAACAATTTAATGGCACTTACCATGTATTGGGGGGAATCATTTCACCCCTGGACGGGATTGGGCCAGAACAACTGACCATTGATGCATTAATTGAAAGGGTTAAAAAAGAAGAAGTCACTGAATTGGTTTTTGCGCTCAATCCGAATATACAAGGAGACACCACCATTTATTATATCCAAAAAAAGCTATCTAAAGCCGATTGTATGATTACCACCATTGCTAGAGGTATTGCCTTTGGCGGGGAGCTAGAATATGCCGATGAAATGACTTTAGGCAAGAGCATTTCCAATCGACAGCCCATTCATCAGTATATAAAATAGGACAATTTAAAAATAATCTTTAGTTTTGATGTTTAAACACCAAAAAATGACCATTCGTATATTCGCCTCCCTTTTATTGTTGGTTTGCACGCAAACCTTATTTGCACAAAAAAATTATAGCACCACTAGCGCACAAGTTCGTTTCATAGCCCAAGACGATAGCGATATTGACGCAGTGAACAAAGCAGCGGTATGCAGGCTACAAAGTAATGGGGACTTGAGTTTCATAATGCTTATTAAGGATTTTAAATTTGAAATGGCCGACATGCAAAAGCATTTCAATGAGGAATATATGGAAACGGATAAATTTCCAAGGGCATTCTTCAACGGCAAAATAACCAATTTCAACACGGTGAATTTTTCAAAAGATGGCAAATACCCAATCAATGTGACTGGTGTAATGCAAGTGCATGGGGTCAATAAAACAATGGAAACCACCGGTATCATTGAAATAAAAGGAGGCGTCCCAAAGGCATCTGCTCAATTTGTGGTGAGGTTAAAGGATTTTAAAATCGGAGGCATTTTAATAAAATTCGTAGCCGACGAGATGAATATTGATATAGTCGCTGCTTTTTAAAAATATTCCATATAGCGGTATTTAGAAGCTTGCTTTAAGTGCATTGAAGCCCCTTTCTCCAAGGGATTTATTCAATTCCTATTAAATAGGTCATTATTTGGCTACAATACAATAGTGTATTAACTTTGCCCCGCATTGCAGGCGGATTTGTTTAT
>ENA-OUVC01002097-OUVC01002097.1-marine-metagenome-genome-assembly--contig:-NODE-2097-length-11387-cov-2.972060_pt1 | contig 11387 bp, 9 predicted proteins | sample MGYA00248622_ERZ508571 | MGnify/ENA primary metagenome ERZ508571 (study PRJEB26236, sample SAMN06267175) | marine metagenome | isolation source: Columbia River Estuary | place: USA:Columbia River Estuary... | reverse complement strand
AGAGGCAGACTTAGAAAATAATTTCAAAACAGTATTTGAAAGTATCATCAAGGATTTGGCGCTTCAATCATCCATGCGAGAGGCCATGCAAAAAATGGCCAAGCCAGAAGCAACCGAAACAATCGTAAAGACCATTGAAAAAATTATTGAGAAACATCCAAAATAACCCTAGCAGTACAGATAGATGAATGTTACTTTAGACACTTACTTTTTTTTGGGGATAGGCGGCATTGGAATGTCGGCCTTGGCCAAATATTACGCCCTAAAAGGCTGTTGTGTTCTGGGTTATGACGCTGTAAAGACAGATTTAACACAGTCTTTGGAATCTTTAGGAATTGAGGTGTTCTATGAAGACAATCATACGCATTTACCGGATCAATTAAACAGTGCCGCTGTTACAAAAGTGGTATATACCCCTGCAGTTCCGCAAAGCAGTGATTGGTTTTCCTATTTTAAGGCCAATGGGTTTAATATGGTTAAAAGGGCCGCTTTACTGGGAGAAACCACTGAATTGAGCTTCTGTTACGCAGTAGCAGGAACCCATGGGAAAACAACTACTTCTGCTATATTGGCTCATTTATTAGACGCTTCAGGGGTAAATATCACCGCATTTTTAGGGGGTGTGGCACATAATTTTGGCAGTAATTTATTGCTAAAGGATACGGCTATTACTGTGGTAGAAGCAGATGAGTTTGATAGGTCATTTTTTAGCCTATCTCCCAATGTAGCCTGCATTACCTCTACAGATGCAGATCACTTAGATATTTATAAGTCTGCCAAAGCGCTCGAAGACAGCTTTTATTCCTTTGCGGGACTTGTGCCATTGAAGGAAAATTTGTTTGTTCATGAAGATGTGGCTATTCCAGGAATTAGCTATGGGGAACGAGCGAGTTCAGATTATTTTATCTCTGATTTAAAAGTAGTTTCTAGTCAGACTTTGGGCACTATTCATACGCCTGTGGAAACTTTTGAACAAGTGTTGTTTCCAATGCCAGGCAAACACAATGTACTCAATGCGCTGGTGGCTTTTGCTATGGCATATTCACAGGGGGTTCCAGCAAATGATTTAATAAAAGCATTGTCTGAATTTAAGGGAATTGCCAGGCGTTTCTCCTATGAAATTAATACGCCAGAAAGGGTATATATAGACGACTATGCCCACCATCCAACGGCTATAAATGCTGTTTACAATACCTTGAGAGCGCAGTATCCTAATAAAAAGATCACCGCTATTTTTCAACCGCATTTGTATTCTCGTACCCAGGATTTCGCTCATGAATTTGCAGCCAGTTTGTCCCTGTTCGACACCTTGTTTTTGTTAGACATTTATCCAGCTAGAGAACTACCTATAGCAGGGGTTACCTCTGATTGGTTGCTCGGCATGATCAGTTCAAAGAAAAAATCAAAAGCGACTGTGGCAGAGGTATTAAAAAGCCTTAAGGAAAACCCTCCCGAGGTTTTGGTGAGCTTGGGTGCAGGAGACATAGGAAAACAAGTGGTTCATTTTAAAGAAGCTTTGTTATGAAAAGAGTATTGAAAGTTATTCAAATGGTCCTCACCTGTATTGTCTTGATGGGTTTATACGCTTTTACTAATTATAGAAATGAGCGAAGAATGGTCACTGAAATTGACTTAAAATTTATTGGGAATGACAATTTATACACCACATATGAGGCGGTTAATAAAATGTTAATAGTTAAACAGAAAGGGGCTTTTAAAGCCCCAAAAGATAAAGTAGCTTTGAGTATAATTGAGCAGTGGCTCATTGAAGACCCTATGCTTCAGAATGCCACAGTTTATATGACTGTAGATGGGGCACTTAGGGCCCTTCTTACTCAGAGAACACCAGAAGCAAGGGTAGTAGCGGACTCCGTTTATTATCTAGATACTCGCGGAAAGGCTATGCCACTTTCTGAGTTTCATTCTGCAAGGGTGCCTATTATTAATGGAAATCTCTCTGAGCTAAGTTTACTGGATTGTCATAAAATAATTGAATTTGTGTCTCAGGATGTTTTCTTGAAAAAGAATATTGTGGGAATTAGGGTGAGAAAAGATCAAGACTATGTGTTGCAATGTAGGTTAGATCAATTTGAGGTTCACCTTGGAGCGGCAACAGCCCTTCAAGAAAAGACTTCTAATTTTAAGGCTTTTTACAATAAAGCTTTAAAGGACAATAGTCTCCAAGGCTATTCTTTGGTAGATGTAAGGTTTAAAAATCAGGTGGTTGCCACTAAAAAATAATAATAACACTCAGATGAAAGAGACAAATTATTCTGTTGGCTTAGATATTGGAACTACAAAAATTGTAGCCATTATTGGGAAGGAGAACGAGTATGGCAAAATAGAAATTCTCGGTATTGGGAAATCTAAAAGTTTGGGTGTTCACAGAGGTGTGGTAAATAATATTACACAAACCATTGAGTCTATTCAGCAAGCAGTGCAACAAGCAGAAACAGATTCTGGTTTAAAAATAGACACAGTATCTGTAGGAATAGCTGGGCAACACATCCGTTCCTTACAACATTCAGATTATATTACACGTGCCAATTCAGAGGAAGTGATTGGTTACGAAGACGTAGACAACCTTTGCAATCAGGTATATAAATTAGTCATGCTTCCAGGAGAGGAAATCATTCACGTATTACCACAGGAATTTAAGGTAGACGGTCAGGCAGAAATTAAAGAGCCCATTGGAATGTATGGAGGTCGTTTAGAAGCTAATTTTCATGTGGTAGTAGGTCAGGTTTCTTCAATAAAAAACATTGTTCGCTGCATTAAGAGTGCTGGGCTAAATTTAGGAGAAATTTCTCTAGAGCCTCTAGCGTCTGCCAATGCAGTATTGAGTCAGGAAGAGAAAGAAGCCGGAGTGGCATTGATAGATATAGGAGGAGGTACTTCGGATCTCGCCATTTTTAAAGACGGTATTATTCGCCACACTGCCGTGATTCCATTTGGGGGTAACGTCATTACAGAAGACATTAAAGAGGGCTGTTCTATTATTGAAAAGCAAGCAGAGCTCTTAAAAATAAAGTTTGGATCTGCCTGGCCTGGTGAGAACAAAGACAACGAAATTGTTTCTATTCCTGGCTTAAGAGGGAGGGATCCGAAGGAGATTACCCTCAAGAACCTTTCTAAAATTATTCACGCAAGAGTGGTGGAAATTATAGAGCAAGTTTATGTTGAAATTAAGAATTACGGCCATGAGGAGCAGAAGAAAAAACTCATTGGCGGCATAGTACTTACCGGTGGGGGGAGTCAGCTTAAACACCTCAAGCAATTGGTAGAATACATTACTGGGATGGACACCCGAATTGGGTATCCTAACGAGCACCTAGCAGGAGATTCTGAAGAAGAAATAGCTTCACCATTGTATGCCACAGGGGTAGGTTTATTAATGAGCGCTGTAGCTTCAGATGCCAAGCACAAACCGCTATCAGCACCCGGAACGGAAGAAGTTTCCGAAGCGGAATCTGAAGTAGCATCGGCTGAGAAGGCGCCAGAGGCGGCCAAAGCCTCAAGAAAAAACATCTTTGACAAATGGTCAGAGAAATTGAAAGATTTTTTAGACAACGCAGAATAAAGTACCAAAAATATAAGAACCCAGATTTATGAGTGATCACAGCGAATTTGACAGCATCGCATTTGACCTTCCAAAAAACCAAAGCAACGTAATTAAAGTGATTGGCGTTGGTGGTGGTGGTAGTAACGCTATTAACCACATGTTCCAATCCGGTATTAACGGAGTTGACTTTGTGGTCTGTAATACAGATGCACAGGCATTACAAAACTCTCCAGTACCCAATAAAATCCAATTAGGACTTTCTCTGACAGAAGGGCTAGGTGCTGGCGCTAACCCAGAGGTGGGAGAGCAGTCTGCTTTGGAGAGTATGACAGACATTAAAGCCATGTTAGACACTACTACTAAAATGGTGTTTATTACCGCAGGAATGGGTGGTGGTACAGGAACAGGTGCGGCTCCAATGATTGCAAAACAAGCCAAAGAATTAGATATTTTAACCGTAGGTATTGTGACTATTCCTTTTCAATTTGAGGGGAAAATGCGTTCTGAACAAGCCCAAAAAGGAATAGAAAACCTGCGTGCTCAGGTAGATTCGTTAATTATTATTAACAACAATAAACTAAGAGAGGTTTATGGAAACCTAGGCTTTAAAGCTGGTTTTTCAAAAGCAGATGAGGTGTTGGCTACTGCAGCAAAGGGAATTGCTGAGGTCATTACCCACCACTACACACAGAATATTGACCTTAGAGATGCCAAAACCGTATTGGCCAACTCCGGTACCGCTATTATGGGATCTTCAAGCGCTTCTGGATCGGGTAGGGCACACGAAGCCATTTCTAAAGCCTTAGATTCTCCTTTATTGAACGACAATAAAATCACAGGCGCTAAAAATGTACTGTTACTCATTGTTTCTGGTAGTCAAGAGATTACCATAGATGAAATAGGTGAGATTAATGAATACATTCAGTCAGAGGCTGGTAACGGTGCTAATATAATCATGGGTGTTGGAGAAGACAATAACCTAGGAGAAGCTATTTCAGTCACCGTAATTGCGACTGGATTTGATCAGGAGCAACAAAACAATATTGTCAATACAGAATCTAAAAAAATCATTCATACCTTAGAAGAAGAGCAGCGTGCGGCTATAAATCTCAGTCCGGAAAAACCTTCTTTTCAGTCATTGAACCCTTTAGAAGAAGCAGGGCCTAAGGCAAATGACCAAGTGGTGGTACATACCTTAGATATGGATGATTTTGAAGAAAATGCCCCAATAAATGAGGTAAATCCTTTGGTGCCTACTACCCAAGCTATTTTAGATATTGAGGTAGACTATACCTTGGTAGAAGCGCCCAAAGAGCTGTTGCCTCCTTCAAAACCACAGAAAGATTCTTTTATGCCTTTAGTAGGAGATTTTGAGGTGGTAGACGCAGAAGATCTCTCTGCAGCATTGGCGGAGGAATCTTTTGAAGACTTTACTGAGAATGCAGCTATGGACTTTACAAATACACTTTTTGACATGCCTATTGATCGTAGAAATGTTCAAGAAATCCAAGTAGAAGAAGTGTCGTTCTCACACAACACTTTTGAAGAAACTGAAGAAGAATCTTACTCAGAGCAGCCTCAAGCAATGGAAGAAGCGGCGGCTGAGGAAGAAACTCCAATGATTACTTTTAGTTTGGAAGACGACATTAGGGATATGGAAGTCAAAGATCCTGTGGAGGTAATTCCGGTATTGGAATACAACGCTGGGGGAGAAAAAAGATACAGTTTAGATGATTATATGGAGCTGGAAGCACATTTAGGAACCGCTAAAGAAGCAGCTCCTGTTGCGGATGAAAGCCCAGAAGAAGAAATGGTTTTTGAAAAGAAAGTTGTTGCGTCTCCAAAGGCAAATCCCCAAGAGGAAGAATTAGACCCTATGGAAGCACCTATTGAAGCCTTGCTTAAAGAACGAGCAGAAGAGCGAAGAAGAAAACTGAGGGATTTTAATTACAAATTCAATAACAGTATTAATAAGATTGAAGAGATAGAAAAAGAGCCCGCCTATAAAAGACAGGGTATTTCTTTGTCAGATGGTCCTACAGAGGGAAAAATTTCAAGAACTACTTTGAGTTCAGATTCAAATGAGGATCCACAATTGCGCAGCAATAATTCGTTCTTACACGATAATGTAGATTAATACCAATTCACTTACACCCAATAGACCCGAGGCACTGTTCTCGGGTTTATTATTTATATTAGCAGTATTAAAAAACAAGATATTATGAGCTTACAAGACGCAGTAATGACAAAAATGAAAGAAGCCATGCGCGCCAAAGATACAGTGGCATTGTCTTCTTTAAGAGCCATTAAATCTGCCCTATTATTGGCCCAAACAGACGGATCTGGTTCGGTTTTAAGTGAAGCAGATGAAATAAAAATTATCCAAAAATTAGTCAAGCAGCGTCAAGATTCCGCAGCCATATATAAGGAGCAGGGTAGAGAAGACCTGGCACAGCCAGAATTGGATGAGGTTGTGGTCTTGGCTCAGTTTTTACCTGCCCAGCTCTCAGAAGAAGAAGTTAAAGCAGTTGTTGCTGAAATTATTGCTGCAACAGGCGCCAAGGGCATGCAGGATATGGGTAAGGTAATGGGTCAAGCCAGTGGTAAATTAGCTGGTAAAGCAGACGGAAAAACTATCTCAACAGTGGTTAAGGCACTTCTAAATGCCTAATATTATTTTTAAAAATGCCCTGCCTCGAATAGCTGCAATAGGGTGCTTGTTTTTTTTAAGTAGTGCATCTCTGGTTTCTGCACAAGACACCTATACTTGGAATGCGGTTTTTACAGACTACCAAATAGATTCTGTACAGGGCATTCGCTTAGAGACCCATTATAGGACCAAAGATTTTTGGGGTGGGCAACAGCAGTTTATTTTGCGCCCTTCTTACGTCAGGAAGTTAAACAATCAGATTACTTTGTCTGGGGGCTATTCTTTTTTAAATACTGAAATACAAGCGGTCTTTTTGGGAGAGCACAATCTGTGGCAGCAGGTTTTTTATACCATTCCCTACAAGAAAAGCACTTTTTTTGGTTGGATAAGGGCAGAGCAAAGGTGGATGGAAAATACGGCATCTGATTTTGATTTTGGTGGCAGGCTTCGTTTTAGATTTGGATGGCGAAAGCCTTTCTTAGGCTTGGATAAAAAACTAGATTTTATGATCTTTAATGAGGTTTTTATGTTAACAAAAAGCTTATTCCCCCACACTTTTAACCAGAACTGGACCTTTCTAGGTTTTAGGGCAGTATTATCTCCAAAAGCCACTTTGGTGAGTGGTTACCAGCGTATTCATCAAGACAAACAAGGGTCTATTTTAGAAAAAAACCTTTGGTCTTCCATACTATTTATTCGGTTGTAAAAAATTACTATTTTTAAGCATGCAACAGCAGATTAAAAAATTGGCCCAAAGTTTACTGGTCATTTTATTGGCATATGTAGGTGTTGTAGTCCTTGTTTTTATAGGGTTATTTAATGCCGCAGCACCTGTAAAATATGTCCCAATACCAGTTACTGAGTACCAAACGGATTTACAAGCGGCAGTTTATGCCACTCAAGACCGTTCACTACAGTTGGGGTATGAGGTCCTGGTTAATACCTCCAAAGTTATAGGGCCACTAGTGGCCGATGCCACTAAGCGCACCACCGGAAACAACCTAGAGTGTATTTCATGTCACCTCAATGAAGGCACCAAAGCCTTTGGAATTCCATTGAATACGGTATTAGACCGTTTCCCGCAATTCAGGGGTAGGGAAAATAAAATAGGCACCATAGAAGACCGAATTAATGGCTGCCTGACCAGAAGTATGAATGGTAAGCCTTTGGACGTCAACGCTCAAGAGATGAGAGCCTTAGTGGCTTTCTTGGGCTGGTTAAATAAGGAAACCACTAAAGATGTGGGGAATGAATTGTATGCCACAGCTATGGAAAAAAGTTTAAAGCCTATGGAATGGCCAAACCGTCCTGCAGATTTAAACCATGGTGCACAGGTATTTGAACAACAGTGTGTGTTATGCCACCAAAAAAATGGGCAGGGTACTAAAGAGACAGGGGGACAATATTTGTATCCGCCCTTATGGGGCAATGACACTTATAACAATGGTGCTGGAATGACCAGATTGCTTACTGCAGCTTCTTTCATTAAATACAATATGCCTTTTGGTGTAAGTCATGAAAACCCTACACTCACAGATGACGAAGCCTATGATGTAGCAGCCTATATGAACCAGCAGCAAAGACCTGAAAAAGCGGCCTTATCAGCAGACTTTCCAGACCGCCTAAAAAAGCCCATGTCTACTCCCTATGGACCTTATTCAGATCCCTTTTCAGCAGAGCAGCATCAGCTTGGGCCATTCGGGCCAATAGCGGACTATTATAAAAAAGAGTTCGGGATAATAAAGACTAAATAGCCTTAGTTTTCGTAAAGTCTTATGTAATCTATGACCATGCTGTCTTGGTTAAAGCTGGCCGGAATGTCTCCTCCTAAACTACCTCCCATGGCTACATTTAAAAGCAAGAAAAATTCTTGGTTAAAGGGGAGTGATTCATTTAGGTTTATGTCAAAATACTTGACACTTTCTACATACATCTTTATGGTGTTTTCATTCCATATAAGCCTATATTCTTTAAAATCTGCGCCTACATTGGCAGCAGTTATTTCATCTGAAAATTTAGCATTGGTGTTGTCTGCTGTGTTTTTCCAGTGCACCGTTCCCAAGATTTTATTCTTTTCTTGGCCATTTTGTTCTATTAGGTCTATTTCACCACAATTGGGCCATCCTACAGCATCTAAATTAGCACCCATTAACCAAACAGCTGGCCAAGTCCCTTTAGATTGGGGAAATTTAGCCATTACTTTTAGTTGTCCGTGCTTGAATGAGAATTTATTTTGAGATTTAATCCTAGCTGAAGTGTAGGATTTTCCATCTAGATTTTCTTTGAGAGCAGTAATGGTTAAAAAGCCATTGGCTATTTTCAGATTTTTCGAAGAAGCGGTATAAGTCTGTACTTCCTGATTTCCCCAACCGGGTATTCCAAAAGCACTTCCGTCTCCTAAGTCATGTGTCCATGTACTATTGTCGAGACTGTTAGATTCGAATTCTTCAGACCAAACAAGCCCAATTTTATCTTGTTCACTTAGGCTAATTGCTTGTGCTACTGGGACAGGATTTTCATCTTCTCCTTCTTCTGTTGAAGCGCAAGATACCAACAATAATAAAAAAATAGCATTAATAAATAAAAATGATTTTAAGTGTTCATTTGTTCTTTTCATTAATGCTATTTTTTGTATTTATTTTAAATGTTGTTATTATTTTTTGAAGTAAAAGTTGTCAAAAAAGATCGTTCCTGCCCCAACAATTTTAAATTGAAAAACTTTATTCAATTCAACTGGAGAGAACTCACTTAATGGAATATCAATACTATTCCATTCTCCTGGTGTAATGGCTATCGTTTTTTTAACTTCTGTAGTGGGTTCATTACTGATTAGAAAGAAATCTACCGTTGTTTGATCTGCAGACCAGTAATCAATATGAATACTGCTGTAAGCGCTTACATCTTGTGCTGTAAATTCTGTTCCTTGGTAGTTTAGGTTGGTGTATTTCAATACGGAATTGCCTGCTAAAACCTCTGTGGTTACTTGGGTGCTTTGACTCCAATCTGGATTGAAGTTAGTTCCCTCGACATCTGTGTAAGAATCACTAAATATAGATAAAACATCTTCAGCCGCAGCCGTTGGTGCTTCTGGACCAGCTTCTGGAGAAGAAGCTACAGGGGTTTCACCGTGAAAATAAATATTGTCAAAGAAAACAGTTCCATTTCCGTCTACTTTGAATTGAATCACGTCTGCTAAGTCAACTACATCAGAGAAATCGGTCAAAGCAATATCAACACTATTCCATTGTCCTAGATTACTTACATCCAATGCTTTAGCTTTTTCTTTTCCTTCCCCTGAACTGATAAGGAAGAAATTTAATGTAGTTGAATCTGAAGTCCAGTAGTCAACGTGGATGGAAGTATAACCACTTACATTTAAAGGAGAAGCAAAAGTAGTTCCTTGGTAGTTTAAATTAGCATATTTAATTACTGAATTACCGTCTAAGTCTAAATTACTTACTTGTGTACTTTGATTCCAGTTTGGATTAAAATCTGTTCCAGCTACATCCGTATAAGAATCGCTAAATACAGACATTACGTCTGCTGCGTCCAGAGTTGGTGCTGTTGGAGCAGAAGTTGGACTATCTGGCTCTTCAACTACAACAGGAGTTGAGAATGCAATATTGTCAATATAATGGGTGGTTGCAGTGCTATTTGTAGTTGTACTAGCTGCAATAATCACTATTCTGTCGTATTTATTATTGTCTTCTGCAGAAAAATTATAAACTAATTTTTCCCATGCTCCAGATGCTGTAGTAACAATTGTAACTTCTTTAAAATTATCTGAATTAGATGAATCTTCTATTTTTAGAAGCACAGATTGTCCTGGCGCTGCTGAATGAACATCAATAGAAATAGCTTCTTGACCTGCAGGGAAAGTAATTTTTTCATTTAGATTGAAAAAGAAACCTGCCCAAGGTTCAATATTAGCATCCTCTGAAATGCTTAAAACCTTAGAAGAACTATTGACATCTCCTGGATTTGGATTGTTAGCATAACCCAATTTAAGAAATGCAGTTCCTGCAGCTCCTCCAAATCTTCCCCAAGTTCCAGTCAGATTAGCATCTGACAAGGCACCTTCTTCAGAAAAGGGATTTCCATTACATTCAAAGTCAATAGTCGCTGTGTTCAAACTTGGAAGCGCTTCCGTAAAACTATCACAGCCTCCTACGACTACTCCAACTGGTTCCGGCTCTGGTTCGGGTATAGGATCATTTGTGTCTAAATTAGAGCAAGATGAAATTAATCCAACAAAAAAAAACAAAAAAACAAAATTGATCTTGTGCATATGCAAAAATAATAAATCCTTTGTTATTTCGGATAAGAATTTGTGTTCTCGTTATACTATTTTACGACTTTTGTATTAAATTAGTTTCATTATCTTCTAATTACTTGATTGAACCTTTAAAACCAATTAATAGAATATCAGATTTCGGCTCTGAGGGTTGGGGGTTCGAATCCCTTCTCGGTCACGAATAAATAAAAATTCCACCTGTCAATCCAAGCTTGCTTGAATTTGTAAAGGTGGAATTTTTATTTTCAAAGCGGAGCTTTGAGGGATCAGCGAACGTAGTGAGTTACTCCTTTTCATTAAAAAGTACTCTCTATAATTAAAAAATAAATAGGCATTCCTACGGTAATGTTTATGGGAAATGTTACTGCTAATGCCATGGGCAAATACAAACCAGGGTTGGCTTTGGGTACAGATATTTTCATGGCAGCTGGTACGGCAATATAGGAGGCACTTGCGGCTAAAATGGCAAATATAAAGCGGTTGGATACATCTGATGTTACTGCAGCACTTAGTGCGGCTACCAAGCATCCATTTATTAGGGGAATTACTATAGCGAATACTAATGGAAACCAACCAAAAGAGAAGAATGATTTGAGTTTTTTACCACTACTAATGCCCATATCTAGTAAGAAAATAGCTAAAAACCCTTTGAAAAGATCATCCGTAAATGGTTTTATACCCTCAGCTTGTTCTGCATTGGCCATAAAGCCAATACATAAACTTCCCAATATGAGTAGTACACTTCCGTTGGTGAAGGCATGTTTAAAAACTACTCTTTTTTTTATAGCGATCGCTTGGCTGTCTACCTCTTTGCTGAGCGTTAACAACATCAATCCTACAATAATGGCTGGAGATTCCATGAGTGCCATAATGGCTACCAT
>ENA-OUVC01002096-OUVC01002096.1-marine-metagenome-genome-assembly--contig:-NODE-2096-length-11391-cov-6.574686_pt1 | contig 11391 bp, 8 predicted proteins | sample MGYA00248622_ERZ508571 | MGnify/ENA primary metagenome ERZ508571 (study PRJEB26236, sample SAMN06267175) | marine metagenome | isolation source: Columbia River Estuary | place: USA:Columbia River Estuary... | reverse complement strand
AAGTTGTTATTGATCGACTGCGGTTTGATGTTCCCTGATGCCGACATGCACGGCATCGATTTAGTTCTTCCCGACTTTACGTGGCTACGTGAAAATGCCGATCGCGTTGTTGCCTGCGTGGCAACGCATGGTCACGAAGACCATGTTGGGGGATTGCAGTATTTGCTTCGCGACCTGAGTTTTCCGGTCTACGGCTCGGACGTCACCCTTGGTCTCGCAAAGAATCGCATTGAAGAAGCAGGACTTCTCGGTAAAACCGAACTCATTGTTGTTCGCGATGGCGAACGGCGAATGATTGGTCCGTTTGATGTTGAATTCATTCCAGTCACGCACTCGGTGCCACACGCATTTGCCATTGCGGTGCACACGCCGCAAGGAGTCATTCTCCACTCAGGAGATTTCAAACTAGACCTCACACCTGTCGACGGTCGTCGCACCGATTTAGCGCGTATCGGCGCAATCGCTTCAAATGAAGGAATTCGTTTGTTGTTGTGCGATTCAACGAACGCCGAAGAACATGGCCACGCACCTAGTGAAACATCAATTAGCGGAGTGCTGTGGTCGTTGTTTCACGAACATCGCGATCGTCGAATCATTACGGCAAGCTTCGCGAGTCATATCCATCGCATTCAACAGATCATTGATGCCGCTGTTGACACGGGTCGCAAAGTTGCAACGATGGGTCGATCAATGCAAAAGAATGTGCGCATGGCGCGCGATCTTGGCGTTTTACGAGTCCCCGATGACACTCTGATTGATATCGAGCAAGCCGATGACTACCCGCCGAGCAAGGTATGCATCATCTCGACAGGTAGCCAAGGCGAACCGATGTCGGCGCTGTCGTTGATGGCGCGCGGCGATAGCAAGTGGCTCAAAGTCGGAGAGCACGACGCCGTCATTTTGTCGAGTCACGCGATTCCCGGAAACGAAACCAATGTCACTCGCGTGATTGATGGCTTGTTGCGCCTCGGAGCCGAAGTCATCCATTCGGGAATCGCCGATGTTCACGCGACCGGGCACGCTCAAGCTGATGAACTGAAAACGTATCTGTCAATCGTCAAGCCTGAATTCTTTGTTCCGGTGCACGGCGAGTACCGACACCTCGTTGCTCATGCGAAGCTCGGTATTTTGATGGGTGTCGCCAAAGACAACGTTCTGTTGTGCGAAGACGGCGATGTCGTTGAACTATCTGACGAGGGTCTCGACCACGCCGATCGAATTCCGGCTGGGTATCTCTATGTTGACGGGATCGTGGGAGACGTTGGCCAAGGAGTTTTGCGCGACCGTAAAGTGTTGGCCGAAGAAGGTGTCGTCGTTGTCGTCGTGACAGTCGATATTGGTTCGGGCAAAGTACTCACCGGGCCCGAGATCATTACGCGTGGTTGGGTGTATGCACCCGAGGCCGAAGATTTGCTAGACGAAGCGTGCGATGTCGTTGCAGCCGCGGTCGAAAAGGCACTCGCTGAAGGCGTGCGTAGTCCAGAGGCTCTGGAAAAAGATGTACGACGAGCTGCTGGTCGTTTTGTGAATGAACGCACGAAGCGTCGACCGATGATCGTGCCTGTTGTGATGGAGGCGTAGTTGTTGCGTCGAATTGGTGCGGTTGTTGCTCTGTCGAGCGTGTTGTTCATTGGTTCATCATGTGGAGACAGTTCTGCCTCATCAGATACCGCAGGCTTACGCCTTGATCTGATTGATGAAGCACTCGATGCAGTTGAACAAGAAGCTGGAAGCGACTTGAGATTCTTTGAGATCAATGCGACGACTGAACTCATCAATGTTTTTGCGGCCACCGATCTTGACGGAACGCCCAATGCCGACGGTCTGCCCGACGCGGTCGTGCGTTATGTGTTCACCCAAAAAGATGGATTAGAAACTGCTCCCGATGCTGTCGGAGCCAATGGACCGACATTTATGCGATCGGCGCTCGATTACGACCCAGCCACGATTTTGATCAAAGTTTTGAATGAATTGCCAGATTCAACGCCACAGATGTTCGTGTTGACCGCGGCGGGAACGGCTCAGAACTCATCGGGGACAGTTCAATATCGATTGCTGATGCAATCGACTCAAGGCGGACAGATGTCGGTTGTATTGACGAACCGAGGCGAAATCGTCGGAACTGACGCTGAATAATCGTTTTTGTTCATATTCGGTGTGAGTAATTCGGGGGTATGCCCGAACGCATGCGCGCCCCATTGCTAGCGTTCGGGGTGATGGCCGCTAAGAAACCCGCAGGTAAAAAGCCTGCATCACGTACAAAATCTGCTTCAGAAGCTGAAGTCAGCAAGCCAACGAAGCGTGAACCGCGGTCGGGTGAAGTACGTCAAGCCATTGAGGGACGCCAAAGCGAGTTCTCGGCTATCGCGTTTATCTTGCTTGGCATCATCGTGGGACTCGCGGTCTATCTGCGATTGGCGGGACCGGTTGGTCGTGGAACAGATACTGCCTTGGGTTGCCTTTTGGGTCTTGGTCGTTACGCCTTGCCGCCGATTTTTGTCGCCATTGGCATCGCCCATCTTCGCGCTGACGAGGCTCCGAATCGGATGAAGCTCGCCCTCGGATGGGGCGGTGTCGTTCTCGCCATTTTGGGAATCCTGCACGTCACCAAAGGTCCTGATGCTTTTACGGGTGTTGATGCACTCGGAGGAGCGGGCGGCTGGTTCGGTGCTTTGCTCGGACAAACTCTTGGCTCGGCACTGGGCTCAATCGCCGCAGTTCTGATTTTGGTTGCGATTGGTCTTGGTTGCAGTTTGCTCATCACTTCGCTGAGCCTGAAAGATGCCGCGACCAAAGTTGGCGAATTCTCAGTCAAGATTTTTGGAGGTGCGTCGTCGCGCATGCGATCGGCTGCAGAGAACTTGAGCACATTGTCGTCGGAAAAACAAGATGATCAAAGTGATGAAGAGATCTACGACAACGAGGCCGATCCCACGCCGCCGATGTTTGTCGTCGAACCAGAAGATCGACGTGTTCCAGAAGTAGAAGTTGAGGAACCAGAGCCGGTTAAGCCTGAACGCAAGAAGCCGGCCCCAGAAGTTGATGAACCTCACACTCAAGGACAACTAGATACTGGTCCAGCGCCTAAGAAGGGCTCATGGAAATTGCCACCGGCTTCTTACCTGGTGCGTAGTAGTAAGCAAGCCATCGATCAGGCCGAGGTTGATCAGCGCGGAAGAGATTTAGAAGAAGCGCTACAGGCACATGGTGTAGACGTTCGTTTGGTCGATAAGACAGTCGGTCCAACCGTCACGCGCTTTGAACTTGAACTTGGATCAGGTGTCAAGGTTGCACGCGTGACCAGTCTGCAAAAAGACATTGCGTACGCGATGGCAGCTACTGATGTGCGAATTTTGGCGCCGATTCCTGGCAAGTCGGCAATTGGTATTGAGGTTCCTAATAAGACACGTCAACTGGTTTCACTCGGTGACCTCATGGCTTCAAATGAAGCGAAAGTTGCGAATCATCCACTTGATGTAGCCATGGGTAAAGACATTGCCGGTCGTTCGGTTTTCTTGAACTTGGCAACGACACCTCACCTACTAATTGCTGGCGCAACGGGTGCTGGTAAGTCAAGCGGTATCAACTGCATCATCACATCAATTTTGATGCGGGCAACTCCCGATCAAGTGAAACTGATTTTGATCGACCCCAAGCAAGTTGAAATGGGTCAATACGCGCGTCTGCCGCATTTACTCACTCAGCCTGTGACGAATCCGAAGAAAGCAGCGAATGCCTTGGCTTGGGCTGTGAAAGAAATGGAAAAGCGTTATGACTTGCTTTTCGAAATGGGCTATCGCGATATCACTGGTTTTAACGCGGCTTTTGACCGAGGCGAGATCAAGGCCGAGATCGGTTCTGAACGCGAGTTTGAACGTATGCACTACATCGTGGTTGTGGTTGACGAGTTAAACGACCTGATGATGGTTGCGGCGCGCGATGTTGAAGAAAGTATTACGCGTATTGCCCAGAAAGCTCGCGCCGTCGGTATTCACCTCATCGTTGCGACGCAGCGTCCTTCGGTGAACGTCATCACGGGTGTCATTAAGGCGAACGTTCCTGCCCGCGCAGCATTCGCTGTGTCGTCACAGATGGATAGTCGAGTCATCCTCGATCAGATCGGTGCCGAAAAGTTGGTCGGTAAGGGCGACATGTTGTTGTTGCCCGGAAACTCATCGGTGGCTCAACGAATCCAGGGTTGCTGGGTTGACGAAGAAGAAGTGCGTAAGGTCGTCGCCTTTTGGCGCGATCAGGCACCGACGGTGCAATACGTCAGCGGTGTCGAAGGCGAAGAAGCATCGTCAAGTAATGCGGGTGGGCATTCAATTACCGATGGTGTCGGCGATGATGCCAGCGATGAGGCTTTGTTGAAGCGAGCCATGGAATTAGTCGTGCGAAGTCAGATGGGTTCGACATCAATGTTGCAGCGCAAGCTTGGCGTGGGTTTTGCTCGGGCCGGCCGATTGATGGACTTACTCGAACAAAATGGCATCGTCGGACCGAGTATTGGCAGCAAAGCCCGCGAAGTACTGATGACAGTCGAAGAGTTCGAAGCGCTTTAGTCTCCGTATTAGTGGGCTCTGAGTCCGTTGATTAGCATGAACTCATCAAGGCCTAGTTGGGCATGAACGGGGGAGTGTCATGGAACTCATTGAAGTCGCATCTGGTTTGAAGTTTCCCGAAGGTCCCATCGCAATGCGCGATGGCAGTGTGATCTTGGTTGAAATGTTCGGTCCGCGAATTACTCGTGTGCACCCTGATGGTTCAAAAGAAACAGTCGCCGAAATTAAGGGTGGACCAAACGGCGCGGCCATTGGTCCCGACGGTGCTTTGTACTTGTGTAATAACGGTGGTTGCTTCACTGAAATTGATTTTGGCGGACTGTGTTTCCCCGGACCGTTTGACAAGTCAAAGTACAGCGGTGGTCGCATTCAACGCGTCGACATCACAACAGGTGTCGTGACCGATTTGTACACCGAATGTGATGGACGTCCGCTTCGGGCGCCAAACGACTTGGTGTTTGACAACAATGGTGGTTTCTATTTCACTGATCACGGTATTCGCGACCTCGAGGCGCGCACCTCTGATTTCACGGCGATCTATTACGCCAAGGCCGATGGTTCGTCGATTCGTGAGATCGAATTCCCCGTTGAAGGTCCGAATGGGATTGGTCTGTCGCCTGATGGCAAGAAGATCTATTGGGCCGAGACTCATACCGGTCGCGTGTTCCAACGTGACATCGTCGAGCCCGGTGTGCTTGCGCCATCAATGCCCGGAGATTCAAGCGTCGTTTTGTACGGGCTTCCTGGTTATCAATTGCTCGACTCGCTCGGGGTTGACGGATCGGGCAATGTCTGTGTAGCGACGCTCGTGAATGGTGGTATCACTGTCATTTCACCTTCGGGTGAGATTCTTGAGCATGTTGCGACTGGCGACATGTTGACAACCAATATCTGCTTTGCGGCCGACGGAAGCGACACGGCCTATATCACTTTGTCTGGAACGGGCCGATTGATGAAGACCAAGTGGACCTACGGTGGGCTCAAGTTGGCCTATTCGGCTTGACGAGAACCTGAGCAGGTAGCCTCGGAGATCGTGACGAATCAAGGAAAGCGCTTCTACGTAGAAACTCTTGGTTGTCCCAAAAATCAGGTTGACTCTGACAAATTGATCGGCACTTTGTTGGCCGACGGTATGCAAGCAACCGACTCGGCTGAAGACGCCGACTTAGTTGTCGTGAACACCTGTGCGTTTATTGATGAAGCCCGTCGCGAGTCGATTGACACGATCCTTTCACTTGATGAGCAACGCAAGAAGTCGTCACGCCTGGTCGTGACTGGCTGCATGGCCGAACGTTACGGACAAGAACTCGCTGATGAATTGCCCGAAGTTGACTTGGTTGCAGGGTTTGGAATTCCAGTTCATACACCTGCTCCGAAGAAACTGATTCCGGTCGGTTCGGCACCGGTGCCAACTCTCGATCTCTTGAACTTGCCTCGCCCCAAGAGTTCGTCGCCGTGGGCGTACATCAAAATCGCCGAAGGCTGCGATCGCACGTGTGGCTTTTGTGCGATTCCTTCGTTCCGTGGTCCGCAACGTAGTCGTGACGTGCGGTCAATCCTCGATGAAGTTGAACAACTACAGGCTCGCGAAATTGTCCTGATCGCTCAAGACTTAGCGAGTTACGGAAAAGATCGTCCCGACGAATTAGGTGCCGGCAGCATTGTTCCGCTGGTGCGCCAAGTGTCGGCAATGGTTGATCGAACTCGCTTGTTGTATCTCTATCCGAGCGACTTGAGTGACGACCTGATTGATGCCATCTGCGATTCGGGTGTTCCGTATTTCGACTTGTCGTTGCAGCACGTGAGCAAACCTTTGTTGCGCCGTATGCGACGTTGGGGAGACGGTCAACGTTTCTTAGATCGCATCGCCGATATTCGTCGTCGTGAACCCGATGCCGCGTTCCGGAGCAATTTCATTGTGGGGTATCCCGGTGAAACCGAAGAAGATCACGACCAGTTGTTGGATTTCGTTGAAAAGGCTCAACTCGACTGGTGTGGATTCTTTGCCTATTCGCCCGAAGACGGCACGTACGCCAAAGACCTAGATGGTCAAGTCGATCAAGGTCTGATGCGCGAGCGTTTATCAGAACTCAGCGAAATGCAAGATGGCATCACGTCACGCCGTCGCGATGATTTGGTGGGTCGAACGATGAACGTTCTTGTTGACGAAGAAGGTGTGGCTCGTAGTCATCGCGAAGCCCCCGAAATTGACGGCATTATTGAGGTTCCAGCCTCGCTCACAGTCGGACAGTTTTACGATGTCACGGTGACTTCGGCCATGGGGCCTGATTTAGTCGCTGAATAGTCTCGTCACAAGCTGTGTCGTATTCCGTTATGGATCAGATGAAGTTACGTTTTCTTCTCCCACTACTCGGCGCCAGTCTTTTGTTTGCCTGTAGTGATGAGCAAAATTCAAAAACTTCCGTTTCGACAAGTCTTGTAGGTGTAGAGGCTTTGATAGTTCCTGAAATATCGACAACGACGACTACAACAACTACGTCACCAACAACTACGACAAGTGTTGCTCCCACCACGACTCAACCAGAGTTGCGAGAGGTAGTCATCGGCACGAGCTATTTAGGTCGTCCAATTTTGGCTGTGCAGATTCAGGACTCGCCTCATCGTCCAGTGATCGCGATCGGTTCGATCCATGGAGATGAGTCGATGGGGCTCGAAGTTGTGGAGCGATTGCGCAATAGTCCAGATATTCCCGAAGGTCTGAATCTCTGGGTCATTCCCACAGTGAACCCAGATGGCTTGGCGGCTTCGGTGAGGGGGAATGCGCGTGGAGTAGATCTCAATCGAAACTTTGCGACCGATGATTGGCGATTTGTCGGTCAAGGCTCCGAGAAATACTCGGGCGAAGCCGCAGCATCTGAAGTTGAAACGAAAGCCGTGCAGCAATTTGTCCTTGAGCAGCAGCCGTTGTTGGTTGTGTGGTGGCACCAGTTCGGCTATTACGTCGACGAACAAAGAACTGTGGCCAATTTCGATCTCATTAAACGATTCTCTGAATTGACTGGTCTGCCCATTACTGACGTGGGCTGCGGGTCGACCCCTTGTGTTGGCAACGCCACGGTGTTCATCAATTCGAATATTGAGGGAGCCAGTTCATTCGTGGTGGAACTGCCACGTGATGTTTCGTCACGTGCCCTAGATGAGCAAGCTCAGGCATTTTTGGCAGTCGCCGAGATGGCGACCCAAAATATTTTTGCCCAGTAACAAAATGGAAGACATGAGACCAAGCCCAGTTTGTGGCAGGCTGAGAGGGTGCCGGTTGACCCTAATGCCATAGCGACGTGGGCCAATGCGGTCACCGTCGGACGAATTCTTGTTTCGCCTTTGATGTTTGTGGTGATTCCTGATTACCCGGGTGGCTCGTGGGTCGCGTTCGTCTTGTGGTTCGTGCTGTGCTCAAGCGACGGAATAGATGGCTACTTGGCGAGGCGTCACGGCGCAACGCGATCTGGGGCATTCCTCGATCCGCTAGCCGACAAAGTTTTGGTGTTAGGTGCGATGTTTACGTTGGTTAGCCGCGATGTTTACTGGGCTTTACCGGTGTTGATCATCGCTGCTCGCGAAGTAGCGATCAGCATGTATCGCGTATTGGTCGGCGCAAAAGGAATCAGCGTGCCCGCGAGTCAATTAGCCAAGTGGAAAACGCTGTTCCAACAACTGAGCGTCGGGTTCGCCATCATCCCACTGACTGCTGATAAAGCCACATGGATCTGGCTATGGCTCTTGTGGATTGCGGTTGCATTTACAACCGTCAGCGGCTTGCAGTATCTATGGCGTGCGCAGAAGTTGCGTAAGACGACTCCTAATTTGATGGCCTGAGATGCGCTGTTCGGTTGTTGCTGTCGGAACCGAATTACTGCTTGGTCAAATTGTCGATACCAATTCGTCGTGGATTGGCGAACAGTTGGCTGCGAACGGAATTGACTCGCTGTTGCAGGTCAAAGTGGGGGACAATCATCAGCGAATTGTTGACGTGGTTCGCTCGGCTTTGGTTGAAGCTGACGCTGTCATTATGTGCGGCGGTCTGGGACCAACTCATGATGACCTCACGCGTGAGGCCATTGCCGAAGTCATGGGCGTTGATCTAGTCATGCACGACGATATTGCACAAGTCATTCGCAACATCTTTGAATCTCGTGGTCGACGCATGGCCGACAACAATCTGCAACAGGCGATGGTGCCCGTTGGGGCAACTGTGATTCATCAAACTCGCGGCACTGCGCCGGGCTTGATGTGCCCAGTTGGCGACAAAGTGATTTACGCCGTGCCGGGTGTGCCGCACGAAATGCAAGACATGATGGAGCGCGCGATCTTGCCCGATCTGCGTGCACGAAGCGGTGACACCAGCGTGATTGCCAGTCGAGTCATTCGCACATGGGGCGAAAGCGAAAGCGGCTTGAACGAACGCCTCAATCCGATCATCGCCCAACTTGAAGAAATTGGTAATCCGACGCTGGCATTTCTGGCAAGTGGTTGGGAAGGCATCAAGGTGCGACTTACGGCCAAGGGCGCCGATAGCCAACTGGCTCATGCGGTTCTTGATGAGTGGCAAGCGAAGGTTCTTGAAGTTGTGGGCGATGTTGTTTTTGGTTTTGACACCGACAACATGGAAACGGTTGTGCTGAATCTTTTGCGCCAACAAGGTTTAACCCTTGGGTTGGCTGAATCGGTGACAGGTGGCTTGGTGTCAGGTCGCTTGACATCAATTCCCGGTGCGAGTGATGTGCTGCGGGGAAGTGTGGTGTCGTATTCAAGTGAGGTCAAGTTTGATGTACTTGATGTTCCTCGTGGGCCAGTTGTGAGTGAGGCGGCCGCGATTGCGATGGCCGAAGGTGCTCGTCGTGTCCTTGGTGCCGATGTTGCTCTGTCATTGACTGGTGTTGCTGGCCCAGCCGAGCAAGACGGTCAGCCGGTTGGCACGTTGTGTATTGCCGTGGCGATGAATGGCCGTTCAACTGTTTCGACGACTCTTCGCATGCCTGGCCAGCGGGACCAGATGCGCCAGATGTCGGTGATTTCGTCGTTGGATTTCTTGCGGAAACAGCTTTTTGATGGGACATGAATTTTCTATAAAAAAGCCTATTTTTTGTTCTAATGTTCTATATTTTTTTATTTCCTTCTGATAATTTGCTCGAGGGTTGTGTCTGTGACTGATCGGGAGGAATCATGTTTGCTGTTGAGGTGTGTTCGTTGCCAGTGACCGGTGGAGCGACTGGTGTTGCTGTCGCCGCGGCTTTTCTGTTGGTTCTTGGGGTCATTGTTGCCCGGTGGGTTCGAGCCTCTGCTGGTCGAGTGTCGATCGTTGCGGTGGTGCCGTTACTTCTTTTGGGCATCGGGGCAGCGTCGACGCAACCGTCTTCGACTTCTTGTAACAGTTCAACGGTGACGACAACTGTTCCTGAAGTGACTGCACCGACAACGACGGTTGCTCCGACGACGACAACGACGGTTGTTCCGGTTGATCCGAATCTGGTTTTGCAAATTGATACGTCGATGCAGTCGGGGGTTGGTGGAGCCTCTATTGGATCTATGGCTTCTTCGGGTTCAGTGTCGAACTTGACGACGTACATTTTTGAGTTGGGTCTTTTTGGTGATGTGAACGTGTCGATCGATTGGGGTGACAGCACGCCGGCCTCTGTTGCGACGACTGCCGGAGTAGTGAGTCACACGTATGCAACGTCGGGCCAGTACGAAATCAGGGTGAGCGGTTCGTTGACCGGATTCGGCCAAGATCCGGATTCCTATGACGAACCATTGATAGGGGCCGAGTATTTGACAGGTGTCAGTTCTTTCGGCACTTTAGGTTTAACGAGTCTTGCTTATGCGTTCTACGGAGCGGTCAACTTGGTTTCTGTGCCGTCGGTATTGCCGAGCACAGTCGTCAGCCTTGAGGACACTTTTTGGGACGCTGACTCGTTTAACGATGCCAGCATCAGTGAGTGGGACACGGGCAGTGTGACAAGCATGGAAGAGATGTTCAATGAAGCGTCGTCGTTTGATCAGAGTTTGAATTCGTGGAATACGAGCAGTGTGACAAGCATGGAAGAGATGTTCAGTGATGCGTCGTCGTTTAATCAGGACATCAGTGATTGGGATACGAGCAGTGTGACTGATATGGGTTACATGTTTCGCGATGCGACGTCGTTTAATCAGGACATCAGTGATTGGGATACGAGCAAAGTGACTGGTATGGGATCGATGTTTTTTGGTGCGACGTCGTTTAATCAGGACATCAGTGATTGGGATACGAGCCGTGTGACTAGTATGGCTGAGATGTTTCGCGACGCGACGTCGTTTAATCAGAGTTTGAGTTCTTGGAACGTGTCGCTCGTGACGAGTATGGAAAATATGTTGGATAACGCTGCGTTGAGCACTGCTAACTATGACGCGACCCTGGACGGTTGGGTATCTCGACCTGTGCAATCTGGCGTGAAATTGGGGGCAATTGGATTGTCAGTTACCCCTAGCCCAAGTGCAGGTTCCAGGTCTCGTGAGTTGTTAACTACAGCTCCCAAAAATTGGATTATTTGTGATAGCTCTGGCAGCAGTGGCTGTGGATCTCCGTGATGTGCTCGGCCGTCGGGGGCTGTACCGCATGTCAATAATTCAGCGAGATCAGATGCGGTAGATGGTAGTGATTTCGACTCTTATTTTCTGATAAGGCGTTTGCTGGCTATCGAGGCAAAGATCGTGTGCTTCAGGCTAGGCGGGCGCCTTGTAACCTAATGACGCCTGCCCTCGTAGCTCAGCTGGATAGAGCAATGGACTTCTAATCCATCGGTCGCATGTTCGAATCATGCCGAGGGCGCAC
>ENA-OUVC01002094-OUVC01002094.1-marine-metagenome-genome-assembly--contig:-NODE-2094-length-11403-cov-3.484549_pt1 | contig 11403 bp, 7 predicted proteins | sample MGYA00248622_ERZ508571 | MGnify/ENA primary metagenome ERZ508571 (study PRJEB26236, sample SAMN06267175) | marine metagenome | isolation source: Columbia River Estuary | place: USA:Columbia River Estuary... | reverse complement strand
AAATAAATGGGCCATTCCATGCACACGATCCGAGAATCTTACGCCAGGATGTGTAAGTAATTTGCCGCGCATCTTTATAAAGCACTCTGCCCCGCCTTTCATCCAACGATGCTGTTGACTTTTTAAGGCTGACATGGTAATTGGTAATTCTGCCGGTGATTCCACATCTTCTAAATAAGTAAACTTCCACCCCCTCATTTGCGCACGATAACTTAAATCTAAGTCCTCTGTAATGGTATCATGTTCCCATCCGCCTGCATCTTCAATGCACTTTTTCCTCCAAATTCCCGCAGTACCATTAAAATTAATAAAATGTCCAGTAGAATTGCGGCCTTGTTGCTCAATGGCAAAGTGACCATTTAGTCCAAAGGCTTGAAGTTCTGTGAGTAGAGAATATGATTTATTCAAGTGCCCCCAGCGTGTTTGCACTACACCAACATTTTCATTGTTGAAATAAGGAAAGGTGCGCAATAAGAAATTCTCATCTGGAACAAAGTCAGCATCAAAAATTGCAATGAAGTCACCTGTCACACGGTCCATTGCAGCATCCAGTGCACCTGCCTTATACCCTGTTCTATCTACACGGTGAATGTGTTGAATATTTACACCCGTGGCTGCGATTTCCGCCACTTTTTTAGCGATTATGTCTTTGGTCTCATCCGTGGAATCATCCAACACTTGAATTTGCAATTTGTCTTTTGGATACGCAAAACGAGCCGCCGTTTCAATAATTCGTTCAGCCACATACATTTCATTAAACATAGGAAGCTGAATCGTAACTTTCGGCGCATTTTCCAAGTCAAATGAAGGCATCGGTAATTTTGGTCTTTTCTTTGATTTTCTATACGCAAGTGCTAAGGAAAGTTGAATCACACTGTAGTAGAAAATCATGACTAAACAGAGGCCATAAATCACAAGAATAACCCTCGCCAACATGTGTGACCAGTAATGTTCTTGTATCACTTTTTTACCATTAACCACCGTCGTTCTATCTCCCCAATTGAATAACCAAGTCACTTTCAATCGAGCGGAAAAAGGCTGCGTTTTACTAAAGGTGTAATGCTCCAAATGTTCTTTAGAATTGGTTCTAAACACCTTAAGGGTATCCTTTCTATAATCGTTGTCTGTTAGGATAAGAATATTCTCACCAATCGGCACATTTTTAAATGTAAAAACCCCACTGCGTGTTTCCGCTTTAAACCGTTCACCGGTCTCTTTGGAAACCAACAACAAGGAAACCTCATCGACATTCCTGCGTGTTTTAAAATCAACCAAATACCCTTTGATTAATTTAGATCTGTACCTCATGGTAGAAGCAAGGGCATCCTGATTAAAGGCAATAATCAGTAGGCTGAATAAAAGTAATTTTCTCATATTAAACTTATGGCGCAGGTTGATTTCAAGGAGCAAAGATAAATTAATCTTTGATTAAAGTCATTTCATTGACTAAATGCGTTGCTCCGGAGTAAACATCCATCACCCAAAGTACGTAGCGAATATCCACTACAATATTCCGACAACGGTTCGGGTCGAACAAATAATCGCTCATGGTACTTTCCCATGATCGATCGAAGTTTAAGCCCATCAAATTCCCTTTTTCATCTAACACCGGCGAGCCTGAGTTACCTCCCGTGGTGTGATTTGAACCGGTAAAACAAACCCATAATTCACCGTCTTGGGCATAGGGTCCGTAGGTTTTATTAGAAGCCAATTCGAACATTCTTGGCAATAATTCAAAATCCGGATTTCCAGTACTGTTTTTAGCAATCATTCCATCTAAGGTGGTATGTTCCGTGTAGGCCATGCCATCTACAGGGGAAGATCCTTCCAATTGTCCATACGTAATTCGAAGGGTTGAATTGGCATCAGGCCAATGTTTTTCATTGGGAAACATCACATATTTTCCTTCAATATATCGTTGCATCAAGGGAGTGATATTAGCCTGGTATTGTTTGAAGGATTTATCTACCTCTTGTGTAAATATCGGGTAATAGGTAGTATAAAAAATGTAGGCGGGATCCTTTGTTAGCTTCTTGGTAGATTTATTAGAAAAAGATTTTACAAATTGAATAAAGCGTGTAGAGTCCGTAAAAATTGACTTATCATAAATATCACCGGAGAGTTCTGCAACATTTACCATGCTCCAATTCTTGTTTATTGCCATTTCAGACCCTTGATACTTCACAGTTAATGCATTAAAGATTGATTGATCTACGTCCCTGTTATAATTCTTAAAAAAGGTTCGTGCACTGGCAATTAATTTATTCCTTTCCGCAGAAAACACCTCTTCAGATACGCCCGTATTCCATCCGTTGAATAAGGCACTCGAAGCTTTGATCATTTTAAAAAATTCAGGACCATAGAAAAAATACTCAACCCCCATGGCGTAACGGAACTCTTTTTCCGAATTGTTCTTTACATACTGATTCAATGAATCTAAGGCGTTGGCATATTTTTTCCATTCCGGGTTAGATTCGGTCATTTTTCTATATGTAGCTTCCTCGCGTTGTTTGACTGCAACACCGTCTAAATTTTTCAAGCCTTCTACCTGACCAATCCATTTTTTCCAAGCATTGGCTATGGATGCTTGCTTCGCGGAATATTGGATTCGAATCAAATCCGATGATTTCATACCGGCATCAATGGCCGCTAGGCTTTCATCCCGCATCGCAATGCGCGCAGGGCGTTCTTTTTCAATAATAAATTTCAAATATTCAGAAACTACGTGCTGTTCGGTAACACCGGGAAATCCGTACACCATGGTAAAATCACCTTCTTTTCGATCCTTGAATGAAATGTTCAAATACTGAATCGGGGTGTATGGGACATTATCCGCTGAATATGAGGCGGGTTTATTATCCGGACCGGCATAAATTCTAAATACCGAGAAATCACCCGTATGTCTTGGCCAAACCCAATTATCGGTGTCTCCACCAAATTTTCCAATAGAATTAGGAGGAGTACCTACAAACCGAATGTCTTTAAACACTTCTTTTACCATCAAGTAATAGGCATTTCCATAATCAAATGCTTTAACTTCTGCCTCATAATGCGTTCCTTCGATGGCTGTTTTTACAAGCGCCGCTATGTTTGCCGCTATAGCCGACTGGTCCAGTTTTCCTTGAGTGTTTTGCAATACTAACGCGGTAACATCCTCGATTCGAACGATACGTGTTGCAGTTAGGCCTGGATTGGTTAATTCATCTTTTTTTTCTTTTGCCCAAAATCCATTTTTTAGGTAGTCGTGTTCTAAACTCGAATGCGATTGAATTTGAGAATATCCGCAGTGATGGTTGGTTAATAAAAGCCCTTGACTTGAAACTAATTCAGCAGTGCAGCCTCCACCAAACTGAAAAATTGCATCTTTTAAACTGGCATGATTTACACTATAAATTTGGTCAGCGGTCAATTTCATCCCACGCGCTTGCATGTCCGATTCAAAGGCTTTAATGAGCAAGGGAATAAGCATGCCTTCATCAGCCCACAAGGAATTGATTGCAACACCACATACAAGAACTATGGAAAAAAGTTTACTTTTCATGAATTAGATTTCTTCAAAAGTACTTCAAAAGTTTAAAATCGACGTTTATTTGGATTGCTTACCTTTGCGCTTTACATGATGAAGGTACTTACAAGTTTATCAGCGCTCCCAATCTTACGAAACCCCATAGTGACACTGGGTACATATGATGGGGTGCACATCGGACATAAGACTATTCTGACACAGCTCATCAATAAAGCAAAAGAAACAGGTAAAGACAGCATGCTGATTACGTTTGATCCGCATCCAAGACAAGCGTTGGGATTAGGCGAAATTTCCTTACTCAGCACCTTAGAAGAAAAGATTAACCTGCTTTCTGAGACGGGGTTAGATTACTTATTAATCTTACCTTTCACGAAAGAATTCTCTACGCAAGGCGCGACCGAGTTTATTACCAATGTATTAATTGATCAACTAAACATTTCTGAAATTATGTTGGGTTACGATCATAAATTTGGTCATAATCGCGAGGGAGATGTTCACTTGTTGGCAGATGTTCTCACTAAAACAGGCCGCTTTGTTACCGAAATTCCTGCGCAAGATGTAGATGAAATTATTGTGAGTTCCACTAAAATAAGAACCGCACTAATTAAAGGAGAAATTCAAACAGCTAATCGCCTATTGGGTTATAATTATCAAGTAAGCGGTAAGGTAGTCTTGGGAAATCAACTGGGAAGGACAATCGGGTTTCCTACCGCAAACATTGAATTGACAAACACGTCAAAATTGATCCCAGGTGACGGGGTGTACGCAGTAAAATTAACGGCTGAAGGAATCACGCATCACGGGATGATGAATATTGGAATTCGACCTACTGTAAGTAATTCACAAAACAGGGTAATCGAAGTTCACCTGTTTGATTTTAATTCAGATATTTATGGTAAATCCGTAACCATTACCGTGTGCAACCATTTACGTAGGGAGCAAGTTTTTTCCGGAATTGAAGCGTTAACAGAGCAATTAAAAAAAGATGAAGTCGATTCTCGTAGGTATTTCGCTAGTCTGTAGTGTCTTTTTATTTGGCCAACAGGCAATGCATAATTTTACGCTTGCCGAGTTGAATCAAGCAAACCCAGACAGTGTTTTTTCCATTGATTTAAGCCGTGAAAAACTGACCTCAATTCCCCCTATTGTATATCGATTTACACAAATCAAAACGCTTAATCTAAGCAAGAACAAAATTGAGTTTTTAGGAGATTCCATCTTGGTATTTAACCAGTTAGAGACCTTAAACTTAACCAAGAATAAACTTCAATCCATCCCTTTTTCTGTATTTCAACTTAGCAGCTTGACCCATTTAATTCTTGCAGAAAACGATATTGAAAAAATCCCAAACGAAATCGGTCAACTCATGCAGTTAGAACTATTGGACTTATATGATAATGCAGTCACTGATATTTCACCGAATCTAAAATCGTTACCTCATCTGAAACGACTGGATATACAAGGGGTCATGTATAGTCATGCATTTCACATGCAATTAGTCAATGATTTTAGGCATTGTAAATTATTACTCGACCCTCCCTGCTCATGCATGGATTGATTTATTAACAATCCGATATAGAAATTTATCCCTTTACGTTCCAAGGCTAGAACAAGAATCGTATTAACTTTAACCTGTGAAGCCTTTTTTGCTGCTTGTTGGTATTTTCTTATCCTTGAATATTTGGGGACAAAACTACCTATACAATGGTCATTTTGAATTTGGGGGGCCGGGGGTTGGTTTTAATGTAAACGGGCAAGGCTATTCCCTTATTTCACCTCCGTATGGTGGGAGCACCGGGCCTGGCGACATCGCAGTAACCAATAATCCATTGCCTTTAAATATCAACTTTTTTTTACCCTTTGGTGACCACAGTTCTGGGCAGGGAAATATGTTGGTGGTTGATGGTGTAAATATCGGTGGAGGACAAGCATTTTGGCAAGCAGGAAGCAACGGAGGGGGTGTTTGTGGATTAACGACAGGTGACACCTATGTGCTTAGCTATTGGTTACATTCGGCATCAAGTTTAGTGCAGAATGTTGTTACTAGAGCGGATGTGAAGGCTACATTTAACAATGCTGTAAATATTCAAGTACTTACCCCGACCATAGCGCCACTTCCCGCCGCTGGATGGCAAGCCTATGCGGTGGAATTTGAAGCAGCGAATTCTTGCGTAAATATTAGTCTTTATGATGATAACATTAACATAACAGGTAATGATTTTGCCATAGACGACATAACGGTAATGCCCCTTGGAGACCCACTGTTGTTAACGGCTTCCACAACGCGTCCTACCTGCAGTGATTCATTAAGTGGCGTATTTATTGGGTATGCGAAAGGAGGGTATCCCCCATATAATTTTACCCTAACTGGAAGTACGGGTGTATGGACAAGTACTACAGGAATTTTCACAGGGCTTGCCGCGGGGCCATATGACATCTCGGTTACGGATGCAAATAACCAATCGATAAATCTAACGAATCAAGTGATTTTCCCGAATGATCTGCTAACCGTGAATCCAACTGATACCTTAGTTTGTTCAAATACATCGGTATTATTAACTGTTAGCGGTGGAACCAACACCAATTATCTTTGGATGGCTACCCCACCGGATCCGAACTTGTTAAACCCAATCAATGATAGCATTAACGTTAGCCCGAATCAATCCACGAGCTACATGGTATCTACCAATAATCTAAATGAGAATTTAGTAACGAACGGGAACTTTGAAGCGTTGAATACTGGATTTTATACGGATTTAGCCTTTCTAACACCAACCAATCCGAGTGGCTTGCAAAGCAGCTATGGAATCTCTCCCAATGCAAGTTTTTGGGAGAGCACCTTTTCATCCTGTGTTGACCACACCTTTGGAAATGGTGTTGGAAATATGATGGTGATTGATGGTTCGATTTCAGGAAATCAAACCGTTTGGAAACAGGTGATATCCGTAGAAAAAAATACAAATTACACCTTTACGTATTATGTTCAATCGGTTGAAAGCAACAACCCGGCTATCTTGAAGCCTAGTATTAACGGAGTGTCTCTTGGTATTGATACCTTATCCAATAGTACATGTCAATGGCAACAGGTAACATCCACATGGAATTCTGGGAATGATAGTTTAGCTACGTTAATGATTGAAAATCTAAATCAAAGTGGTTTAGGTAACGACTTCGCTATAGATGATATTTCGTTCAGTACCTTACGGTCATGTTCGAACCAAGTTGATATCCAAATCATACAAGGAAATCCATCCCTTGGCCTTAGTTACGCAACCGATCTTTGTGTAAATTCAGGAATTAGTACTCCATCACTTTCGGCTGGTATTCCAAGTAATGGAACATACAGTTCATTCCCCGGTGGACTGAATTTAGACCCCTTAACCGGTTCGGTTAACACAACGGGCAGTAGCCCTGGGATTTATCAAGTTGTTTACAGCGTTTCTTTTTGTAATACCCAGGCCAAAGACACCTTTGAACTCACCGTTCATGCACTTCCTAGTTTATTAAGCTTAACCGGTGGAGCATACAATTGTCAATTGCAGGCATTCGATTCGGTACTTCTCTATTTAAATGCATCCTATCCTGTAACGGTTGATTGGAGTTTAAACGGCACAGCGCAAGTAACGGTTGGAGCATCCGACCCTATGTTCCTTGGTACGCAATCTGGCCTGTATGCACTGGTTTCCATCACCGACCAATACTGCACAAGAACGATAAATGGAACCATTCTACTGGACTCATTAAACGTTCCACAAACACCAATCGTTTCGGGGGATTCTACCATCTGTAGTAATGACCCTCCCCCTTCATATGAACTGATTAATGCGAATCCAAACGGAACCATTTCATGGTTTGGAGATGCTAACTTAACGGAATATTTAGGCAGTGGAAATTCGTTTTACCCAGAGAATGACAGTTCGGCAACATATTATGTACTGCAAACGGTAAATGGATGTGCAGGACAGCCAACCTCTTTTGAGGTATCTGTTATTCCATGTAATTTAATCATCCCTACCGCCTTTACGCCAGACGGAGATGGAGATAACGACACCTGGGAAATCGTTGGTTTAGATGCTAAATTTCCTTTAAATCAAGTGAAAGTATATAACCGTTGGGGAGATTTAATCTATACCTCCATAGAAGGCAATTATTCAATATCTCCATGGGACGGTACCTACAATGATAAAAATCTACCGGTAGGAAGTTATTATTACATTTTAGAAAAATCAACAGACGGAAGCATTGAACCAATCAATGGAACCATATCAATTCTAAGAGAACCATGAGTAAAGTATCCGTTGGAATTTTCATCATGTTTTTTCATTTAGTGACTTTTAGTCAACAGCTACCTCAGTTTCGTCAAATTACGAGTGGATCGGTGTTATACAACCCTGCAGCAATGACGATGAATAAACAAAGTAATGTTTCCATGTTAGCTCGTTGGCAAATGCTAGGATTTGGTAATGAACCAAGAACAATTTCTGCCTTCGGTCATGTTATGATCAAGAAAAAAGTTAAAATCACCTTTAATCCAGGAAGTAGGATTCAACGTGAATACACCCCTTTACAGAAAAAAAGACAAATCATTTTACAACATTTCGTTGGAGGCCAAGTGATTTCAGATAAATATGGTGCGTTCAATTATTTGGATGCGAGTGGAAATTATGCCGTAAACATACCCCTCGGTACGTATTGGAAATTAGGCCTGGGTGCTCGTATTGGGCTGCGGAATCACGTGTTTTCTCCGAGCCAAGCAAGTGTTTTGAATTTAACTGATGCGCAGCTACCTTATGCCGGAGGAGATAACACCTACGATCAATATCTTCAAAATGGAACCCAATCCTTAACCGCAAGTGGTTCCTTTGGAACGGTATTACATTCAAAATATGCGTTTGTTTCCTTGGCAGTTCAGCACGGTAATATTTCCAATTTAGTGCTGAATAAATCCAATTTCTTTAATCAACAACTCCACTGGAATGCCTTGGCAGGATATACCTTTGACATAGCAAATGGGCTCGACCTAAAGACCATCGTTCACGTCAAGCGAATGATGCAAGGACCTATTTCTGTAGAGACCTCCGCAATCGCGCTCATTAATTTTATCTTTTGGGGTGGGATTAATTATCAATATAATTCATCCGCAGGTATTATTGCGGGCATGGATGTTTCAGATAATTTAAAAATCGGATATTCCTTTGATTTTTCAACCAATCGAATCAATCGTTTTAGTAATGGTGGACATGAAATCTATTTGAGTTATGGGTTTTAAAAAGTACATCTATATCGTATGTTGTACGCTGTCTCTGCCACTTGTTGGACAGATTTATGAATTCACGCCACCGGTACGATTTGGTGGATCAATCAATTCTTCCGCAGACGAAAGTAATCCCGTAATCTCGCGAGATGGAACTACCCTTTATGTGGTTCGGACATTCGAACAAAAAAATATGGGGGGAATTTATGATCAAGATATTTGGTATAGCCGTCAAAAAAACAATGAATGGACAGCTCCTCTAGCCCTTCAACCGCTAAACAACAAATTAAATAATGCGATCATCGGTCACTTCAACGATCGGTCAGATAGCACCAAAGAACTTCTATATCTTGTAAGCTCGTACGGTACCGAACGTGACTTCGAAAAAGGCATTAGTATAGCAACACGGAAACTTAACGACACCGCATGGGTAGTCAAGGGAAAATTGCCAATCCCAGGTCTTGATATTGATGGGAAATACGTTGGTTATTGCATGTCACAAGATCAACAAATTGTGATTATTTCGTATGAAGGGTCTGATTCAGAAGGAGAGGAAGATTTGTATTATTCAATTAAGGAAGAAGAAGGTTGGTCCGAACCTGAAAATTTAGGCTCGACAATAAACTCTGAAGGATTTGAAATTTCTCCGTTCCTTTCGAAAAACAACGATACCCTTTACTTCAGTTCGGACGGATTTAAAGGTCAAGGAGATGCCGATATCTTTTACAGCGTCCGGAAAGGGAAATGGACTTCATGGTCTAAACCCGTGAATTTGGGAAAAACGATAAATACACCCTACTTTGACGGTTATTTTTCTCTAATTGATAATCGTGCAATTTGGTCGAGTAATCGCGAAGGACATGACTTAGACATATGGAGTGCGTGGGCTATTGAGCCTCCTGAATTAATAATGACCTTGAAAGAAATTAAACACGTGAGTGAATTCCAAGGAACCGATGGAATGATCGATATTGAAATGGTGTCTGGTGTAAAACCTTATAGATTTCAATGGTCAAATGGCATGACTACCGGGGATATAAGTTCCCTGAGAAAAGGTGAATATAAAGTGCAAATCACTGATTCGATCGGGCAACGAATAACTCAAGTTTTCCTCATTGAAGAGCCTGATGCCAAAGAACAACATATCATTCGCTTTCCGAATATTCAATATGAATTTAATAAATGGACCTTCGTTAACGATTCCCTCATTAACACCTATGATTCATTGAAACTCGTCGCCAAATTATTGGAAGATTATCCGAATTTGATAATAGAGTTGATTTCACATACGGACGCCAGAGGTGAAGATTCGAGAAATCTACTTTTATCTGAAAACCGTGCTAAAGCCTGTTACATTTATTTGGTAGATGAATTAAAAATCGATCCGCGTAGAATTGTTCCTGTAGGAAAAGGCGAAGCACAGCCGGCCAAATGGTTAGATCCTCTGACACTTCAAACGCACGTGCTCACGGAGGAATTTATTCAAAGTAAAAAAGATGACAACAATCTTTTTGAGTACTTACATCAATTAAATCGAAGAACTGAGGGCAAGATCATTCAACTTGATTTTGATCCCAAAACGGCGCCGCAAGCTCCTAAAAGCTATCAAGAATTTCAACCTATGCCGAAATAATGAAAGTGCTATCCCTCATTTTTCATTTAGGCGTATTATTTTCCGCGTTTGCATTTATTTGGTTTTGGTTTCAATTACTACTCCTTTTGTTGCTACCTAAATCTATACGAACTCAAATTCGCTATTTTTTACATCTGATGCAATCCTTATTCCTGGGGGTCTTGGTATTGAAATTCGTTGAAAAAGAAGAAGGAGTACTAGCGTTTAGCGGCATGTTAATTTTATCCCTTTTTACCTATTTTCTTTATCTATTAAGAAATCTACGTTCCGCCAAAAAAGCAATAAGGCTTCAAGTATATTCAAATTTACACAAGAACCTAGACATGAAAAATGAATGGGAGTGGACCGTAGCATTCATTTCGTTGGGTGTAACGGTACTTTGGGTTTTCTATCCGATCGCACTTAATAGCGTTGCTACTCAGTGGTTTTATGAACAGGCACACGATTTAATCAATGTCCCCTTCCTTGGATGGATTTTTAAAATAGCTGGATTTTTCTTTGTAATTGCCACCTTCTTTCGATTTACTGGAGGACTTATTTCTCTTTTTAGTAAGCGTAAGTCCACATCAAGCACCCAAGATTCTGACGGGTTTGATTCGTATGAAGAAATTAAATAGCCGCGTAAAACAGCGATCTGCCACTGGCAACAATCATTTGGATTCCAATTGAAAGTACCAAAAGACCCATGATTTTCGATAAGGTGCGCAACCCACTTTGCCCTAAATATTTTAAAATAAACGGAGCAGAAGATAGAATTAGATAAATACTTAAACAAACAACTAAAATTCCTGCTAGAATCACACCCTTACTTTGAAAATCTTCGGTTTGAATGGCCAAATTAATCAATAAGGAAATAGACCCAGGACCCGCCAGAAGTGGCATTGCTAAGGGACTAAACGAAATGTCTTCTTTTAAGCGAGATTCGTCTTCAATCGGCCCCTGAACATCACTTTTATGTTGAGCATTCAACAATTGAAACCCCGAACGAGA
>ENA-OUVC01002093-OUVC01002093.1-marine-metagenome-genome-assembly--contig:-NODE-2093-length-11404-cov-2.468085_pt1 | contig 11404 bp, 9 predicted proteins | sample MGYA00248622_ERZ508571 | MGnify/ENA primary metagenome ERZ508571 (study PRJEB26236, sample SAMN06267175) | marine metagenome | isolation source: Columbia River Estuary | place: USA:Columbia River Estuary... | reverse complement strand
GAATATCTTCCAAGTTGGGCGGAGTCATTTCATGAGTTGCAGTAATTGCTCCAGAGTCATCTAACGAATCAGTCTCAACACCAAAAACGATTTCACATGAATACGTTTTGTCCATGTCAGCCATGTACCGGAAAAGCCGAGTGGCATTGCCAACCCCGACGACTAACAATCCTGTTGCGTCAGGGTCAAGGGTGCCAGCATGGCCGATTCGTTTTTCACCAAAGTGGCCGCGCAATTTGTACACGACGTCGTGGCTAGTGAGTCCTGCCGGCTTATCAATAAGGACGAGCCCATGAGCCGTTGATGGCTTCTTGCGGGCCATGCCTTACTCGGTGTCGTCGCTTGACGAAATGGGAGACGTATCAGGCTGTTTGCGCAACAACTCTTCAATGCGAGCTGCGCTACGAATTACTTCGTCTGGTCGAAAGGACAAGATTGGGGTTTTACGTGCATGCATCTGGCGGTTAATCGATGCCTGCATACGAGGACGGAACTCATTCAGAGCCTCAATAACTCCCTCGTCGCCCTCTTCGCCAAACATCGAATCGAAATACACGATTGCCCTGTTCATTTCAGAATCGACATCAATTGCGGTGATCGTTACTAGGTCAAGGCGCTCATCGTCAATAAGGGTTAGCTCGTCGGCAATGACTTCTCGCAACACCTCAGACAATCGGGCGGTGCGGGGGTACCCCTTTGAGGAGCCTCCCTTGGACTGACGTTTTCCCGACCTTGGGCGCTGCTTCGACACGACCTATACGATAGGTGCTTCAATGAGTGACACCACGACGCCGTCCAATTCACGCACATCGTCAGTGCCTCCCTTTCGCTATTCTGCCCACCTTGCGTCAGAACTAGAAGCGCGTTGGCAAGATGCATGGGAGCAAAACGGCACGTTTGAGGCTCCGAACCCTGCTGGCCCTCTCGGTGATCCAGCAAAAGTTGCTGGTCGCGAAAAACTTTTTATTCTCGACATGTTCCCGTATCCGTCTGGCGCCGGACTTCATGTTGGGCATCCACTTGGCTACATCGGAACAGATGTGTTCGCCCGTTTCAAACGAATGAAGGGCTTCAACGTTCTTCACGCTCTCGGATACGACAGTTTTGGTCTTCCTGCAGAACAGCACGCCATCACCACCGGCATTCATCCACGAGTAAACACCGAATCAAACATTGTCAACATGCGTCGCCAGTTGCGTCGTCTTGGTCTAGGTCATGATCCTCGTCGCAGCATCAGCACCACAGACGAAGAGTTCTACAAGTGGACGCAATGGATCTTCTTGCAAATTCACGGCTCATGGTGTGATCCATCAACTGGTCGCGCTCGTCGTATTGAAGAACTCGTCGATGAGTTTGAATCAGGTATTCGTGCCACCCCTACTGGAGTTTCGTGGTCGTCATTATCTTCTGGCGAGAAACACGACATTCTCGATTCATACCGCCTTGTGTATCTGTCTGACGCCCCCGTGAACTGGTGCCCAGGCCTCGGAACCATTTTGGCCAACGAAGAAGTAACGGCTGAAGGCCGAAGCGACATTGGTAACTACCCTGTGTTTAAGCGCAACATGCGCCAATGGGTGATGCGCATTACTGCATACGCCGACCGATTGATTTCTGACCTTGACCGCCTCGATTGGCCAGAGCCAATCAAGATGATGCAACGCAACTGGATTGGTCGTAGCGAAGGTGCTCGCGTCACGTTCACTTCTTCTGGCAAATCCATCGAAGTATTCACCACGCGCCCGGACACATTGTTTGGCGCGACATTCTTGGTGTTATCACCAGAGCATCCTCTTGTTGACACTCTCACTACTGCCTCGCAGAAATCAGAAGTTGCTGCATACAAAGCAGAAGCAGCTGCAAAGCAAGACAACGAACGTCAAGACGATTCAAAACAAAAGACTGGCGTGTTCACTGGCGCAACTGCCACCAACCCAGTGTCGGGCAAAGACATTCCTATCTACATCGCCGATTACGTTCTCATGGGCTACGGCACAGGCGCCATCATGGCTGTTCCTGCTGGCGACCAACGCGACTTTGATTTCGCGCGCACATACGACTTGCCAATAACTGCTATTCAGATGCCGCCAGTTTCGTGGTTCGACCAGCTGGGTATTGCTTCGTCTGCAGATTGTTCAACATGGCCGAATGCATTTGTTGGCGATGGCGTCTACATCAATTCAGAAAATGGTTCTCTCAGTTTGAATGGTTTGGCATCCATCAGTGAAGCGACGACTGTCATTAACGCATGGCTTGCTGAAAACAATTGTGGCGAGCCAACCATCACGTATCGCTTGCGCGACTGGTTGTTCTCACGTCAGCGCTATTGGGGCGAGCCGTTCCCCATTGTGTACGACGAAGATGGTCGTGCTCATGCAGTGCCTACTTCAGCGTTGCCTGTGTTGTTGCCAGAGCTTGCAGATTTCAAACCAACTGCTCTTGATCCGAATGATGCGAACAGCGACCCGATACCACCACTTGCTCGCGTAAAGGATTGGACCAAAGTCTCTCTTGACCTTGGTGACGGCATGCGTGAATACCGCCGCGAAGTAAACGTGATGCCGCAATGGGCAGGTTCCTGCTGGTACGAACTTCGCTACCTCGACCCAACCAACGACTCCGTGTTTATAGACAAGGACGTTGAGAACTATTGGATGGGCCCCAAGCATGAAGGCCACACAGGCGGCGTCGACTTGTACGTGGGCGGCGTGGAACATGCCGTGTTGCACTTGCTGTACAGCCGCTTCTGGCACAAAGTGATGTTCGATCTCGGCCATGTTTCGAGCGAAGAGCCATTCCATCGTTTGTTCAACCAGGGCTACGTGCAGGCATACGCCTATCGCGACGAACGCGGACAAACCGTGCCCGCAAACGAAGTTGAAGAATCGAACGGCGTATACACCTGGCAGGGCGAAACCGTTGCTCGCGAATACGGCAAGATGGGCAAGAGCCTGAAGAACATCGTTACGCCAGACGAAATGTATGACGAGTTTGGTGCCGACACGTTCCGCCTATATGAGATGAGCACCGGCCCACTGGATGCATCGCGCCCTTGGAATACGCGCGACGTCGTTGGAATGCAGCGCTTCTTGCAACGAGTGTGGCGCAACTTGGTCGACGAAGATTCTGGCCAACTTCATGTGAGCGACGAGGCTGCACCGCTTGCACTGCAACGCGACATGCACAAGGCAATCCACGGTGTTGCCAACGACATGAGCAGCCTGCGATTCAACACATCGATATCCAAGCTCATCGAGTTGAACAACGCACTTACCCACCACGTGAACGAGCACGGCTCTACACCGCGCGAGGTTGCAACCGCAATGGTGCAAATGTTGTCGCCACTGTGCCCACACATGGCAGAAGAGTTGTGGCAACGACTGGGCCGCACCGAGTCGCTGACTTACATGCCGTTCCCCACTGCCGACCCAGCAATGCTCGTGAGCGACACCATCGAGATCCCCATTCAGGTAAATGGCAAGATGCGATCCAAGCTCACCGCGTCGGCAAACGTGACGGACGATGAATTGCGTGCCATGGCAATGGCCGACGAAAAAGTGCAATCGGCACTGGCCGGCGCACAGCCAAGCAAAATCATTGTTGTTCCAAAACGACTCGTCAACGTCGTTTTGTAATCAGCCGATCGGCGCTGAAAGCCTGCCAAGGTCGGGCACACCGCGCATCAGCAATATCACCCGATTGACGCCCTCGCTCGCCCACTGCTTGCGGGTGTCATTCGAACTATCGAGTAACGACTCGTCAAACGTCTCCCACACTGTGGCTTCAAACGGCTTTCCATTTGCTGCACCTATTGCCGCACTCAGGATCTGGGCGCGCTGCGGGTGGCTTGCCCTCACGTTGACGCCATCGCATTTCGTACCCGCAATGGCCGCAAGCGCAACCGAGTTGACGCCCAGCCAACGCGGCACATGGACAAATGGGCGCGGGAAGGTTTCGTACTTCTTGTCACGCGATGACGACCAAATTTCATCAATTGCGTCCACCACATGTTCAAGTTGGGCATGGCGATCAGTCATCGACTGAAGCACCTCCACACCGGCCGCGTGCAACTCGGACGCAAACGTGCTTGCAGGAGATGCTCCAGCACCCAGGCCCAAAATGAATCGGCCACCAGAAATGTTTTGCACTGTGGCTGCCGAGTTGGCAACGAGCGCGGCGTTTCGCAACCCAGCATTAACCACGAGCGACCCAAGCCCAATTCGGCTTGTTGTTGCCGCAAGCGCACCAAGTGTGGTGAAACACTCTGGCATGGTTGGTGCGTTCATCACGCCGCCAGAGAGATGATCCACCACCCAGAACGCCGAGTAGCCCGCGCTTTCGGCGGCTAGTGCAGCTTCAGATGTTTGTTGCCAGGAGCACTGCCCGACATTTAACTGAATATCTATCTTCACAACGACTTACGCTCGCATCGTTTCAATGTTTCCATCAACTGGCAAGACTTGACCAGAGATATAACGAGCAGCAGGCGAACTGAGAAACACGCACGAAGCAGCAATGTCTGATGCCTCGACAAACGTTTGCAACGACACTTGCTTCTCGTAACCAGTTCGAATCTCTTCTGGTGTCTTGCCAACCGCTTTCGCCTCGCGCTCGATGACGCCATCCATCCGCGGCCCACTGACAGAGCCCGGGCAGATGGCATTTACCCGAACACCAAACTCGCCTAGTTCCATCGCCCACGATTTGGTGAGGCCAATGACGCCCCACTTTGCAGCAACATATGGAGAGCGAAGTGGGTATCCAAAAATGCCGGCACTTGTGGAGATGTTGATCATCGAACCTTTCGACTTCAGCAACATGGGCACCGCAAAGTGCGTGACCCGAAATGTGCCGCCAAGGTTGATGCGCACGCATTCGTCGTAAGCATCTGGGTCCATCTGGTCTACGCGCGCAGTTGGCCCAGGAACGCCAACGTTATTCACCAAGATGTCGAGGCCGCCCAAGTCGTGCTCGATGCCTTTAAACATTGCTTCAACGTCTTGCGTTTTCGAAACATCGCAGATGTAGTTGGGCTGAGTCGAATTGTTTACGTCGCAGACAACAACCGTTGCGCCGGCTTCGCGCATTGCATCGGCAATTGCTTTGCCAATACCCGAACCGCCACCAGTAACTAATGCGCGCAAGCCATCTAACCGAAAACTTTGTGAAGCCATGGATAAAACCTATCTCAATAACATTCTTATTGAATCCTTACGGGCTATGAACCTTCTGCAATGAAGCAAATACGTTGAATGGTAAAATTGATGTATGGCATCTGCTGATATTGCGATGTTGACGGCACTTGATGCAAACACGCATACTGCCGCGCAGATTTTCGAAGCCTTCCAACGAGACGGCGCCGTGATTGTTCACAACATGCTTTCCGACGATGTGCGTTCGCAGCTGCGAAATGAGTTGGCCGAATCCATGCGCGACACGCGGCCCGGCACCAAGTCGTCAGATTCTGGCGTTCAAGAGTTTTGGGGTTCCAACACCAAGCGCTTCACCAGGTTGGCGATGCGATCGAAGGCCTTCCGCGACAACGTGCTGGTGCACCCAATCCTGCTCGGCGTAGCCGATGCCGTACTGCGCCCCCATTGCGCCTCGTACTGGATGAACACCGGGCAGATGATGATTATCGGGCCTGGCGAAAAGGCCCAATGGTTGCACCGCGATGCCGACAACTGGCCGCTGGTGCTTGGGCCCGGTGAACGCCAAGTAACCGTGTCGTGCATGTTTGCACTCTCCGACTTTTCGGCAGAAGGCGGCGCAACCCGAGTTGTGCCCGGAAGCCATGCATGGGACAACTTCGAGCGCAAGGCGCTTGACCACGAAATCACACAGGCTGTTATGCCTGCAGGTAGCGGCCTCCTCTATTCCGGCACCGTGTTGCACGGTGGTGGCAACAACACAACAACAGACACGTGGCGCGAGGGAATGCACCTCTCTTACGTAGTTGGTTGGCTCACGCCAGAGGAAGCGGGTTGCGTAGGCCTGCCCGAAGAACTTGCGCGCACGCTTACACCGCTGCAACAACAGCTACTTGGCTACCGCTGCTACACGGGCGATGCAAAAGCCGCACGTCTCTGGACGATCGATTACGAAGACATTCCAACAGCAATGAATTGGGAGCAACAGAAATGACCACCAGCAATATTCAGGGCCTACGCGCCAGCTTCACCCGAGATGAGTACACCGCTTCATCCGTATACGAAAAAGAAATGCGCGAAGTGTTTGCGGCCAATTGGTGCCACGTTGGACAGAGTTATCAGTTGTCGCACATTGGCGACCGACTTGTTGCACAAATCGGCGACGAGAGCATTCTTATTGTGCGCAACAAGGAAGGCGAATTGCGCGCCTATTACAACGTGTGCCAACACCGCGGTTCGCAATTGTGCGACGAAAGCGGTTCGGGCTACGGCGGCGCAATTGCATGCCCATACCATGCCTGGACATATTCCCTTAACGGCAACTTGGTGAGCGCAATCCATCACGACCAAGAGTCATTCGATCGCGAATGCATCGCGTTGAAGCAGGTCCGAGTGGACGAGTGGCAGGGCAACTTGTTTGTCAACCTCAACAACCAAGCACTTCCGCTTGTTGAATGGCTGGAGTCGTTGTACAGCAAGCCACGCGACTTGGAAAAATTTGAGATGGGATCGCTAAAGACTGTGTTGACAACAATTGACGAGGCACAAGCCAATTGGAAAGTGCTCGTCGAAAACTACAGCGAGTGCCTGCACTGCTCCACCGTTCACCCAGAGTTCTGCGACTTGGTGCCTGTTTACAAAACCGGGAAAACCACGCAAGACGACAGGCCCGATTGGGGCGCAAGCCTTGCCTTGGGCAAGACGGCTATTTCGTTCGTGCAAGACGAGGCACTGCCGCTTCTCGCATCCATGGACGACATGGACGACTATTCCGTCTTCGGCTCTTACGTCTACCCAAACATGCTGATTGACGTGATGCCAACATGTGTTGCGGTAACTACGTACATTCCACGCTCTGCATCGCACACCACTGTCGTCACCAATTATTTGTTTCCGGCAGAAGTTGCCGACAACCCACCCGTCGATCTTGGCCCAACGTTGTCGTTTAACGACCTCGTCAACAAGCAAGATATTGCTGTCTCAGAGCGGGTACAACGTGGCGTTGCCTCGCAATCCTTTACGCAGGCGTATCACACCGAAATGGAAAAGTACGCACAGCGCTTCGTCAAGCAGTACCGCGAAGATACCCAAACAGCCTGATTGCATTGGCTGTCTCAGCCACCAGGAATGGTTTGTCTAACTCGGTGACTATGGCTAAGTTACACCTATGGAAAGACGCGATTTTCTAAAAACGCTCTTTGCAACAACGGGGGGATTCATCATTACGCCTTCGTTGCTTGCTGCGTGCGGGGGCACATCAACAACTTCTAGCGGTGGTCTTGTCATCGGAACACCATCTGCACCGGTGACATTACCGATTAACGGCGAAGCAATTGCCGACGGCCTGCCCGAGGAAGGCGGCACCATTGAGATTCTCAACTGGGCCGACTACACCAACCCAGAAGTGATTGCCGATTTTGAAAAAGCATTCGGCGTAACGGTTAAGCAAAGCATTTACGACAACGAAGACTCGGCAATTGCGAAATTGCGCAGTGGCACACTCAAGCCGGACTTAATCATCGGCATGACAGACACCGCACTTGCCCGCCTCGTTGCTGCCGACTTGTTGCAGCCATTGAACAAGACATATATCGATAACTTCGGCAACCTCATTACTGGTTTGCAAGACCCGTACTACGACGGCGGCTCGCAGTACACCGTTGCGCAATTCATTTATGGCAACGGCATTGGTTACCGAGCCGACAAAATAGATTCGGCCGACCTGATCTCACAGGGTTACGACAGCATGTGGAACCCTGCATACAAGGGCCGCCTCGCAGTGCCCGATTCGTACCGTGACACCATCAGCCTCGCGCTGTTTCAAGCAGGTATCACCGATGTGAACACTGGCGATGCAGCAGTCATCGCCGCTGCACAAGAGAACCTGATTCGTTTGCGCGACGCAACGCAGCCAAAGGTTGACGTACTTTCGTACCAAGAGATCCCCGCAAACAACCGAGACATTGCATACATGTGGACTGGCGACATGCTGCTGGCCCCATGGAACTTGCCCGAGGGAGTATCAACCGACGTGCTTGGGTTCTGGTATCCAGAACAAAACATCACAGCGAACGATTTTCTCTGCATTCCAAAGGAATCGAAAGCACCAGTGCTCGCACATCGTTTCATCAACTACTTGCTCGATGTGGATGTGGCATTCAAGAACCAGTCGTACGTTGGCTACCAGCCGGCACTCACCGGAGTGACGGCCGAAGCGCTCATCTCCAACGGCGCCATTCCCGAATCACTCATCGATGCGGTTGTTGATGCAGACCGGTACCAGACGGGACAACGACTCACCAGCCTGAGCCCTGAAGTAGACGCGTTATGGAACGACGTCTGGGCAACCTTTACCGCTGGCTGATAGGTGCGTAGCAACACTCGCATTTGGACTGGCCTTGCCGCACCTGGTGCAGCTTGGCTGTTGGTGTTTTTTGCTGTTCCCTTTTATGCGGTTGCTTGCGTGGCGTTTGGAACAATCGACCCAATCTTTCGCGACGCAGTGCCGCAATGGAACCCGCTGCAGTGGGATTTTGCACAAAGCCAAGAGGTGCTCACCAGCGCACTAAGCGGCCCATTGCGTGGCGTTTTCATTCGCACCTTTGTATTTGTATTCGCCGCAATGGCGGTGTGTTTCCTTATCGGCTTCCCCATTGCCTACTTCCTCGCACGACATGCGGGTAAACGCCGGCTGCTTCTCCTCACGCTGATCATCATGCCGTTCTGGGTTAACTACCTCATGCGCATGTTGTCGTGGGTCAACCTCTTAAGCCCAAGCGGTTTGTTTAGCCGCTTCATCAGCAACTTCGGCATCAACTACAACTGGCTCGACGGCTCGCCCATCACCGTGGTGCTCGGCTTGGTTTATGGATACGTTCCGTTTCTTATCTTGCCCTTGTATGCAACGCTCGAGCGTTTGGACTGGCGCCTCGTGGAAGCAGCGCGCGACTTGGGCGCAACATCGATACAAGCATTTCGCATGGTGACAGTGCCAATGGCAAAAGCCGGCGTCGCTGCCGCAGCCATATTGATTGCGCTTCCAATGTTTGGCGACTACTACACGAACGATTTGCTTTCGCGTTCGCCAAAAACCGAAATGCTCGGCAACCAAATTGATTACTACATCAACAACAGCAGCCAGCCTCAACGAGGCGCGATTTTGGTGCTCATGTTGTCGGTGCTGCTGCTCATTGGTCTGTCGTGGTACTTGCGCAGCACCGCAAAAATCGGCAAGGAGCAAGTGCGATGAGCACCTTGTCGCCACGCCGCATCCGTGCGCTGCCAATACTTGCTTGGGGCTACGTGGCCTGGAGTTTGGTGCCCGTACTCATTGCAGTCGCCTATTCATTCAACGATGGCCGAAGCCGCACTATGTGGCAGGGCTTTTCATTCCGCTGGTGGTTTGGCGACCCCAATGCATCAGTGTTTCGCGACGAGTCGATGCGCCAGGCAATCATCAACTCGCTCGTGCTGGCCACCGCCACCATGTTGATTGTTACCCCGCTAGGCATTGCCCTTGCCGTTGGTTCGCACCGTATGCGCGGCAAATTGTCGTCTGGCGTACAGAGCCTCACCTCTATCCCACTCATCACGCCCGAGATCGTGGTTGGTGCAGCGCTGCTCCTCACTATCACCCGTTTGTTTAGTGGCATCCCCTTGGGCTTTCCAGCGCAGTTATTGGGCAACGTCACGTTCTCCATTTCTGCCGTGGTCATCATTGTTCGAGCCCGGCTTGTCTCTATTGGATCCAGCTTCGAGGAAGCCGCGCGCGACTTGGGGGCAACTCGATTGCAAGCCATTCGTTTTGTATTGATGCCAATGCTGTGGCCATCGGTCATGGCAAGTCTTGTTGTTGTGTTTGCAACGGTTATCGACGACTTTGTGATCACCAGCTTCCTCTCGGCAGGTGTCGATTCGGAAACAGTTCCGCTACGCATTTACTCCTCTGTGCGTGGCGGTGCTACGCCGGCGTTGAACGCACTAGCAACGCTGTTGGTGGCTACAACATTTGCCGCGCTCACGCTTGCGCTTTTCACGTTGTCTCAGTGGCGCAAGCGCCATGGCGAACTTGGCGGCATGCGGGCCGCGCTTGCAGACATCACCCGAATGGGCGAATAACTAGTTCAGCGGCAAAACGCGTACTGCGTCGGGCAGTACATCAATATTCGTTGTTGAACCTTCCACCAAATCACGCGAATGCTCGTCATTCGGTATTTCGGCGATCAGCTTCACTCCGCCAACGTTGAGCCCGATGCGCAATGAAGAACCAGCAAACGTCACTCGTTCGATAACTGCCTGCTGCGAACCAGTGCCCACATGAATGCGCTCTGGCCGAATCATGATCATTCCCTCGCCAAGGGGCGCGTGTTGCGGAGCAGCAAACTTCACTCCAGAAATTTCTGCCACACCAACCGAAGCAACTTTTCCTGGCAACAAGTTTGCGGCACCAACAAACTTGGCCACATCAATAGTCGTCGGCATTTCATAGATTTCTCGTGGTGATCCAACCTGAATCAATTTGCCGTCGCGCATAACGCCGATGCGGTCGCTCATGGTGAAGGCTTCATGCTGATCATGGGTCACGTAAATAAAGGTGATGCCAATCTGGCGTTGCAGTGAAGCAAGCTCCACTTGCAAGCGTGCGCGCAACTGCGCGTCCAGTGCACCAAGCGGCTCGTCCAAAAGCAACACACTGGGTTCAAGCACCAGCGCGCGCGCAAGTGCAACACGCTGCTGCTCACCGCCAGACAACTGCGGAACCCTGCGTTCGCTGAATGCGGCAAGAGAAACCAACTCCAGCGCTTGCATCACTCGTTCATTTTCCGGCTTGGTTGAAACACTTCCCTTTTTCTCGAACTTCAAGCCGAAGGCAACGTTGTCAAAAACATTGAGGTGCGGGAATAACGCGTAGTTCTGGAACACAGTGTTCAGTGGGCGAACTTCTGGCTCGTCGAACGTGACGTCACGATCATCAATCAGGATTTGCCCACTATCGGGGCGCTCGAACCCGCCGATCATTCGCAGTGTGGTTGTCTTTCCACACCCAGATGGACCAAGCAAGGAGAAGAATTCGCCGGCGCGTATGTCGAGGGAAATATCGTCTACTACGGCGCGTTCGCCGTAGGACTTGCATAAACCGCGAAGCGAAACTGCACCGTCAAGCATCAACAACTTCCCCCCCATGTTTGTGGAGCTAAGGGGAATTGAACCCCTGACCTCTTGCATGCCATGCAAGCGCTCTACCAATTGAGCTA
>ENA-OUVC01002086-OUVC01002086.1-marine-metagenome-genome-assembly--contig:-NODE-2086-length-11424-cov-1.964220_pt1 | contig 11424 bp, 9 predicted proteins | sample MGYA00248622_ERZ508571 | MGnify/ENA primary metagenome ERZ508571 (study PRJEB26236, sample SAMN06267175) | marine metagenome | isolation source: Columbia River Estuary | place: USA:Columbia River Estuary... | reverse complement strand
CGATGGCATTGGTCAATTAGATAAGAACAAAGAGATTTTCGATAAGTGTATCAAAATATTTGAAGACAATGGCGCTATCATTGTTTTTCCAGAAGCCAATTGTTTTTTAGAAAAGAAGTTAAGGAAAATACATAAAGGGTCTGCTAGGCTTGCGTTTCAGGCCGAAGAATCTGCTAATTTTAAACTAGGATTATCGATCGTAGGGGTAGGAATTAATTACGAACGCATGCGCTTATTTGGTGGTAAAATTTGGTTGTCTGTTTCAAATCCATTTGGTATAGCTCATTTAAAAAACAATTATCAATTAGATAAAAACGAGGCATTACTTGAGGTAACCAAACAAATAGAAACGGATATAAAAGTGAATATGGTTGAATTAGCGAATGCCAAACAAGAATATTTATGGGAACGCGTTTTGGCTTGGACCAAAACCAGCAAATCCTTTAAATACGCAATGACTGTGGCCGAAAACATTCGTTTAGAAACAGAAGAATTGCAAGATGTTTTAAAATCTGCTGTGCATCAATTCGAAAACAAACTGCGTAAAATTGGAATTAATAGAAAATGGTTAATGCAGCATCAAGCTATTTCGCAAAGCAAATTAGGCTTATTGGTTTTTTTAAGATTAATTGATTTAGTTTTTTTATTTCCAATTTTTCTTTTAGGCTTATTGTGTCATGCTATTCCTTTTTATTTGCCATTAGCGGTTGCTACGGCTATTTTCAAAAAAGATAGAGAATACGATGCCTCAATCAACATAACAGGTTCGGTGGTTTTACTCTTGTTTTTATATATTATCTATGCTTTTATTATTTATGCCTATCTACCCAGTATCATATTAGTAGGATTTGCATTGCTTACGCTTTTGTTAAGCGGTTTAGTGGCATTTCATTATAGAAGAAATTGGATTGCATTAACATCTGCCATTCATTATTGGAAACTAAAAAAGATTGAAAAAACAGAATTGACCGCGCAGTTAAATTTAATTGCAGAAGAATTAGCTCAATTTTAAAATTATTATACCGAATTAAATGGAAGAATTTGAATTAGTTGTTGGTTTAGAAATTCACGCACAATTATCCACTAAAAGTAAGGCTTATGCGTCTGATTCTGCTGGTTTTGGCGATGATCCAAATACCAACATTAGTGTAATTACTTTGGGTCATCCGGGTACTTTACCTAAAGCAAATGCGCAAGTAATTGATTTTGCAATTAAGATGGGATTAGCCACCAATTGTACTATTCGTTTAGAAAATCAATATGCAAGAAAAAATTATTTCTATGCAGATTTACCTAAAGGCTATCAAATTACACAAGACACGACACCCATTTGTACCAATGGTTTTGTAGATGTTAAATTAAAAGACGGAACTATAAGTAGGATAGGCATTACTAGAATACACATGGAAGAAGATGCTGGAAAAAGCATTCACGACCAAGATTATAGAGACACTTTAATTGATTTAAATAGAGCTGGTGTGCCTTTAATCGAGATTGTTTCTGAGCCCGATATCAGGAGTTCGGAGCAAGCAGGAGCATACCTTACAGAGCTTCGTAAGGTATTAAGGTATTTAGAAATTTGTGATGGTAATATGGAAGAAGGCAGTATGCGTTGCGATGCCAATATTTCTGTCAGGAAAAAAGGAGCAAGCGAATTTGGTAATCGTTGTGAAGTTAAAAATTTAAATTCTATTCGAAATGTTCAACGAGCTATTGAATACGAATTTCAACGCCAGGTGGAATTGGTAAAAGCCGGTGAACATATAGACCAAAACACACTTAATTTTGATGCAGCAACTGGTAAAACCAGCGTGCTAAGATCAAAAGAAATGGCCAATGATTACCGTTATTTTCCGGAGCCAGATTTACCGCCAGTAGTACTCACCAATGAGTATATTCAAGCCATTGAGCGCGATATGCCTGCGCTTCCAGAACAATTATTTAAAAGGTTTACAAGCGAATACCAATTAACAGCATACGATGCCAATGTGCTATTAGATCAAAAAGAATTAGCGCAGTATTTTATGGAATTGGGAACGCATTGTGCCAATTATAAATTAGCTGCAAACTGGATTATGGGTGCTGTAAAATCGTATCTCAATGAACAAGCAATTGGTATTACAGAATTTCCAATTCCACCAATACAGATTGCAGCAATCATTCAATTAATTGAATCAAATAAAATCAACAATACCAGTGCAACGCAGATTTTATTCCCAGCATTAATTAATAATCCTAGTGCAAATGTTGCCGAATTAGCGCAATCATTAAATATCATTATCAATACTTCTGATGAAGACATGATGGCCTTTGTAAACGAAGTATTGGCTAAATATCCAGATAAGGTTGCAGAATACAAATCTGGTAAAAAAGGGCTATTAGGCTTGTTTATGGGCGAAGTGATGAAATTAGCAAAGGGTAAACTAGATCCAAAAGAAGCGAATAAATTAGTGATAGCAGCATTAGAAAAATAAGCAATGAAAAAAATCAATATTGGTATTATTCTCTTTATCCTTTTTGTTTTTCAATCATGTTCGGAAAACAATGGCTTTAAAATTAAAGGTAAAGTTACTGGCGGAACAATTAATAAAGTAATCCTCGAAAAAATTGAAGGACAAGTAATCGAATTAGATTCGGCAGAAATTTCGAGCAATGGGGAATTTGAAATTTATGGTAATGCCGATGAAAAAGCAATTTATCGTTTAAACTTTGAAGGTAAAAAAGCCATTGATTTAGTCTTAGATAATACTTCGGATGTAGAAGTTAATTTTGATGCAACAGGACCCATGGCGGCCTATGAAATAAAGGGTTCTCCACTTTCTTTGCAATTAAAAGAAGTGAACGATATTTTATATCAAACTTTCCAAAAAGTGAATGCTTTACAACAGCAATATGCACAATCGGTTAACGATCCCAATATTGCACAAATTCAAAAAAAATTAGAACAATCGTATTTCGAAATATTGAATTCTCAAGTTCAATTAATTCAAAATTATGTTAATTCACATCCAGATTTCTTAGTTAAATTATATGCTTTATCTTATTTGAATGCAGAGGAGAACTACAATTTTATAGATCAAGTATTTAAAGAAAATGCGATTGCAATTGATAGTTTTAAATATGCACAGCAATTTTATGCGAGATTTTCTGAAATTAAAATGCTCAATATTGGGGAAATAGCACCAGAAATTAATTTACCAAATCCCAAAGGAGAACTCATTGCATTATCATCTTTAAAAGGACAAGTGGTCTTGCTAGATTTTTGGGCATCTTGGTGTGGCCCTTGCCGAAAAGAAAATCCTAATAATGTGTTATTGTACAATAAATTTCACGCAAAAGGATTTACCATTTATGGCGTTTCTTTAGACAAAAATAAAGAAGAATGGGAAAAAGCAATCATGAACGACGGCTTAACTTGGAACCAGGTGTCGGATTTAAAGTATTGGGCTTCTGATGCAGCTAAATTATATAAAGTGGAGGCCATCCCCTTTACCGTTTTGCTAGACAAAGAAGGTAGAATAGTGGCGAAAAATTTAAGAGGTGCCGAATTAGCAGCTAAAGTTCAACAGTTATTAAAATAAGTTATCAACTTTAATTTTAAATCTACTTTATAATTATTTAACATACACTTAACTCAAGTAGTGGTTTGATTAAACTACATTTGGTAAAATATTATATATGAGTACTGTAAAACAGAAAATTCTGATTGTAGACGATGAACCTGATATTTTAGAATTAATCGCCTATAATTTAAATAAAGAAGGTTATTTATATATAACAGCATCAAACGGATTGGAAGCCATTCAAATGGCTAAAAAACACCTTCCAGACTTAATTTTATTAGACATCATGATGCCTAAATTAGATGGTATTGAAACTTGCCGTCAATTAAGAGCCATGCCGGAGTTTAAAAATACCTATATGGTTTTTTTAACAGCTAGGAGCGAAGAGTATTCAGAAATTTCTGGATTCAATGTGGGAGCCGACGATTACATTGCTAAGCCTATAAAACCGCGTGCTTTAATTAGTAGAATCAATGCTATTTTAAGACGCAATACAGTGGCGGATATAGCTGTTTCTTTGAGATTAGAAATTGGAGATTTAGTGATTGATAGAGAGGCTTATTTAGTTTTTCAAAATGGAAACAAAATTACCTTAGCTAAAAAAGAATTCGAATTACTATATCTATTAGCATCTAAACCTGGTAAGGTTTTTACCAGAGAAGGTATTTTAAATAGTATTTGGGAAGAATCTGTGGTAGTTACCAACCGTACCATTGATGTACATATTCGTAAAATTAGAGAAAAATTAGGCGATCATTATGTTACCACCGTTAAAGGTGTAGGATATAAATTCGAAATTTAATCGTAATTTTATTGAATGAATAAAAATCCTACACCTCGAAGTATCGCATTTTACACAGCCCTAGCGGTTACTTTCTTTGTTGGATTATTCGTTTATTTTTCTGGTTTAAATATCATTGCCATCAGTTCTATTTTGGCATTCACTTTTGCGACTACCTTTATTTTATTTATTTATGCAATTGAAGTTTTTATTTACCGAAAAATAAAATTGGTTTATAAAAACATTCATAATCTTAAATTAAAAAAGGTAGGTCCTCGTTTTCCCGAGTTCCAATCCTCGGATCCAATCACCGATGTAGAAAATGAAGTTCGTAATTGGGCCGAAGCAAAGTTTACCGAAATTGAACAATTGCGAGAAATGGAACAGTATCGAAAAGAATTTTTAGGTAATGTTTCGCACGAATTAAAAACACCTATTTTCAATATACAAGGATATATCAACACCCTTTTAGATGGTGCCATTCACGACCCTGTAGTAGCAGTACCTTTTTTAAAGAAAGCGGCTAAGAGTACCGACCGTATTGCAACACTGGTAGACGAATTAGAAGCCATCACCCAATTAGAATCAGGATTTTTAACCATGGAAATGGAACCTTTCGATATCCACGAATTAATCCATGATATTTTTGATTCCTTGGCTTCGAGAGCCGCTAAAAGAAATATTACTTTAAAATTTAAAGATGGTTGTGATGTGCCTTTTATGGTCGAAGCAGATAAAGATCGAATTCGTCAAGTAGTGATTAATTTAATTGTCAATTCCATTAAATATGGTAACGATGATGGAACCACGCAAGTGGGAATATATGATATGGATAAAAATGCCTTAATTGATGTGGCCGATGATGGTATTGGAATTGCTGAAGAACACATTCCTAGGTTATTTGAAAGGTTTTACCGCGTCGATAAAAGTCGTTCGAGAGAAGGTGGCGGAACAGGTTTAGGATTAAGTATTGTTAAACATATTATCGAGGCGCATAACCAAACAATCAATGCAAGAAGCACCATGAATGTTGGAACTACCTTAAGCTTTACGCTTAAAAAGCCATAAACATTATTATTTTTTAGCTTTAGGCTAATTAGCCTATCTTCGTGCTATGAAATTTCCGCATTTTAAAGACCTCATTTTATTCGAGGATGATCATGTGATCGTAATCAACAAACCTGCTTTTATTAGTACACTCGACGATCGTTCTGGCGATACCATTACCATTATTAGAATGGCTAAACAATATTTGCCAGATGCACAGGTTTGCCATCGTTTAGATAGAGAAACCTCTGGGGCATTAGTGATTGCAAAAGATGCCGAAACCTATCGTGCCATCAGTATGCAATTTGAACACCGCGAAGTGAGTAAAATTTACCATGCGTTTGTAGACGGACATCATAAATTCGATGATTTATTAATTGATTTGCCCATTGTAAACTATGGCAAAAGCAATGTAAAAATTGATAAAATTGATGGTAAAAAAGCAGAGACTTATTTCAAAACACTGCAGTATTTTAAACACTATACCCTCATAGAATGTAAGCCTTTAACTGGTAGAATGCATCAAATTAGAATTCATTTAGCTACCCAACGTGCCAGCATTACTGGCGACGATTTATACGGAGGCAAACCTTTTATGTTATCGTCTGTCAAAAGAAATTATCGATTATCTAAAGAACAGGAAGAGCAACCCATTATGAAAAGGTTTGCCTTACATGCTAGAGCCATTGGATTTAAATTAGCAGATGAAACCGCAATATCAATCGAGGCGCCCTATCCAAAAGATTTTGACACCATGTTAAAAATGTTGCAGAAATTTGATGTTTAGCTTAACCGCCGTAACCCAATAGTTTCATTACTTGTTTAGAGTTTTGCTCTTCACCAAATACTTCGTAATTAAAAGTTTCATCTCTGTTTTTACGAATCAAAATATGTTTTGGATGAGGTAATAAACAATGATGTACGCCACCATATCCGCCTAACACTTCTTGATAAGCTCCTGTGTGAAAGAAGCCCAGGTATTGCACCTTACGCGTTTTTGGCATAAACACATTGTTCATATGTGCTTCTTGATTATAATAATCTTGGCCATCGCAAGTGATACCACCTAAGTTTACTTTTTCGTATTCCGAATCCCAATTATTAATGGGTAATAAAATATAGCGTTGGTTCATGGCCCAAACATCGGGTAGGTTTGTAATAAAACTACCATCTAACATTAACCATTTTTCGCGATCGTTTTGTTGCTTACGCCCCAACACTTTATACAAAATACCAGAGGCATCAGAAACGGTGTATTTACCAAATTCAGTAAGAATATCGGGTTCCATTACTTGGTGTTCTGCGCAAATATCTTTGATACGTTTCACAATTTCATTCACCATGTATTCGTAATCGAATTCAAAAGTTAAGGAGTTTTTGAAAGGCATACCACCACCAATATCTAAAATACTTAAATCTGGATTTACCTTTTTGAATTTACAATACAGGGTTACATATTTTTCGAGCTCGTTCCAGTAATAAGGCGTATCGCTGATACCCGAATTGATGAAAAAATGCAATAATTTTACTTTGAAATTGGGATGCGATTCTATTCTTTGGTGATAAAAATCGATGACATCTTCCATTCTGATACCTAATCTGCTGGTATAAAATTGAGAGTCTGGTTGTTCTTCGGATGCAATTCGGATACCTAAATTACAGGTTACATCAAGTTCATCATCATAAAAATAAAATTCTTCTTTATTGTCTAACACCGGAATGATGTTTTCAAAGCCATCATGTAACATATCAACAATATATTGCTTGTAGTGGTCTTTTTTGTAGCCATTGCAAATAACCGTAATGTCTTTATTGAGAATGCCTTTTTTCTCTAAATGATCGATTATGGGCATATCAAATGCCGAAGATGTTTCTAAATGCACATCATTTTTAAGCACTTCATCTAAAATATGTCTAAAATGAGAGCTTTTGGTACAATAGCAATAGGTATAACTTCCTCTGTAATTATTGTTGACAATGGCTCTTTGGAACCATAATTTGGCTTGTTGTATTTTTTTAGAAACTATAGGTAAGTAGGTGAACCTTAGGGGTGAACCATAGGTTTCTATCATTTCCATGAGGTTTAATTCGTGGAAATAAAGTTCGTCGTCGTGCACTTCGAAACCCTCTTGAGGGAAACCAACGCTTAAATCAAGAAATTCCTTGTAACTTTGCATTATCTTATCGTTTGTTGCAAAGATATTTTATTTATTTGTAGAAAACATAGATACAAATCCATTTTTTAATATTTTTTGGATTTGCAGCTTGTAAAGCCAATTGTTATGAAGAATTTAAAAATAATTGAAGTTAAATCTGAATTGGGAGCCGGAACAAGAGGGGCTAGTTTGGGTGTAGATGCAATTAAAATTGCAGCACTCGATTTTGGTAGTCGATTTTTCAAACAATACCAATCCATAGAAGTACCTAACGAAAACCATTTGCTTTTAGAATCTGCAGGTAATACCCATGCTAAAAGAATTTCGGGTGTGCTTACCATGTTAGAAAGAGTGAACGAAGAAGTAGCGCGCGTAATAAAAAATGGCGATTTTCCGGTGGTGCTTGCAGGTGATCATTCAACTGCGGCAGGAACCATTGCAGGCATTAAATCTGCTCATCCTAAATCGCGTTTAGGGGTTATTTGGATTGATGCACATGCCGATTTACATACACCTTATACAACGCCTTCGGGTAATATTCATGGGATGCCCATTGCCGTTTCTTTAGGAGAAGACAATGTAGAATCTAAGATCAATAAACCAGATCAAGAAACCATTAATTATTGGTATCAATTAAAAAATGTTGGGGGAATTTCTCCAAAAATTATGCCCAATGATTTAGTTTATATTGGGGTAAGAGATACCGAAAAACAAGAAGATTATTTGATCAAAAAATTCAGTATAAAAAAATTCACAACGACCGAAATTAGGAGAAAAGGCGTAGAAAAAATTGCCATAGAATCATTAGCTTATTTAGATCATTGTGAAATTATTTATGTTTCATTTGATGTGGATTCTATGGATGCTGGTATTTCTAAAGGTACCGGAACCCCTGTACCTAATGGTATTACAGAGAAAGAAGCAGGAAATTTAGTGGCAAGATTAATGGAAAGCCCTAAAGTATGTTGTTTCGAAATCGTCGAGATTAATCCTACACTCGACAAAGAAAATTTAATGGCAGAAAATGCTTTCGAAATTTTAGTGAGAGCAACCAATCAATTGATAAACGATTAATGAATATTTCCGCACAAATAATTGCTCAAACGCAACAAGCCATTATTGATTTCAATGGACAAATTATTCCATTGGAAGCTATTTCTATACAAGAAACACGAAAAGAATTTGAAGGAGAAATGACCATTGTCACTTTTCCTTTTATCAAATTTACCCAAAAATCGCCAGAAGAAACAGGCCAAATTATTGGTACTTATTTACAAGAAAATTGTGCATTTGTAAAAAGCTTTAATGTGCTGAAAGGCTTTTTAAATATAGCATTACAAGACCAATATTGGATCGATGTATTAGCAAATATAAATGCCAATGCTCACTACGGAAACTTAGCACCCAAACAAGAAAAAGTAATGGTCGAATATTCTTCGCCTAATACCAATAAGCCTTTGCATTTGGGTCATGTTAGAAATAATTTATTGGGTTTTTCTTTAGCCGAATTATTATCAACGGCAGGTTACGAAGTCATTAAAGTAAATTTAATCAACGACCGAGGCATACATATTTGTAAATCGATGTTAGCTTGGATGCAATTTGGAAACGGCGAAACGCCTGAATCTACTGGATTAAAAGGCGATCATTTAGTTGGAAAATATTATGTGGAGTTTGACAAACACTATAAATCAGAAATTCAAGCTTTAATAAATACAGGTCTTTCGGAAGACGATGCCAAAAAACAAGCACCCATTATTTTACAAGCGCAAGCCATGTTGCTTAAGTGGGAAGAAAAAGACCCAGCAACTATTGCCTTATGGGAAAAAATGAATGCTTGGGTTTACGCCGGGTTTGAAAAAACCTACCAATCCATGGGCGTTAATTTTGATAAATATTATTACGAATCCAATACCTATTTATTAGGAAAAGATATTATTGAACAGGGTTTAGCAAAAGGAGTTTTTTATCAAAAAGCAGATCATTCTGTTTGGATTGATTTAACGGCCGAAGGCCTCGATCACAAGCTTGTTTTAAGGGGCGATGGTACTTCTGTATATATTACGCAAGATTTGGGCACAGCGGCCTTAAAACATGCCGATTATGGCATGAAACGTTCTATCTATGTAGTGGGTAACGAACAAGATTACCATTTCAAGGTATTATTGTTGATTTTACAAAAATTAGGCTTCGATTGGGCTAAAGGACTTTACCATTTATCTTATGGTATGGTTGATTTACCAAGTGGCAAAATGAAATCAAGAGAAGGAACGGTGGTAGATGCCGACGATTTAATTGCAGAAATGATTCAATCTGCACAGGCACAAACCGAAGCACTCGGAAAAATAAATGATTTTCCAGCAGCAGAAAAAACACAGTTATACGAAACTATCGGATTAGGTGCCTTAAAATATTTCTTATTATAGGTTGATCCCAAAAAACGCTTATTATTTGATCCATCCGAATCTATTGATTTACAAGGAAACACAGGGCCTTTTATTCAATATTCTTATGCTAGAATTCAATCTATATTAAGAAAAGTCAATAGGAGCATTCCCGAAAAATGTAAAGTAACTAGTATTAATAAAAACGAATTAGCCCTTATTTTAGAATTGAATAAATTCGAAGAGCAAATTTCGATAGCTGCCGAAAGCTATAGCCCTGCTATTATTGCTAATTATGTTTATGAACTAGCAAAAGCTTTCAATAAATTTTATCATGATGATCCTATTAGTCAATTAGCCGATACCGAATTGCAAGATTTTCGTTTAATGCTTTGTGTGAATACCGCTAAAGTAATTCGTAAATCATTTGCAATTTTAGGAATTGCTGTTCCTGAAAGAATGTAATTTCATGCGTCAATTTACTTCCTTATTATTCCTATTAATTTGCTCAAAAGGCTTGTTGGCGCAACAGTTCGAAGCGGGTTCTACCATTCGTTTTTTTGCAGATAGCTTAATTAATAGACACAGCATTTTAATTGATGCTAACAATCAAGCTAGTTTACAAATACTGAAGGGCTCCATTGTAAATAATCCCAATTCCTTTTATCAAATTAATGGCAATCGCTATCAAATAAAATCGAGTTTTTTTGATGAATTTGGAGGCAATGCCAATGGTTTTGTTGCAGCAGACATAGACTTAGACGGTGATATAGATATTTTCCAAAACAGTATTTTTGGACAAAAGAATATTTTATTTATCAGCAATCTCATAAGGGACACCGGGTAATGCAAGTCCAATTCCAGTAGATGGGGTCTCTAGAATCTGGATGCCAGATTTAAAAAAAGACGCTGGTTTACAATTCTAATAATAATTTAACTTTATCAAAAGCTTTTTTTGCAATTGTTTGAATTACTTCTACATCTGAATTTTCATCACAATAATAATAATCAACTCCAAAAGCATTGGCTCTATTTTTTATAGAACCAGCCATATTTAAACTGGATGGGGTTGATTGTGAAATTCCATTATTTTCACAAATTATGACCAATGGCACCTGCCACAATGAAGCCATATTTAAAGCTTCATAAACAGCACCCTGGCCCCAAGTTCCATCGCCAATAAATGAAACAGCTATTCCGTTATTTTTTTCTCTTTTAAGTTGTAGTGCAACACCAGTTGCCACTGGGACACTTGATCCTTGTATACCTGTTGAAAAATAGTTTCCTCTTTTGATATGCTGACTTCCACCTACTCCATTACAAACAGCATCTTGTCTGCCCATTATTTCCGCTAGTAGCCCTTCTGCATCATTAAACAGAGCCAAATAATGTCCATGGCCCCTATGATTTGAAAATATATAATCTTCTTTTATTAAAAGAGGCATAATTGCAACAGGAATCTCCTCTTGTCCAATACAAGTGTGTGTAGTCCC
>ENA-OUVC01002084-OUVC01002084.1-marine-metagenome-genome-assembly--contig:-NODE-2084-length-11428-cov-4.445335_pt1 | contig 11428 bp, 9 predicted proteins | sample MGYA00248622_ERZ508571 | MGnify/ENA primary metagenome ERZ508571 (study PRJEB26236, sample SAMN06267175) | marine metagenome | isolation source: Columbia River Estuary | place: USA:Columbia River Estuary... | reverse complement strand
CCAGTTGCTGTCGCAGCAAAGCAAAACCAGCTACAGCCAAGCACTGACTCAGTCGGTAGCACCCTTAGATGCCATGCTCACTGAGCCGGCCACCTCCATTGCCACGGCATTGGGTAATTTTTTCAATGCCGCAGGGTCTATTGCCAATGAACCTACCAATTCGGCTTACCAACAAAGCTTAGTTGGCAATGCACGCTTAGTTGCCGATCGGGTGCGCGGCTTGGCCAATTCTGTTGGACAAATTTCAAGCAATGCATCCCAAGCCTTGGCCGATGTGTTGAACCAGGCTAATTCATTAACGCCTCAGCTGGCGTCGATCAACGCCAAAATTCGCGCTGCGGCCATACCAGGCGTTGCCGCTGCCTCTCCCGATTTGCTTGACGAACGCGACCGCATTGTAGGCAAACTTCAAGATTTGGTGGGCGGCACAACCTTGATCAACGAAGACGCCACAGCCAGTTATTTGCTCAATGGACAGCACTTGGTTGACAGAGAAATTGCCAACACTTTTAGCAATAGCACAGGGACCACAGTGATTCGCAGCGATATGCTGCTTAGCGATTTGAGAATCAAAGCCGCATCTTTGGATGGCCGTAACTTGGTTTACGTCAAACTTGTGATTCCCGCTGTGGCTCAAAAGCAAAGCAATGGCGTCACCCCGCTACTTGATGCCAATGGCAATTCATTGATGGTTCCTGGCCAAACAATTTTGCAAGACGGCAAAGCAGGCGCCTATGTCCATCTGGTTCAAAACTTTGTGCCAACGGTGCAAAAGAGCATCAACCTGCTTGCCACACAGCTTGTTCGAACTGTCAATCAAATTACCAACGCCGCTGGTGCTGCGATCGCCCCGATATTTGGTTTTTCTTCAATTACCTCAAGCGCCACCCCGCTGACTGGCATTACCGCTGACACTGCCGGCAAAACTTTACTCGACGGTCTTTGGAAAAAAGCAGACGCCTCTGCGTATTCCTACAGTGAGCTCGTTGAAGGCTCCAACCCTCAGAGCGCTAACTATCGCCAGACCATTGATGTTGCGTTAAGCAAGGCAGAGTTTGATGCGCGCCTGTTCAAGATGGTAGGCACATTTGATACCTCTCAGTTCACTAACATGGATGCCGCGGCTTCTGCTTCTTTGCAAAGCAAACGTGACGCATTCACATCTCCTGTGACTTTTATCACGAGCAGTGTGGCCACAACCATTGCCACTTGGAAGAACACGCAACAATCTAATGAAGCCTTACAAAAAAGTTTGGCCAATCAAAAGTCTTCTATCACAGGCGTGAATTTGGACGAAGAAGCAGCCAACTTGGTCAAGTACCAACAGCTCTACAACGCCTCTAGCAAATTGATGCAAACAGGCAAACAAATGTTTGACACTTTGCTGGGCATGTTGTCGTGAGATTTTTTAAGCAAGGACCCTCAAAATGAGAATCAGCAGCCAACAGGTCTTTGACAGCGGTGTTTCGTCGATGCAACAGCACACCTCAGATGTGGTGAAGTATCAGCAACAAATTTCTTCAGGCCGCAAATACCAACTGGCGTCTGACGATGCTTTGGCGGCTGGCTTGGGTGTGCAAATTGATTTGGACAATGCGCAATTTGCCATGTTCAAGGTCAATCAAAATCACATCAATGCTTCTCTGACAACGACGGACTCTCAATTGAGCGGCATTAACATTGCTTTGACTAAATTTCAGCAGATGATGGTGCAAGCGGGCAATGGCACCTTGGGTGCTGATGGTCTTAAAACTTTGGGTCAGCAGGCTAGCACCTTGTACAACACCGTGAATCAAATGTCCTTGGCCAAAGATGCCAATGGCGAACAGATTTTGAGAACCGCGACACCCACCAGCGTTTTGGTTGCCCCCAATGTCAGTTTAGAAACTGCCTTGAGTTTTACTGAAGTCATGACAGCGCCTACTGGCATGGCTCAAGACGTGATCACTTTCTTGGGATCGGTGCGCGACAAACTCAATGCCGGAACGACTTTGTCTTCCAGCGACATGGACAACATTCAATTGGTCTTAAAGCAAGTGACCAAAGCACAAGTCAAAACAGGTCTGTTGCAAAACCAACTGGATGCAGCCACAGAAGCTGCCGATGTGCAAAAAAACAATGTGGAACTGCAACGCAGTAACTTGCTAGACACTGATTTGGCCACTGCAACGGCTGGGCTGGTCAAATCCAATGCCCTGCTGCAGGCCGCCCAGTCTATTATGACGAAGCTAGATTCGAATTCACTTTTCCAAAAATTGTGAGCTCAGATTTCGTGCATTCATTTCAGACGAATGATGTCTTTGAATTTCAAACTTGTAATGCTTTGCACATTTTTTGATGCTACTATTTTTGATTACTTTTAACCTCATAGCGGATTTCGCTTTAAAGATATGAACATTGGTGCTGGTTGGATCATTGCCTTTGGCTGCTCTATTTTTGGCTTCATCTGGCTCGGTGGGCATATCGAGCAGCTATGGGTGCCAGAAGAATATTTGATCATTTTCGGTGCTGCCTTAGGCACCTTGATGGCTTCGAACAAATGGCGAAATTTAAAGAGCATGTTTCGCGCTTTTTTTCGAATATTTTTGCCTTCCAATACTGGCAAAGCCTCTAACTTAGGCTTGCTTTGCCTGATGTTTGAGTTGTTGCAAAGAATCAAACGAGATGGCGCTTTGTCGATTGAGTCAGATATCTCAGACCCGAAGCAAAGCGAGTTGTTTGCAAAGTACCCCTCTGTCTTAAAAAGCAATCGCTTGATTGAATTCATCACCGACTACTTCCGAATGATGATGGATGGCACTGTGACTTTGGGTCAACTCGAGTCTGTCATGGCACAAGAAATTGAGGTCATGAACCAAGAAGCGCTAGAACCCTCCGAGTCCATTGCCACCTTGGCAGACAGCATGCCAGCATTTGGCATTGTGGCGGCCATCATTGGTGTGGTTCATGCCCTCACGTCCATTAAAACTGGCATTGGCCCCGATGTCATTGGCGACATGATTGCACAAGCCTTAGTTGGCACTTTGCTGGGCGTTTTCACAGCCTATGCCATGATGCTGCCCATCAGTCGCTCTATGGAGCAGTTGGCTGCTGCAGACCTTAAACCCTTCGAAGCCGTGAAAGAAATTTTGATTGCCAACTACAGCAATTTCTCTCCCATGATTGCTGTGGAATACGGCCGCAAAGTGATGTTCACAGACCAACGGCCCACCATGACCGAGCTGTCTGAAGGCGTCATGGCCACCTCTGGCAACAAGTTGACCGGTTAAATCTATGGCGTCGGAAAACGTTTCTGAAGTGCCAGCTGGCGGGGTACCAGATGGTGGCGTGCCAGCTGGAGGCGTTCAACATGAAACGCCAGAGCTGCCTCTTAAACCAGGGCCAGGCACCAAAACAAAACCCGTTGTTTCAAGACGTGCCTTCAAAAAACGCATCAAAAAGGAAGTCCATCACGGCGCCTGGAAGCTGGTTTATGCCGACTTCGTCACGGTGCTCATGGCCTTCTTCATTGTGGTGTGGGTCATGTTGTTCGACAACATTTCAAAGCGCGAGCGCATTGACACCTCTTGCATTGAACCCGTTGCCAACGAACTGAAAGCGCTCATCGCTGGCGATGCAGGCCTTCAATCTGGCAAGGCCCCTTTTGACATTGACTACTCCACAGACGGATTGCGCATTACCCTGAAAGATGCGGGTGAGCCCTTGTTCCAAAGAGGTGGCACCGTTTTGTCAGACTTTGCGAAAAAACAATTTCAAAAGATTGCGGCAGTGGCCAACAAATGCCCTACTCACAAATTAAAAATTGAAGGCTATACAGACGCAGAGCCTTACGGCGGCGGTGGTACTGTGGGTTATAGCAATTGGGAGTTGTCTGCCGAGCGGGCCAATTCTGCAAGGCGAGAGTTAATTCTTGAAAAGGTGCCAGTTGAACGGATTTCACAAGTCATTGGCTATGGCGACAGCGTACCTTCCATGCCGCAAGATCCAATCAACCCATTGAACCGCCGAATTTCAATCACGATCATTCCACCCAAAATTAAGGGTGAGGTCAAAATGGGTGGTATGTCTCCCGTCTAATTCAGGCCCTTCGCCTTGAAGCAATTTAAGGCTTGGGCTTATTGGCCTTACTGGGCTCAGATTGATTGGTCGCCATTTGCACCGAAGTGATGGTGACATTGGATGACAACTTCAAACGCGAAATGGTGTTTTTAGCACGGTCAACAGTCCTGAACGGGCCGGTCATGATGGCAAACCTGGCTTCGTCTTTTCCTAAAGTAAACACAGGCGCAATGCGCGCATTGACCAACCACTCTTTGTCTTTGGTAAATGCCCTGGCTTCTTTCACGGTGTCAAAACTTTGATGTTCTAAAACATAAGCATCGGTGGGCAAGCTCTTCAGCCAGAGCCGCCCTTTGATGGCTGCATCTGGCAACTCGGTGATGACTTTGGCCGCTGCTTCTTTGACCGGCTCGGGTGGCGCAGGCGGTGGTGCTACAGCTGCAGGTTCAGGCACCGGAGAGCTTGCAGATGCCGTTGCCGCAGGCTGAGGGCCGGGCACCAGTTCAACCTTGGGTTCTAGTTGACTCAAGTTAGGAGCGCCTGGCGGAACTTCCTTTCCGTCAGCACCAATCGTACCGGGTACTGGCTTTTCATCAGCTTGATTGGCGGCCGTGCTGTCTGATTTTTTATTGGCTTTGCCAGACACATCCACCAAGTCAGTGACCTTGGCCAAAATTTGATCGCCCACTTCTGGGTTCAACCAAAACGCAACGCCCATTGAAACTGAAAGCAAGGCGGCAATGGCCACACTGACCTTCAGACCATTAGACGTTTGACGGGTCTTTCGCGCCGGCGGCGGCGGTGCAGCCTTCGCAGGTGCAGCACTTGCTGCAACGCCTGCACTGGCTGGCAGTTTCTTCACAGCCGATTTGCTAAGCCGATTGAAGAAATCAACCGCGGCTTCTTCTTGACCATTTTTTCGCGCCTGCTGAATGGCTGCTAGTTTTTGCTCAGCGCTGGGTCGCTCTAAGGACCAAGCTATAAATTGTTTGTTTTGGTTGGCAATGGCATCGCCTTGCGATGTGCCCTCAGTGAACATCAAAATGACGCTGATGCCTGCCCCTGGAAACTGTTGGATGAGCCGAGTGAGCAGTTGAATTTCATGGCCGCCCATGGCGTTGGCATCGTGTACCACCCAAACTTTTTCGGGGGCCAAGCCCACGCGCTGTTTGGTGGCCACATCCAATGAGAGGGTGTTGAGCAATTGGTTGAAGCGCTCGAGCATGGCCTCGGTGTCACGCGGCAAGAAGACTTCGAGTTGCGTTTGCGGAAGTTTTTGCTTGATTCGGCGAACAAAGGCGGCGCCGTAGTGGTCAATGAGTTCGTTGGAGTCGCTGGAAATGACCACGCTTTTGCCGTCTTGCGCCACGGCCGAAAGGCAACTCTCCATTTGGAGGCGATCTGTCACCCTGAAGAAAAACTCAGAAGACGAATCTTGGCCGCGTGCTCCGAACTCACTCATGTCATGCAAACAATCTTAAGGGTCTAGTATCAGTCAGGTGTCTGGCAATGATACTCAAATTTGACCCATTGTAGGCGGGGCCAGAAAAACCACGCCGAACACACGCTCAAGACGGGTTTTTGACAGACTGGGCCGTTTGAATGGCGGCTTGAGCACCCGTTGCAGAGTCTTCAATCGTTTTATTTTGAAGAATCAAGCCCGACAGCTTGGCACCGTGTTCGACGGCAATGGAGCCATAAGAGACATCGCCTTGCACCAAGGAGTCTTTCTGAAACTCAACACGGTCTGCTGCGTGAATATGACCAAAGACTTTGCCTGCCACCATGACACGGTGGGCTTTGATGTCGCCTGTGACTTCACCCGTTGGGCCAATGGCCACTGCAATTTTGCAGTCTGGCGCCGACTCCACATTGCCCACAACCCTGCCGTCAATGCGAACACTGTCTAACAACACCAAGGTGCCTTGGATGGTGGTTGTTCGTCCGATGATGGTGTCAAACTTTTCAGAATTGGCGGACATTGGTTTGTTGCTGAATTTCTCGAACATGGTGACTCTTTTTGGGGTGTTGGGGTAATGGAGTGAATGGAACAGTGCGCAGCTCAATGCGAGTGGGCTGGCAAAACACTGAGTGGATTTAGCACCTTGCCATTTTGAAAAATTTCGTAATGCAAATGCGGGCCCGTAGATCTTCCGGTGCTACCAACGTTGCCAATGTGGGTGCCAGTTTCAACAGCGGTGTTCTCTGTCACAAGCCGCTTGCTCAAATGCGCATAGCGAGTCAGAAAATTTTCAGCATGCTTAATTTCAATCACATTGCCGTAGGTTGGGTCCCACTCAGAGCGAACCACTTTACCTTTCGCTGGAGCCACCACGGGCGTTCCCGTCTCTGCAGCGAAGTCGATGCCTTCATGCATGGCTATTTGGCCGGTAAAAGGGTCGTTCCGCAATCCAAAGCCGCTGGTAAAACGAAAGTCACTTTGAATCGGAATGCCGATGGGCAGTGCCTCTAACCATGTCAAATGCTGTTCCCAATTTTGCTTTTGCATTTCAAGCAACTGATTGACCGACTGAACTTGTGACGCAGTTTGTTGTAGTTCGGTCTGCAAGGGCTGCTTGAAAATTTGACCCATTAAATTTTGAGTAAACCCTGGAAGCACAAAAGGTCCACCTTTTGAGTTTGTCGTTGAAGGTTCACGATCTTTCAGACTGGCTGGCGTGGCCAATGCCATGAACCTGTTTTTAAGCACTTCAAGTTTTTTGACGTCTTGCACCGTTTGATCTAAGGAAGTTTGAAGTTGACGAAGGTTTTGTCGGTAAACCGCTTCCATGCGCAACTGCTCAGCTTCAGTGGTTACGCCACCCAGGCTTCGGGCAAGGTCGGGGTTGTACTCAACAGCCACTCGCAAACCCACCCAGTTCAAAACGAAGCCCATCAGCAGCAAGGCCATGGCCAAAGCACCCGCCGCAATCAAGATGTTGCGGGCAGTGACAGAAACAGATTTAACCTGGCCTGTAGGGCCAGAAAGCCACATGAGTTGCATGAGATTTGAGGGTTTGGGTGCCGGATTTTAGGCAGTCCCAAGCGCCTCGTCTAGGGCGCCTCCTAAGGCTTTCCCTCTAGAAAATGACCTAACTTGCTGTTTTATATATAGAACACTAGAATTGCGTGTTGAGAAATATTTAGCACCTACCTCTTCAAGCCCCATGAACAAACCTGAGTGGACGCCAAAACTTGGCCTGCTGTTAGAAAGTTTGCGCATTCAAGCGGGGATGGACCTTGCCACAATGGCACGTCGAAATATGCTTTCGACACTTCAAGTCAAGCAGCTTGAAAAAGGGGGCAGTTCTGGTTTTTACAATGAAGACATTAAGTTTTCAACAGGGCAGAAACTTTTAAAGTTTTTCGGTCATGAGTTGAAGCTTGAAACAGAAACTGCAGTTCCTGAAACGGTTTCTGTTGTGCCTGCTGTTGAACTTTCTCCTACTCCTGCCCTTGCAATTGAACCTGTTTCTTTGCCACCGCCTAAAGTGGCGGCTAAGCCAACTGAAGTTGCCACTGAATCGATCAAGCCGATGCCCATCGAGCTCATTGAACCATCGGACGAGCAGCCTGAAGCCGCAACTTCCAATGTCAAACCCTATTGGCTGGGTCTTGCTTTCATCGTCATTGCCATGTTGGTCTTTGGATTTTTCCAAACGAATGACTCGGCCAATACATTGCTCAACACGGCCACACCCGTTGAGAACAAAGTGAAACCACCTGAGCCAGAGAAAATGAGCTCTCAACAAGTTGATGCAGTCCCTGCTCCGCCAACATCGACTCAAGCAGTACCTGAAAAATCAAACATGAGTGCTGCAGCAGCAAGCGAAAAAATTGAAACACCTCAGCTGCTCAACATGACATGCAAATGGACTGACCAAGAAACTGAACTCCAAGCAAGCGCCCCTCGAAAGCGAGGTGAGTATGTGCATGTTGTGGCTTTAGAAAACGCCACCGTTTGCATCAAGGATGGCGATCAACGTGTGGCAAGCCTGTCATTGGCCTCGGGTCAAGCGCGAAGTATTTATGGCCCGCCACCTTTCAGGGTCTACAGCCCCAATCTTTCGCTTGTGAAGCTCTATTTCCAAGGCGAGTACATCAAACTGCCCAGCGAAGATATTCGGCAAATCAAACTGAGCCCCATTGCGCCCCCATAAGCTTGCTGCATGCATTCGAAATGCATCTTGGGTGTACTGCCAATCAGAGAGATCAAGCGCCAGCGCGTTTGCCTTTGGTAAGGTCAACCCCCAGCTGCTTGAGTTTGCGATACAAGTGGGTGCGCTCTAAACCTGTTTTGTCGGCCACGCGCGTCATGGAGCCGCCTTCGTTGGACAGGTGAAACTCAAAGTAGGCTTTTTCAAAAGCATCTCGTGCATCGCGCAAAGGCTGGTCAAGATCAAAGCTTTGTGAAACTTGCAGCGCTGTGTCGTGACCGTTACCGGAACCCACTTGCGAAGAAGCCGCGCCGCCTGCAGGCAATTGAGATGCTTGGTAAGCCGCAGCGGCTTGACGCACTTGATCGCGCGCCAAACCTTGCTCTACCGTTTTCAAAAGTTTTTGCAGCGTGATGGGTTTTTCTAAAAACGCCTGTGCGCCAATGCGAATGGCATCTACGGCTGTGTCAATGGTGGCATGACCACTCATCATAATGACGGGCATGTTCAAGAGACCACTGGTCGACCATTCTTTGAGCAATGTCACGCCATCGGTGTCTGGCATCCAAATGTCCAACAGCACCAGGTCGGGCCGAACACGAAGTCGGGCCTCACGGGCTTGGGCTGCGTTCTCAGCCAGCTCTACGTTGTGCCCTTCATCGTTCAAGATTTCCGAGAGCAAATCGCGAATCCCTAGCTCGTCATCCACCACCAAAATATTTGCCATGTTGCTCTTAGTTGCCTCTAATTTGCATCGACTGTGCCATTTGTATTGCACACTTCATTGAGTCGAAAAATGCCTGCTTGGTTTAAGCCTGCCCAGATTTCTCGACACTGAATGATAACGACACTTGGGCCCCTTTGACCACCCCCTCTTCAACTCGATTGGCAATGTCCAAACGGGCGCCGTGTTCGTCGGCAATTTTCTTCACAACCGCCAGCCCCAAACCGGTGCCTTTGGTCTTGGTCGTCACATAGGGCTCAAACGCCCGCTGCAAAATATTGGGCGCAAAACCCGGGCCACTGTCTAGCACCGTTAACTTGACGCGCTTGCGAGCTGGGCTCCAGCGGGTGACCAGCACCACATGCGATTGCGGATCGCTGGCATCCTGGGCGTTTTGAAGTAAGTTATGAACCACTTGGCGCAGTTGCTGGGCATCGCCTTCTATGAGCGGCAAGGTGGGGTCTAGATCTGTCTGCACTTGGGCGCGCAAGCTTCGCTCTGAAGGCTCTGGGGCGTAGAGCCCCATGACATCCATGATCAATTGGTTCAAATCTAGGGGTTTGAGTTCTGCCGAGGGTAGGCGGGCGTAATCTCGGAATTCATTGACCAGCCGCTTCATGGCGGCCACTTGCTCCACAATGGTCTTGACCGATTTGGACAAAACAGTCTGATCGGCCTCTTCCAATTTGCCATCGAGCTTTCGCTCCAAGCGCTCGGCCGACAACTGAATGGGCGTGAGGGGGTTCTTAATTTCATGCGCCAGACGGCGCGCCACCTCGCCCCAAGCCTGCGAGCGTTGGGCCGACACAATTTCAGAAATATCGTCAAATACCAAGAGGCGCATGCCGTCGGGCAGAATAGCGCCGCGCGCCACCAGGGTGACGGAGGTTGCTTCCAAGCCTTGGCCAGACGCATGAATCTCAAATGACTTTTGCCAATGGTCGAGTTCATGACGGTCTTTGTCGGCCGACAGCAATTCAAACTGCTCTTGAACACCCGACGCAAAATGTTGCAAATTGGGCAAGCTCAAAAACGAGGCCTTGGCGTGAGCGGCCAAAGGTACTTTCAAAATTCGGGTGGCACCTGGGTTAGAAGATTGAATTGCGCCTCGGGCATTCAACACCATCACGCCAGCGGTCAGGTTGTCCAGAATAGTTTGAAGGTTTTCTCTGGCTGCACCGAGTTGCGTCAAACTGCGTTCTACGGCGCTTCGCGCATCAGAGAGTTGCTGCGTCATTTCTGCGAATGAGCGGGTCAATCCGCCCAATTCGTCATTGCCTTGCAAGGTGTATTTGGGGCTTAAGTCGCCCGCTGCCACCTGCCGCATACCGTGTGCCAGCAACAACAAGGGACGGGCCAACTGATTGCCCAACAACACGGCCAATAAAACAGCGGCCAGCACCGCCATGATGAGGCTCAAGGTGAGCGTGCCAATGTACATTTTGCGCAAGCCGTCGCGGGCCAAAGCACGCTCTTGGTACTCGCGATTGGCCAATTGCACATCAAGCGCGTTGGCTACCAAGGTGGCGGGCAGCTCTTGCGAAATTTGCAAAACCCAGGGGTCATCTCGCAAACTGAGGCTGTTTTGGGGCACCAGCGTCAGAACCTTGATGCGTCCGGTGGGCGCACCCACTGTTTCGTCCAGCCCCTCCACAATTTCGACGCTGAGCTTGTTGCGCACTTGTTTGAACTGCGCCGCGGTGGGCCGTTCGGGGCGAATGGCAAAGCGAGATTGACCCGCAGAGGCAATCAAACGGCCATCAAGGGACCAAAGGACAGCATCGTTGGCGTCCATTTGGGTGCGAACGCGGTCTAGTGTGATCGCAGCGCTGGCTTCTTGCACATCGACCAACTGCTGCGCCGCCACGCGAGATTGTTTGGCCAGATCGCCCGACAGTGTGTCCAGGGTGGCGCGGCCCAAGTTCAAGCCAGCCACCAAGGCGCCCTCCACCTTCACATCAAACCAGCTCTCAATGGAGCGCGACACGAACTGATAAGACACCACATAAATCAACACGCCTGGCACCAAGCCCACAAGCGCAAAAATGGCCGCCAATTTAACCAACAAGCGGGAACCAAATTGGCCTTGGCGCAAGCGAATGATCAAGCGAGTTAAACCCCAGACCAGCCCCAATAACAAGAGCGCCGCCACAATGGTGTTGACCATGTAAAGGCGATCGTAGTTGCGGTCGTAGAGCGCTCGGTTGCTGGTGGCCTGCGTTAAAAGTACCAACAGACCCAAACCGATGGTCAACAAAATAGTCACGCCAATGCCCACCACCCACCTGACCGTTTTGGAGGCTTGCGTGCCAGTGGCAATTCGATCTTGTTGGTTCCGTTTCATGATGAAAGCTTGCGTTGACGGATACCGTTAACGCCCTAAATCAGAAGACAGACGGAGGGTTTTTTGGGTGCTCACATTCCATTCCGATTGGGTCCCTGCCATGATTTGGAAGGGCCTTGGCAATTGCGAAACATCCAAACGAAA
>ENA-OUVC01002077-OUVC01002077.1-marine-metagenome-genome-assembly--contig:-NODE-2077-length-11437-cov-2.543134_pt1 | contig 11437 bp, 12 predicted proteins | sample MGYA00248622_ERZ508571 | MGnify/ENA primary metagenome ERZ508571 (study PRJEB26236, sample SAMN06267175) | marine metagenome | isolation source: Columbia River Estuary | place: USA:Columbia River... | reverse complement strand
TTTCAAAACAGGGTTACTTTGTCTGGAGCAGTTTATCGTCCGGATGTATATGAGTTAACTCCAGGAATGAGGGTAGCAGATTTAATTACCAAAGCAGATGGCTTAAAAGAAGACGCCTTTATTGGTAGAGCTCAATTAATCAGAACCAAGCCTAATTTATTAAAAGAAATGATTAGCATTAATTTGGTAAATGCTTTGAAAAAAAATAGCATAGATAATATTATTTTTAAATTATTTTTGTTACTGCTTCTCTTTACTTTTTAATGTTAATTTTCAATATTAATTCCTATTTTATTTATGAGTAAATTCTCTCAACACAATTTTGCAAATCAGAAAGCTTTGGTACGTGTAGATTTTAATGTACCCTTAGACAAAGTAACTTTTGAAATTAAAGATGATACTAGAATAAAAGCTGCAATTCCTACGATAGAAAAAATATTAGAAGATGGGGGCAGTGTTATTTTAATGAGCCATATGGGCAGACCAAAAGATGGTCCGGAAGCAAAATCATCTTTGCAAAATATTATAAAACATGTAAGTGATTTGTTGGGTGGTAAGAAAGTTTTATTTGCTAATGAATGTGTTGGCGATGAAGCAGTACAAATATCAAAAGACTTGCAACCCGGGGAAATATTACTCTTAGAAAATTTAAGATTTTATAAAGAAGAAGAAAAAGGCGATGTAGCATTTGCTAAAAAATTAGCCGCTTTAGGCGATGTTTATGTGAATGATGCATTTGGCACGGCACACCGTGCGCACGCATCTACTACCATTGTTGCGCAATTTTTTCCAGAAAATAAAATGTTTGGCTATGTAATGGCAAATGAATTAGCCAATGCCGTGAAAGTCTTACATGCAGCCGTAAAGCCCTATACAGCCATTATGGGTGGCGCAAAAGTTTCTGATAAAATTTTATTAATCGAAAAATTAATTGACCGAGTAGATCATTTAATTATTGGCGGTGGCATGGCTTATACATTTGCAAAAGCACTAGGAGGAAACATTGGTTCTTCTTTAGTAGAAGAAGATAAAATTCCATTGGCGCTTTCTTTAATTCAACAAGCAAAAGATAAAGGCGTAAATTTATGTTTACCCATAGATTCTATTATTGCAGATGCTTTCAGCAACGATGCAAATATTTCTACGGCAATGAACAATGCCATTCCTGATGGTTGGATGGGATTAGATATTGGTGAAAAAAGCATACATGTGATGGAAGAAATTTTAACACAATCAAAAACTATTTTATGGAATGGTCCGATGGGCGTTTTTGAAATGAGTAATTTTGAGGCGGGCACTAAAGCCGTTGCAATAGCCGTAGTTAAAGCAACACAGGCGGGCGCCTTTTCTTTAATAGGAGGAGGAGATTCTGCAGCAGCGGTTGCTAAATTTAATTTATCCGATCAAGTATCTTATGTCTCGACCGGTGGCGGTGCATTGTTAGAATACATGGAAGGAAAAGTATTGCCAGGTGTTGCGGCCATACTTTCCTAATTCCAAATTATTTTTGTTGATCGATGTATTGAATTAATTCTACTACTTTATTAGAGTAGCCCCATTCGTTATCGTACCAAGCCACTAATTTTACAAAATGATCGTTTAACGAAATGCCTGCGCCTGCATCAAAAATACAAGTGCGTGCATCGCCTTTAAAATCGTTCGATACCACAGCATCTTCTGTATAGCCAATAATGCCTTTGTATTCGTTTTCCGAAGCACGTTTCATTTCTGCTTTGATGGCCTCGTAGCTAGTTCCTTTTTTTAATTTACAAGTTAAATCTACCACCGAAACATCTGGAACCGGAACTCGAAAACTCATGCCCGTTAATTTTCCTTGCAATGCTGGGATCACTAATCCTACTGCTTTTGCAGCACCCGTAGAAGAGGGGATAATGTTTTGAAAAGCACCTCTGCCGCCTCTCCAATCTTTTTGAGAAGGGCCATCGACTGTGCGCTGTGTTGCAGTTACCGCATGTATGGTAGTCATTAAACCTTCTTCTATTCCAAAAGCATCGTTAATCACTTTTGCAACTGGCGCTAAGCAATTGGTGGTACAAGATGCATTGGAAACAATATGCATATCGTTGGTATATGTTTTTTCATTTACACCCATGACAAAAGTGGGTGTATGGTCTTTTGCCGGAGCAGAAATAATTACTTTTTTTGCACCTGCTGCTAAATGTTTTCCAGCACTTTCTTGATCTAAAAATAATCCAGTCGACTCAACCACATACTCTGCGCCTATTTCAGCCCATTTTAAATTTACGGGATCTTTTTCTGCAGTTACACGAATGGTTTTTCCATTCACTACTAAATTATTATTTATTACTTCAATGCTTCCATTAAATTGTCCATGAGTAGAATCATATCTTAACATATAAGCCATGTAATCTGCGGTTAATAAATCGTTGATACCAACAATTTCTATGTTAGGATGTTGAACAGCTGCTCTAAAAACCAGTCTACCTATTCTGCCAAAACCATTAATTCCTATTTTCATATTTTCAATCTTGATTAAATAATATACTAATGTAAGTAATAAGTGTAATAAATACACTAAGTAATTTTAAAAAAATGATTTTATGCCCTTTTTAGAGCTAATTACTTGTTTTTGAAGCTTATAGTTGGTACGAAAAAGCGTTGATATTCATGCCAGCACCCACCGAGGCAAATAAAACCTTTTGGCCAGCCTTTACTTCATGACCCGCTAATTTGCCTTGTAAAACCATATCATATAATGTTGGTACCGTTGCAACAGAACTATTTCCAAGCAATTGTATACTCATGGGCATAATATTTTCTGGCGTGGATCTATCGTATAGTTTATAGAATCGATTGATAATGGCTTCGTCCATTTTTTCGTTTGCTTGATGTAAAAAAACTTTTGCTAATTCATCAATTGAAATTTGTGCTTTGTCTAAACAAACCTGCATGGCTTTTGGAACATTGGTCAAAGCAAATTCATAAATTTTTCGACCATCCATTTTAATGTAATTATTCTCTGGTAAAAAATCTTTTTGATTAGAACAACCGTAATATAAATAGAAGGCTTCGTGTTCGGTAAATGTTTGAGAAGCTACACTAAGTATGCCGCGTTTAGTTTCGGATGTTTCGGTTTCTACAATTGCTGCACCTGCACCATCGGCATAAATCATTTGGTCTCTATCGTGCGGATCAACAACCCTAGATAGTGTTTCGGCGCCAATCACTAAAACTCTTTTTGCATCGCCACTCAGTAATGCCTGTCTTGCTACAATTACCCCTTGTATCCAACCAGGGCAGCCCGCTAATAAATCATAGGCATTGCAATTATTATTTTTAATGCCCAATGCGTGTTTCACTCTCGAAGCTAAACTAGGTAAAACATCGGACTGTACTTTTTCAAAAGCAACATCACCAAAATTGTGTGCGTAAATAATCGTGTCGATGCTTTCTTTATCACAACCTGCATCGGCAATTGCACGCTGAGCAGCAATAAGGGCAAGGTCGGAAGATACTTGATTAGTTTCGGCATACCTTCGTTCATCTATACCAGTTATGGCATTAAATTTTCGAATAATGGTTTCGTTATCGAGTGTTATTTTTTCTCCGTTTACTTCAAAAAAAGAGGTCTGAAGAAAATCTTTATTTTGGACAATTTGCGTTGGAATATAACTTCCAATACCACTTAAAATTACATTGGTCATGGTGCTATTTTTTAATAAGCCTTTAACCAAATATAAATATTAGTGTATAGAATACAATAAAAAGAAATTCCTTTTAACTATTTATGGTTTTCCATAACTCATCTTTTAAGGCTGTAATGCCTTGCTGCGTTACGGAAGAAAAGAATTGAACCGGAATTTTTGGAAGATCTTTTTTGATCTCGTCTATCAATTCTTGGTCTAATAGATCGGCTTTAGAGATACCCAACATGCGGGGTTTGTCTAATAATTCGGGATTGTATTGTTTTAATTCGTTCAACAATATTTTATATTCTTCGTGAATGTCTTTGCTATCGGCCGGCACTAAAAATAATAAAACACTATTTCTTTCAATATGTCTTAAAAAACGAATACCTAAACCTTTTCCTTGCGAAGCACCTTCAATAATTCCAGGAATATCTGCCATTACAAACGAACGACTTTCTCTGTGCGCTACAATTCCTAAATTAGGAACTAAGGTAGTAAATGGATAATCTGCAATTTCTGGTTTGGCAGCACTCACCGTAGCAAGTAAAGTAGATTTACCTGCATTAGGAAATCCAACCAATCCAACATCTGCTAATAATTTTAATTCTAAAATTTTCCAAGATTCTTGACCGGGTTCGCCAGGCTGCGCATATCTTGGCGTTTGATTAGTGGGTGTTTTAAAGTGCCAGTTGCCTAAGCCACCTCGACCACCTGGTACTAAAATAACTTCTTGTCCTTCTTCGGTTATTTCAAAATGTACTTCGCCTGTTTCTGCATCTTTAGCAATGGTACCGAGTGGTACATCTAGTATTTCATCTTTACCACGCTTGCCGCTTCGGCAATCACCTTCGCCATAAGCGCCATTTTCGGCAATGACATGTTTACGGTATTTTAAATGGAGTAAAGTCCAAAATTGACTGTTGCCTCGTAAAATAATATGTCCGCCTCTTCCGCCATCACCACCATCTGGTCCACCCATAGCCGTTTTTTTGTCACGGTGTAAACTGAACGATCCAGCACCTCCGGCCCCAGTACGACAACAAATTTTTACGTAGTCAACGAAATTGGAACCTGCCATTTTATATTAGTTATTACTGTCTATTGTTAGACAGATTTGGGTAAAAATATCTGGAATAGAACCAATCCCGTTGATCGATTTCAATTTATTTTGTGATTCGTAGAACGAAGCAACAGCAGCTGTTTTGCTGTTATACTCTTCAATTCTTTTTTCAATAATAGCAGGATTGGCATCGTCAGCGCGGCCCGAATCTTTACCTCTTAAAAGTAAACGGCTTTTTAATTCTTCGTCGGCTACGACTAAAGAAATCATCATCGAAATAGCACTATTTTTGCTTGCTAACAAGGTATCTAGGGCAGTTGCTTGTGCTACTGTTCTTGGAAATCCATCGAATATAAAACCATTCGCATCCTTGTTTGCATCTAATTTATTGCTGATCATACCAATCACGACCTCGTCTGGAACTAACAAACCTTGGTCCATTAGCTTTTTTGCTTCTAAACCCAAAGCAGTGCCTGCCGTGATTTCTGCTCTTAAAATATCGCCTGTTGAAAGGTGAACAAGTGCGTATTTAGCAATTAATTTTTCAGATTGTGTGCCTTTGCCAGCACCTGGAGGGCCAAAAAGTACAATATTTAGCATAAATTCAATTTTAATCTTAGCCTTCAAAGGTAAGAAAAAAAAGGAATCTATAGAAAGTTCACGCTACCGTTATCTACGTTATAAATCGCGCCAACAATTTTAATCGCTCCTGTATTTTCTAAATCTAGAATAATTGGACTTTCGCGTCTAATTCTTTCGATGGTATGAATGACATTATTGGTTGTTACATTGTCTACAAAACGCACATTGCTTCCTGTTCTGTTTTCAGTTGTTTCTTTTTCAAGTGCAATAGCTGGTTTTACTTTATCAAGTAAGGCTGTTAAATTTCCTAATTCTACGTTGTTACATGCACCTACAATGGCGCCACATTTGTTATGTCCTAACACGATGATGATTTTTGTACCAACTACTTTGGTCGCAAATTCCATGCTGCCTAGAATATCTTCGTTTAAAATATTTCCCGCAATTCGAATACTAAAAACATCGCCTAAGCCTTGGTCAAAAATTAATTCAGCAGAAGTTCTAGAATCTATGCAACTTAAAATGGTGGCAAATGGAAATTGTCCTTGTGCTGTATCGTTTACTTGTTGTAATAAATTTCGATTGGCTTTTAAATTTTTTACAAAACGATCGTTGCCTTCTTTTAAAATTTCCAATGCTAAGTCTGGATTTAATTCTGCTTGTGTTTCTTTTGAATGTGTTCTCATGTTAGTTTAGGTAAAATTGGTTTGCGTTTAATTTTTCAGGTATATTTTTATCTTCAATAATATTTTTAATATTTATTTCGATAGTTCTTGCAATAGCTGTAACAGCCGTATCGGTTGGTCTATTTTCAAATGGATCTTGCATGTGTGTAGCCGATTTTTCTAATAAAAAGAATGCAGCAGACAATACCAATAATAAGGGAATTTCAAAAACACTTTCTATATTTTTGAGCGAAATAGAAAGGGTAATAATAAATAAATAAATCATCAGGTGTAAGAATAAGCGGTAGGTAACAGGGAAAACCGTGCTTTTAATTCGCTCTGCTTTCCCCATTGCATCTACAAGTCTTACCAATGTATTGTCTAATTGTACTTCTGAAAATTGATTTATTTTTTCCCCATTTTTAAACTGTTTTAAATCATTATAGTGATGTTGAATAATGGCTAAAGGTTTATTACTTTGTTTGTTTATTTCTTCTATTTCAATTTCGTTCAAATATTTCTTTAAAGTTTCTTTAGAATCTAATCCTCTTAAACTTTCGCCTAATGCATAGCACCAAGCAATTTGACGGTAAGCAATTTTGTTGATGTTTTCGTCTGCTGGTAAAAATTGTTTAAATTGAAGTATCAAAGAGCGAGAGTCATTTACAATACTTCCCCAAATTTTTCTTGCTTCCCACCAGCGATCGTAAGATTGGTTGAGTTTAAATGAAATTAAAATAGAAATAGAGGTACCAATAAATGCAGGAATGGTTAAAGGCATTTCTGGAATGTTGTTTTGGAAAACATGGGTGATATAATATACAATAACAGCCATAATCAAAACATAGATCAGTTCAACTTTAACTTTGTTAAACAAGTATTTTATTGGAATTGACTTATTGATAATCATAATGGCATTAAATTGTATACAAATATAATAATACTATTTTGAATAATAGTATTACTATTGTAAATAAATGTAAAAATATTTGTAATGATATCGTTACTATTTTGGTTATATTTGATAGATTTAAAGAAAAATTAGGCTTTTATGGACTTCCAGCTACGATTTAAGGTAAATGATTATATTTATTTGAGAGACCCAGATAGCTCTGAAATTGGAAAAGCTATCGTAAAAAGTGCCATTGATTTAATCTATTCGCTAGGGTTTGAACATTTTACTTTCAAAAAATTAGCCACAGAAATGGGCACAACCGAAGCAACTATCTATCGTTATTTCGAAAACAAACACCGTTTATTGCTCTATATTTTAAACTGGTATTGGTCTTATATGTCTTTCTTGGTTGATTATGAATTAAAAAATATCAAAGAACCAAAGCAGCAATTAAAAGCAGTCATTCATTTATTAACTCATGAGCTACCAGATAGTGCGGGCGATTTAGTGTATAATAAAAAATGGTTGAATCAAATTGTAATTTCCGAAAGCAGTAAAGTTTATTTAGTAAAAGAAGTAAAAGAGATAAATAAAGCAGAAGTTTTTCTGCCTTATAAAGAATTATGCGCTAGCATTGCAGCAATTATTGAGTTGTACAATCCAAAATATAAATACCCTAAATCGCTCACCAGTACTATCATTGAGGCCTCACATCACGAACAGTTTTTTATTGATTATTTGCCTAGGTTAACCGATGTACAAGCAAAAAACAAATCCGAATTTGTAGCGAATTTTTTAGAAGACATGTTATTTAAAACATTAGCATAAAAAATGGCTTCGATAAATTCGAAGCCTTTTTTTATGATGGGGATAATTTATTTTAATTGTTTTAAAACAGTTGTCTTATCTACAAATCCAATTTGATTCCATGTTAATTGGCCAGCTTTATAAACTTGCAATGTTTAGCTTTTCCATTTTTATTCTTTAATAAATTTATTTCTAGTAATAAATTTTTCGGTACTTAAATTTATTAAATACACTCCTTTGGGTAGAAAGTCAATTTGTATAGGTGTTTCGGGGTAAGTAGCCGCACAACTATAAACTTCTTTTCCATTAATATCGCTGATGCTAATAATTCCATTTTCGAATTCAGCTGTAGCTTTAACAATTGCATGATTGACGATTGGATTTGGGTAAATCGCTAATTTATTAGTTGAATAAATGTCGGTCGCCAAGGTAGTTGATTTTTGATATACCCTTACATAGTCTACCAATAGGGTGTCTGGAAAACTAGTTTGCGCATTTGGACTCCCTGGCCAATTACCGCCAATGGCTAAATTTAAAATCAGATAAAATGGCTTATGAAATTCTTCTGTACTATTGATATTATTATAAATATACCCTTCTTTATATTTTACCCCATCTACATACCATCGAATCATGCTATTGTCCCATTCAATGCCAAATAAATGGAACTGATTAAAATCACATACGGTGGTACCTCCAAAACTGGTATGTCCATTGTTGTCCCAATGCATGGTGCCGTGGTTAACGTTTGTGGTATTGATGTGTTCCATGATATCTATTTCACCGCATTTTGGCCAACCAATTTGCCAAATATTTTGTCCTAGCATCCAAAATGCAGGCCATAAACCTTGTCCTATAGGTACTTTTATATTTGCTTCAATCTTTCCATAAGTACAAGTAAACTGTTGATCTGTTGTGATACTTGCAGATGTATAGGCCGAACCTTTATAAGCTTCTTTTCTTCCAATAATTTTAAGCTGCCCATTAGACACCCAATTATTTTCGATTCTATTTTTGGTATAATATTGTAGCTCATTATTTCTAATCAATCCAACTTCGTTGGTCCATTTGGTGCTATCGGGTAAGCCTGTATAATTGAATTCTTCCGACCATATCATTTGCCAGTTTTGTGCAAATGACGAAAAACTGATAAAGAAAAATAAAAAACTAAATAAGTATGATTTCAATTTCATTTTTTTTATTGAATAATAATTTGATGATGCAAAAGCAATCCAGCTAAGCCTTCTAGCGAGAACTTAGCTTTTTTAATTTTATTTTTATTCGGATCTATTTGGTAATGATAAGCTGTAGTTAAATTTGCTTTTTCCAAATTAGTATCATCAAAAACAGCAAGTTGACAGTCGCATTCTGCTAAATATGCTTCTGCTAAATTTGCCGAGGTAAAATCTACTTCTTTGAGTTCGCAATTAGTAAAAGTAGTTTTCTTTAAATTGACTTTGTAAAAAGAACTTAAGTTGAGCTGGCATTTAGCAAACGAAACAGCAAATAAAAATGGCATACAATTTTCAAAATGCAATCCAATCATTTTGCAGTTTAAAAAACTGACTTCTCTAAAAGAAGTTTGTGTTAAACTAACATTACTGAGGTTGCAATCTTTAAACGTGCAATCAATAAAAATAAGGTGATTGAATTGACTATTCTCAAAATTGCAGTTTTCGAAAAGGCAATTTTCATAAGTTCCCCTAGCTAATTCTGAAATGTTTTGGTGTAGGTTACTTTCCACTTTTTTGCTTTAACTTAAATTTAGCTAGGTCTTCTTTAGCCCTAAATTTAACCATTTTAGTAATTAATTTGAGTGGTAATTTTTCATCTAACGGAAATTGAACGGCTCCTTTGCTGAATTTATATTTTCCAAATTCGCTTTCAAATTGTTTTATGCCGTTTGGAGTAGGATAAAACCCAATGTGGTTTTGGTAGGCTGCAAAAAAAAAGCCCTTCTGTGAAGAAGAGCTTTAAAGTGCACTTGTAGGGATTCGAACCCCAAACCTTCTCATCCGTAGTGAGATGCTCTATCCAATTGAGCTACAAATGCATTTCCTCTGGTAGGTTAAACCTATCCTTCGGGTTGCAAATATAACCAACCAAATCTAATTTCAAGGAAATTTTTATCAAAAAAGCCTAAAATTTAAGCTATTTGAGCAACACAAGCTTTAATGGCTTCGAAATTTGGCAAATCGCCAGCGCTTTCTAAAACCTCAGCATATTGTACTAATCCGTTTGAATCAATTACAAAAGCGGCTCTTTTTGAAACACCATTCATATTTAAAATCCAGCTATCGTAAATGGCATCGTATGCTTTAGACACTTCTTTGTTAAAGTCTGATAATAAACTGAAATTGTAATTTTGCTCTTCTTTGAATTTACCTAAAGAAAATACAGAATCTACCGAAATGCCTAATACTACTGCGTTTAAGTCGGTATAGTAATTTAAGTTATCGCGCATAGTACATAATTGCGTAGTACATACACCAGTAAATGCTTGTGGAAAAAAATGAATGATCACTTTTTTACCAAGGAAACTACTCAGTGAAACTTCTTCTTTTTCTGAGTTAAATAATTTAAAAGCAGGAGCTGCTTGTCCAATTGTTAAAGCCATAATTTGTATATATTATTTTTAGTTAAACATTTTTTTCGTCCAATTGTTTTTGAATCAGGGCTAAACCTTCTTCGAAAGCATGTGGTTGGTACTCCAATTCTCTGATCGCTTTATCTAATACAAAACCAGTTCTGGGCGGCCTTTTAGCTGCTTGATTTAAGGTGTTTGAAGAAATACTTTTGATATTTTCTTTAGATAGTTGATAGTAATCTGCAATGCGATTCACCATTTCGAATATGCTCATATAGTCTTTGCCCGAAACATTGTATGCGCCTTGCGCTTTTTTTATTCCAGCCGAAATGCAAGCAGATGCTAGGTCTTCGGCTAAAGTTGGCATTCTAAATTGATCGTCTACAATCGAAATATTTTCTCCTTTTTCTAAAACAGATTTTGCCCAAAGCACAATATTATTTCGGCTCATTTTTGCCGCAAGGCCATAAACAATAATGGTTCTAATAATGCTATAAGAAATACCCGAATTTTCTATGAGTTTTTCTGCGGCAAGTTTTGATTCGCCATAATAACTCAATGGATTTGGAGTAGCCGTTTCGTTATATGGGCCATCTTCCCCATCATAAATAAAATCGGTAGATAAATGCACTAAATGAAATGCATTGATTTTGCTAGCCTCTATTAAATGAGCTACTGCATTCACATTTAAATCCCAACAGCCTGTTCGATCCGATTCGCAGGTATCGACATTAGTCATTGCCGCGGTATTGATGACTATATCAGGTTTGGTATTGGCTAATAATGTTAAGATAGCCGAGCGGTCGCAAATATCCATAGGGAAATAAGTATATCCCGAAGGGTTAGGGTATCTATCTTCGCCTTTAGAAGTATTAATTAATTGAATATCAGCCCGAAGTCGTAATTGGTCGCTAATTTTTTGACCCAATAAACCGTTACTCCCGGTTACCAAAATTTTTATCATAATGCGAAAGTAATAATTCGTTTTATAAACTTATGAATCTTCTCTATATTCGCATCAGAATTTCTGAACAAATAAAAATCTTCATATGAAAATAACGGTAGTTGGAGCTGGAGCAGTAGGTGCAACCTGTGCAGACAATATTGCTCGTAAAGAATTAGCAAAAGAATTGGTTTTATTAGACATCAAAGAAGGATTTGCCGAAGGTA
>ENA-OUVC01002071-OUVC01002071.1-marine-metagenome-genome-assembly--contig:-NODE-2071-length-11445-cov-3.661330_pt1 | contig 11445 bp, 7 predicted proteins | sample MGYA00248622_ERZ508571 | MGnify/ENA primary metagenome ERZ508571 (study PRJEB26236, sample SAMN06267175) | marine metagenome | isolation source: Columbia River Estuary | place: USA:Columbia River Estuary... | reverse complement strand
TTGCGATACAGGTTGAAGAAGTAACCAAGGCCTGTGCACATCACCAAGATGGGGTTCATGATGGAGTTCACGTTGTACGGGCAAATAAAAGGAATACCCATGGTGAGAATGTCGGTTTGACCCTGCACTTCAACAAGCTGCTGGCGATACACGTTTGCTGTGGTCACTTTATGAACTGCTTCCACTTCACCGGCTTGAATGCTCGTCATCTGGTGAGGAGCCTCAATGGACTGGAAAATGTTGCGGCGCATGCGAGCAGGGGTGCGGTTCAGTGCTGCTGACGACGCAACAAACTTGGCGCGGTCGCGTGCATTCCATTCCCATTCACGCTTTCCCAGAAAGTCGAATGCCGACGGGAAGGTGTCGTTGTTGACTGTGGTCTCAATTTGGAAAATTTTCGGGCCATGCTTTTTCATGATCTCACCCATGCGCCAGTTGCTCTTATGCAACTCACTCTTGTGCTGATCCATGAACGAACGGCTGTTTTCCATGGTGTGCGTGTTGTGGTGATGACGCAGTGAGCGGTACGACGAGAGACCCGTTGCAGTGCTCTTCCAGCCGCCATCCATGGCAACCAAGTTGATGTTGACATAGACCAGCAAGTCGCTTTCGGCTGCGCGCTTGTTGATTTCTACTTCTTCACCATGAGGTGTTTCGCCAAGAAGGGCCAAGTTGTCTTGGTCTTCGGCATCGTGTTGATACAACATGCCACGAGGGGCAAAAGCATCGTAAACACGATCACCGAGCATGTGTCGCAGTTCGTCTTCAGTCATGCGGCGATGGAGGGCAAGCGCCGCGATGATATGGACGTCGTCAACACCAGCTTCTGCAGCAAGGTCGAGAACCGATTCAATGACGCGTTGACGAATGTCGGGGCGTGTCATTTTGGGAAGTGGCAGCGAGATGTCGTCGAATGCAATGGTGAGCTTCATGCCAGGGAACAAGAGCGTTGGCAAAGGGTCCATCTCGATGGGGTTCAACAGTGCATGACGAATTGCAGCATCGATGTCGTCGATGGGTGCTTCTGGCTCTGGAGCGTAAATGACTCGCGAGCGATCGGCAGGCAACTTCTCGAGCGAGTAGTTTTCGCCGCGCCAAAAAAGAATGGGTGGGGTAGAGCGGTCTACATCTAATACAAATCCTGGACGTGGCATTAGCGCAATTTCTCCTGTCGCATATCGAAGGCCACCTTGATGGCTCCTCGCGCACCTGCCTCGGAGGCATGGCGCAGTGCTTGTTGATATTCAGATAACGGGTAAGTAGCTGAGAGCATTTGTTCAGCACGTATTTCATTTGCCAATTCAATTGCCATCAAAAATGTGCGCTGTTTGGTGCCGTTGGGCAATGTTTCCGTGCCATACGTGTAAGCACCCATCAGTTGTGTTTCACGGTGCCATAAGCCAGTGAGGTCGGTGGTGACTTCACTTGGCATTCCCATGAGAACAATGCGTCCACGTGGGCGAGTCATGCGTAGCGATAATGCGATGCTGTCGCTATTGCCAACAGCGTCGATGGTGACATGTGCTCCGGAAGACAAGTAGTCGCCAACAACATGGCAACCTGCTGCGTGGCGCACAGCGCGCATCAGCTCATCGGGCTTCACAACGGAAGTTGCACCGAAGGTTTTTGCGAGTCGCATCTGGGCGGGGTAGCGAGCACCAACGATGATGGTTGCTTGTGGAGAGTATTTGCGCAGTGCGGCAATCGCGCTGAGGCCCATGGTGCCTGCACCCAGCACGGCAAAGAGCGGAGTTTCAGTTGTGCTTGCATGAGAAATCGCCAAGAGCGCGGCGTGAATGCCGCCAGCAACTGGTTCTACAAGAACTGCACGTTCATCGGGCATATCGCTTGCGATGGTGTGAATTTGTGATGCATGGGCAATGAGCTCTGTTGCCCAACCTCCGCCAGTGGAATTGCAAAAACCAATTTGGATTCCGGGCTCTAATGGCGGCATTGCTAAATGCGCATAGTCGTCACCATCACCTGGTGCTGCATCGGGAAAGGGAAGTTCTGCACCGCGTGCAGCGTGGCCAAGCACTGGTTCAATAACGACGCGTTCACCGCTATCGAGCGTGCCAACAATTTCGTGCCCAGGTACAAAGGGGAAACTCACCCAATGTTCGAAGTAGGTAGAAGCATGACCTTCCACGGTGGCAAGGTCGCTGCCACAAATGCCGGTGAGCAACGGATGCACACGTTGCCATTCGTTGTTCACCAGTTCGGGCGGCTCACAGTTCGTGAGTGTGAGTGGCCCAATTTTTGCAGCAGTGCCTGTGTCGATGCCCGATACCAATCGAGCCAACATAAAGCGGCCAGTGCTGCGGTCGACGCGGAGTGCTTTCATCGTTGACGCTCATTCATGAGTGGGGAAAATGGCAAGATGCGCTTAGGCGCGCCCGCTGCTTTTTCCCAATCTTCTACAAGCCAGCCACGCTTACGAGCAATAGAAGCAAGGCGAGTTTCGGGGTTCACAGCAACAGGGTGCCCGACTGCTTCAAGCAGGGGAAGGTCTGAAGTGGAGTCGGCGTAGGCCACACAGTCGTCGAGGTGTACGCCAAGAGAAGCGCAATAATCGGCAAGCACCTGAGCACGTGTTTCACCAGTGGGTGGAGCTTTAATGAGTTGCCCGCTGTACGTGTTGTCGGGGCGAATAGACATTTCTGCTCCAACAATTTCATCGAAGAGTGGTCGCAAGCCTTCAACATTGAAAGTGAGTGCACCGGTAATGAGAATGGTTTTGTGGCCGAGTGCACGATGCTCACGGACGCGACGTATGGCGGCAGGGAATGATTTTGCAATGATGACGTCGGTCATCATGAGCTGAGTATCGATAGCAATTTGGTCGACTGGTGCGTCTTCATAGCGACGATAGAAGTAGCGCAAGAAGTCGCTGCGGTCTTTGCGGTCCATTGAGAGCAGGGTGGGGGCTTCTTTCATGGTGCGCAAGAAATAGCGGGCACGCTCTGCGTTATTGAGATGGCGCGTTGCGAGCCATGAGTAGCTCTCTACGACGTTTGAAGCAATGAGTGTGTTCTCTAGGTCAAATGCGGCAACTTTGCGATCGGGCGAAAGCACGTTGGCGCGCAAACGTGCGGCGCGGTCGGTTTTGGTTTTTCCCGGCGTCATTTTGACGCGGGCATGGTCGACCACAGAAGGAAGATGCACTTCTTTTACGTAGTGATTCCAATTCACTACGCGCGGGTCGAAACAAAAATCACGTTGGTCTGTTTGGTCGAGTTCATTCCACAGTGAGAGCAGGTTGTCAACGCTGTAAATGGCTTCGCACTCGGTGTACAAACCGTAGAGCTCTACATATTCCAGAGCACGTTCTACTTCAATACGCTTTTCATCGAGCTTCGCCGACCATGCAGCTTGTGCGCCACGCAAGGGAAGTGCTTGCAGTACTCGTTCGCCTTGTGTAATTACAGTTTTGGCACGTGAGAGCTGTTGTTGCACACGCCCGCGGCCGGGGAAGCGCCAATCGGGAACCACAATGGGCTGGCCTTCTGCGTCGTAAATGGGGTGTTCGGTAAACCAGTCGCGCACATTGTTCACCAAGTCGCTGTAGCGCAAGGGGTTTGTGCTTCCTGAAGCAACCTGTGTGATGTACGGAGATTTCTCGGGGCCTGCTGCTGCAACAGCAATGATGGCTGCAACTACTAGGTCAACGGGAATGACGTCGACAGTTCCTTCTGGTACGCCAGGAAATTCGCGTAAGAGCCCACGTGCATAGGAAATGATGACGGGTTCCGCCATGCGAAAGCCGCGAATCCAGCCTGGCTTTGGTTCAAGAACTGCCGACTCGATAATGGAGGGGCGCACGATGTTGACGGGAAGTGCACCTTTTGTTTCGGTCAGAGCTTGTTCACCAAGAGCCTTGGTGAATGCATACGCATCGGGCCATCCCACGCTTGCGGCACGAGAGCGACCTGCTTGTACGAGCTCGCTACTGACCCAACGTTCGCGCAACTGCTCAGTTTTTGCGGCAAGTGCTGGAGCACCGGCTGCGCCAAGTTCGCGGCGCGCACCTTTGCGGAAACCTTCCAAAACTTTTGGTGTGCGACTTGATGCTTCAACATCGCTACGCAAGCGTCGAGCCGAAGCAACTTCAGCTTTCCAACTTAAACCAATGTCGAAAGGACCTTCAGATACCAATTGCTCGGGTGCGGTTCCGCGCCTGTTGCCAGCTACATAGCAAGTACTTACTGCAACAAGGTGTGGCATGTTGGTTCCACTGGGGTGCAGTTCATTCAGCAGTGCGGCAAGGCGAGTGGGGCCTAAGAGGTTGACTTCTACGGCAGAGTCGAGCGGAGAGTCGAACGACACTGCAGCAGCTGAGTGAATAACAATGTCGCACGATGCAAGCAACGCACGATCTGTTTCATTGAGTAATAATCCATCGACGGAAATATCGCCATCGAGAGCGTGTACGCGCCGTGCGGTCATTGCATCAAAAGATTCAGCACTGTTGGCATGCATGTCACGCAAACGGTCGAATGCGTCGTTGCTTAAAATTTCACGCTTCACTCGAGAAGCTGCGCCGCGGCGACCGCCACGAATAATGAGAAAGAGCTCAGAGCCAGGGGCGCTGCGTAAGAGGCGTTCCACGAGGGCAGTGCCCACGAATCCGGTGGAACCGGTGATGGCGATCTTGCGCCCCGATAGAGAATCAGCAATCATGCGAGACTTTTCTAGCACATTCCTCTACCATTTGGTAGAGGCGAACGGGAAAACGGGGAAATATGGCTGAAATCCGTAAAAAACATGCTCAACCCACGCGGGAACGGATTCTCGACGCCGCCCTTGACCTCTTTGGTTCGGGTGGGGTCGACGCCACCAGCCTCGACGACATTGCCCGCGCTGTGGGGGTGGCCAAGCAGACGGTGCTCTATTGGTTTGTCACCAAAGAAGAATTGGCTGTTGCAGTGATGCAGCGCGTTGCCGATGAACTGGTGTTGGAAATTGGTGCAGCTATTCGCTCGGCACCACATGGGTTTGCACGTATTGAGGCAACAGTGACCGCGGTCTTTCGCCCTGCCATTCGCCGCCCGGCCTTACTTGGTCTCATTCGCGAACTCAACCGCTTGCCGCCAGCACTGAGTGAAGCACTCATCGACAAGGTGGCTCCACTCATCAACATGGCTGCGCTCTATTTGGAAAAAGAAATGGATGAAGGGCGACTGCGTCGTGCTGACCCACATTTGTTGTTGGCCTTTGTGTATTCCACTGTGGTGGGTGTTGCTACAGAGCCAGTGGCGCTTCGTGCAGTGGGGTGGCAGCCGACAACGGTGGGTCTGCGTGCATTGCGTCGTGAACTGCTCGAATTTTTACGAGCTGCACTCACGCCTTAGTGGCTGGTGTGTCGACGGCGACGAGCGTGTCGTTCGAAGGCCAGTTCAATGAGGCGGTCGATGAGGTCGCTGTAAGAGATTCCTGTTTGTTCCCACAACTTTGGGTACATCGAAATTGGTGTGAACCCGGGAATCGTGTTGACCTCGTTGCATAAGAAGCGTGAGGTTGATTCTTCAAAGAAGAAATCGACTCGGGCGAGGCCATCGCAGCGGAGTGCTTTGTAAATGTTGAGGGCTTTTTCACGTACTTCTTGCGATTGCTCTGCGGTTAACAATGCTGGAATATGCAAAGTGGCACTGTTGTTGACGTATTTGTCTTTGTAGTCGTAGAACTCGCCAGCAGGAACAATTTCTCCAGGCACCGAGGCAATGGGTTCCATATTTCCCAGAACTGCAACTTCAATTTCTCTTCCGGCAATGAATTCTTCGCAGATTGCCCATTCGTCGTATTGAAACGCAAGGTTCAGTGCGGTCATGAAGTCTTCGCGACGAGCAACCTTGCTTACACCTACAGAAGAGCCCATGTTGGCAGGCTTGACGAAAATGGGAAATCCGAGTTGGTCGATGGCGGCATCAATATCGGCTGGTGAACATTCACCGTCACGCAGCGCAATGAAGGCAGGTTGTTCAATGTTGTGGTGTTGCAATATTTGTTTGCTCACCACTTTGTCCATACACACTGCGCTCGACAAAACGCCAGACCCTACGTAAGCGATATTGCCAAGTTCGAGCATGCCTTGCACGGTTCCATCTTCGCCGAGGGGTCCGTGGAGCAAAGGCAAAACAACGCATTGTGTGGAGAGAGACGTAATGGTTTGCAAATTCGTTGGCGTACCGTTGGTTGATAACCGACCTGTGGCCAACTCATCGCTAGTGGGGGTGACGAGATTCCAATTGCCTGCTCGGCTAATACCAATCGTGGTGATGTCGTATTTCTCGGTATTGGCTGCCGCAATGACATGTGCTGCTGTGACGCAACTGACGTCGTGCTCTGCGGACTCGCCACCAAAGAGAACAATAAGAGGAATGCGGGAGGAAGCGTTCATATTTCTTCCCCCGACGGTACACGTGTGGCGAGACTTTTATCGCACTCACGACTTCCGACGGCAGGGAGCAGTATCTTTGGGGCATGCGCATTCCCCTCGCTGAAGTTGCAGGCGTTCTGCATGCATCGGTCGTGGGCGAGGTAGGAAGTGGTCTGGTAGCCGACGGCGTGTCGTATGACTCTCGACAAGTACTGCCGGGAAATCTCTTTGTCGCCATCGTTGCACAGCGTGATGGTCACGATTTCGTACTCGATGCGGTTCAATCGGGTGCTGCTGCAGTTTTGGTGTCACGAGAAGTATTGGGATGTTCCATTCCTCAACTCGTTGTGGCCGATACGTCAGTTGCGCTGACCGCACTGGGAAAATGGGCACGTGGACACGTGAAGTCAACTGTAGAAAATCGCGTCATAGGTATTACTGGTTCTGTAGGTAAGACATCAACCAAAGATTTCATCGCAACAGTTTTACGTTCTCAGTTTGCGGTCGGTGCAAGTGAGAAATCACTCAACAACGATCAGGGCGTACCCGTTACGTTGCTGAACGCACCAGATGCGGTTCGCGCACTAGTTGTGGAAATGGGAATGCGTGGCTTTGGGGAGATTGCACGGCTTGCAGAACTCGTTCAGCCTCATATTGGAGTCATCACTGCAGTGGGTGAATCGCACAGCGAGCGCGTGGGCGGCGTAGATGGTGTAGCGCGGGCCAAGGCAGAGCTGGTTGAGTCGTTACCTGCAAGTGGTTTTGCTGTACTGAATGCCGACGATGATCGTGTTGTGGCGATGCGTAGCAAAACCAGTGCCAAAGCATTTACTTATGGCATTGCAGCCAATGCCGATGTGCGCATTTCCGACCTCGTGTTAAACGGCGAAGGCTGTGCTTCGTTTCGCATCACTTCGCAGTGGGGAAATGGAAGTTGCACGCTCGCGGTGCCGGGCAAACACATGGCAAGTAATGCTGCAGCGGCTGTGTTGGTAGGGGCGTTATGTGGGGTTTCTGTTGCCGATGCGCTGCGAGCAGTTGAGCACACAGAGATGTCGCCCATGAGAATGCAGGTACATGCGCTTGCAAATGGCGTCTTGCTCGACGATTCATATAACGCAAGCCCCACATCGATGGCAGCGGCATTGCATACCTTGGCAAGCATGACGGCCGATCATCGTGTTGCAGTGCTTGGCGTGATGGCAGAAATCTCCGATGCAGAAATGCAGCACAGAAACATTGCTCAGTTAGCGCAAGATCTTGGTATTGAAGTCATTGCATTCCAAACCGACCTGTATGGTTTGGCAAGCAGCAACACATATGAAGAGGTGCATGCTCTCTTGCAAAAGCGTTCTGCAAACACCGCAATACTTTTAAAAGGTTCGCGTGTGGCCGGGCTCGACGCAGTAACGCAATTACTTCTCGGAAACTAAGTTCTTGCGCGCATCAACAGATGCAATATTGCACCACCACGCAAGTAAGAGCGCCCAAATAGCGCCGCCGATGAGAACCCAGCGTGCGCCGAAGTGGTCGATGACTGGACCAAACAGCAAGTTGCCAAGGGGTACCGTTCCACCAAAAGCCATGAACCACAACGCCATGACGCGACCTCGTTCATTAGGGGCGAGGCGCGACTGCAAAATGGTCATCATTGACGTGGTGGTAGCAAAGTATGCAATTCCTAAAAAGAAGCCAACGATAAAGGCTTGAATTGGTGTGCGAGCAATAGCGAAGAAAAACAAACACACCGCAAATGACGCAAACCCGTATTGAATAATCCTTCGTTTGTCGGACTTCACAAAAATGGTCCCGATGGCGAGTCCGCCTAAAGCCGCACCCAAGCCCCAAGTTGCATAGAGCCATTTATAAACAGGAGCTCCTTCATCGATGCCGAAGTTGAGTGATGCAACGGCGGGGAAGAGGCCGACATATGGCAATGAGAAAAATGAAAAAGTGGCGAGTGAAATGAGGAGGCGATTAATTTCCGTTCGCTCGCGGGCAATCTTTAAACCAGCAGTGAACTGACGCCATCCTGGCTCAGAGGTGATGCTCTGCAGAACGGGCAAGTGAACTCGCAGCAGTGCCCCGATGACAAAGAGGTAGGTAACTGCATTCATGAGGAAGAATTGCGATGTTGTGACTCCCCACGCAGACAACACAGCAACGATGATGGGGCCTATAACTCGCGATCCGTTAATGAGTGTTGAATTCAATGCAATGGCGCCAGACAAATCTTGCGGTGGCACAAGGGTGGGGAGTGATGCCGACCAGGCGGGAGCATTCAAGGCATTACCCACACCCACGCCGAATTGCATGAGGAACAGCAACCAAATTGCCGCATCGCTCGCCGCAAGTGGAAACAACATGAGTGAGAAAAACAACTGCACCGTTTGTGTGACGATGAGCCATTTGCGGCGATCGAACTTGTCGGCAATAACGCCTGCGGGAATCGAAAGAATGAGAAGAGGGCCAAGTTGGGCAAAAATCAGCAACCCCACCAGCGAAGCTTTTCCTGTGCGGTGGTAGATGTATGCGGGAAGAACCACATTTTGCATCCACGTGCCGATATTTGACAGGAATGCTCCTGTGAACATCAGGCGAAAAGGCGGTGAGGCTAAGGCTGCCCGGGCGCTTCCTGGAGTGTGTGAATGCGGCTGAAAGTCGTCAAACGGGTTTGTTGCAGTATCGGTCATGTGGGCATGCGCCAGCGTTAGCCGGCTACAAGTTCTGCATAAGTTTCCAGCACCTGTGGCGGCCCGCTGATGAGAAATGTGGTGATGCATGTTTCGCGCCACTTCGCCATTTCGTCTTTGATCTTTGCCATGGGTCCTACAAGTGCCACGTCTTCCACCATTGCTAATGGAATTGATGCTGCAGCTTCTTCTTTCTTGCCTGCGAGGTAGAGATCTTGAACTTTCAGTGCAACATCTTCGTAGCCCATGCGGGCAAATACTTCAAAGTGGAAGTTGGCACCGCGTGCTCCCATGCCACCGGCATAGAGGGCAAGGAATGGGCGCACGAAGTTTGCGCATGCTTCAACATCGTCGCCAGGAATAATCATGACGCCAGAGGCAACTTCAAATCGATCTGACTTATTTGCTTCGCCGCTTTTTGCAAAACCTTCGTTGAGGCACTTGCGGTAAAAGGCGTCTTCTTTCGGTGAGAAGAAAAGCGGTAGCCATCCGTCGCAAATTTCGCCTGCGAGTGCAACGTTTTTTGGGCCTTCTGCGCCAAGGAAAATAGGAATGTCTTTGCGCAGTGGATGCACTGTGCTCTTCAGTGGTTTTCCGAGGCCTGAACCACCGCGTAATGGGATGTCGTAGAAATCGCCATGATGATCGATGGGTTTGTCGCGCTTCAAAATGCTGCGCACCACCTCAACGTATTCACGTGTGCGAGCGAGCGGCTTGGGGTACGGCTGGCCGTACCAGCCTTCCACTACTTGTGGGCCCGAGGCGCCAAGACCAAGAATGAAACGACCATTGCTGAGATGGTCGATGGTCATCGCTGCCATGGCGGTAGCTGAAGGAGTGCGTGCGCTCATTTGGATGATGCCGGTTCCGAGTCGCACGTTTTGTGTTTGTGCGCCCCACCATGCAAGAGGAGTAAGTGCATCACTTCCGTATGCCTCTGCGGTCCAGACACTGTCGAAACCTAAACGATCGGCTTCTTTGATTCCCTCAAGAGCGCCTTGCGGAGGCCCGCTACCCCAGTAGCCAGTGTTGTACCCGAGTTTGATGTCTTTTGATGCTGAACTATTCCCCATGCCACAAAGATACGTGGCGAGAAGCCACCAGCCCCGACTCAAGTGAACAGATTGAGAAAATCAGGAGCGAGGCGTTGGGGTAAATGTCACAGGAAGTGAATCTGGCCCATAAATTCCTGCAGTTGCGACCTTGTAGCGCGCAGGGCCAGCGAGTTCGAGATGTGGCATTCGCGCGGCAATGAGCGGAAGGGCTTCTTGGAGTTCAGCTCGAGCAAGAGAAGCCCCGAGGCAGTAGTGGATACCTGAACCGAAGGTGAGTTGTGGCGAATGCGATTCGGCGCGGTGAAGGAGGAGTTGTTCTGGGTCGTGAAAAACGTCGCCGTCAAAGTTGCCCGTAGCGAGGCTGGGGAAAATGAGTGTTCCTTGCGGGAAGAGAATGTCTTTGTACTCAATGTCTTGTGAAGCAAAGCGCCCAGTTGCTCGCACTGCACCGTTGATGCGCATCACTTCTTCAATGAGACGTTGTGCATGCTTGGGTTGTTCGGCAATGAGACTCCACTCGTTTGGGTGATTGGCGAGAAGAGCAACTGCAAGACCAAGTTGATTGCGCGTGGTGTCGGTGCCACCAATGATGACTGCTTCAACCATCATCACAAGCTCATCGTTCGACAATTTGTCGCCTTGTTCTTCTGCGCTGATGAGGCTCGAGAGCAGATCATCTTGGGGTGACTTGCGACGTGCAGCAATGAGTTCACGCGTGTAGGCATCGAGTTCATCTTGGGCCGCCATGATGAGGGGAAGATCGTTCTTGAAGTTGCTGTCGAAGATGCGCAAAATGTCGCTCGCCCAACGGCTAAAGAGTTCCCAGTCAGATCGTGGTGCGCCTAACAACTCGCAGATGATGGGAATGGGGTAGGGGTTGCAAATATCGAGGGCGAAGTCGCAGGTGCCAGATTCAGTGACGTTATTCAAGAGGTCTGTCATCACTTCACGCATGAACGGTCGTAAGGCATCGGCGTTGCGAGGTGAAAAAGCAGGAGCAACCAAGCGTCGTAACCGCACGTGGGTGTCGCCTTCAGCAGAAAGAATAGATTCGCGTCGCCGGGCACGGAATTCTGGGGTGACATCGGGGTTTAAATCGACAATGAGGCCAACTGCGCTGTGCCAGCGTTTGTCGCGCAGCATGGCAACCACATCTTCATACTTGAGAATGGTGTAGCCAATTTCGCCCTTGGCAATCCAGGTTGATTGCGCAAGATTCCGTAATTCTTGGAGTTGTTCGGTGCGGTCTGTTTGAGAGCGTAAGGCACGCGGTAATACCGAGGGCAGATCAACTAAATCAACGCGCGTTGCCATTGCGACA
>ENA-OUVC01002068-OUVC01002068.1-marine-metagenome-genome-assembly--contig:-NODE-2068-length-11453-cov-3.667458_pt1 | contig 11453 bp, 10 predicted proteins | sample MGYA00248622_ERZ508571 | MGnify/ENA primary metagenome ERZ508571 (study PRJEB26236, sample SAMN06267175) | marine metagenome | isolation source: Columbia River Estuary | place: USA:Columbia River... | reverse complement strand
GTTAAAAACTTAGATGCAAGAATGGGAATGTGTATTGATATTGGGCATTCATTGCGCGCAGGTACCTTACCTGAAAAAGCGATTCGTGATTTCAAGGATCGTTTATTTGATTTGCATATTAAGGATATTAATACGGCAGCAAAAGAAGGTAAAGGTATTGAGTTTGGTCGTGGTGTAATTAATTTTGGCGCAGTCATTGAATCACTACATAAAGTTAAATATACAGGCATATGTAGTATCGAATATGAAAAAGATATGTCAGATCCTTTGCCTGGAATTGCAGAATCAGTGGGTTATTTCAAAGGAAGAATGGCTGCGGAAGATTAATATAAAATGTATTCACTAAAAAGTCTTATCCTTTATTGGGTAGGACTTTTTTATTGCGCGTTACCCCAACGATAACTTTTATGATCAATACCTGCTAAATCTAACATTCTGTTCACCACGGTCATGGCTAGTTCTTCCATCGTTTTCGGCTTGCTGTAAAAGCTGGGTGTTGCAGGACAAATAATACCACCCGCCAATGTGATGGTTTCCATATTTTTAATATGAATTAAATTATAAGGCGTTTCGCGCGCTACTAAAATGAGTTTTCTTCTTTCTTTTAATACCACATCTGCCGCGCGCGTTATTAAATCATCACTGATGCCTGAAGCGATACGTCCCAAGGTTCCCATGCTGCAAGGGACAACAAACATGATATTGTATTGTGCCGATCCTGATGCGAAGGGTGCATTGAAATCATTTTTTTGATAAAAAGTAAAAGGATATTTAAGGTAGTCTTTGTTATCTAATTCTGTTTCCCATACTATTTTTGCATTATCACTCATTACCACACCCACTGATTCATATTGGTCATTTAATGGGACAAGTGCGTCCATCAAGCATTTAGCATATATAGCACCGCTTGCACCCGTAATAGCAATAATTATCTTATTCATATTTTTATAACAAATTAAAGTTGCAAATGTTTGAGCAAAGGAAAATTAATATTAAACAATATGTTGAGAGGATTCCCTAATATTCAAGGTGGATTGTAAAACAATATTTTCGTTCGGGATATAGGTTTTGTTTTTGTCAAGGTATTTGAACATCACTTCCGCTGCAGTTTTGCCAATATTATAAGCCGGTTGCGTGATGGTAGAAAGGGAAGGGCTTAATAAGGAGGCGGTTTCAAGATTTGAAAAACAAATTATTTTTACATCTTTAGGGATATTGATATTTAATTCTCTACAAACTTGGTAAGTGGTGATGGCAAGTTTTTCCACGGAAGCGAAAATGCCATCTGGTTTATTTTTTCCACTCAAAAGTTTTTTGATAAGATCGTAGTTCATCTCATCATCATTGCCGCATTTTATTATTCGTTCCGGTTTGGCTTCCATATTATTTTTAAGTAATTCCTCTAAATAACCACTTTTCCTTTTTTGCATAATTGAAATATCATCACCTAATGATAAAAAGGCGATATCCTTACATTCATTTTCAATTAGATGTTTGGTTGCATTGATGCCGCTTATATAATCGTCAGTTGTAATTTTAGCAGTTTCAATTTCATGACAAATTCGATCAAAGAATACAATAGGAATGCCCTTTTGTTGAAAATCCGATAAATGGGTTTGATTGTTGGTATTCATCGTCACTGACATTAAAACGCCATCTACTCTTTTGTTTTCCAAATGCTTCATGATCCCTTTTTCCTTTTCAATATCTTCATGGGTTAAATAGATCAGTACATGATAGTCATTCTCCTGTGCAATACTCTCAATCCCATTAATGGCCAATGCAAAATAGTTATTGGCCACTTCTGGGACCACAACGGCAATGGTTTTACTTTTATTTCTTCTTAATCCACTGGCAAATGGATTGGGGGTATAGTCCATTTCCTTAGCTTTCGCCAAAACGCGTAATTTGGTGGCATCCCCAATTTCATGACTATCTCTTAAGGCCTTTGATACCGTTGAAATGGATAGGTCCAATATCTTTGCTAATTGCTTTAAATTGACTGCTGCCATGGGGGTTTGTGCTAATGTTTGCTATGTAAGTTCTAAATTATTGCCAATTTACTAATATTACTACATCGTTTGCGTAAATAGTATAGTTTATTTGTTTTTTTGTCGATTGAATAATTCGAAATTTGTTTAAAATTTTGTAATTTTCATACTAGTTAATTGCTATTTGTGCTTGCAATAAGTAAAGGGTTTTAATCACTTAACTTATTGTATTTGAACAATATAGAATCAATTAATTAAATCATTTACTTATTTGTATTTCTTTTTTGGTTAGATCATATAATCTTTCAAAATGCTTTATAAATAAAATGAAAACAGGTGGATATTTATTAAACTTAAATTTAAAAAAATGGGACATTCGGACATGTTTAGTTTAGCAGGAAAGGTAATTGTGGTTACTGGAGGTACTGGTGTATTAGGCGCTGGTTTTGTCAAAGGGATTGCAACCCAAGGAGGTATTCCAATTATTTTGGGTCAAAATGGGGAGAAAGGAAATGAGAGAGTAGCAGAAGTGAAAGCAAATGGAGGGGATGCACATTTTATTTCGGTGAATGTATTAGAAGAAGCACAATTGGTTTCAGCGAAAAATGAAATTTTAGAGAAGTATGGCAAAATAGATGGCTTGGTGAATGGCGCTGGAGGAAATATTCCATCGGGTGTTTTACAGCCAACCGAAGATGTTTTCAATTTGAATATTGATGGAATGAAAGATGCCTTGGTGCTTAATTTATGGGGTACTATTATTCCTGTTCAAGTATTTGGACCTGAAATCGCAAAAACTGGTAATGGAAGTATCGTTAATATTTCATCGGTGAGTTCTAAGCGTGCAATAACAAAGGTTTTAGGATATAGTATGGGTAAGGCAGCCATTGATATTTATACCAAATGGTTTGCAATTGAAATGGCCAATCGTTATGGTGATAAAATAAGAATCAATTCAATCATGCCTGGTTTTTTCCTGACCAGTCAAAATAAAACTTTACTAACCAATGAAGATGGGTCTTATACAGACCGAGGGAATGCGATCATTAGAAATACGCCTTATAAAAGATTTGGACAACCCGATGAATTAATTGGGGCTTTGATTTGGTTGTTAAGCGATGCGTCAAAATTTGTAACAGGTATGGATATTGGTGTGGATGGAGGATTTACGATTAACAGCGGGGTGTAAGAATGAACATTTTTTATGTGATTGTAAATAAACAAATTTTATAAAATCAATCATATAATTTTTTGTAACAATCGTTGAAATAGTATTTGTTTATTTAAAAAAAGTTGAATTAAAATAATGGAACATCATTTTTACCCTTCATATGGGAATGTAAAAAATAGAATGGAGCAAACCATGCGATGGTATGGGCCAAATGATCCAGTTTCTTTAGCAGATATTAGACAAGCTGGTTGTACTGGTGTTGTTACCGCATTGCATCATATTCCTAATGGAGATGTTTGGACAGTAGATGAAATTCAAAAAAGAATTGATTTGGTAGAAGCTGCTGGATTAAAATGGTCAGTCGTTGAAAGTTTACCAGTGCATGAGTCCATTAAAACACAAGTCAGCGGCTATTTACAAATTATTGCAAATTATAAAATTAGTTTACAAAATCTTGGACAATGTGGAGTCAAAATTGTGACTTACAATTTTATGCCTGTCATGGATTGGACGCGTACCAATTTAGAATATCCCATGCCTGATGGTTCATTAGCGTTGTTGTATGAAAAAGCGGCGGTCATGGCTTTTGATTTATTTATTTTAAAAAGAAAGGGTGCTGAAAAGGATTATACCGCAGAAGAAATCGCCATAGCAAAACATAAATTTGAAAATGCAAGTGAAGCTGAGTTAGCATTGATACAAAAAAACATGATCAAGGGTTTGCCAGGAAGTGAAGAAAGTTTTACGATGGAACAATTTCAAGCAGCGTTGGATGCCTATGCAGGAATAGATGCAGAAAAATTAAGAAGTCATTTGATTTATTTTTTACAACAAGTTGTTCCAGTAGCGGAAGCGGCAGGTATTAAAATGGTCATTCATCCTGATGATCCGCCACATGCAATATTAGGTTTGCCAAGAATTGTAAGTACTGCATCAGATATTGCTGCTTTAGCAGCTGCAGTTCCTTCCTTGAGTAATGGATTGTGTTTTTGTACCGGTTCCTTTGGCGTTAGACCAGATAATAATTTACCAGAAATGGTGAAGCAGTTTGGGGACAGAATAAATTTTATTCACTTACGAAGTACGAAGCGCAATATACAAGGTGACTTTTATGAGGACAATCATTTAGAAGGGGATGTGGATATGTATGGGGTGATAAAAGAAATTGTTCATGTGATGCAAAAGCGAGGTGTAGATATTCCGATGCGACCTGATCATGGACATCAAATGTTAGATGATTTGAAAAAGAAAACCTATCCTGGTTATTCTGCTATTGGAAGATTAAAAGGATTAGCGGAATTAAGAGGTGTTGAATTAGGTATCTTAAGAAGCCTAGAAGAAAATAAATAAAATAATTAAATAATAGACACTATGGCTATTTCGAAAAAGAAAACCATTTTTACAGACCAATTTTTACTTGAAAGTAAAATGGCCAATAAGTTGTATCATAATCATGTAGCCAATTTGCCTATTATTGATTATCACAATCATCTGCCACCCAATGAAATTGCAGAAAATAAAAAATTCAAAAACTTAACAGAGATTTGGTTAAAAGGGGATCACTATAAATGGAGAGCGATGCGCGCGCTGGGTATAGATGAAAAATTAATTACGGGCAATGCAAGTGACGAAGATAAATTTAAAGCTTGGGCGAGATGTATGCCACAAACCATTCGTAATCCATTATTTCACTGGTCACATTTGGAATTAAAACGTCCTTTTGGTATCAATGAATATTTAGATGAAAAAAGTGCTGGAGCCATTTATAAAAAATGTAATACACTTTTGGCACAGGATAAATTTTCAACACAAGGAATTTTAAATAATTATAAGGTGGAATTAGTGGGGACCACCGATGATCCATGTGATGATTTGGCGGATCATAAAAAAATAGCAAAAAGCGGCTTTAAGTGTAAAGTATTACCCACTTTCAGACCGGATAAGGCGTTAAATATAGCAGATAAGGGTGCGTTTATAAAATACTTACATCATCTTGAAAAAGTTTCAGGTACAAAAGTTAATTCCATCAATACTTTTTTAATTGCATTAGAAAGTAGAGTGAATTATTTTCATCAAAACGGTTGTCGTGTTTCGGATCATGCATTCACACAAATGCCGTCACAAATCACCTTGACTACTGCATTGGAAAAAGAGTTTGTTCAATTTATTCAAAACAAAAACAGTACTCCGTTTTCTCAACCAGAACTATTCTCAGGCGCCATACTTTTATCATTATCAAGAATGTATTGTAAAAAAGGGTGGGTACAACAATTTCACCTTGGCCCAATTCGTAATAATAATTCCAAATTATTAGCACGTATTGGTGCTGATTCAGGAACAGATTCTATTGGTGATTATCCACAAGCAGTTAATTTGTCTAATTTTTTAAATGCCTTGGATCAAAGTGACGAGTTAGCTAAAACTATTTTATACAATAACAATCCTTCGGATAATGAAGTGTTTGCCACCATGTGTGGTAATTTTAGTGATGGTAAATTAAAGGGTAAAATGCAGTTTGGATCAGGCTGGTGGTTCTTAGATCAAAAGGAAGGCATGGAAAAGCAAATAAATGCTTTATCAAATATGGGTGTTGTTTCCACATTTATTGGAATGTTAACAGATAGCCGTAGCTTTTTATCTTATTCAAGGCATGAATATTTCAGACGTATCATTTGTAATTTATTTGCACAGGATATGGAAAAAGGACTCATACCCAATGATGAAAAGTGGATAGCAGACGTTTTAAAAAATATTTGTTATTATAATGCAAAGGAATATTTTAAAATTAAATAATACTAAATAAAACAAGTTATGAGCAAGAAAGTAGTTACACTAGGGGAAATTATGTTGCGATTGTCAACACCCGATTTTAAAAGATTTGTACAAGCAGATACCTTTGATATCACTTATGGTGGTGGTGAAGCAAATGTGGCTGCAGCTTTATGTAATTATGGATTAAATGGAACTTTTGTAACCAAAGTGCCTAATAATCCAATTGGACAATCTGCTATTAATCATTTAAGAAGATATGGGGTAGATACCCAATTTATTGCGCGTGGCGGAGATCGTTTAGGCATTTATTTTTTAGAGACGGGTGCTTCCATGCGTGCGTCACAAGTAGTATATGATCGTGCAGGTGCATCTATTGCTGATGTGGATGCGTCTGAGTTTGATTTTGATAAAATTTTAGATGGTGCTGATTGGTTTCATACGACAGGTATAACGCCTGCTTTAAGTGATAAAGCAGCAGCTTTAACATTAGCGGCTTTAAAAGCGGCAAAAGCAAAAGGAATTACTACAAGTATCGATTTAAATTACCGTAAGAAATTGTGGACTAAGGAAAAGGCAAGAGAAGTGATGACTGAATTATGTAAACATGTGGATGTGTGTATCGGTAACGAAGAAGATGCAGATACTACTTTAGGTTTTAAAGCTGCTGATACAGATGTGACCAAAGGGGAGTTAAACCTAGATGGTTTTAAAGATGTATTTAAACAAATGCAAGCAAAGTTTGGATTTAAATTTATTGCATCCTCCTTACGCGAAAGCCATAGTGCAAGTGATAATGGATGGAGTGCATTGGTATATAACGGAACTGATTTTTACCATAGCAAACAATACAATGTTCGTATTGTGGACAGAGTAGGTAGTGGCGATAGTTTCGCTAGTGGTTTGATTTATGGATTAGTAACAGGCATGTCCATGGCAGATGCTGCTGAGTTTGGGGTTGCCGCGAGTGCTTTAAAGCATACGATTCCAGGTGATTTGAACCACGCAACATTAAGTGATGTTAAAGATTTAATGAAAGGAGATGGTAGTGGTCGTGTGCAACGATAATTATAGTAACTTACTAATGATGCGACTCAAATAAGTCGCATCATTCATTTTTTAAATTGACGAATTAAAACAGAATAATATGATTATAGACACCATTCAGAATGCACACAAATATTACAGCGTACATCCTTTGTTTCAAACAGCTTTTGAATATATAGCTGCGCAAAATTTAGCGGCTATCGAAACAGGGAAGTTTGATATATCCGATGGATTAAAAGTGATTAACAATACTGCGGTTGGTAAAACAGCGGAAGCGAGTGTTGCAAAATTTGAATGTCATAATAAAAATATTGATATTCAACTTTGTATCAAAGGGGAGGAACAAATGGGATGGAAGCCAAGGAGTAAGTGTGTATTGCCTAATGGTGATTACAACGCTGAAAAAGATGTGCAATTGTATTTGGATCAACCGGATACTTTTTTTAGTTTAACCGATCACCAATTTGTTATTTTCTTTCCTGAGGACGTTCATGCGCCAATGATTGGGGCAGGTGAAATTACAAAAATGGTCATAAAAGTGCGTATATAGATAATCCGATTCATGTCGGATCAATAGTATTTTAATATTAATAAAAAAATTATGAGTAAAAATCAACAAGCAATCGACGCAATCATTCACCAAGGAATGTTGCCTTTATATTTTAACGCTGATGAGTCCGTGAGTATCGAAATTTTGCGTTCCATTTATAAAGCTGGCGTAAAAGCAGTGGAATATACCAATCGTGGTGAAGCGGCTTTAAAAAACTTCAAAGCAATGGTCGCAATTAGAAATGCAGAAATGCCTGATTTATTAATGGGGGTGGGCACAATTAAAAATGTAGCGCAAGCCACAGATTATATCAATGCAGGCGCTGATTTTTTAGTGAGTCCTGGTTATGTTGCTGAAGTAGCTGATTATACGCACGCTAAAGGTTTATTGTATGCGCCAGGTTGTATGACGCCTACGGAAATTATTGCAGCTGAAAATAATGGGGTAAAATTTATTAAGTTATTCCCAGGTAATTTATTGGGCCCTGAATTTTTAAGTGGCATCAAAGATATATTTCCAAAACTTTTATTTATGCCTACCGGTGGTGTAGATACGACTAGGGAAAATATTGAAGGTTGGTTTAAAGCAGGGGTATGTGCAGTGGGTATGGGCAGTAAGCTAATTAGTAAAAAATTAATGGAAGCAAAGGAATATGCGACTATTGAAACTGAAACAATAAAAGTGTTGGAACTTATCCAAACAATTAAAACAAAGTAAATGAAACAAACTACTATTGGAAAATATCGTTGGTCAATTTGTGCGTTATTGTTTTTTGCAACAACCGTAAATTATTTAGATCGTCAAGTGTTGAGTTTATTAAAGCCCACCTTGGAGCGTGAATTTGATTGGAGCAATAGTGATTACGCAAACATAGCTTCGGTATTTCAATTTAGTTACGCGATCAGTTTATTATTTGCAGGGCGTATTGTTGATAAATTAGGTACCAAAGCAGGCTATGCTTGGGCGATCATTATATGGTCATTAGCTGCAATTTTACATGCTTATGCGGTGCCAGCGGGTATGATGGTAGCAACCGTTTTAGGTTGGGTAGGAATTACTGCAGTGCCAATTTCAATTGCAGGTTTTATGTTATCAAGGGCCTTGTTAGGTTTCGGAGAAGCGGGTAATTTTCCAGCAGCCATTAAAGCAACAGCCGAGTATTTTCCCAAAAAAGAAAGAGCATTTGCTACAGGTATATTTAATTCAGGTACTAATGTAGGTGCCATATTAGCACCACTATCTGTTCCATGGATCGTAACCACTTGGGGTTGGGAGGAAGCATTTTTTATCATTGGGGCTATTGGATTCTTGTGGTTAATTTTTTGGATTATCTATTATGATAAGCCCGCAGAGCAAAAAAGATTATCTGCAGATGAGCTGGAATACATCACTGATCATACTGAGGTGGAGGATACTGTGGTAGATGGAAAAGTGACCAATCGAATTTCATGGGCTACATTAATGGGTTATAAACAAACCTGGGCTTTTGCTATTGGTAAGTTTATGACAGATGGGGTTTGGTGGTTTTTCTTATTTTGGTTACCAGGGTATTTAAAAGACCAGTATAGTATGGAAGGCACTGCAATTATCATCCCGTTAACGGTATTGTATAGTATGACGATGGTAGGTAGTATTGGTGGCGGTTATTTCCCTACTTATTTTATCAATAAAGGGATGAAACCTTATGATGGTCGTATGAAAGCCATGTTGATGATTGCATTTATTCCTTTGGTGGTTTTAGCGGTACAACCTTTGGGTTATTTGAGTTATTGGGTACCCGTTATTTTTATAGGTATTGGCGCGTCAGCGCATCAGGCATGGTCAGCAAATATTTACACCACTGTATCTGATATGTTTCCAAAACGATCCATTGCAACAGTCGTAGGTATTGGAGGAATGGCTGGTGGATTAGGTGGCGTTGTGGTTTCAAAAGTAGGCGGTTGGTTATTTGATAGCTACAAATTGAAAGCGGTCAATGCGACTTGGTCAAGTGCCACAAATACGGGCTTTTCAGATTATTTAAACAAAGTGGTTTCGCTCAACGTTACCGATAAAAAAGGGATATTGGTAAATGTGGCACAAAAAGATTGGTCAAATTTAACCAAAGATATTCAAGCAAAATTACAAGCGGTGGATCCTTCACAATATGAGTTGTTTATTCATATTCAAAAGGAAGCAGTTCGTGGGTCCTTAACGACTGCCTATTCAATGATGTTTGCTTTTTGTGCAGTGGCGTATTTAATCGCATGGAGTATCATGAAGTCATTGGTTCCAAAGGAAAAAATTATCAACTTGTAATTATAAAAGCAAATCCTGATTAATGATACAATTTAATTTTTGTAGTTTAATCTGAATTAGAAAAAGCATAATGAATGAAAAAGCAAATAATTTATTTTAATTTAATATTATTGATTTTGATGCAGTTAGATGTATTGGCACAAAACAATATGCAAAAAGATAATGCTGATTTAAAAAGATATAAACATGATGTTTTTACAAACATCGATTCTTTGATAGATATTCCTTATGGAGAAGCCATTAATTTAAAAGGGGAAAATGAAAAATTATTATTAAATGTATTTTCGCCTCCAGCATCAGATACAGTTAAAAAAAGACCGCTGGTTATTTTTATACATGGGGGTGGTTTTAGAAATAACAATAAGTCAAGTTCCATAAGTAATAAGTTAGGGATAAGGTTAGGAAAAAAGGGTTTTGTGGTTGCCTCTATTGACTATCGTTTGGGTATTGCGACAACCAATACCAATAAGGATTATCATGAAGCCATGTACAGAGCGCAACAGGATGCACGCGCGGCAGTTCGATTCTTCAGAAAAAATGCATCAAAATATGGAATAGATGAAAATCAAATATTTTTAGCAGGTAGTTCGGCTGGCGCAATGACTGCGTTATCGGTGGCCTATATGGATCAGGATGAAATTCCTTCAGATATTGATCAGTCTAAATGGGGAAATTTAGAAGGCAATGGGGGAAGTGCCGGTTTTTCAACTAAAGTACAAGGGGTGTTTAATTTGTGGGGATCCATCATTGATTATAAATGGATAAAAAAAGGAGATGCTCCATTATATAATGCAGCTGGTCTTGCTGATTTAACAGTACCCTATGATAGTTCCTATGATTACCATAGTTTCAAATATGGGTCATTGATCCTTTATCAACATTGTTTGCGTTTGGGTATACCAACAGCATGGCGCCCTTTTTATAATGCAGGCCATACATTAAATAATATTCCTGGTCAGGGAACTGCAGGAGATAGTAAGTTGCGCCAGGATACATTATTATTATCTATGGAACATTGGTTGTTTACCCAATTAAAAATAAATGAAGTAAATAATAACATCACGATCAATGGTACATCAAAGTATGATGCTGATATTGAACAATATTATAATAAGCAATCAAATTTAATTACTATTCGTTTAAAGGATCATTTTTTAGGGAAAGATGGCATGCCAAGAAAAAATTTATATAAGGACGATAAGCTGCATGATAATGAGCAAGAATATAATGTATGGGGAACTGCCATCGAAGATCAAGTAAAATCAATCAAAAATTATTAATAGAAATCAAATTAAAACTTAAATTTATATCATAAAACAATTGCTATGGAAAACAATCGACGAAATTTTATCAAACAAACGGCTAAGGCTGCGGCTGTTACCTATGCCACCACTTTGGGCTTTAGTGCTAAAAGTTATGCCAATATTTTAGGCGCCAATGATCGCGTAAGATTAGGGGTAGTAGGTTATTCTGATCGTTTCAGACAAGCCCATTTACCAAGTTTCTTAAATCATTACAAGGAATTAAATTTTGATATTGTAGCCGTTTCTGATCTTTGGAAAGTAAGAAGAGAAGAAGGGTCTGCTTTTTTGGAAAAAACAATGGGGCATGGTGTGCGTGCAGCGCG
>ENA-OUVC01002066-OUVC01002066.1-marine-metagenome-genome-assembly--contig:-NODE-2066-length-11458-cov-3.046042_pt1 | contig 11458 bp, 6 predicted proteins | sample MGYA00248622_ERZ508571 | MGnify/ENA primary metagenome ERZ508571 (study PRJEB26236, sample SAMN06267175) | marine metagenome | isolation source: Columbia River Estuary | place: USA:Columbia River Estuary... | reverse complement strand
ATTCGTCGTTCGCCCTCCGCTGACTCGTTTCGCCGCTGCCTTTGCCGGCTGTGCCGTGCTCCTGGCCACCGCCTGTTCGCCGGACCCGGCCGGCTGGAATCCCGGCGACGGAGACGAAACCGTGGGCCTGATGACGCCGGTCTTGCTCAGCGCAGGAACCACGGCCATCTACACCGGAGATTACTTTTTGGAACCGGAGGAATTGGATTCTGTGGTTTGGCCCGACGGCATTCGCGCTGAGTACAAGGAGGACAGCGCCGTCTACCGGGTATCCGGCGCCCTCAAAAAACCCTTGGACGTGGCCCATTTTTGGATGGACGGCGCGTCGTTTGATTTGGTGCTGTTTGCCAACGGCGCCGAATGGCACACCTTCACCTTCCCGCGGGAACGCGCGGATACGGCATGGTCTGAAGATGCCGTTCACGTCATAGGCACCTTCAACGCGTGGAACCGTTCCGCCACCCCTCTGAAGCGCCAAGACAGCACGTGGTCCGTGGACGTCCCGGTCTTTCCAGGTTCCCACGAATACAAATTTGTGGTCAACGGAGTGGAACTCCTGGATCCGTCCAACCCCCGGGCCGTGCCCAACGGCATTGGCGGGGTAAACAACACCTTGAAAGTCAAGCGCAGCGGCCTTCCCGCAAGACCGCTTAAAACACGCACCGTAGACGAAAGCGGCTCACAAATCAACTTGGCGCCTCTGCCCAAAAACCAAAAATTGGTGGTGCTGTGGGAAAACCACGCGCTGCCCGCAGACGCTGTTGTGCAAACGGAAAAAGGCATCCGCATTCAGCTTCCCGATGAAGCCGGAGACCTTCCACGCAGTTTTGTGCGCATCTACAGCGCCAACGCCCACAGACGCAGCAACGACCTGTTAATCCCCTTGGAAAAAGGACGCGTTCTCCTGCAGGGGGATCTCCTCCAACGGCACGATTGGGAAGCCGCCACTTTGTACTTCTTGATGGTGGACCGCTTTGCCAACGGGGACCCCAGCAACGACCGCCCCCTGAACCGCCCGGACGTACTCCCGCAAGCAGATTTTTACGGAGGAGATTTGGACGGCGTCACCTGGGCCATTCAACACGGTTTTTTTGAGCAGTTGGGCTTCAATACCGTTTGGCTGTCTCCCATTGCCCGCAACCCGCAAGGCGCTTGGGGCCTGTGGAACAAAACCGTTCCCAACACCAAATTCTCTGCCTACCACGGCTACTGGCCGGCCTCCAACACCCAGCCAGACGCCCGTTTTGGTCGTCCGGAGCAGGTGCGGAACACCCTCGCCAGCGCCCACAGCCGCAACCTGAACGTATTGCTGGACTACGTGGGCAACCACGTGCACGAGGAGCACCCCGTGTACCGCTCCAAACCTCAGTGGTTCAATTCCTTATACCTTCCAGACTCCTCCCTCAATACGGAAAAATGGGACGAGTACCGCCTCACCACCTGGTTTGACACCTTCCTGCCGGACGTCAACACGGAAAATCCGGAAGCGGTTGCCGCCCTCACGGACTCCGCCCTGGTTTGGGTGCGGGACTACGGATTTGACGGGTACCGCCACGACGCCACCAAGCACGTTGCCAATCTTTATTGGCGCACCTTAACTCAAAAACTCAAGCACCAAGTGGCCGCCCCGCGCAACCAACGCCTCTACGAAATAGGAGAAACCTACGGCTCCCCAGATTTGATCGCAAGCTACCTGGGCAGCGGGCTCATGGACGCGCAGTTTGACTTCAATTTATACGACGCCGCCCTGGGCTTCTGCGCCAACTTGAATACCGACGCCCCGCGTTTGAAGGAGGTCTTGGAATCCAGCCTGGCCGCCTACGGGCACCACCACCTCATGGGCAACATCAGCGGCAACCAAGACAAACCGCGGTTCATCTCGCTGGCCAACGGAGACGTTCGCCTGGACGAAGACACCAAAGCCGCCGGTTACACCCGCAAAATTGGAACCCCTTCGGCGTCGGCCTACAAAAAGTTGGCCTTCATGCACGCCTTTAACTTTACGGTTCCTGGGGTACCCGTGGTCTACTACGGTGACGAATACGGCATGCCCGGCGCCAACGACCCGGACAACCGTCGGCCCATGAAGTTCAAAAACTATTTACCGGAAGAAGATAAACTGCGTTTGGAAGTGTCTAAACTGGCGAAATTCCGTTCCAAGTCACCGGTTCTGGCCTACGGAAGCACCACCGTCAAAGCCCTTTCCAAAAACGTGTTGTGGATCGAACGTTCCTACTTTGGCGAACGCGTTATTACCATCTTGAACCGCAGCAAAGAACCGTTAACCTTTTCGGTTAAAAAATTGGCGCTGCACCGGAAAACACGCATTGTAGCAGGAGAAGCCCAGTTGGGCACCGTCAACTTAACCGTCCCGGCCAATGCCTTTGTTCAATTGCACGTCCCGCGTAATTAATTTTACTCCAATCACTTCGCACCTTAATCCCATGAAACGAATTCTTTTTGCCGCATTACTCGGGTTGGGCCTGAGCGCCGCCCGTGCCCAGATGCCTCATGCCGAATGGAGCCGAAACGCTACCATTTACGAAATCAACACCCGTCAGGCCACCCCAGAGGGCACCTTCAAAGCCCTGGCAGAACGTTTGCCGTACATCAAAGAACTGGGCGTAGACATCCTGTGGTTCATGCCCCTGCAGCCCATTGGAGAAGAGAAACGCAAAGGGATATTGGGCAGTTATTACTCCATCAAAGACTACACCGCCATCAATCCGGAATTCGGCACGGAAGAAGACTTTGAGTACTTTGTGCGGGAGGCTCACTCCATGGGATTCAAAGTCATTTTGGACTGGGTGCCCAACCACACGGCGTGGGACCACCCGTGGATTTCCGAAAATCCAGACTTCTACTGGAAAAATTCCGACGGTTCCATCTCTACGGCGTTGAACGACCACAACCAACCCACAGACTGGACGGACGTGGCGGAGTTGGATTACTCCAACCCGGTACTGCGCGACGCCATGCGCCAAGAAATGGCTTGGTGGCTGGCCCGTTTTGAAATCGACGGCTTCCGTTGCGACATGGCCGGGGGCGTTCCTTTTGAGTTTTGGGTAGAAACCAACGACATGTTGCGCGGAATGAATCCAGAAATCTTCTTGCTGGCAGAGTCTGAATTCACGGAAATGCAGAAGGCCAATTTTGACATGACCTACGGTTGGGAATTCCACCACATCTTGAACCAGGTTGCCGGCAAAGGAGCTCCCGTAACCAAGATTGATGAGTACGTAGATAAAAACCGGAAGCAATTCCTTCCGGACCACTACCGCATGTACTTCATAGACAACCACGACGAAAATTCCTGGAACGGAACGGTGGAAAAACGCATTGGCGCCAACGCCCACGCGGCCTTTGTGGTTTGCGCTACCTTGGAGTCTGGCATGCCCTTGATGTACAACGGCCAGGAAGTGGGACTGAACAAGAGTTTGCGCTTTTTTGAACGAGACACCATAGACTGGACGCAACCCTCGCAAGCCAAATTCTACAGCACGTTGTTGAATTTCCGCAAGGAAAATACCGCTTTGCACAACGGCAGCGCGGGTGCGCCCCAAATGCGCATTGCCACCAACAAAAAACAAGTGTTTGCCTTCTACCGCAAGAACGGGCAGCACACCGCGGTGGTCCTGGTGAATTTTAGCAACAAGAAAGCCAAGGTTAAATACGCCAATGCCCCGGAAGGAACCTACACCGATGTGTTTACCGGTCAGAGCATTACGCTTTCCTCCAACGGTAAACTGATCCTGCCGGCCAACGGTTTCTTGGTGATGCAGTAAACGGGTCCGACTTCCGTAGTAAATCCCAAAAACGAGTAGTGCAGACGTTTGTTTGCACGGAAAAAGCCACCTTCGGGTGGCTTTTTTAGGTCTGCTCCGCAGTTAAAACCTTCACCCACCGTGCGGTGACGCGCTCCAGCACTTGGTAGACGCCCTCAAAGCCGTCGGGGCCGCCGAACCAAGGGTCGTCCACGTCTGCGTTGGGGGCGTCGGGATCGATGCTGCGGATCTTTTCCACCTTGGCGTACTGTTCCGGAGTGGTGCACAACGCGCGGACGTTCTGGAGGTTGGAGTCGTCCATCACCAGGATGCGATCAAAGTGCGCCAAGTCGCGCGGGCGGATGCGTCGGGAACTGTGGGTTAGAGCTACGCCGTGGGACAGGGCGTTTTGGCGCGTGCGGCGGTCCGGCAATTCACCGTCGTGCTGGCCGCTGGTGCCGCAGGAATCCACCTCAAAAAGATGGGCGAGTCCGCGCTCCTCAAGGGCCTGGAGGAAGAGTCCTTCGGCCAAGGGACTGCGGCAAATGTTCCCCAAACAGACGAACAAAACGGCGGTTTTCTTTTCCATTAGACGGCTATCATCAAAACGTGCAGGTTTTGCATGTTTTGCGGTTAGCAATCACAGCACCCCCAACTCCTTGCCCACCAGGGTGAAGGCTGCCAAGGCCTGATCGATGTGTTCCGTCGTGTGGGCGGCGCTCAGCTGCACGCGGATGCGGGCTTGGTCTTTGGGGACCACCGGGTAGAAGAACCCAATGACGTAAATGCCGCGGGTGAGGAGGGCGTCGGCGAAGCGTTGGGACAGGGCGGCGTCGTACAGCATGACGGGGACAATGGCGGACTCGCCGTCTTTGAAGTCGAAACCGGCGGCGCGCAGGCCGGCCTTGAAGCGGTTGACGTTGGCTTCCAAACGGTCCCGGAGTTCGGTGGAGGAGGACAGCAGGTCCAAAACCGCCAATGAGGCGCCCACGATGGCGGGGGCCAAGCTGTTGGAGAACAAGTAGGGACGCGAACGCTGGCGCAGCATCTCAATGACTTCTTTCTTGCCGGTGGTGAAACCGCCCATGGCACCGCCCAGGGCCTTGCCCAAGGTGCCGGTGATGAGGTCCACCCGGCCCAAAACGCCGCGCAATTCAATGGAACCGCGGCCGGTGGCGCCAATGAACCCCGTGGCGTGGCATTCGTCCACCAACACCAAGGCGTCGTACTGATCCGCGAGGTCGCAAATTTTGTCCAGCTGGGCCACGTAGCCGTCCATGGAGAAGACGCCGTCGGTGACGATGAGCTTGGTGCGGACGCCTGCGGCGTCCGCGGCCTGCAACTGCGCTTCCAAATCCTCCATGTTGTTGTTGGCGTAGCGGTAGCGCTGGGCTTTGCAAAGCCGAACCCCGTCGATGATGGACGCGTGGTTCAGGGAGTCGGAAATGATGGCGTCCTGCTCGCCCAGCAGCGGTTCAAAAACGCCGCCGTTGGCGTCAAACGCCGCGGCGTACAGGATGGTGTCTTCGGTGTGCAGAAACTCGGCCAGCTTGGCTTCCAGCTGCTTGTGGATGTCTTGGGTGCCGCAGATAAAACGCACGGAACTCACGCCAAAGCCGTGGGAATCCAGGGTGGCGTGGGCCGCGCGCAGCACCTCCGGGTGGCTGCTCAGCCCCAGGTAGTTGTTGGCGCAAAAGTTCAAAACCTGGGAACCGTCGGCCAGGCGAATGACCGCGTCTTGCGGGGAGGCGATGATGCGTTCGCGTTTGAACAAACCGGCCTGCTCAATGGAGGCCAACTCGGCCCGCAGGCCCGCGTAGAATGCTTCTTTTTTACCAGACATGAACTTCGGGAATGGATTCGGCGCGAAGGTACACCAGAAGCCGCTTTACCGGTTGGCCCACGGCGCCCTCCAGGCGGTTGGCGTAGCCCTCCACTTGTTCCCGGTGGGCGGGTTGGGGTTTACCGGTTTTGTAGTCCATGACGGCCCAGCGGCCGTCCGCAGAAACCACGCGGTCCGGTCGCAATAGGGAGGATCCTGGCGCCAGCAGGGCGCGTTCGTTCAACACCTGCGCAGTAGGGTCAAACCAGGGGGCCGCATCGGTATGCGCCACCACACCCTCTGCCCATGAGCGCAGCACGCGCGCCTCCACCTCGTTGGCGGCCACGCGCGCCACCGCCGGCTCCACGTCTGCGGCCGTGCGAACGTGCTGCATGACGCGGTGGAACTGCTCGCCCAGCCAGCGTGCGGAGGAACTGTCTGCGTCCCGTTCCGGCAATACCTGCACGCGGTCCGTCCAGGCAGAAAAAACCAAAGACTGCAGGGGTTGCGCGTGCGAAGTACCGTCCGACTGTTTTCCCGCTGCAGGCACCGGGGGCGTTCCCCAGTGCCACGGTCCCTCCGGGCCCTTTCCTTCCGCCTCCGCAAAAGAAACCAAGGCCGCCGCAACCTCTTTGTACGGCTTTCCGGATTCCGTGAGTTGGGCCCATACCACCAAAGACGCCTTGGGCCGCGTAAAGGCTACGTACCAAACGTTTAGGTTGTCGAAGGCTTCTTCCTGTTCCAGGCGGGTTTTGGTGTCCTGGAGCACCGGAACCCCCTCCACGAAGCTGGAAAACGCGCCGGTTCGCACCGGAACCAAGGCCGTGGGCAAGTCCGCCCCCTGGCCCGCCCAGTCTCCTGCCGACGGAACCCAAACCGGGGAAGGGCCGCCAAAACCGCCCCCACTGTTGACGGCAAAGGGCACAAAAACGCACTCAAACTCCAGCCCTTTGGATTTGTGCACGGTCATGACCACCACCGCGTCCAAACCGTCCGGCAGGGAAATGCTTTGCGTGCACAGTTCCCGCTCCCAAGCTTCCTGGAAAGCGTCCCACGCGTTGGTGCTCTGCTGCCCAAAGCGCAGAACCAACGAGAGCCAAGCCAGGCCGTACGCGTCCGGCGTCAAACCGGTCCAGCGCACCGCGGATTCCGCGCCGGCGTAGAGGCCCTCCGTGCGCAACTGAGCGTTGTTCCACTGCGGAAAGAGCTCCCGCCAGGCCGCCCAAAAGTCTCCCTCCCGTTCCGCCGCCAATTCCAAGGCGTGGTGGGTAGGCAGATGCGCCGTGGGGCGCCAGGCCCCGGCGCGACCGGCCTGGATGGCCAGTTCTGCCCGCGCCAAACGCGATTGGGGTTGGTGTGCCGCGGCCAAGGCCGCCATCCAAAAGTTGACCTGCACGCTTTGGCCCAGCATCAGCGAATCCGCGGAGATAACCTCTATTTTTTCGTCCACCAGGCGTTCCACCACGGCGGCACCCTGTTTGTTGTTGCGCACCAGCACGGCCAGGTCCTTCCACCGCCAGCCCGCCGCCGCATAGCTGCGGAGCTGGCTCACTAAGTCATCCAGAATGAGTTCCATCCGCACGCCGGTGGTTTTGCCCGCGGCCGGGCGCACCTGAATCCATCCGCCTTCCGGGCCTTTGGGAACCTGTTCCACCGCTTTCGGCGCGTAGGCGGTGCGGTGCAGCGTTCCTTCCAAGGCGCCGCCCACGGCGGTAAAAAACCGGTTGTTCCACCCCACAATCCCCTGCTTGCTCCGCCAGTTCTCGCCCAAAATCAGGCGCTCGGTGCGGCCCTTCCAGGCCCGGAGGCTGTCCTTCGGGGGCTCGTGCCGCGCCGCGCGCGCCGTCACCTCCAAAAACTGCTCCGCCTCGGAATTGCGCCAGCGGTAAATACTCTGCTTGCCGTCTCCCACCACCAGCGCCGTGCCGGACTGCCCGTACTCCTGGGACGACAGCGCGTGGTCCAACAGGGGGTACAGGTTTTCCCACTGGACGCGGCTGGTGTCCTGGGCCTCGTCGATGAAAAAATGGCGAAAACGGCTGCCCAGACGCTCCAAAAGGTACTCGCCGTTTTGCTGCACCAATTCTTTGTAAATCAAGCTGTTGAACTTAGACAGCGGCTGCACCCCGCGCTCGGCACAGACGGCCTCGTACGCCACCGCCAGGGCCTGAAGCACCCCCGTGGCAAAGGCGTGTTTGGCAAAAAAGCGCGCGCGCAAGCTGCCGGAATAGGCCGCTTCCATGGCCTCAAAGGCGGCGGCCAAGGCCTCCTTGGTGCCCAAAGACTCCAAGAGCGCCTCGTTAGCAGCATTGGACTTTTTGGAATCCCGCAGGTAGGGGGCCGCTCCGCGCAGCATTTTCAGCACCGTGTCCGACGGTTCCTTTTTGTAGCCCGCTTGGGCCGCTTCGCGGAACCACTTGGGGACGGAGCCATTGCTGAATTCCTCGTGGGGAATGCCGGTGGCCTCGATGGCGGCGCACGCCTCCGCCGCTGCGCGCCGAATGCGTGCGTCCGCCTGCGCCACTTCCGCCCGCAGCTCCAGGGCCCAGGCCTGCATGCGTTCCATGGGCACCTCCGCCAGGGCCTCCCAATGCGGCCGGCTGGATTCCCGGCTCAAATGCTCGGATACGGTTTCCAGGGCGCGCGTGGCGTCCCAACTCTTCTCGTCCTCCAAATTTGCCCGCACGTAGGCCTCCAACAAGGCCGTTAATTCCGGATCCACACCCACTTGATCCAATACGCGTTGAACCGCCTCTTGCTGCAGGAGTTTCTCGTTCAGCTCCACGGAGAAACCGTCGGGCACCCGCAAATCGTAGCGAAACGTCTTGACCAAGCGCAGGGCAAATTTGTCCAACGTTTGGATGGAGACGGCGCCGTAGTCGTGGAGGGTTTTTCGGAGGGCCACCTCGGCTTTGCCCTGAACTTCTTGGGGGGTCCAATTGCGCTCCAACGCCAGTTGCTCCCCCATGGATTTCCACTTGCCCCAATGTTCCGGTGCCCCGGACAAATCTTCCAGCACGGCCAGCACGCGCTCGCGCATTTCGCCGGCGGCTTTGTTGGTGAAGGTCATGGCCAGGATGCTGCCCGGCAGCACGCCGCGCAACGCCAGGTCTACGTATTCGTACACCAACCGGTAGGTTTTTCCGGCGCCGGCACTGGCCTGAAACACGCTGAAGGGCTGTGCGCGTTGGGGAAAAGAGGAGGACGCGGCAACCACCGACGCCGCTGCGGATTGAGGTACGGAGGACGGTGCGCCGGAAGCGCTGGCGGGGGTTGTCATGACAAAACGGTTTGGGTGTGGCTTGGTTTCCCAAATTTATCGGTTTGGAACGGTTTCTGCTCCTACATTTGTGAGAACTTTTCACCGAACACTAACGTTTTAGACGCATGTTTACACTTCCCAATTTACCCTACGCGTACAACGCGCTGGAGCCGCACCTGGACGCACGCACCATGGAGATCCACCACTCCAAGCACCACCAGGCCTACATCAACAACCTGAATGCCGCGGTGGAGAACACCCCCATGGCCGGAAAGTCTTTGATGGATCTGATGACGCAGCACACGGACATCCCCGCGGTGCGCAACAACGGAGGCGGCCACTACAACCACAGCTTATTCTGGACGGTTTTGGCCCCCAACGGCGGTGGCGCTCCTACCGGCGCGGTAGCGGAGGGCATCAACTCTGCTTTTGGTTCCTACGACGCCTTCAAGGAGGCCTTCTCCAAGGCCGCTGCCACTCGTTTTGGCTCCGGCTGGGCGTGGCTGTGCGTGAACAAATCCGGCAAGCTGGAAGTGTGCAGCACCGCCAACCAAGACAACCCCCTCATGCCCGGTGTGGGCTGCGAAGGCACCCCCATCCTCGGCCTCGACGTCTGGGAACACGCCTACTACCTGAACTACCAGAACCGACGTCCGGACTACATTGCCGCTTTCTACAACGTCATCAACTGGAACGAGGTCAACAAACGCCTCGCCGACGCGACGAAATAAGGTCGACTTTCTTGAACGAAAAAACCCCCGCGATGCGGGGGTTTTTTTGTGGGAACAAATACAGCAATCCAAACGCAGATAGGGTGCTCGGCGAAATGCATCTTCCATATAAAAATTACCTATGTCGGAATTTGAGCCAGCAAATCTATCCACTTTAAGCCATTGAAGGAGTATGGAGCTCGAGAACTAAGAGATTCGTTCAAGACCCCGATTTGTGGAATACAATCTACTCTGATCAAAATTGAATTACATTTGATTGCTACCAACTCAATCGAAATATGAAGTACTTATTTATACTGCTTGCCTTGTGCGGATTATCTCTCTTTGCGCAGAATGTTCCGGGATATGTTCCAACAAATGGCTTAGCTGGTTGGTGGCCATTCAATGGGAATGCAAATGATGCCAGTGGCAATGCTCGACACTTGCAAATTTCAGGAACAAGCGCTTTTACATTGGATCGAAACAATGCAAACAATGCGTCCATTTATTTGGATGGTAATAACAGTTATTTATCGAATAGCTCGTTATTCTTCAATGCGTCAAATGACCACTCCATTAATCTTTGGGTTAACTTTTTAAGTTACAACTCGAGCGGGGCAACCGTTACCGATCGAGGACTCTTCAACACATTTCCTCACCCATTGCATGCCGTAGAAGCTTGGTCTTACAATAGCTCTCAGACCAGTGGCTCCAATAATTCCGCAGGATATGTCGGAAATAGCGTGGTTTGGAACCTCACCCCGACATTTTACTATGCCATGCAACTACCAATAAACACATGGAAAATGTGGACAATGGTCAAGAGTGGTGCCAACTATAAAGTTTATTTGGATGGTATTCTAGTTAATCAATTCACGCACAATGGTAATGTCTATACCAGCAATACGGGCGTGATGTTTGGTGCCATGTGCGGAGGTCCCATTTGGCCAGATTGGGAGATTAATGGAAAAATCGACGACATCGGTATTTGGAATCGTGCCCTAACCCCCGCAGAAGTCCAAACCCTTTACTTTGGCTGTAACGACACTTTGGCTCAAAACCCCACAAGCGCTACCTCCACAGTGGGTTCCAGCGCCACCTTCTCCGCGCTTTCTACGGCATCCGGAGCCACCTACCAATGGCAGGCGAAAAACGGTTCCAACTTCGTCAGTATAAGCAATGCCGGACAGTTCAGCGGCGCAACGAGTAGCACGCTTACTGTAACGAGCGTTTCTAGCGCGAACAACGGATTGCAGGTTCGATGCATTGTAGACCATGGAGATTGCGTTGACACCTCCAATGTGGCCACCTTAACGGCCTGTTTTGACGTGACCAACCAACCCTCCGATCGATACGTCGTCGCGGGAACGTCCACCACCCTCGGCTTGACCACCAACGACCCGTCGAGTTGCACGTACCAATGGCAAACCAATGCCGGTTTTGGATACCAAAACCTGTCCAACGCAGGACAATACTCCGGCACAACTTCGAGTACATTAGCCGTTTCGAATGTGAGTGCCACCAATAACAATCAGCTTTTCCGTTGTATTGTTACCGCCGGTACCTGCAAAGACACCACCAGCGAGGCGCGTATCATTTTGTCTGGGGTTGGAATGAGTGAATCCACATTGCATCAACTTGTTTTGAGCCCAAACCCTACGTCGGGTATTGTTCGGTTCAATCAGCCAATTGAGGGATCGTACCGCGTCATTACATCCGATGGGCGCACGGTGCAAAAAGGCGAAATGGGTGAATCCATTGACTTAAGTGCCTACCCCGACGGCGTTTACCAAATTGAGGTGCAGTCCTCCAATGAGCGACGCACTTTCAAAGTAGTCAAAAAACGTTGATTCGTAGGGTTTATAGGCCATTAACTAAAAAGGGGCACTCTATCGAGTGC
>ENA-OUVC01002063-OUVC01002063.1-marine-metagenome-genome-assembly--contig:-NODE-2063-length-11464-cov-7.621323_pt1 | contig 11464 bp, 10 predicted proteins | sample MGYA00248622_ERZ508571 | MGnify/ENA primary metagenome ERZ508571 (study PRJEB26236, sample SAMN06267175) | marine metagenome | isolation source: Columbia River Estuary | place: USA:Columbia River... | reverse complement strand
AAGAAGTCCAGCTCGACGCCGTCGACGGCGTAGTTCCGGCAGACTTCCTCGACGTACCGGAACGCGAGCTCCCGCACGGGCTCCTGGGTGTAGTCGATCGCGGTCCAAGTCCCGAACTTCGGCTTTTTCGTGGCCGTCCCGATCATGTAGTCAGGATGCTCGGTCTTGAGCCGATTGGCGCGTAACATGATCGGACCGTATTCGGCCCCGGCTCCGTCATGCGTGTCGTTCATGCGGAAGGACCAGAAGATCTCGATGCCATGCTTGCCGCCGAAGTCGGTCATGACCTTGAGGGGGTCGGTGCCCGCCGCCAGCAGCTCGGCGGTCCGGTTGACCGAGAACATCCCCTCCTTGGTCGCGAAGACCTGACCGACCTTGGTGTCGTGCGTGAAGAGCCCGAATCCGGAGCTCCACGTGCAATAGGAGATGCAGTCGACCTGGCTGCCAAGCAGCCCGGTCGTGCGCTGCTGCAGGAAGGATTCCGCCGAATGGTCCGCGGTCTTATACACGGGTTCGTTCCCGTCGTTGTTAAAGATGATCCGGCGCGGACGGTTCAGCGCGGCCTTTCTCGCCTCGCGCAGTTCGGCGAGGGCGTCCTCAGGCGCGTTCGCGCATCCGGTGACGACACACAGCAGGACTACCAGCAGGGCGGGCGTTCTCATGGGGCAGGCGTAATCTGAGGTCTGCTTCGGCGATGACAACGCCCGACCTCAGTGGGCGACCAAGGGTGGTCTGGGCGACGCCTGGTAAGCCGGTTCGTGGGACGCGCTGGAAGATGGCTCGTCTCGGCGCGGTTCGGCGGATAAAACGACCTTATGTTCCGTCCCCCGCGGCTGCTTTATTTTTTCCTCAGTGCGCTCGTCGCCGGGGGCGTCGCCGTCCATGCCGATACCCCGCTCCCTGAGGCCTTGCGCCAGGCCGCCGACCGACGTCAGGCGGAACTCCGGTCCGAGCGGGCCGCCGAAGTCGCCGCCCGCGAACTGCAGGCGGGAGGCAAGACCCTGCGCTGGTTGGAAAAGGAGTTCAACCTCGCTCCCGCCGGCCAACGCAGCCTGTGGATCTCGATGCATGGCGGCGGTGGCACGACCGCCGCGGTCAATGATCAGCAATGGCAGAACCAGATCCGCCTCTACGCGCCGCCCGAAGGGATCGTGGTCGCGCCCCGCGCCCCGACCGATACCTGGAACCTCTGGCACCAGCCGCACATCGACCGGCTCTTCGACCGCCTGATCCAGGATTTCATCGCCGTCCGGGGCGTGCATCCGGACAAAGTCTACTTGCTCGGTTATTCCGCCGGCGGCGACGGCGTCTGGCAGCTCGCCCCGCGCATCCCCGATCGCTTCGCCGCCGCCGCGATGATGGCCGGGCACCCTAACGGCGTGAACACGCTGGGAGTCCGTAATCTCCCGTTCGCGATGTTCATCGGGGGCGAAGACGCCGCCTATGGCCGGAACAAGGTCGGCGCGGAAAAGATCGCGGAGTTCGGCCGCTTGCGTCGCGAGGATCCGACCGGGTACGAGCATCTCGGCCGGGTGTATCCGGGTCTGCCGCATTGGATGGACCGCCAAGACGCCGAGGCTTTGCCGTGGATGGCGAAGTTCGTCCGCGACCCGTGGCCCCGCCAGATCGTCTGGGTCCAGACGGGCGTCACCCACGACCGTTTCTATTGGTTGGAGCTACCCGCAGGCGTCGCAAAATCCGGGCAGAAGATCGTGGCGACCGCCCGCGGCCAGGAAATCGTGCTCGAGGGCGACGTCCCGGCCGGGTTGACGATTCGCTTGCGCGAAGGCCTCGTCGAAGATCTCGCCCGGCCGGTCAAGGTCACGGTCAACGGCCGCGTGGTGCTCGAGGCTGCTCCGACGCCGGCCACGCCGGCCCAGCTGAGCGCCTGGCTGGCGGAGCGCTTCGACGTGCCCGCCACGCCGACCGCCAGCCTGCGACTACCTTGAGGGCAAGGGCGGACGCGTCGCCGACGCGTCCCTACCAGAGGCAGCTAGGTCAGCACGCAGTGCTGACCCTACCTAGCGCGGCGGAGCCGCGAGGGGGCAAGGTGCGTAAACGAGGACATGAAGGCATCGTCCCCGTGTCCCCGTTACTCGTGCCCCCGTGTCCCCTAATTTTCAACCTCCGGCGTCCCGGTAGATCTCGCCGAGCTTGGTCAGCTGGCCGTCCTTCAGGAGCGCGGCCTTGCCGTCCTTGGGATTGAAGTAGGCATAACGTTCGACGAAGCGGCTTCGCTCCAGGGCCTTGAGCGCCCCACGGAGGAACTGAGCGTGGCCCAGGTCGTCGGCCTTGGTGAACATGGCGTTGAACTCGGTGACCCACACCGGTCGGCGATAGGTGGCGGAGAGTTCCTTGAGCCAGTCTTCGAACGCTCCGGGGTCGGCGCTGCGATACCAATGGGCGTTGACGAAATCCACCGGCAGCTTCTTGCGCTGGGCCTGCTCCATGAAGGCGCGCATCCACGCCCCGCCCTGGCCGTCGGACGAGACGCCGGGCGAGCCGAGGCGGAGCTTCTTCTCCTTCGCGAAGGCGACCATCGCCGGCCAGGCCTCGATGGCTTCCTCGACGGTGACGTTACCCTGCGAGTCGCGCTCCGGTTCGTTGAGTCCGAGCAGGTTCTTCGCGCCGGGATCGTCGAACATCGCCAGTTCGGTGGCAGGCGTCGGCTTGCGATGTCCTTTCACCATCGGGACGAATTCATAGCTCGGCGTGCTGCTGCCTTGGCAGGTCCACGTGTACCACCACGCGCAGCCGAACTGTTTTTCGGATTCCGGACGGTTGCCCGCCCATCCTTTCTTAGGGGAGCGCTTGGCGGGGCGCTCGGCGGCCAGGCTCGTGAACGGCGCGCAGGCGGCTCCCGCCAGCAGAAGGCGGATGGTATCTCGTCGGCTCAGGGGCATGCGGCGTAACGTAAGCCAAGAAGGTGTTCTGCCAAAGGCAAAAGGTCCAGGTAGGGCTGACCGCCCCGGTCAGCCGGGTCATGAGGCGGGGGCGCCGGTGTCGCGTCCGAGAGGGGCAAGGGCGGACGCGTCGCCGACGCGTCCCGGCCCATGTCAGGTGGTGGCGGTTAGCGGTCGGCGGCTGGGGGCGGCAGAGCGGGAGCAAGGGCCGCAGCCGGCAGGCCACGCTACGGCCCTTGCCATTTCCGCCTGCGGTCGGCTATCTTGTCATCGCATGACCGCCCCTGTCCGCCCCTTGGTCGTCCTTTGCCTGTGGGCAGGCGCGCTCTGCGCCGCGGCGGGCGGCCAACCCAACGTCCTCCTCATCCTCGCCGACGACCTCGGCTATGGCGACGTGCGCTGCTATAATCCGGAGTCGAAGGTGCCGACGCCGAACATCGATCGCCTCGCCGCCGCGGGCCTGCGCTTCACCGACGCGCATAGTCCGGCCACGGTCTGCACGCCCTCCCGCTATGCGCTGATGACCGGCCAGATGGCCTTCCGCGTCCCGAACGGCGGCACGATCTTCCAAGGGGCCGGTGGTCCGTCGTTGATCGCACCGGGTCGGCTGACGTTGCCGGCCATGCTCCGACAGAAGGGCTACGCCACCGCCGCCGTGGGGAAGTGGCATATCGGGCTGACGTTCCGTGACCTGGCCGGTTTGCCGATTCATCGCGGGCGACTGGAGGACGTGAGCCGCATCGACTACTCTCGGCGGATCGAGGGCGGCCCGCTCGACCACGGGTTCGATCGCTTCTTCGGCACCGCCTGCTGTCCGACGACCGATTGGATCTACGCTTTCATCGACGGCGATCGCATTCCCGTGCCACCGAAGGGTCCCCTCCGGCGGGATTCGCTGCCTCGGCATCCCTACGCCAACGACTGCCGCTCCGGATTCATCGCTCCCGGATTCGATATGCAGGAATTAGACCTCCAGCTGTTGGAGAAGAGCCGAGAATTCCTCGCCCAGCAGGCGCGCCGTCCGGCGCGAAAGCCGTTCTTCCTTTACCACGCCACGCAGGCCGTGCACCTGCCTTCTTTCGCGGGGAAGGATTTCCAGGGCAAGTCCGGCGCGGGTCCGCATGGCGACTTCCTCGCCGAATTCGACCACATCGTCGGGGAGCTCATGCGGGCGCTGGAGCAGAACGGTCTCGCGGATGATACCTTGGTCCTGCTCAGCAGCGACAACGGCCCGGAGACCACGGCGGCCATCCGCATGCGCGCCGATCATGGGCATGACGGAGCGCGGCCGTGGCGCGGCGTCAAGCGCGACGCCTGGGAAGGCGGGCACCGCGTGCCGCTCATCGTACGTTGGCCCGGACGCGTCAAGCCCGGCGCCGTCTCCGACCAGCTGGCCTCGCTCACCGACGTCATGGCTACCATGGCCGCCATCACCGGCGCCGAATTGCCGAAGGACTCCGCCGAGGACAGCTTCAGTCTTCTGCCGGTACTCGCCGGCGAGGCGACGGGCCCGATTCGGCCTTACCTGATTACCCAGGCCTTCGGTGGCGCTCGCACGCTCTCTCTCCGTGAGGGGAGATGGAAATACATCGATCACGCTGGATCGGGCGGCAATAACTACGAACGAGGGGACGTGAAGAGTTACGCCCTGCCCGAGGCGGAGCCAGGGGCGCCGGCGCAGCTCTACGACTTGGTGGAAGATCCCGGAGAGAAGACTAATCTTTATGCCAAGAGGCCTGACATCGCCAAGGCAATGAAGGCGCGCCTGGATCAGTCCGTCGCGGCTGGTCGCAGCCGACCATAGGCCACCACGCCCATCATAGGGTCAGACCCTCTTGTGCGGATACTTGCGAAGCAAGGGGGAGGGCCTAGGCTGATGATATGAAAACCACTATGCTCATTCTTTTGGCCCTTACGTTGCTGGGCGGGGTGTTGATGGTGGGCTGCCAGTCAGGGCCGGAGCGCGAGCCGCTGCGCGCCATCGATCGCCCGATCCAGCTCGAGCGCTTCATGGGCGATTGGTACGTGATCGCCCACATCCCGGCCTTCATCGAGGACGAAGCCTACAACGGCGTGGAGAGCTATCGCCTCGCCAAGGATGGCACGATCCCGACGACTTATACCTTCAACAACGGCGGCTTTGACGGCCCGCAGAAGACCTATCACCCGAAGGGCTTCGTCTATAACCAGCAGACCAAGGCGGAGTGGCGCATGCAGTTCCTCTGGCCCTTCAAGTCCGCCTACCTGATCGTCTACCTCGACGACACTTACGAAACCACGATCATCGGCGTGCCCGACCGCGGTTACGCCTGGATCATGGCCCGCTCGAAGACCCTGCCCGAGAAGCGTTACCAGGAACTCGTCGGCATGCTCGTCGACTCCGGCCACGACGTCTCCAAGCTCCGCCGGGTGCCGCAAAAGTAAGTGACAGCGGTTGGCGGTAAGCGGTTGGCGCGATGCAGAGAGGTGACGGGTAGGGGCGCGCGGCTCGCGCGCCCAAGGCTGACCATGCCGGTCAGCCCTACCTAGGGCAGCACGCGGTGCTGCCCCTACCTGAGATGCAGCGGATGCGATGTCATCGCATCCCTACCTAGGGTTGACGAGATGCGGGGAAGAGACTCGCTATCGGCATGAGTTCTTATCGCCATATCGTGATCTTCAAGTTCAAGGACGGCGCCCCGGCGGCGAAGGTCCAAGGGGTCGTCGATGCTTTCAAGGCGTTGCCGGGCAAGCTGCCAGCGATCCAGGCCTTCGAGTGGGGCACGAACGTGAGCCCGGAAGGATTGGACCAAGGCTTCACCCATATCTTCACCCTGACCTTCGCTTCCAAGGAAGCGCTGGAGAAGAATTATCTCCACGAACCCGCGCATCAGGAGTTCGTGGCGATGTTGGATGGAATGCTGGAGAAGGCTCTCGTCGTGGATTACGTCGCGGCGTAGTCGCCGCGAGGGGGCACGTGGGCAAGGTGACACGTGGGCAAGTGAGGCAAAAGGAGAGGCTCGGAGCCTCAGTGGACCAGAAGATGCATCCACGTCAGGTGGCGGGTGGCGGTCCAGGGTGGCAGGTGGCAGGAAGATGCCTAACTCAAAGGGAAACCGGAGACCGGATGATTGGCTGGGGATCTATTTTTCAGGTCACGGGTCTCGGTCATCGGGCATCCAGATCGGTAGGGACGGCTCTCCGAGCCGGCCGTTCGCGGAAAGAGATTCGTATCTCAATCAGCCCACGGCGGGCTCGGAGAGCACTCCCTGCCCAATAGAAAACCGCAGCATCCTTTCCGGTTTCCGGTCTCCCCTCGAGTTCCTGCCTCTGATCGATTCAGCCCGAGGCGCTTTTGCGTTCCCAACCGCCAGCCGCTAAAACCTAGGTGTCCGTATGCCACTCTATGACAGGTGGCTATCTAGACAGCCCTGACGCTTTTGGCATGGTATCTCTACCATGAGTTCCGACCGACGCGACTTCCTCAAGACCCTCACCCTGGGCGGCATCGCCCTCTTCACCGCCGACTGGTTCAAACTAGTCGACGAGACCAAGGCCGCCTCGGGCGGCAAACTTCTCCCGGCCCTGCCCGGCGAGAAGGTCAGCGACAAGGGCGACCAGCTCCGCGCCTTCTGGAACGACTCCGAGGGCTATTTCGAACTCTGCCTGAACGGGACGATCTACGACGAGGTGCCCGACCTCGACGACGACGAAGACGGCTTCGACGAAAGCGAGTTCGAACAAGACGAAGACGAGTCCGACGAGGATTTCGAAACCCGCGTCGACGAAGCCCGGGAAGAATGGGAAAGCGAACATCGATCAGAGCGCGAAAACCGCCGGGAGGATCACGAGTTCGACTGGTATCGCCGCAGCTGCCCGGGCGCCCAGGCGGTGCCATATCTGCACGGGCTCTTCTCGACCTTAGATAAGAAGGAAGACGACGTCGACGCGGGCGACTACGCCGAGATTGGCAGCATCGATTTCTTCGACGGATCCTGCCCAGGCAATGATACCTACGTCGCGGCTACGGCTCCGGATTACGCGACCCTCGCCGCGCTCCAGCGCGTCCTCGTGGCCCTCAAGTGGAACTGCCGCGTGGTGATCGTGGAACCGAATCCGAAGGATGAGGCGGCGCAAGGGTAGGGCGGACCGGCCCGGTCGGCCGAGAGGTCGAGCGGGCCGCTCGACCCTACCTAGAGGCAGGCGGACGCGTCGCCGACGCGTCCCTACCAAAGATGCAACTAGGGCAGCACGCGGTGCTGCCCCTACCTCTTGATACAGAGGTCGGGGAAGTCGGTGAAGAGGCCGTCGACCTTGGCCTCATTGAACAGGACGTGGAGGAGTTCGTCGACGGTGGTGGCGCACTTGGGGAGTTCGTCGGCTCGCAGGGTGTAGGGGTGCGAAACCAGGCCGACCTTGCGTGCGCGGGTGGCGAGGTCGGTGACCTGGCGCTCAGCGGGCGATTTTCCGGTGACGACACTGCCGATGGGCGGGCCGATACCGTCGACGAGCTTGGCGAGTTCGGCCAGTCCGGCGTCGGTCTGCAGATACGTGAAGTCGGTTTCGCCGGGTCCCTTGCCCTTGCCGCCGAGGAGCATGATGAGCTTCCCCTTCCAGGCGAGTTCACCGCGAAGACGTTTGATCTCGGCGAGTTCGAAGCATTGCACGAAGCAGGCCGAGTCCTTGGCGTCGTAGCCGTATTTTCGCAGGATCGGCAGGACCGCGCTGGCGAGGTCGCGGCCTTCCTGGCGATGCCACGCCGGCGCTTTGAGCTCAGGGTAGATGCCGACGTTGCGTCCGGTGGAGCGGTTGAGGTGCTGGATGAACCGGATCTCCTCCTCGAGCGTGACGACCGAGAACGAGCCCACGCCGACGGGGAAGCGTCGAGGGAAGGCGGCCTTACCTGTCTTGGGGCTGAAGCGCTCGGTGAGATTGAGCTGCTTCAGTTCGGCCAAGGTGAAATCGAGGGCGTAGAAGCGTCCGTCCGCCCGCTGACGCCCCGGGAACTTCTTCGCGACATCCGTCGTGGTGTCGATATGCGTATCGTGGAAGATCACCGGCACGCCGTCTTTGCTGAGGACGACGTCCTGCTCAAGGAAGTCGGCACCCTGTCCGTACGCGAGGGCCTTGGCCGCAAGCGTGTGTTCCGGCAGGTAGCCGCTCGCGCCGCGATGCGCGATGACCAGCGGACGCGGCTCAGCTGCGGCGAGAGCGCCGAGGGAGAAGAGGGCGAGCAGGGGGGCTCGAAGCATGCACACTTTAAAGGTGCAAAGGTGCAAAAGTGCAAAGGTGGAACTCGTGCGAAGCACGGGAGGGGGCAAGTTGAGATGGGGCCCGGCTTCTCAGGCGCCGCGGGAGACCCAGCGATACGCGTCGAGGGAGTTGCGCCAGAAGAACCGTTCGCGGTCTTCCGTGGTGCGGTCGGCGTAATAGTCCGCTACGAGACCGAAGACGTCGGCATAACGCGCGCCTTTATCCGAAACGGGCCAGTTACTGCCGTAGAGCACGCGCGACGGCCCGAACGAAGCCGTGACGTGATCGAGCGTGGGCCGATAGGTATCGACGTCCGTCGGCGCACCGCCGTGTGGGGCCTTCACGGGTTCGACAAGTCCGGAGAGTTTGCAGAAGACGTTTGGTTCGGCGCCGAGGCGACGCATGCCTTCGCGCCAGGCGAGGTCGGGCGCTTGCGGGTCGCGGACATTGCCGACGTGGTCGACGACGATGCGCAGGCGAGGGAAGTCGCGGGCGAGACGCAGGGCTCCTGGGAAGTCGCCGAGGCCATTGATATCGATCGCCAGACCGCGGTCGGCCAGCAGGCCAAGATGGCGCGAGAAGGTCGGGGCGGCGAGATCCGCGCTCAGTCTGCCCGCCGGGATACGAATCCCGCGGAAGAGGGGATGGGCGCCGAGACGGCGGAGATGTTCGGCGAAAGTCGCTTCGGCAGGACGGAGGTTACCGATGAAGCCCACGATGCAGGGGTGCGCGTCCGCTAGGCGCAGGATCCAGTCGTTGTCCTCTATCCAGGCACTCGCTTCGACCACCACCGTCTCGCGGATGCCGTGCGGGGCGGCGACCCTTTGCCAATCGGGCGGTAGCACTGGCCGATCGAGGAAGCTGCCCTTGGACGGCCAGGGCACGCCTTGGCTGCGAGTCGGATCGTAGAAGTGGGTGTGCGTATCGATGATCCGGCTCGCCGTTGGCCGGCTCGCACAGCCGACAGAGAGGGCGGCGGCGCCAGTCGCGCCGGCGAGCGTGCGCAGGAAGGAACGACGATCAGTCATCGGGGGCATGGGGAGATAATGCGGCGGAGCCGAGAGGGGGCAAGTTGACACGGGGGCAAGGGAGGAAGTGAGAGGCCCAGTTGACCAGAGGCTCGGAGGCTCAGAAAGATGCAACGTTAGTTGACCGGTTGACCAGTTGGCTGGAGAGACAAAGGTATCGCTCAAAGGGAAACCGGAGACCGGATGATTAGCCGGGGTGCATTGGGTAGGGCGGGGCTCTCCGAGCCCGCCGTCGTGCCGAGGGAGGTGCGCACTTCCGTCTGCGAACGGACGGCTCGGAGAGCCGTCCCTACCAATAGCAGGTGAAAGCGGTTAGCGGTTGGGAACGGCAGAGAGTCAGGCGGCGGGCGCCCTAAGCCGTGTCGATTGTCACGGGAGAGTGGCGGTCTGGTGACAATAGATTATGGATACATGAACCGCCCAAGAATTTCTTGAAGGCTCTTGTCCGAAGGCAACATCACGCCCGCCATGAAATCCCTACTCCCGCTCCTCCTCGTCGCTGCCGCCGCCCAAGCCCAGACCGCCTCGGTCAAGGCCCCTGCCGACAGCTTCTCGCTCACCGTCGATAACCTCATGATCGCCCGCGACGTCGATGACTTCGACGGCATGTCCTATGGCATCAAGGCCAAGGTCTGGGATCACGTGCGCATGACGTTGGGTTATGCCGACGCCAGCTCCGATCGCTTCGACCTGGTTTCCGGCCTCAACGTGGAAGTCGGCGCCCGTCGCTTCACCGTAGGCGCCGAATATGACATGCACGTCGAACAGGGCGTCGTCACGCTCTCCCTCGCTTACGGTCAGACCGCCGGCCGGACCAAGGGCGGCTTCACGGGCGATGCCTTCCGGAATCAGCAGTTCGTCTTCGGAGCCAGTTATGCGCGCCCCCTCGGCGAAGGTTTCACCGCCATCCTCTCGGCGAACAAGTTCCTCAGCGATTTCGATCCGGATGCGGTCTTCTCCACCGCCCCGGCTCGCGCCGCCTTGGCTCAGCGTTTCGACGGCTCGCCTTTCTCCGTCGGCCTGACCCTGGCTTACACGCCGGTGGAACACGTGACCATCCACCTGACCTACGCCACCGAGGATTCGGTGCTCGGCCTGGGCGGCGCCGATAACACGCTCAGCTTCGGCGTACGCGCGAACTTCTAAGGCAGGTTCGCGCTGCGCCCGAACCCCAGGCCCGTCCGGCGAAAGCCGGGCGGGCTTTTTCTTTCCGACGGCCGCCGACGCGGCCCTGCCTTGGGTTGCGAGGGCGAGGGGATCGGGCATGGTGAAGCCATGGCCAAGAAAAAGAGCACCCCGCAACGCATCGTCTACGCCGGCTTATTGATGCCGCTGAAGCACTTCACCCCGGCGGACAAGAAGCGAGTCTTGCGCGCTAATGGCGAAGGCAAGAAGTCGCCGAAGCAGGTCATCTATGTCGGCGAGACCGGCCTCCCGACCGAAGAGCGCTATCTGCAGCATCTGCTGAAGTACAAGTCGCAGCGCGGGTGGATCTATAAGTATGGCATCCGCCCGATCGAACTGGCCACGCGTCTGGCGGACCTCGACGGACTCAAGCCTTCCGTCAGGAAGGAGATCTACGCGCTCGCCCGGCCTTTGCGTACGGATTCCAAGGAACGCGAGGCCGCCGTGGCCGAGATCTTCCGCCGCGAGGGGTTCTACGTGGTCTCTTCGTGAGGCGCGGGGTAGGGGCGCGACGGTGTCGCGACCGCGGACGGCTCGGAGAGCCGTCCCTACCCGAGGCACAGGTGCTATGTCGTGACGCGGTCCCGGCCCTACCTCTGGGTTGCGGGTCGGGCCGAGATAGGCATAGGGTGGGCGCATGCAGCGATGCTTCCTCCTCGTCCTCACGCTCCTGGCCGGTCGGCTGACGGCGCAATCCTGCGAGCAGGCCGACGTCTTTCCGTTCGGGATGGACGGCGTGAAGGTCTACCGGATCCCCGGCTTGCTGGTCACGCCAAAGGGCACGCTGCTCGCTTATTGCGAAGCCCGGCGTGACGGGAAGTCGGACTGGGGTGAGATCGAGGTGCGGATGCGCCGCTCGGTCGATGGCGGTGCGACGTGGTCGGCGGCGACGCAGCTCGCGCACCAAGGCCCGCGCCTCGAAGGCAACCCGCGTAAGCAGACCGGCGGCGAGAAGGAGCAGACCGTCAATAACCCGGTGATGGTCGCCGATCGCGAGACCGGCGTCATCACCCTGCTTTACTGCGTCAACTACGCGCGTGCGTTCCTGTGTCGTTCGACGGACGACGGTCTCACGTGGTCGGCCCCGGCGGAGATCACCGCGGTCTTCGAGCCCTT
>ENA-OUVC01002060-OUVC01002060.1-marine-metagenome-genome-assembly--contig:-NODE-2060-length-11472-cov-3.575954_pt1 | contig 11472 bp, 9 predicted proteins | sample MGYA00248622_ERZ508571 | MGnify/ENA primary metagenome ERZ508571 (study PRJEB26236, sample SAMN06267175) | marine metagenome | isolation source: Columbia River Estuary | place: USA:Columbia River Estuary... | reverse complement strand
ATTTAATTCCCTATTTTTTAATAATTTTACATGCAACAACGCCTCAAATCAAACCTCATTATATGAAAAAAGCAATACTTGTTTTAAGCCTAGCTTTGGGTATTTTCAGTTCAATTTCAGCGCAAACTGCAGCCAATATTGATCAGGTATTAAAGTTCAAAAATGACATTTTTGACTTTGGTAAAATCAACTTCGGGCAAGCAGCTACTTATACCATTGAATTCACCAATATAAGTAAGGACACCATTACTTTAGTGAATGCACGCCCAGGTTGTGGCTGTACCACCCCGAATTTTAAACCCAATGAAAAAATTGCACCAGGTAAAATGGGGCAAGTACAAATTACCTTTAACGGAAGTGCTATGGGAAGTTTTACACGTGCTACGGCACTTGAATTTTCAAATGGCTTAGTCAAGCAAACACAATTTGCAGGCGAAGGCGTTGCCATTGCCAATGCACCAACAGCTCCGATCATTAACAGTCCAAATAAGCAATAATCCAAATATCTAATTCCAATTATTAATTACCAAACACGCACTTAACTTTCTTATAAATCACAATACTATATTATTTTAAAAAATCCAATCATGAAATTAACTTCCTTACTCATTGCATTACTGATATCATTCACAAGCATGGCCCAAACAGGTGTACAATTTGATAAATCAAGTTACAACTACGGAAAAATAAAACAAGGTGTGCACAAATCAGTCATCTTTAACTTTGCCAATAATGATGCAAAACCAGCAGTGATTGAATTTGCAAATGCAGAATGCGGATGTACACAACCCGAGTATAACCAAAAGCCCATTTTGAAAGGGCAAAAAGGAACCATTAAAATTACCTATACAGCACCTACAGTTGGCGCTTTTAAAAAGAAAGTGACTGTTAAATTTGCTGGCGTTAAAGTACCTACTGAATTAACCATTGAAGGTGAAGTGATTTAAAAAATTTAGATCGAATACCTATTCAAGCGCTACTAATAAAAATGATCCTTATCACTTGAACTTACAAACTGCAAACTTTAATTAAATTGTTTGTTGAATAATAACAAACACTTGGTAATATTTAAAATTAAAAGCGTCCCGAAATCTCGGGACGCTTTTTTATTATAGCGTTCAAGCATATCTTTGTTTGAATGATACAAATAAGTAAACGAGGCATTAAAATGCCTTCCTCTCCTATTCGAAAACTAGCGCCCTTTGCAGATGCAGCAAAAAAAGAAGGCGTACAAGTGTATCATTTAAATATTGGACAACCTGATATTGAAACGCCCCATATCATGATGGAAGCGGTGCAGCATGCGAATTTAAAAGTTTTAGAATATACTGATAGCCGTGGTATTTTAAGTTTAAGAAAAAAACTAGCAGCGTACTACATCAGCAAAGGCATGGATGTTAACTATGAAGATGTATTAATTACTATTGGCGGAAGTGAAGCCATCTTATTTGCATTTATGGCCTGCTTGGATGAGGGTGATGAAATTATCGTACCAGAACCATTTTATGCAAACTATATTGGCTTTGCGATGGCCGCAGGTATTCATATTATCCCAATAACATCTAGTATTACAAATGGATTTGCATTACCACCCATTGCATCCTTTCAAGAAAAGATTACCCCTAGAACTAAAGGCATATTTATTTGTAACCCGAACAATCCTACTGGATATGTTTATAGCGAATCTGAATTATTACAAATAAGAGATTTAATCAAAGAAAAAGACTTGTACTTATTTTCTGATGAAGCGTATACTGAATTTAGTTATGAAGGAAATGTGAAAAGTACTTTAACACTGCAAGGCGTAGCCGACCGTGTAATTATGATTGATACTTTTAGTAAAAAGTATTCGGCATGTGGTGCACGGATCGGCGCACTAGTGACTAAAAATAAAGATGTGATTGAAGCGGTGATTAAATTTGCACAAGCAAGATTAAGTCCACCCACCTTGGAACAAATTGCTGCCGAGGCTGCACTAGGATTACCCGCTAATTATTTTGACGAAACTAGAGAAGAATATAAAAATAGGCGTGATGTATTAATGAATCGACTATCAAAAATGGAAGGGGTGTATTGCCCAATTCCTAGTGGTGCATTTTATGCAATGGCACAACTTCCTGTTAAAAATACTGACGATTTTTGCCAATGGCTATTGACTAGTTTCAGGCACAACAATGCCACCATCATGTTGGCCCCAGGTAGCGGATTTTACACAACACCAGGACTTGGCTTGAATGAAGTAAGGCTTGCCTATGTTTTAAACGAAAATGACATTAATTTGGCCATGGATTGCCTTGAACAGGCCTTACGCGTATACCCAAACAAATAAGCAGAGAACCCTCATCACATTTAACAATAAGTTATTAAATGGGCATTGGATACAATGCTACCTTTGTGCTTGTATATGTGGTTTGGTTTACCCATACAAGCAAGCAATCGAAAATCGCCCTTTAGTTCTCTAAGGGGCTTTTTTATGCCGGAATTTACAGCGGTAAAATGGACTAATATTTCTGGGTGGGTATATTGTAGGTACCTCTGTCCTTAGCCTGACTAATGTATAACATGATTTGATACACCAATTTGCTCTTTACCGGATTGCCATTAATGCTTGCAGGAATAAACTCGTAAGCATCCCCATGCAAACCCTTAATAGATTGCTTAAATTCAGCATTGTAAAAGGTAGAAGTATATTTAATATTAAAATCCTCCAATTTTCCAGTTGCAGAAATATCAAAAACATATTCCATTAAGATGTCTTCCCTTTGATCCTTTGCTCCTTCTGGTAAATTGCGTTGGTTATACAATAAATAAAAACCGTAATCAAGGCCGCCAATCTTAACAGGTGCTACCAGTTTAGGTTTAATATAGCCAGTGGTATCAATCACGGACCCTTGTTTTACAATGGATGATACATCTGGTATATTATAAATTAATTTTTTGTTGGTAAAATCATACACTTGAATCAAATCATTATTTTGGCTAAAATAATTCCAAATACTATCTTTCAATCCATTTTTATACCTACCTCGCGCTAATTCACGATTGGCGCTATTCACAATAAAGCACTCGCCTAATTTTACTTTTTTATTGGCCTTATCAGATTCGTAATTTTCAACCAAAGTGGGTGCAATTCTAATTTTACGCCATACAGTATTTTGCGCGTCAGCAAATTGGCTCACTAAAATGGCAAAAATAAAAATTAGCTTTTTCATAGGATAAGGTTTAATCAAAAAGATGGTTTTAAAAATGAAAGGTACAAAAAAAAGAGTCCCGCTCCGATAAATCGGAGCGGGACTCTTTTATATTATAAAAAGTTAAATATTATCTAACTCCTGTATATACAATTGTTTCATCAAAAGAAACACGGTGAGGCGTAATAACACTAGGCTGATTCATCCAGTATTTAACTTTAAACGTCTTCGTAGCTGGATCGTATTTGTTTACGCCACTAGGATCAAGCTCGGCAGAACGACCATTACCTGCTGGTTGGCCATACACGTTTATAACTTTTGTTATATTATTTGATGCATCAATGGTAAACTCAACACCAAATGAACCATAATAACTAAGGCCTGGAGTAGAAATGGAGTGATAAACTCCACCAATTACGTAATCATACATGCGAACCGTATTTGCGCCACTAGTAACCATACCAATACTCATTGGGTATCTTCCTGTAAGTCCAGCATTAGCATAATCAACCATTGTACCAGTTACAGTATAATTACCATCAAATTTGTTTCGAACACCAAATGAGTATACGGCATTACCAAAATTGCCACTAATTATTCCGTTAGATACCTGAGAAATTTTAACAGGAACACCATAGGCAGCGTTAAAGTTAAAATCAGAAGAAACTGTAATTTTAGCTTCCACTGTAGTTAGGTTGGTACCTTTTTTGATCACAACCGAAGTAGGAAAGGTAACGACAGTGCCTGGTGGAACCACCTTAGTAACCCCATTTTCTGTATTATATTTAGCTAAAGTTGCAGCATCTGAAGAAAGCGTTACTGTAATATCATTTGGTGCATTACCTGGTCCAGTATAATGTATGTTGATATTAAATGTTTTACTTGCACCAGCCGCAACAACACCTAGATCAGAATAAAAACCAGGTATACCAGCATTAGTTATATTATCTCCTGTGTTTGCAATCTCAATCACGTTAGTTTTATATTTCACGGCATCGATATTCATATCATCTGCCTTCAAACAAGAAGAAAGTGATATAATTAATAAGCCAAGAAATAGGTTTTTTATATTTTTCATAATTTTAATATTTAAATTTTATTTTGCCCAAAATATAAGTGAAGTAAATGGTGATAATCCTTTAGGTACGTTTGCTGTATTATAAGTTCCTTCTGCTGAAGGATATAAAATACGTGTTGGTAATTTATCAGGTCTTGTACTTTCAGACTTTAACGAAGCAAATGTCTCATATTTTGTTGCACCAGCTGCATTATTTAATTTAGGATACAAAGTACGACGATAATCATTCCATGATTGGTCGCAATTGACCATATTTAAAGCAATCCACTTTTGGGTAATGATTGCTTCTAATTTTTGTTCAGTTGTAAGTGCTAAATTAAAATTTACCAAATGACTGCTAACATTATCTACTTTGTAAGTTGCTGCAAGCGCTGATGGGTTGCCAACAAGTGTTTTGTTAGGTAATGAATACAAATAATTAAATGAATGATTAATACCATTATCAAATGCAGCTTGAGCTGTTATAGAACTGATAATACCATATAAAGCGGCTTCTGCCTGAATAAAATAACTTTCACTAGCAGTAATTAATGGGAATCCTGCATCTGGGCCTTTTAAAACACCTATTGAATTTCCAGCAGAAGTTCCAACTCTTAAAGGTCCAGCTGGAGCAGGGAACCAAAATGAACCATCAGGTGATGATGCCACACCTAAACTTTCATTTCCTAATTGATTACAACTCGTTACTGAAGGATACCCATAGAAAAGTGCTTTACCACGTGATGAGTCCACTAATTTCTGTCCTGTATAGAAGCCATGTGCGAAGAAAGTTGGCATCCATGCTTTGTTTCCAGAAGTACCTGTATAACTCCATCCCCAACTGCTCCACTTAGGATTTTGACGGCCATTATCGCGTGTATAACCAGGATTTACCAGCGCATCTGAAGTTAAAAATCCGTCACTGCTAAAGGTACTGTTAGAGAAGGTCACTTTACCTCTACCACGAACTAAGATTCTTAATTTAATGGTATTGGCTAATTTTTTCCAGCTAACTACATTACCTCCAAACATTACATCAGAAACACCTAAATCAACCACATTTACATTTGCTAACCCAGTATTTATTTTAGCAATTGCGGCATCTAATGAGTCAGCAATATTTTTATAAATCACTGTACCAGCTGTATAAGTAGGATTTAACACTTCTGATCCTTTTAATGCATCTAAATAAGGAACATCATTATAAGCATCTACTAAATGTTGATAATGCATGGCTTTCATAATTTGAGCAACACCATGAAAATAATTATAGTTTGGTAGATTTCTTGTTTTATTGATGATGGTTTGGTAATCATTTAATATATCATAAGATGCATTAAACACACCTGACCATTCAGAACTGGTATAATTGTAAGTAATGGAAGTACCAAATCCACCATAACCACCTGCATTAGATGCATAACCACCTATTTGCTGACCCATAGTGTTAAGGCTATTAACAGCACCTGCAGTATACGCTAATGCTTGTGGTAAGATTAATTCTACTGATGCAGAAGTAGCATTATTTGGATCTGTATTTACATCCAAATACTTATTACAAGAAGTGCTTACAAGAAGCATTCCTGAGAGAATTATTAGGGTTATATTTTTCATATTTTTCATATTTTTCATTTCGCTTTTAGTTGAATAATCAATTAAAAAAAATTTGATTTGTTTAGGGTTTACGATTAAAATTTAAATGATACTGTTGCACCATAATATCTTGACGGAGGCGTTTGTAAACCACTAATACCTACACCATTACCACCAGAACCACCAGAAGCACCATACTCAGGATCAGTGTAATAATTATCTGGAGCCATCCAAACAAGTAAGTTACGTCCTTGTACACTTAAAGTACAGCCTTTGATAAATTTAGATTTCGCTAAAAGTTTAGAAGGTAGGTCATAAGAAACTGCTAATTCTCTTAACTTCCAGAAATCACCAGAATGAGTATAGTTTGAAGTTACGCTTCTGTTTATATTATCACTCCAAAATCCATTATTACCATTACCATTGGGAACAGAAATATTTGTATTGGTAATATACTTACCAGGGTTAGCTGGATCAGCAATAACTGAATTAGGAAAAACAAAGCGCATACGATCATATTGCGCAGTTCTCCAACTTGTACCTGACCAATCGATACTTGAACCCATTGAGCTATAAATATTATATCCACCTCTATATTCAAATAAGAATGCTAGCGTAAATTTTTTGTATTTAATAGTACCATCAAGGCTTAATTTATTTGCAGCAGTTGCATTTCCTAAATTTGAAATGGTATCACTTTGTTGTGGTATACCTGTTGCTGCATCAACAATTACACGGCCATCTGGAGAACGCTTGTAATCAAAGCCCATAATGATTGGGAAAGGCTGTCCTGCTACCGCATAAGATGCACCCCCTAAACCCAAACGAGGTAAATCGGCACTAATACTAACTACTGTATTAGAAAGATAAGAGTAGTTTCCACCAACTGTTACACTCAAATCTTTAGTTTGTATTGGAGTTACATGTGCTGTAACTTCTAAACCTTCACTCATTGTTTCACCTGTATTTGTACGTAAGCTTGTAAAACCAGTTGTTCCAGATACCCCTGTACTTACTGTTTGATTAGTAGTATTTGTATGGAACCAAGTTAAATTTGAAGTAAAACGATCATTAAATAAATTTAAATCGAAACCAGCTTCATAACCTGATGTCATCTCTGGCTTTAAATCTTTTGAAACTAAAGTATTACCAACGGTGAATCCAGCATTACTTCCGAATGGAAAGCCATTTGCTTGGCCAAATGTTGGTAATAATGAATATGGTCCTAAGTTAACTTGACCTACTTTAGACCAACCACCTCTAAATTTCAAGTAACTAATAGTGTTGCTATTTTTTAAGAAATCAAAGGCATCAGATGCAATGAGTGACATTTCAGCAGCTGGATAAAAGAAAGATCTGTTTTCTGGAGCAAGAACTGAAACCCAGTCATTACGTCCTGAAACAGTTAAGTATAAATAATTTTTATACCCAAATGTGGTTTTTGCGTATGAACCCATTGTGCGAGACATAAAGTTTGATTCTGAAGCACCTGGTGTACCTACGCCATTACTTACGTTAAATAAATCTGGAACAACTAATCCATTTCCACTCACACCAATGTTTTTAGATTGGTTTTGGTTCCATTGCCCACCTACGATAATATTCAAAGTAAAGTCCTTAATAGATCTTTTGTATTGTGTAAAGAAGTCCGTTAGTAAATTTGTAGAATAAGACATTCCATCTGATACGCTATAAGGAATATCAGATTTAGCACTTGCATCAGTATGTTTTGCATAATACGTGTAAGTGAATCCGGTATTTGAATTCTTATTGGATTGGTTACGCGTAGAAATACCTTGACGGAAAACAAAATCTAACCCTTTTACTGGTGTGAATTTTACTTCAACGTTAGCTGTTAAATAATCGTTTCTATTCGTTTGTCTGTAATTAGCAGCAGTCCAATAAGGGTTTTGATACCAAGGGTTATAAAAACCGTTTGGATTAGCAAACTTGTCGTTTTGCCAATCTTTATAACGAGTAATATCAATATTCATTGGCATGTTTAACATTTGATCATACATGCTACCTGTAGCTGTTGTAATATCGTATCTGTTTTGCGTATATGAAGTACTGTAATTAATATTAATGGTCTTACCGATTTTTCTTGTACCATTTAAACGTACGTTGGTACGATTGTATAAGTCTCCTGGTGTTGTACCAGTTTGATCAACATGTTGTGCTGAAAAATATTGCGTTGAGTTTGCATCACCATTTGAAATATTGAAATCGGTTTGATTAATAATCCCTTTGTTCCAGAAATCGTTATGTCCTGGATAAGATTGGTAGCGAGAGGAATCATTAGAACCATCAGCTAAAGGAGGTCCTAATGCACGCATTGTGCCATCAAAAGGAGGTCCATAAGATTGGTTTTCCAAATAAGAGAAATTACCACTTCCAAATAAGTCAACACCATAACCACTTCCACCCGCACCAAATTGATCTTGCATTTTTGGGAAGAAAGCAACTTGTTCAATTGATGTTGTATGTGAAAAACCTACTTGCGTTACGCCATTTTTACCTTTTTTGGTGGTGACAATCAAGGCACCATTTGATGCTTGAGAACCGTATACCGCAGCGGCACCCGCACCATTTAAAACTTGGATATCTTCGACATCTTCAGGGTTTAAGTTACCTAACATGGTAGAAGGGACGATTACATTATCTAATACCAATAAAGCCTCGTTATTACCAGTTAAAGATCTTTGACCTCTTAATATTAATCGGAAGTTAGGATTGATACCACCTGAAGTGTTACTCACTTGCAATCCTGCAACTTTTCCTTGTAAACCCCCAGCGATACTAGTGGATTTACCCGCGACTAAGGATGCAGCTTTAATAGTAGTACTAGCCGAACCTAATTCCTTTCTTTTTGCTTGAATACCACCCGCAGTAACAACAACTTCATCCATATTGTTAACTTGCTCAAATAAATTCACATTTATTGTTAAAGAAGAAGCAACCTTTACCCTTTCAGTTCTAAAACCAACATATGAAAATAGAATGAAATCGCCTGTTGAGGCTTTAATCTCATACTCTCCTTTTTCGTTTGAAATTGAAGCTTTTTCAGCTTTTCCTTGAACTCTCACCGTAACACCTTGTAAGGGTGAACCATTTTGGTCATCTACTTTTCCTTTTAGCGTTTTGACCTGCGCATTAGCAGCCAAACTCATGGAAAAAAACACAACGAATGTGTATAGTAGTTTTCTCATAATCAGATTTTTTTAATTTATTAATTAATACGACGTGATGAATGTATAACTAAATCTGATTAGTATTAACAAATCATTAAGAAAATATTCTAAAAAAATAATAATTCTATAACCTTATAAGTAAATTTAATTGTTTACCAAGTATTTATACATTATAAATTAATATAATATTTAAGCGTTAATTTTCTATTTATCCTACTGAATTAGTAAAGGTGGGACGATATATTGATTGATTCCAGGGTTTTTCAATAGGATTATTTCTAATTTTTGTATATAAATTAACAGTTTTTTTTCGAAAAAATTAAACAAGTGACAGGCTTGTAATACTAAATTTTTCTAAAAAATTGCAGCCTTTTTCTACGGCACTTTGGATTGTTTTGAAAAAAATAGAAAACCAAAAAATCATTTATATAATCATAAAATGGGTTCCCCTATGGTTATTAAAATATATTTATTAAGAATTAATCAGTACTTATAAACATATTTAAAAAGCTTGCTAATAACTGGCGATCGTCTCCTGTTTACAACCCATTTTATTGGAATTTAGTCGTAATTTTCCAACCATTAATAATTCATATTCTATGGGTGCGATATCATTGATTGCTTTACTTATAGCTGCAATTGCGTTTTCTGCCGGCGGTATTATCATTGGAAAAATTTTTGTGAAGGGAAGTAAAAATGCACAAAAGGGGCAAGCCTACGAATGTGGTATCCCTACTGATTCTTCTCCTTGGCATCAATTCAATGTAGGTTATTATTTATTCGCATTGTTATTTTTAATTTTTGATGTGGAATTGGTTTTTTTATATCCATGGGCAGTGGTTGTAAAAAAAGTAGGAATGGTTGCTTTAATTGAAATTATTGTTTTCATATTTATTTTATTCATGGGCTTTTTATACGCCCATAAAAAAGGAGCATTAAAATGGAGTTAAAAGAAAAAATTGCAGGCAACGAACCTTTTCCAGGTATCGTTCACGACACACCAGGTGGTGGCATTGTGGTAAGTACTTTTGATAGTATTATTAATTGGGCACGTTCCAATTCCTTATGGCCATTATCATTTGCAACAAGCTGTTGCGGTATTGAAATGATGTCCACTGCTTCAGCGAAGTATGATTTTTCGCGCTTTGGTTTTGAGGTCGCAAGGGCTTCGCCGCGTCAAGCTGATGTAATTATTATTGCAGGTACCATTGTAAATAAGATGGCACCGGTATTAAAAAGATTGTATGATCAAATGGCCGATCCTAAATATGTAATTGCAATGGGTGCATGTGCCATTAGTGGTGGTCCATTTTTTTACAACACTTACTCAGTAGTAAAAGGGGCGGATCATATTATTCCCGTAGATGTATATATTCCTGGATGTCCTCCACGCCCCGAAGCTTTATTGCATTCTTTAATTTCTTTACAAGAGAAAATTAAATTAGGCATGACGCGTGAACAAATTAGAGGAGAATACAAAGTATAAAGCAAAAGGATATGCGCTTTGAGAGATGCTATTAAAAATATCAATCCAACAGAGCAGCATAGTTTTAAAATAGCAATTAATTTATAACAATGACCAACGAAGAAATAAAAGAATACATCCCTACCCTAGCACCTGCTGCCACATTTGATGAAACAGGTGAATGGTTAAATGTAATCGTATCCGCTGAAGAATTAAAACCTTTGATGTTAGCATTGCGCAATGGCAAAATGCAAATGAACTATTTGTTTTGTTTGACTTGTGTTGATTTTAAAACACATTTAACCATGGTGTATCACTTGTCTGCTACAACACATCGTCAAAGCATCGTGATCAAAGCAAATGTGAATCGCGAACAGCCAGTGATTGAAACCGTTTGTGACATTTGGAGAACCGCTGAATTTTTAGAACGCGAAGTGTTTGAAATGTTTGGCGTGCATTTTACGAATCATCCTGATTTACGAAAATTAATATTGGAGGACGACTTCAAAGGATATCCCTTAAGAAAAGATTTTGAAGATCCTATCAACATGATAAAATTATAATAGGCACATGTACAATCAAACTGAAATAATAAAAGATACAAGTGAGTTAGGTGCTGATGGTGAACTAGTCATCAATATGGGGCCACAGCATCCTGCTACGCATGGGGTGTTGCATTTGGTGGTTACCTTAAATGGTGAAACCATTAAGAAAATCGAACCCCACTTAGGTTATATCCACCGCTCTATTGAAAAAATGTGCGAGAGCTTAACTTATCGTCAATTTATTTATGTAACCAGTCGAATGGATTACTTGTCATCGCATATTAATAATTTAGGCTGCGCATTACTTGTTGAAAAAGGAATGCAAATTGAAGTGCCTGATCGTGCAAAATATATACGCGTTATTTTGAGTGAATTAACGCGAATAGCATCTCATGAATTATGGTTGGGTGCTATGGCGATGGACTTAGGC
>ENA-OUVC01002053-OUVC01002053.1-marine-metagenome-genome-assembly--contig:-NODE-2053-length-11504-cov-3.356699_pt1 | contig 11504 bp, 4 predicted proteins | sample MGYA00248622_ERZ508571 | MGnify/ENA primary metagenome ERZ508571 (study PRJEB26236, sample SAMN06267175) | marine metagenome | isolation source: Columbia River Estuary | place: USA:Columbia River Estuary... | reverse complement strand
TCCATTAAATAAATTAGCTTGGTTATTAACATTTAAATTAGATTCAATTATAGTATTACCTATTAACGTAGTCATACCAGATATAGTTATATTATTATTTTGATCTAATATAGGTATATAAGAATATGTTAAATCTAAAGGAGCTTTTATTATAAATCGTGTTGCATCATTTGATGTTTGAATATAACCATTTCCATCAGCACCTAAAATTAATATACCGCACGAATTAGCATTATCAATAGGTATATCATCTTTTGTACTATTTAAAGTAATTAATTTATCTTGAATTAATAAACTATTAACAGTAATATAATTAGTTGTTCCTAATATATTAACTGTAGATTCAATATTACCTATATTAATTGTAGACTTATAATAATTTCCAATATTAATATTATTATTATCATTATTAACATTTAATAAATGTCCTACATTTAAATTATTTTGTATAGTTGTATTTCCGGAAACTATTAATGAAGAAGCAATTGAAACAGCTTGTAAATTAGTTATTCCAGATACATTTAAATTATTTAATAAGTTAGTTATACCTGAAACATTTAAATCAGATAAAACGGAAGTATAATGTAAATTAGTTTGATTAGTAACAGATAAGCCATTAAATAAATTAGTTTGTTTATTAACATTTAAATTATTTAATAAATTGGTTATACCTGAAACATTTAAATTAGATAAAATATTTGACATAAATGAAATATTACCATTAACTATTAAATTTTTATTAATAATACTAGAACCATTTATATGAAGTCCAGATTTAATTTCTGTATAATCATCTTCTGAATAAATCATAAAATTATAAATTAATATATTACCTGAATATTGAATTAATGACATATTATTAGATAATGCACCAAGAAATATATTAATACTATTACTAGGACTAATAAAATTAATTTTAATTTCTGTATAATTAATATTATTTAAATTAGTAAATGAATGTCCATAATATAAATCTGTTAATCCTAAATTAGCGTCTTGAATAAAAACACATAAATTAGTATTGATTGATTCGCATTTAGCTAAAAAACTAATTATAATATTTTGATTAGGTAGACAAGAAAAATTTAAAACTAAATCATAATGATATATATTTAAAGAATTTGATAATTGTATACGCTGAACTTTTGTATTAATAGTATTATCTTCTATATAATCTATTGGTATATTATTAACAGTCCATTTAGGATTATTAATTGGTCCATAAATGAATGTTGGGAATATATTATAATTAATATAACTTAAATTTGTATTATAATAATTATAATAATTATTATAATTATTATTGATATTTGATGTATTAATATTTTTTATAATTTTAGATAATGAACTATATTGATAAATGAAAATATCATCATTTGATATCATAATATTACTTTGTAATGTTCCTAAATTTACATTTCCTGATACATATAAATCATCATATATTTTTACTGGTCCGCTTATATTTGCTTTATTATATACTATAATATCTCCATTTACATTTAAATTATCTTCAACTACTATTTTTTGTGTATTTAATGAAGCTAATACAGTCATATCACCATACATTTTAGTATTACCTGAAATATTTAAATTGTTAAATAGATCTAAATCATTTAATAATGCTCTATTTGTAATAAATAAAGACTGTCCAATAAGATTTCCTGATATTGTTAAATTATTATTTAAATCCAGACTAGGTATTATACCAGGATTCCCTAACGGAGGTTTAATTAAAAAAGCATTTGCACTTATATTTGTTTTAATATAACCATATGAATTTCTATAGGGAGCATTACTACCAATTAAAATACCACTATCAAAACCTATATCATTAGGTATACCATCAGAATTAAAATTAATATTTAATAATTTAGGTTCTAATATAATATCTGTAGTATGGACATATGTTGTTGTTCCAGGAATTTGAATTATAGAATGTTGATCACCTAATATTATAGTCCGTCCATATATTTTTAATACTTGATTTGATAATATATCATCTATAGGTTCAATTTTATTAACAAATAATGTATCTTCTATTTTTAAATTTTTTGCATTAAGTTGTGTTAAAACTGATAAATTAGATTTAACAATACAATTATTTATTTCATGTTCTACTAAAGATATAATTTTATTATCAGTAAATTTTAAAAGTTTAGAGTTATTAATATTAATATTAAATGATGCATCTGTATTTAAATTTAAAGTTGCTGTTATATTAGGATTAGATAATACTAAATTACTTGATATTAATTTATTAGTTTGTAATGATTTTAAACCTTCTGATTTAGAAGCTTTTGAATTTAATAGATATGAAATATCTAGGATTGTACTCATAAATATAATCTATATTTAGATATAAATCTTTAATTCAATTTAAATTTATTAATAAAATCTTTTAAACTTTATTTTTATTATCTAAATAACCAGTATTATAATAGAATAAATAAAAAATGAAATTAAAATAATTTTATTTAAGAAAACATTCTCTAATGCTAAATAATATGTTTTTTAACAATTTATCACAAATTAAATCTTTATTTTCAAAAATAAATGATGAAAGTGAATTTGAAATTATGTTTTATAATTATAAACAAGAAAATAAATTATCCATAACAAAATTCATTAATGTTTTATATTTTATGAAATATTATTCAAACTTAAAAAAATATAAATTAGTAAATACAATAGGATTAGATATATCATATAATTATGCTCATACTAATGTTTACAGAATATCTATTAATGGTATAAATAAAATAAATAAAATTTTAAATGCTGTACATCAAAGAAAAAATCATGTTATTTTTTCTATATTAACAACACAATTTTATAATGATGATGATTTAACTTTTATTAATAAAATAAAAGATAATAAAAATATTATAAATTATGATGATTATGATATAAGATTTAGATTAAGTCAAGAAGAAGAACTTGATAAAAAGATATTAATAAATTTATCAAATTTACAATATACAGAAGCTGACAAAATAACTTTTCGATATAAAGAACGTTTAAGTATGATAATTTTTGATAATGAAAAATTAGGACAAATAAGACTAGATCTAACAATTGTTAAATTTTCAAATTCTCCAGATAATTTACATTATGCTGATAAAGAATTTGAAATAGAATTGGAATATAGTAAAGGTACTGAAGATATTTCTGATAAAATTTTAACACAATTACTTAATGAAGCTAAACTCGTAAAACAAGTTTTAGAAAATTCTAATGAAATTATTTCTAAAGAAGAACATAATAATGTATTAAAAATGTATAAAAAAATATTATTAAATTCAGAAAATAATTTAATTACAAATTTATATTCAATGCAACCTATATCAGCTGAAGTTCAACACGTCGTTGATAAAATTCCTAACAGATATGCAGTAACAGACAAAGCAGATGGAGATAAATATCAATTATTTATTTTTAATAATATAATTTATTTAATTTCTAATAATTTAGTAGTTAGAAAAACACAGTACAAATGTCCGGATATAAATTTAACTGTTATTGAAGGAGAATTATGTCATACCAATAATATTTATCTATTTTTAATGTATGATTGTATATTTTATGATGGTAAAGATGTAAGAACTGAAAATATATTATCTAATCGATTAAATTATATTGATAGTTTTATTAAAAAATTAAATATACAAAATTATAATATAGCATCATATGATCAACCTTTTAATATTATAAAGCAAGAAAAATTTTATGAAAATGAATTGATTAAATATTATGCTAATTTGAATGGATTGATTACAGGTGCAAAACCTAATGATATTATTTTTTACAAAAAAATCTATTTATTTCCCACAGGTGGAAGTAATTGTGAAGTTTATTCTTTCAGTAATTTAATTTGGAATGGGTGTACAAGTATGACAAATACTAATTGTCCTTATACTTTGGATGGTATTATTTATACATGTATTGATCAAAAATATACTAGAGATAAAAGGGAACAAAAATATCCAATTTATAAATATAAACCACCTTCAACAAATTCTATTGATATATATATTATTTTTCAAAGAAATACAGAAACTGGAGGTTTTTTAGAAATTTATGATAATTCTATTAATGGTTTAGGATTAAATAAAATATTTCGTGTGGCTAATTTTTATGTAGGTGATATTATAGGTAATAAAGAAGTGCCTGTACTTTTTATGAAGGAAGATAATAATCATGAAGCATTTTTTCCATTAGATAGAGAAGAAGTGCGTGACACCGAAGGTAATTTAGTTAATGATAATACTGTTGTTGAAATCATTTATGTTAATGATTTATCTATCCCTCATCAATATAGATGGAAAATATTAAGAACTCGATGGGATAAAACAGAATCAGTATTAAGAGATAAAAAACGTTATGGTAATTTTAAAGATAATGCTATCAAAATATGGAAATCAATGAGAGAAGCTGTTACTATTGAAGAAATAAAAAAATTATCGCGAGAAGATACTTATTTAATTCAACAAAAACAGTTAGCAAATAGAATTGATTCAAAAGTAATATCTTCTGAAAGAGCACAAGATATATACTACCAAAAAATTACAACATTAGGAGAAATATTCAGATTATATCATGGTTGGATCAAATCAATTATAATTTATAGTTATTGCGGGGCTTATTACAATTCCAGAGATACTAATAAATCCAAAAAAAAAAATGTTTTAGATGTTGGTTGCGGAAGGGGTGGAGATATTATGAAATGGTATCATTCGCGAGTTAATGAATACGTTGGTATTGATGCAGATTATGAAGGTCTATTTGGATCTTTAGACAGTGCTATGGTTAGATATCAAAATAATGTATCTAAATTTCCTGATTTTACAAAAATGATTTTTATTCAAGCTGATGCTACAGTTAAATTAGATGTAGAAACACAAGAAAAAAAATTAATTAAAATGACTCCAGAAAATAAACAATTAATTGAAAAAATATTTATGAAAAATACACAATTTGATATAATTAGTTATCAATTTTCAATTCATTATTTATTTGAATCGGAAAATACTGTAAATAATTTAATAGAAATTCATAATATGTATTTAAAACAAGATGGTCATATATTATGTACTTTAATTGATCCTTATAAATTATTACAATTATTGAATGGAAAAAATATATATACATCTTGGTATACAGATAATGATGGTCAACGTAAAAAATTTTTTGAAATTATAAAAAAATTTGATAATGAAATAAAAGATCAACCTAACCAACCAGTAGATATTTATATGGCTTGGGTCAGTCAAGAAAATTTTTATCTTACTGAATATTTAGTTACACCTAAATATTTAATTAAAATAATGAAAAAATCAGGATGTGATTTAATCGAAACCGATTACTTTGCTAATATCTATACGATTAATAAAGAATGGTTTACAGAAGTAATTAATCATGAAGAAAATCCTAAAAATAAAAAATATTATAAAAATGTGGCTCAATTTTATAATGATCTTAAAGGAGCTGATAAAGAAAGTAAAATATGGAATGATTTATTTAGATATTATATTTTTAAGAAATTTTAATTCTGTAGATTAATATACTATATAATTGTTGTGAAAATTCAACAATTTCCTATATAAAAATATATAGAAAAACAAACAATTATATCTTGAACCTCAAGATATTTGTTCAGGATTACAAAAGATGAAAATTTTTATATTAAAATATTGATGTAATTTATGTAAATAAAATTTAAAAGATTCTCAATATAATTGTACTATATTTAAATTAGATATTAAAAATTAAATGCATTTAATAATTAATAGTAAATATGACAAATATTTTATAAATCATTTAAAACAAAATATAAAAATTATATTTTACAGATTTTAAAAAATAATTTAAAGAATATTTATAAAGAATAATATAAAGAATATATAGCTACTTGATGGGTAGATAATTGTGCCATAATATCGGACAATTTCAAAACACCTTAAAAAAATTTAAGATAAAACATTCAACTAAAAATATAGATGAACATTGTTTAAATAAAAAAAATAATGTAGGAATTGTAATAGCCACCTAGGTAATTTATTTGAATATAGTTAATAGGCAGCTTTTCAAATCTATGAATGATTTAATGAAGAATTGAAGATTTGGATTTGAATATCATATCAACAATATTAGCTGCATTTTTTCATAATATAGGAAAGGAGGTAATTGTAGTTATGATATATATGCAAAAATAAATATAATGATATTTATTAGATAATCATCCTAAATTTAGCAAAGATATAATTTTAAGAAAAAAAATATTTAATTAATGCTATATATGGTTTTTATTTTCCCTCGATTAATATTAAAGATATTGTTTTGGCTGCATATATGCATTGGGAATTTAGTAAAATTAATATACCATCTAAAGACACTGAAAGTAAAATATAATTTATATAATTACTTTTTTTATATACTATTAAATTAAATTATAAACTCAATAGTAATTTATTATATCAATTAAAATTTTATATAGCTATAGCATCAGCAGATATATCAGCTGAAACTAATAGACGGTTAAAAAAATATAAAAATTTAATTAATAATAAAATTTATGTTAGTTATGATCCTTAAGTAAAGTTTAAAATGGATAATAAATTTTTATAATATAAAAGTAAAATTAGTGCCCTTTTTGATAAAATAATAAAAACATTACCTGTAATATAAGTTTAAAATTCTACTTAATCATACATAATTTTACTTTATTTAAACAAGTATAGGTATAATTTAATATTATAGAACTAAATACATTTTTATGAACTTTGTTATTTAATAACATTATTTGATAATCATTATAATATTTTATAGCTTGTTCTAAAAACATATAATATTGAATATATTTTAAATGATAATTTTTAAGCAAACATAATTTAAATACATTAGGATGTAAATAATAAACTTTATAATTTATATATGTTCCATCACCTGATATATCATGAACTGTAGAAATTTTATAATCTTTATTAAGAATTAAATTATGTAATTTGATAATATTTTCAATATCAGTTGTTGATATATTATGTTTAGATAATTTATTTGAATTAATACAACAATCATTTAAATCTACGCAATTTAAAAAATCATCAATAAAATTTATATCAATATTAAAAGATTTTTTATTTAAAACTTTGATATAATCAGTAATATTAATATCTATATTATTTTTTACAAGAAAAGTATTGTAATTATGAATCATATCAATTTTTAAATTAGACTGAAGTATATTAGATAATTCAATTAAATTTTCATAGGAATTTTTTGTATATGAAAATTCATGTAAGGATTTTGGACTATCTTCTCTTAAAAATTCTTGGTTTGAAAATTTATCTTTTGAAGTAATATTATTTGACATTATATATATTTATAAATATATATAAATTTATTTTTTATAAAAATTGTTATTATTAATATTCATTAACAACTAATGTCGTTTTATTTTTTTTTAATTCTTTAATTTCATACATTGAAAAATAATTTAATAATTCTCCGGGACTTAATAATTTATCTAAAATAGAATAGTTTATATTATACATAAGATGGGTTAAAATATTATAAGGATGTAAATTTAATATTTTGTATAAAGCCATATTTTTTAAATATTTAATTGGTAATATTCGAGCATTGGTAATAAATTGTGTAAGGCCAAAATTATATTTTATTAATTCATCTACAAATTTATAATTTGTTCTGATATTAGTTGCATGTCCTAAAATAACAATATTTTTTTTTGGAAGTACAATAGAAGATCCAAAATCTCCAATTTTAATTAAAAAACCAAAAGTTTTAATTTTATACATTTTATTATTTATTTTATAAATAATTGTTTCAATATTACCTATATTTTGATCTCCCATATAAGATTTATCAGATAACCAATAAATAAAAATATTATTAAAATGTATATCGAATACATGAATATTATGTTTAATTAATAAATTATATGTATGTATGAAACTAATAGTAATATAGTCATATAATTCACAAATATCACAAATGTAATTATTTGGTAATTTAACTTGTCCTTCATTATCAGAAAAAAAAATATAGTGTAACAATTCAGATAAAGTATTTAGAGTACTTGAAAAAATTGTTCCATATTTATAAGGATATAATAAACTTGCTTGATCTAATCCTGTTAATAGTATTTCAATACTAGAATCTAACCCATATCTTTCATTGATAATTTTATCTACATAATTTTTATCATTATAACAACTAGAATAATCTATCATTACTGGTACATTTGGTGAAATTTTTTTATACCATAATTCATTTATATAGGCTAATATAATCGTTTCAATAGTTAAATTGTTATAACTATAAATATATAATTTTTTTTTAATTAATTCAATTATAATATCATCTGATGTTTTTGCTTTTTTTACAGCAATTGGTAAAAATATACTTTTATTTTTTATAGAAATTTTTTCAAATTTACTAATTTGAGGTGTATAAACTATACCTACTACACCTTCTCCTAATATTTCTTCACAACGTCTTTGATTATAAATAAGATTTAATAAATTATATTTAATAGTTTGAAAATTAGATTGATTAATAAAATTAACAATATTTGTATCTTTTTTCTGATTAGGCATTAAAGTAGCACTTTTGTCATCAAGCATATTCTGAGATTTTGAATTTTCGGACTTTTTAATCATATTATAAATATGATTATATTTTATATATTTTATGTAATTTTAATAGACTTAGGTATTTTTGTTATACATCGAAATAATTTTTTATTAAATCTATTTATTAATTGATAACATATAGTATATTCAAAATAATCTTTATTCGTTTTCGTTACACAAGAAAATTCTAAGGTAGCTTTACTATTATGCCTAAAATTAATAGTTTGATTATCCTTATTAATCAAATTATATAAATGAGATTTACCTAAAACATATAATATATTATTTTCTAGTTTTTCATATGGTTCTATATTAATCAAATTATATTTTTTATTAATATAAGTATATTTTTTTTTGGAAATTTTCTTAGCATAATATTTAAATAATTTTATATTATTTTGAATTTTATTAAACATTTCTGTCTTTAAGAATTTCATTTTACCATTTTTATATAATTCTAAATAAATATTTAATAAAGTTAAATGATCTGAATTAGGATAAGAATATGGAAACAAATAGTTTTGTAATTCTTTAATATCATCATAGACGAATAATGAATCTAGTTTTCCTTCAGCTATTTCTACAATAGCCATAATTATAATCATTTCATTTTGACATTTTAAATAATAACTCATTATTATAGCTAAACTTGAAACTAAATTAATAGATTTAAAATTTAATATATACATACCTAATTTAGTTAAAGCTCCATTAGTTTTATCTGAATTCATTTTAATTACTTTATTAAATAATAATTTATGCAATGAATTGTCTATTTGGTCTTTTGTAGGTGGTGTTATTAAATCATTACTTAATTTTATAAAATTTTTAATTGTTTTTGTATAATGAATTAAAGATAAGATGTATTCTGTCAGGTCAATTTTTAAAATATTTGGTTTTGGATAAGGTAGTAAACTATCAAATTTATTTTTTGTATATAAATGATATGCTATACCAGGATTCGTTCTCCCAGTTCTACCTATTCTTTGAATAATTTGAGCTTGTGTTGTATAATCTTTTTTTATATATGTTATATTATAATAAGAATCAAATTCATTTATTAATTCTAAACCAGTATCAATAACATAATCAATTTCATCAAATGTTATTGATGATTCAGCAACATTTGTAGCAAATATAATTTTCATATCATACCCTTCTTTTTTATATAAATCTTTACTAACAGCGAGCTCTTTTTTTTCTAGAGATATATTTGAATATATCTCAACACATACTAAATTTATATTAATTTGACTAATTAGTTCACAACCTTTAATTGTATCTTTTTGTGTAGGTACAAAAATAATTATATTTTTATTTGAAGATAGGGCATCTTTTAAAATATCATTACAAATACTAATAGCAGTTTTTAAATAATTTTGTTTATTAACATTAGCATTTGCCCAAACTTGTTTAATTGGATAATTACTTTCACCATAAATTTCTAATTCTCCATATTTAATACCTTTAATATTAAAATAACTTTTAAATATTTGTGCATTAATTGTAGCACTCATTATAATCAGTTTAAACTCTTTTCTTTTAAGAACAATTTCTTTTAATAATTTTAACAATAGATCGATTTGGATATTTCTTTCATGAGCTTCATCAATAATAATACCATTATATTCCGATAAATATGGATCATCAGATATAATTTGAGCTAATAATAGACCATCAGTTAAATATATAAGTCGTGTTTTATCACTTATAGAATTTGAAGGCGAACCTTTATATTTATAACCAACTTCTTCTCCCAATTTAACATCTAAAGTTTTTGCATTAAATTGAGCACTAGAAATCGTTGATAGGATTTTTGGATTTGTAACTCCTATTTTTCCAGGTAAATTATTATCTATCAAATATTTTAAATAATATTTTGGAATTATAACTGTTTTTCCACTTCCTGTACCTGAAGTTAATATAATAACTTGTTTACTTTTTAGTAATTCAAAAAATTTTTGCGTATTTTTTATATCTGTATAAACTGGTAATTTATGCCATCTTTTTGCTAATTGTTTGTATTCATCTGAATAAGGCTTATTATTTAAAAAATTTGGTTTTTCTCCTTTACTATCTAATATATCTGTATATAGATTAGTATTACCTTTAGATTTATTTAAAACTTTTTTATTAACGCCTCCATGTAATATTAGTGGTAAATTTATTATATTAGAATAAAATTTATTAGCATTAGCATTAAATTCCAGATTTTCATATAATTGGTGCGAGTCATTCAATAAAATAGTTGTATCTCTCATTATAATTAATTATAAATTAATTTATAATATATTAATTATAATAATATTATAATTATTATAATATATTAATTATTATAATATGCAACGGATTGATGGAATGGAAAATGGACAATACTATATTGGTAAATGTAAATTAAACAACAATGAGAAAAAATTATCTTACAATAATCCTCATTGTACTGAATATTTTTGTAATATGTATAAAATTACAGATTGTACTAAATGTGCAAAATATTTAGTTGATCAAAAAAAGATAATATTGTACAATGAAGATTTATTTAATACAAAATTAAAATTAAAAAATATTAATGAAAATTTTAAATATTGTAAAAAAAATTGCAATAATGGGTATATTTATAATTATATTGAACGTGATGAAACAAAAAAAAATTCATTTTTGGTTGATAATTATAAGTTAATAGAAAGTTTTAAAAAATATGATTTTATAACCAAATATGATGATTTACCATATGAAATAAATTATGAAAATACATTTCCTAAACCAAAAACAGTTGTTCATTGGGGGCAAATAAAAATGTTATTAATAACTATATTATTTTTTATTAAAGTAATTGATCCCAATGAAAAA
>ENA-OUVC01002049-OUVC01002049.1-marine-metagenome-genome-assembly--contig:-NODE-2049-length-11511-cov-6.193895_pt1 | contig 11511 bp, 10 predicted proteins | sample MGYA00248622_ERZ508571 | MGnify/ENA primary metagenome ERZ508571 (study PRJEB26236, sample SAMN06267175) | marine metagenome | isolation source: Columbia River Estuary | place: USA:Columbia River... | reverse complement strand
GACCTGAAAAACGGCATCACGCTGCAACTCGAAAACGGACTTTTCACGGTCATCGAATTCCAGCACGTCAAGCCCGGCAAGGGTGGAGCATTCGTGCGCACCAAACTGCGCAACCTCAAAACCGGCAACGTTTTGGAAAAAACCTTTAACGCCGGAATCCGCGTTGAGCAGGCCATGCTCGAAAAGAAGGACATGCAGTTCTTGTACCGCGATGGAGACGACTACGTCTTCATGGACACCGAGTCGTATGACCAGATCAATGTTGCGCCCGTCGCACTCGGCGACGCCGCCGACTACATCATCGAATCAATGATCGCCATTATTGCAACCCATAACAACGACATTGTTTCGGTTGAAATTCCGGCTTCGGTTGAACTGCTGATCGCGAATACCGAACCCGGAATCCAGGGTGACCGGGTTTCCGGAGCTCGCAAACCCGCCGAACTGCAAACCGGTAAGACCATTCAGGTTCCTTTGTTCGTGAACATCGGTGACAAAGTCAAGGTTGATACTCGTTCAGGCGAATATTTGACGCGAGTCTGATCGTGGCATCACGTCGATCGCGTTCATCGCATGTCGATCCTCGTTCACAATCTCGTGAGCGTGCTTTGACACTCCTTTACGAAGCCGATACCAAAAACTTAGACGGGCATGCCGTGTTGGCTGGTTTGGTTGACGATCCAGATCAGGTCACCGCTCTCATTGTTCGTGGTGTTTCTGATTTAGCTTCCGAGATTGACGGCATCATTATTCAGCATGCCGATGGTTGGACGATTGAACGTATGCCCTGCCTCGATCGCAATATTTTGCGAATGGCAACTTTTGAACTCTTAAAGCGCGACGAAATTCCGAAAGCAGTCATTTTGGATGAAGCTGTGCATCTCGCAAAAACATTTAGTACTGACGACTCAGGTCGTTATGTGAACGGCGTGCTTTCCGCAATCGCCAAACAAGTACGCACCAATTAATTCGTCGCCACAAATCAATCGTGGTGGTTGGTCTCAGGCCAGGCAATTTTCCCGTTGGCCGCATCAGCAACATTGGCCAAAGTAAAGCCGGCGAGATGTTCACGCATATGGTCACCGGTGTGCTTCCAGATGGCGAGCAAAACACATTGACCTTCGTGGTCACAAGAACCGTCCTGATGAGGTTCACCAAAATCGCCCAAAGTAATCGGACCATCAACGGCAGAAATAATGTCGTTCAAACGAATCTCTTCGGGCAAACGCGCCAAGGTATAGCCGCCGCCAACTCCACGCTTTGACTTCACCAAACCAGCGCCCTTGAGAGCCAGCAAAATTTGTTCGAGGTAAGGCTGAGGAAGACCGGTGCGGTCAGCGATATCGCGCACCGAAGTGGGTCCAGGTTCACCTGCATGCAAGGTCAGAGACAGTAAGGCCCGGCAGGCATAGTCACCCCTCGTTGAAACACGCATATTCTCATCGTAGGAGGTCGAAGACCCGATAATACGAATTAACCAATCTGGACGAACTCACAGACAACTCTCGATCGTCATAAACCGTTCTCAACAATGTGTCACAATGCGGGCATATCGTCATCTGATGGTGAAAGATGGTCTGATGCAACCCGTTCCAGTTATTCCCGATTATTCGGGTGCCAATTTGACCGGAATTATCCCAGGCTGCCTTTTAGGTACTTCTGGGCGGCGTCCCAATTGGTTTCCACAACCTTTGCAAGATGCCGAGCGCATCGTGTTGCTGGTGATTGACGGCTTGGGTTACGAGCAGTTGCAACGTCATGCACACATCGCACCGAACCTGATGTCGCTCGTTGGTGGTTCTATAACGACAATTGCACCCAGTACCACCGCAAGTGCATTGACAAGTCTTGTCACGGGTGCTTCTCCAGCCGAACACGGAATTGTCGGCTATCGCATGGACATGGGCGATTCAATCATGAATTCATTACGTTGGTGGTCCGATACACGCGACTTACGCAAGGTCCATCCGCCAGCATCGGTGCAACCCATCCCACCTTTTGTTGGTATGACGATCCCTGTTGTCAGTCGTGCCGAACTTGAAGGTTCAGCATTTACTGAGGCACATTTACGGGGGAGTCGACCATGTGGTTGGCGAGCCGCAAGTTCAATTGTTGCGCAATGTGCAAGCTTGATTTCTTCCGGTGAAAAATTTGTTTATGCCTATTACGACGGAGTCGACAAGATCGCGCATGAACGCGGATTCGGCGCTTATTACGACGCCGAAATCGCCGCGACCGATTGGTTAGTGGGCGCATTACTCAACACGTTGCCTTCGGGAACCACTTTGGCAATCACTGCCGATCACGGGCAAGTACAAGTGGACGACAACGTCGTGCACTTATCTGATGACATCAAGGCAACGCTGCACCATCAATCTGGTGAGGGGCGTTTTCGTTGGCTCCATGCAAAACGAGGACAAGAGTCAGATCTTCTTCAGATTGCCACTGATTTGTACAGCGATATCGCCTGGATTGCGTCGCGAGATCAGGTCGTCGAAGAAGCTTGGCTCGGACCAGCACGAGGTGGACGAATCGCCGATCAAGTCAAACGGCGTCTCGGCGATGTGGCACTCGTTCCATTTACCGCCACCACATTTGATGATCCTCTAGATTCTGGACCTTTTAGCCTCGTATGTCGACACGGTTCGTTGACCGCAGATGAAATGTTTGTTCCGTTTCTCGCTCGAACGGTCTGAACCAAGACCAAATCTGTGCGAAAATGTGACTCAGTATGAGTACATCTGAAGTAAATAACAACAGCGCCAACATCATTCCGTCCGAGTCAGTGACCGAGTCAGTCACCGAGTCAGTCACCGAGCCGGCCAAAGTCATGCGAATCGGCTCAATGGTCAAACAGTTGTTAGAAGAAGTTCGTATGTCACAACTTGATGCTGGAAGTCGTGAACGACTCGCCGAAATCTACGAACGATCGGTTGTCGAACTTGCCGATGCTTTGTCACCCGACCTCCAGCAAGAACTCCGCATGCTGGCTTTGCCCTTTTCAGATGGCATCCCCAGCGAGGGTGAGTTGAGAATCGCTCAAGCCCAGTTAGTGGGTTGGCTCGAAGGTCTTTTCCATGGCATTCAGGCCACATTGTTTGCCCAGCAAATGGCAGCCCGTCAACAATTCGAGCAACTCCGCCAAATCAACCCTGCAGGCGTCGACCAGTCGGCAGGAAACGACGCCAACCACGCCGGACTCCCAGGAACTTACCTCTAGGCCACTGCTACTGTTCCTAAACCACATTGCTGAGATTTGGAGCCCGAGTAGTTCGGGTTCTACCGAGACGTTAGGAGGTTGGTGTTGGGCGACTCTTTCACCCATCTCCATGTTCACACCGAGTTTTCCATGCTTGACGGTGCGGCAAAACTCGACGAGCTCGTCGCCAAGGCGGTGGCTGATGGCCAACCAGCTCTAGGAATGACTGACCACGGCAACATGTACGGGGTCCTCGATTTTTATAAAGAGTGTCGTGCTCAAGGTGTCAAGCCAATTATCGGCACCGAGGCCTATATGGCATACGAAACTCGATTTGAACGTCCCAGCCGACGCGGACAAGTTGACGACTCAGGCGGAGATACCGAAGGTGGACGCAAGCTTTATTACCACCTCACCTTGCTCGCTGAAAGCAACATTGGTTACAAAAACCTCATCAAGCTGTCGAGCCTCGCGTTTCTTGAGGGTTACTACTACCAACCCCGCATGGATTGGGAATTGCTCGAGAAATACCACGAAGGCCTGATTGCGACAACCGGTTGTCTCGGTGGACACGTCTTGCAAGCCCTCTTAAAGGACGATTACAAAGACGCCAAAATCAAGGCGGCTCGTCTGCAAGAAATCTTTGGCAAAGACAATTTGTTTGTTGAGATTCAAGATCATGGTCTCGCCGCCCAAACCAAGACCAACCCGCAATTACTTCAGATCGCCCAAGAAATTGGTGCACCCGTCATTGCAACAAATGACTCTCACTATGTGCATCGTCATGACAGCGATGCACACGATGCATTGTTATGTGTTCAGACCAACTCCATGATCAATGACCCAAAGCGATTCCGCTTCGAGGGCACCGAGCACTATCTCAAAACATCAAACGAAATGCGCTATGTCTTCCGCGAAGTTCCAGAAGCATGCGACAACACACTCTGGATTGCCGAACGTGCCGATGTCATCATCGAGTTCGGCAAACCACAGCTACCGAATTTTAAGTTTCCCGCTGGATTCGCCGATGACGCCGCTTATCTAGATCACCTCACTCGTGAAGGCGCAAAGCGACGATGGGGAGACAAACTGTCTCCATCAACCATTGAACGTCTCGCTTATGAAACAAAAGTCATTTGCGATATGGGCTTTGCTTCATATTTCTTAATCGTGTGGGACCTCATTCGATACGCCAAAGAACAAGGCATTCGTGTTGGCCCCGGCCGTGGTTCAGCCGCTGGATGTGCAGTGGCCTATTGCTTAGGTATCACCGAGATCGATCCGATTCGTTACGACCTGCTATTCGAACGCTTTTTGAATCCGAGTCGTATTTCGATGCCCGACATCGACATGGACTTTGACTCGCGCTATCGCGAACAGATGATCCACTACGCGACAGACACTTACGGCCGAGAGCATGTCGCACAAATCATTACCTTCGGAACAATCAAGGCCCGCAATGCAGTTCGCGATGCGGCCCGCGTTCTTGGGCACCCGTATGCAGTCGGCGACAAATTGGCCAAAGCGATGCCACCACTGGTCATGGGTCGCGATACACCGCTCAAATATTGTCTCGAGCTTGATCCCAAATACAAAGAGGGCTTTCATGCAGCTCAAGAACTTCGAGACATCTACGAGTCCGAAGAAGATATGCGGCAAGTCATTGATGTTGCCAAAGGTCTTGAAGGTCTGAAGAGATCAACCGGAATCCACGCAGCGGCTGTGGTGATTTCGAAAGAGCCGCTAACCGAATATCTGCCGCTGCAGCGAAAGCCCGAAGCGGGCAAACCCATTGAAGAATCGCAAGTGACGACGCAGTTTGAAATGCATGGCGTTGAATCACTCGGGCTGCTGAAAATGGACTTCCTCGGGCTGCGCAATCTGGATGTCATTACCGATGCGATGGCCCTGATTCGGCTGGCCGAACCCAACTTTGATGTTGATGCGATTCCGCTCGACGATGCAAAGACTTTCGAACTTTTGTCGCGCGGCGACACCGTCGGTGTATTCCAACTTGAATCTCCGCCGATGCAGCAATTGCTCCGAGCGATGGCTCCCACCAGTTTTGAAGATGTGTCGGCTGTTATTGCCCTGTACCGACCTGGTCCAATGGGCGTCAACATGCATTACGACTTCGCCGACCGCAAGAACGGTCGCAAGAAGGTCGAGTATTTCCATCCTGATGCCGAGGAGGTTTTGGGTGACACCTACGGTCTGATGATCTATCAAGAGAGCGTGATGCGTGTTGCACAGCGTTTCGCTGGTTATTCATTGGCTGAAGCCGACAACCTACGTAAAGCTTGCGGTAAAAAAGAACGTGCGCTCATGGAGAAAGAGCGTTCTAAATTCGAACAAGGCTGTGAGACTTCGGGCTATGGCGAAATACTCGGCAAACAACTTTTTGACATCATCGAAAACTTTGCCGACTATGCGTTCAACAAGAGCCACTCATTTGGTTACGGATATATCTGTTACCAAACAGCATTTCTCAAAGCCAACTATCCGGTTCAATACTTCGCGGCAATGCTCACGAGCGTCAAAGACAATCTTGACAAGGCTGCTGGTTACCTCGTCGATGCTCGTACCGGGGGAATAACCGTCGGCCCACCAAACATCAATGTCTCCGATGTTGACTTCACACCACAGGTTGACGAGCGCGTCATTCACTTCGGTTTGTCAGCAATTAAAGGAGTCGGTCACGCGATTTGCGAGCGCATCGTCGCCGAACGCCACGCCAATGGTCCTTTTGAATCCTTCCATGATTTCGCCATGCGAGTTCCAACCGATTGCCTCAACAAGAAAGCTGTTGAATCGTTCATCAAGGCTGGGGCATTTGACAGTTTGGGTCATCCGCGCCAAGGCTTAATGGCAGTCTTTGAAAACATCGTTGATGACACCGTGTCGCGCCGAGCCGAGGCCGACCAAGGAGTCATGAGTTTGTTTGACTCCATTGATACCGACACCGACCCATCATTCGATCTTGATATTCCGATTCCCGAGAACGAATACGACAAGTCGATCAAACTGAAGTTCGAGAAAGAAATGCTCGGTCTGTACATCAGCGATCATCCTTTGTTTGGTCATGAGTCTTCGCTCAACAAGCATTCGACGACAACAACTGCCATGCTGGCAGAAGCCGAGAATGGTTCTATTTGGACTTTGGCGGGCATCATCACCAAGGTCGAACGTAAGGTCACCAAGAAGGGCGACCCGATGGCCATCGTGCATCTCGAAGATTTGTACGGGGGAGTAGAACTCACCGTCTTCACTAAGACGTTGCAGACACATGGACATAAAATTGTGGATGAGGCTATTATCTCGGTGAAGTGTCGCGTGAACCGTCAAGATGACCGCATCAGTGTGGCCACGATGGAAATCACCCCATTGCAACTCTCCAATCGTGAACCCGAGTTGCGGCTGAATCTGCCAGCAGTGGCCCTTGATCCCGAAAATGTCGCCCGCCTGAAATCGATCTTGTCGAAGTATCCCGGACCGTCGTATGTCTTTTTGCATATCGGCGATGCAAAGATCCTCAAATTGGGAGCCGAATTTATGGTTGACATCGACCGTGTCATTCCACCCCTACGGGTCGCATTTGGTTCGGGAGTGGTCCGCTAAGTCGTTATTTCACCCAAGGGAGCAGGTCGTTTCGCTTGAACGACCTCCCAAGTGGCAGAATAGAGAAAGTTCATTTACGGATCCGTTCATTGCGGGTTCATGCAGAGAGAAGCCGTTTTCATGTCCGTTGAAGTCGAAACAATAGATTGTGCGGCTCTCACGGAGGCTCAACTCGAAGACATGGTTGCCATGGGTGGCTCTTTTGACATGGAGCGTCTCGTCAAGGCCAAAGAGGATTGGGTGCTGTGCACCACCTCAGTCGAAGCTGGCAAAGTTCAAGGTTTTACTTTTTCCACTCTCGAGCGCATCGGCGGAACACCTTGTGTCTTGCTCGGATTGATGAGCGTCAAACGCTCATCAAAGCGCGACCAGATTCTCAAGGGATTGATGGCCGAAGCTTTCCATCGTGCTCTCATGGCCTTTCCTGATGAGGACGTCGTGGTCGGTAGTCGATTCCTGAATGCCGAAGGACTCGAGGCCTTCAAACAACTCACTGAACTCATTCCTCGTCCTGGACACCGTGCAGTCGGTGAAGAACGCGCGTGGGGACGGCGGTTGGCGCGTCGCTTCGGCGTTGACGCCAATTATGACGAGAAGACTTTCATTGTGGCCAAAAAAGGTTTGTCGGGATTCCTCGATCACGAATCAACCAAGGCCGACAAGATCAAGCCAGAAATCGCTGAGTTGTTCGCCGGGGTCAATCCAGCCGTCGGCGGCTGTTTGATTATTCATGGTTGGACCATGACCGAGGATCTGCTCAAACTTGGCAAACTCAAGTAACCCGAATTCTTCGAGTCCTCTCGAGATTCTGTTGCGCCGTCGGCGCATGACCCGACGTTTTCTGAACGGTCCGTCCGATACTGAATTGACTACTTTGTGCCAATTGGCCCTGAGAGCGCCATCAGCTGGGTTTTCACAGGGTTCACACTTTCTTGTTTTGACTGGTGACGATCTCGCAAAATTTTGGGAGGTTTCTCGAGCCGGCAACTGGTTTGCCACGACCGCTCCTGGGGTCCTTGACGCAACGGCAGTCATCCTCATCCTTGGCGATCACGAGGCGTACACCGAGCGTTACAGCAAACCCGACAAAGCCCAGCACGGTCTCGAACAGACCGACAAGTGGGTCACACCTTTTTGGCTGACGGATGCCGCGATGGCCGCTGAAAACCTCTTACTTCTCATTGAAGAGAAGCGTTGGGGAGCCCTGTTGTTTGGGCTCTTTGGCGACCCACGAGTCACCCTTGATGCCTTCGCGGTCCCAGCAACGGTGGAATGTGTCGGAGCCATTGCCGTGGGTTTTCGCCATCCCGACGATCAACCGAGCGGTTCACCGACGACCCGTGCCCGCCGATCAGTATCTGAGGTTGTCCACCTCGGACATTGGTGAAAACGAAATGGTGAAAACGAAATGGTGAAGCGACCACAAGGGTTTCAGATCTGAGCCCATCAGGGTTTAGGGTAAGTCTGTTCTTACAAGCGTTCATCGGAGCCACAATGACTAAGACAATCCCACACGTTGACTATCTAGAGCTTGGCGACAAGCCGCATCTCGTCGCTAACGAGTGCACCTCATGTGGTGCCCGATTCTTTGATCGCCGCAATGCGTGTGCGAAGTGTTTCAAGAATGAATTCAAGAAAGTTCCGATCGCTACTGATGGAATCTTGAAGTCCTTCACCATCGTCGCTTTTGCTGCTCCTGGTGTTCCTGTTCCCTTTGTCGCCGGAATCATTGATTGTGGTGGAACCAGTGTGCGTGGCAATGTCATCAATACTGATCCAACTCCCGAAAAGGTATCGCTCGGCATGAAAGTACGTTTGGCGACTTTTAGTCTCGGAACCGACGACGAAGGAACTGAAGCCATTGGTTTCGGTTTCGAACCAGCCTGATTTTTTAACTCCCACACATTTCACCACGTAAACATTTTCAACAACGAAAGCGAAGGCACTCATCATGGCTAGTGACGACATCTGGATCCTCGGAATCGCAATGACCAAGTTTGGTAAGCACTCCGACAAAGACATCGTTGACCTCGGATCAGAAGCAGCAATTGCTGCATTGGCTGATGCTGGTGTCACGATGGCCGATATCGGAATTTTGGCAGCGGGCAACCTGATGGGTGCTGGCGCAAGTTTCGGTCAGGCATTGCAAAAGCAGATCGGTCAGACCGGCATCCCGGTGTACAACGTGGCGAACGCTTGCGCAACGGGTGCAACTGCCTTGCGAACCGCCATCATGGCGGTGAAGTCAGGCGAAGTGAAGATGGGCCTCGCAGTCGGCGCTGAAAAGCTTGCTGGTGCTGGACTGCTCGGCGGCGGCGGAGTTTCGAAGAAAGATGGCAACAAGTTCGAACCACGTGGCCGTTTTGGAAGCGTGCTTCCGACTGACGGACGTATTGGCACCGACACCATGCCCGGAACCTTCGCACAAGTCGGAATGGAGTACGGCCACAAGTACGGTGGCGTTTCATTCGAACTGTTCGCCAAGATCTCAGAGAAGAACCATGCTCACTCAGTGTTGAACCCGATGGCCGCGTACCAGAAGCGCTTCACGCTTGACGAGATCATGAACGACATGATGATCGCGTATCCAAATACCCGACCCATGTGCTCAGCAAACTGTGACGGTGCAGCCGCAGCAGTCGTGACATCTGGTGAAGTTCTCCGCACGTTGTCAAAAGAGCAACAGCGTCGCGCGATCAAGGTTTCGGCTTCAGTGCTGACCACCGACCCGTACCAAGAAGCGTGTCAGATTCTTCCCGATGTCAACACCTTGACGCGTAATGCCGCCAAGATTGCTTACGAGCAGGCTGGCGTGTCACCGAGCGATCTTGACCTCGTTGAACTTCATGACTGTTTCGCAACCGCAGAATTGGTGCACTACGACAACTTGATGTTGTGCCCCGAAGGTGGCGCAGTCGACTTCTTCATGAGTGGTGCGACCTGGCGTGACGGCTCGATGCCCGTCAACGTTTCAGGCGGACTCGAATCAAAGGGTCATCCGATTGCTGCAACCGGAATTGCCAACATATGGGAAGTTTGCCATCACTTGCGCAACGAAGCTGGCGACCGTCAGATCAAGGACGCCAAGGTCGGTCTCGCCCATGTCATTGGTTTGGGTTCAGCCTGCGGCATCCACATTTTGGAGCGAAGCGGTCTGTAGAGAACGCCATTAAATACGGTCTGTAGAGAACGCCTCACGCACCAGTGGCGTGATACCCGCCATCAACGTGGATCATTGATCCCGTTGTTGCGGGGAACCAATCAGATAACAACGCAATCACCGCGCGAGCGACTGGTTCGCCATTGTTGACGTCCCATCCCAAGGGCGCTCGTTCGTCCCAGACGTCTTCAAACTTTTTGAATCCCGGAATTGACTTAGCCGCCATCGTTTTGATGGGTCCGGCCGCCACAAGATTGGAACGAATTCCTTTTGGTCCAAGTTCTTTAGCTAGATAGCGATTGATGCTTTCAAGAGTTGATTTAGCCACACCCATCCAGTTGTACGCAGGCCACGCAACTGTGTTGTCAAAGTCGAGACCGACAATTGATCCGCCTGGTTTCATGAGTGGTACAAAAACATCGGCGAGGTGCTTCAGCGAATACGCACTGATCTGCATCGCAACTGCAACGTCGGACCACTTGGCAGCCATGAAGTCATCGCCGAGACAAACCTCAGGGGCATAACCAATTGAGTGCACCACACCGTCGACCGAACCCCACGATGCCGCAAGATGATCGCGAACAAGCGGTCCGTGCTCATCAACCGTGACATCGAGTTCGAGCACTTCGACAGTTTGTGACAATTTGCGGGCCGTCCGTTGTGTCAACGACATGGCGCGACCAGCTCCCGTCAGCACCACCTGCGCTTCTTGTTCGAGGGCTAATTTGGCAACGCCAAAGGCCAAAGAGGCATCAGTCAAGACCCCGGTCACAACTATTTTCTTACCAGCAAGAAGGCTCATATAAACAAACTAGTTCTTTCGCCCTTCTCGACGGGTCAACTGAACAACCGCAGGTCATTTGTGTCATTGTGTATGCATGCGTATTGGAATCCTCGGCGGAACAGGTCCCGCCGGCTCAGCACTAGCCGCCCGCCTAGCTTCGATTGGCTACACCGCTGTTATTGGTTCTCGATCAGCCGATCGTGCCATCGAGATCGCCCAAGAGTTCGTCGTCAAGTTCCCTCAACTAGCGGGCTTCTTATCTGGGGGAGACAATGCTGCAGCCTCTGAGTGTGACTTGGTCGTCATCGCAACCCCATGGGACTCCGCCGCAATGACAGTTCAAGACAACGCGGACGCCCTTGCGGGCAAGGTCATCATCAGTATGGCTAACGCATTGGTACGCGTTGCCGGCGAGTTCCAGCCATTGTTGCCACCACGCGGAAGTGTTGCTGCTCACATCCAGGCCGCTGTCCCACGCAGTCGTGTCGTTGCAGCCTTTCATCATCTTCCTGCAAAAGAACTTGGACACATTGGTGAGCCCATTGATTCTGATGTACTTATTTGCTCCGATGATCCTTCAGCATTGCGTCAAGTCAGCGATATTGTCGACAAGATTCCCGGCTGTCGACCGCTTGATGCTGGGCAACTATCAAATGCCACGGCGATTGAAGCATTCACCGCCGTTCTTTTGCAATTGAATGTTCGCTACAAGACTCGGGTTGCGCCTAAGTTGACGGGTATCCGTTCAAC
>ENA-OUVC01002048-OUVC01002048.1-marine-metagenome-genome-assembly--contig:-NODE-2048-length-11519-cov-3.132844_pt1 | contig 11519 bp, 9 predicted proteins | sample MGYA00248622_ERZ508571 | MGnify/ENA primary metagenome ERZ508571 (study PRJEB26236, sample SAMN06267175) | marine metagenome | isolation source: Columbia River Estuary | place: USA:Columbia River Estuary... | reverse complement strand
CCATTGGATCCGGCTGCAACCGCGCCTGATCGCGGTGCGTTCCACACCGAAAAGGGCGCATCAGGGCTGGCGCTATCTTGAGGAAGCGAACACGCCGCCGGATCTCGATTCTGTCGAAACCGATGGCCGTGACGAAATGTCACCAAAAATGCTCGGCGAACTTATGAAGATGGGGCTGGTTTAAGCCGCCGTCCGCTTCGCCAACACCTTGTTGATCACATCGGCAAAGGTCTCGGCGCTTTGTGCGCCCGGAACCATGAATTTTTGGTCAAAGATGATCGCGGGGACGCCGGTGATATTCTGGTCCATCCAATGCGCCATTTCCGCACGCACGCTGTCGGTCAGCGCCGCGTCGGCAATCCACGCCGCCGCCACTGCGCGATCCATCCCTTGCGCCTCGGCAATGTCACACAAGACTTCCGTGTCGCTCACATCGCGGCGGTCCTGGAAATAGGCCTTGAACAAAGCTATTTTCAAATCCGTTTGCGCTTTCCAGCCGCGTTCGCTCCCGAAAATCGTCAGCAGCTTATGCGCATTGAACGTATTGTAGATGCGCATGCCCTCGCCATAGTTGAAGGCAAAACCCACGCTATCGCCAATATCGCTCAGCCGTTGCCGGTTGGCGCGGCTCTGTTCGGGCGTACTGCCATATTTGCGGGCAATATGTTCGGCGGTGTCTTCGCCCTCAGGGGGCATATTCGGGTTGAGTTGAAACGGGTGCCAATGCGTTTCAACGGCCAGATCGCGGCCTACCAGCGCCAGCGCTTTTTCCACCTGCTTCAAACCGATGATGCACCATGGGCAGACGACATCGGATACAATATCAATGCGCAATGGAATGGCGGCCGCCGTCATTGGGACACCCAATATTTCAAAAGGCTATGCGCAATCGCAAAGGGCGGCGGCGCATTGAAACGACGGTCCGAAGCACCTTCCAGCGCAGCACGCGCTTCTTCCTTTGTGACCCACATGGCGTCTTCTATTTCAGTGGTATCGAGGACCAGCGCGTCGCCTTGCGCGTCGGCGATACACGCCATCATCAGTTGCGAACCGCCAAATGGCCATGGCTGGCTGGTGACATAGCGCACGGCGCCGCAGGTGACGCCGGCCTCTTCATGGATTTCACGACGAACCGCTTCCTCCATGCTTTCACCGGGCTCCAAAAAGCCAGCGAGTGCCGAGTAATTTCCGGGCGGGAAGCGCGACTGGCGACCGACGAGTGCTTTGCCTTCATATTCGGCAAGCATGATAACCACAGGGTCCGTGCGTGGAAAATGTTCCTTTGCGCAATTGCCGCATTTGCGGCCCCATCCCGCACGGAACAGCACTGTGGCATGTCCGCAACGCCCGCAAAAGCGATGGTTATTGTGCCATTCGATCAGGCTGCGCGCGGTGCCGTAAATTGCGGCATCTTCGGCAGGCAGCATGGACAGTGCACGCCAGATAGCCGGCGAACGGAATGCGTCTCCGGTCGCCTCAACGACGGCGACAAAGTGCGGCTTATCATCGGACAGGCCAAGTAAGATCAGTTCTTCCGAACCATCCAATTCTGCCAGCGAATGCCAATGCAATCCGCCCGCGTCGCTGACGCGGGGGTCAAGGCCATCGAGGCCCAAAACCCGCGCACGCCAGTCAGCGAGCAGAGCGCCATAGGCTTCTGCATCGTTGCGTACGCGGTCAGCGCGATCGAGCGGTGAGCCCGTAAATCCCGGCGACATCATCGGATCAGGCTGGCAGGCCAAGGTCCTTCAGGACCCATTTTGCGAAATTCTCGTGGAACGGATAGACGTTGCTTGGCATATATTGCGCCATGCAAATCGCGCGCAACTTGCGCTTCGGATCGACGAAAGCAACGGTGCCGGCAGCACCACCCCAGCCGAACACACCCTCGTTCGCGTCCTTGCCGACGCGTCCGCCCGCGCCAAAACCTGCGCCTGCTGCAAAAGTACCGTCGGTTGACACGGCAGGGGGCAACAGGTCGGACATTGCGAGCGCAGCAGTTTTTGGCGACATAATCCGCACACCGTCCAGCTCACCATAATTGGCAAGCATGTTGAGGAACCGGTCGTAATCGCGCGCCGAACAGACCACACCTGCACCACCAAAGGCAAAGGCGGGCTTGTCGAGATAGATGCTCGTCGCCGCAGGATCGATTGGGAACAGGACGCCGTTGACGGGCGCATAGTTTGAAACCAATCGCGGCGTTTCCGACTTTGGCACTTGGAAATAGCTGCTGTTCATTTTCAGCGGCTCAAAAATGCGGGTCTTGAGGAAAGCTTCAAAATCCATACCGCTGGCAACTTCAATCACGCGGCCCAACAAATCGAGCGAGATGGAATAGCTCCATTTGGTCCCGGGTTCTGCAATCAACGGCAATTTGGCAAGCCGTTCCGAAAATGTCTTCAGATCAGGGGTCGGCGTGCTGGTTGGTTGGCCTGGAATCGGAAAGCGGCTGACGATGCCTGGCGTAATGCCGTTGTTCAGATAGGCCTGCAGCAATGGCCCCTTCGTAATGATGGAATATCCAAGGCCAGCCGTATGCGTCAACAAGTGGCGCACCGTAATCTGGTTCTTGGCCGGAACCGCATCCATGCTTTTTTCAGGATCGGTCAACACCGTCATATTAGCGAATTCAGGGAGAAATTCGGAGATGGGCTGGTCAAGCTTCATCTTGCCTTCGCCAACCAAAATCATCGCGGCCATGCCCGTGATGGGCTTCGTCATCGAATAGACGCGCCATAATGTGTCGATATTGACAGGCGTTTTCTCGCCCAGTCCTTGCGTACCAACGGCAATGACGTCTGGCAGACCAGACGCCCGGCCAATCGTTGCCAAAACACCCGGAAGCTTGCCCGATGAAACATAGCTTTCAAATTCGGCTTTGATCGTCGGGTATTTTTCCGCAGCCTGCGCCCAAGCCATGCCGGGCAGGAAAGCACCAGCGGCGCCGGCGCCTGCCAGTCGTCCGCCCCATGCCAGTAATCCGCGCCGATCCATCATGATTTGGCCTGTTGCTCGTACGTCCATCATCTCTCTCCTGCGTTCAAAACCGCCTCAGTCACTTTTCTGAATAGGGTCGGCAGACCGGCATTGTCGAGCGATTTTAGCGGCCACCATTCGCCCTCACCCGGGCCGTCCGCGTCTGCTGGCCATGACGTAACGGCAATGTTCAGGGTAAGGGAAAAATGCGTAAAGATATGCGCAACCTGCGCTGGCAATTTTTGCCAATTGGCTGCCGCAGGCGGAATTGCGTCACCGTCGATGCGCGCTGTCCATCCGTCATCAGGCAATGCCCGCATGCCCGCAAGCAAGCCGCGATCATCACGGCGCAGCAGCCAGACATGGGCGTCACGTTCAATCCAGTACACATGCCCGACACGTTGTGGCTTCGCGCTTTTCGGCAATTTTGCGGGATAGGTTTCGGGGTTGCCTGCACGAAAGGCGGCACATGCGGATTGGATGGGGCAAATCAGGCATGAAGGCGAACGGACCGAACAGATGCCCGCGCCTAGATCCATCATCGCCTGCGCGAAATCGCCTGCCCTCAGTTCCGGGGTAATGCTATCGGTAGCCTCGCGAATATATGGCTTTGCCTGTGGCAGCGGCGTCGATATCGCAAATAGTCGCGACACCACCCGCTCGACATTGGCGTCGACCACCACCGCGCGCCGCCCAAATGCGATCGCGGCAATCGCCGCTGCTGTATAAGGACCGATGCCGGGCAGCTTTAGCAAATCTGCTTCATAAGAAGGCAATTGCCCCTGATATTCGGAAACGACCACGCGCGCGCATTTTAACAGATTGCGGGCACGGGCATAATAACCAAGCCCGGCCCATGCGGCCATAACATCCGCATCATCGGCCGCAGCTAGGGCCGCAAAATTGGGCCACGTCTGGGTGAATTTGTGGAAATAGGCACCGACGGCGGCGACCGTGGTCTGCTGCAACATGATTTCCGACAACCAGACATGATATGGGTCCGCGAAACCCTGCCCCGGCAATTTTCGCCATGGCAAGGTTCGGGCATGAACATCATAATGCGCCAGCAGACGCTCGGCGATATCCCCAGAATTCTGGTCAGTCTGTTGGACGGCAGGCATGTAAAATGGCATGGATTAGGTGATGGATAAAGGCAAGCCACCAACAGCGCCAAAGGGCGCGAAAAAGCCGGTAACGCCCAAGACGTTTCAGCGTCCGCGCGGCGGCGAGGCCAAAGCGGTGTCCGCACTCATGCCCGAAATCGGCAGGGCGGCTTTCCGACGCTTTGGCTTTGTGCAAAGTTCGGTCGTCAGCCGCTGGGACGAAATTGTTGGCGCGCGTTACGCCGCTGTGTCTGCGCCTGAGGCGATCCGTTTTCCCATTGGCAAGAAATCCGATGGCACGCTTGAGCTTACCGTTGAAGGCGCGCACGCCACGATGATCCAGCATGTGCTTCCCGAGATTATCGACCGGGTGAACCGCTTTTTCGGCTATGGCGCTGTCGCTCGGGTTAAAGTCCGCCAAGGGCCCGTTGCAAAGCCACCCGCACGGCAACCGATAGCGCCACCTTCGCTAAAGCCTATACCGATGGAACTGGGCGAATCTCTGCGCGAAATCGGCGATCCCGAACTGTTTGCCGTGCTCGAAAGCCTTGCAAAAAGCCTTGCCAAAGGCAGCGAGTGATTCCAGATGCACGTCATGGTTTCAATGGCTAAGGCTATGTTGATGTTGCGTGCAAAAAAGTCCCTGTTTTTCATCTTGTTGGGTGCTGCGTCGCTTTCCGCGACTCTGGCCGCTGCACCTGCGCCAAGCAAATGGCTTTCCACCGTTACAGTGACCGACAAGGGCGCGCATGTTTTGGGCAATCCGGCAGCCCCCAATAAGGTGGTTGAATATCTCAGCTACACCTGCGGCCATTGTGCGGACTTCGAATTGAAAGAAGCACCCGCATTCAAGGCGCAGTCGGTTGCAACGGGCAAAGCCAGCTTGGAAGTGCGCAATATGGTTTTGAACTCGATTGACTTGACCGCTGCCATGCTTGCGCGCTGTGGTGGCAAGGGCAAATTTTTTGGTAATCAGCGGCATTTGTTCGCAACCCAGTCGATCTGGTTGGGCAAGACCAAAAATATCAATGCTGAAACGCAAGCAAAGCTTAAATCCGCAGATTATACAGGTTTCATGATCGGCGCGTTTGACGCACTTGGGCTTGGACCAATCATGCAACAGCGGGGCATTACGCCAGCGCAGGCGAAAGTCTGCCTAGCGGACAAGGCGGCACTGAAAGCGGTCATCGATATGACAGAAGCCGGAGCAGCACTTGGCGTGCGTGGCACGCCGTCATTCATGGTCAATGGCGTCTTGCAAGACCACATCCATAGTGCGGCCGAATTGAAAGCCGTATTGAAATAACTCGACATCCAAAATTGAAGGATATCTTATGCGTATCAAGACACTTGTTTCGACAACATTAGCGGCTTTGGCGCTCGCAGCCTGCAGCGGCGGTGACACAGCGGGCGCGCCGAAAGGCGAACCGATCGCTAAGATAGCAGCGCCCGCCGATACGGCATGGGTCGATGTTGTGAGCAAAACCGAATTTGGTGGCTATAAAATGGGCAATCCGGACGCGCCGTTGAAGCTTGTCGAATATGGCGCAATCACCTGCCCCGGTTGTGCGCAATTCGCCGTGCAGGCATCGGAAGAGCTGCACGAAATCGTCAACAGCGGCCGCGTGTCGATGGAATTCCGTCCCTTTCTGGTCCATGGTATTCAGGACGTTCCCGGTTTCTTGCTGGCGCAATGCAGCGGTCCTGAAGCATTTTTCCCACTGACCGATCAGCTATATGCCGAACAGCCAAGCTGGCTGGGCAAAATCAGCACAGTGACCGAGGCAGATCAGCAAGCCATGCAGAAAATGTCGCCAGAGCAAATTGCAACCTTGCTGGGCACGAAAATGGGCCTGATCGAATTCGTAAAGTCGCGTGGCATTAGCGAAGACCAAGCCAAGGCATGTCTGTCGGACAAAGCGGCCATCGATGCCCTGATTAAGACCACCGAGCGCGGTACAAAAGATGACGGCGTGAGTGGAACACCATTTTTCATGCTCAACGGCGCAAAGCTGGACGCCAGTTCGTGGAACCAGGTGAAGACCAAGTTGATCGAGGCTGGCGCGCGCTAAGCATGGCTCGGGGGGGCACTGACATCGCCTCATTCGCGAAAGGGGCGACCCGTTGCGGATAAAGAAGCTGAAACTGGTCGGCTTCAAAAGCTTTGTCGAGCCCGCGGAATTGCGGATCGAAAACGGCCTGACGGGTATCGTCGGGCCGAACGGTTGCGGTAAATCCAACCTGCTGGAAGCGATCCGTTGGGTCATGGGCGAAAGCAGCGCAAAATCGATGCGCGGCGCTGGCATGGAGGACGTCATCTTTGCGGGTACAGCGTCCCGCCCGCCGCGTGACTTTGCCGAAGTTACCATCTTGGCGGAACGTAGCGATGATGGTGACGATGCGAATGACGGTGATCAGGAACTGGAAGTTACCCGGCGTATAGAACGCGGCGCTGGATCGGCCTATCGCTCGAACGGCAGGGATGTGCGCGCCAAAGATGTCGCCCTCATCTTCGCCGACGCCGCCACAGGCGCACATTCGCCTGCCCTCGTCAGTCAGGGCCGGATTGGCGCGATCATTTCTGCAAAGCCACAGGAACGGCGGCAGATGCTGGAGGAAGCGGCTGGCATCTCCGGACTGCACGTGCGGCGCAAAGACGCCGAACAGAAACTGCGCGCGGCAGAAAGCAACCTTGCACGGCTGGCAACGATCCTCGCCGACATGGACGCCCGCGCGGGGCAATTGCGGCGGCAGGCCAAACAGGCCGAACGCTACCGCACCTTGTCAAAAGACATATTGCAGGCCGAAGCCCGGCTTATTTTCGTGCGTTGGCGCGAAGCCAAGGCTGCGGCTGATGCCGCGCGGGCTGAAGCCAATGCCGCGACGGCAGCCGTCGACAGCGCCGCCGCCACGCAGCGCGCTTTAACCGAACGGCAACAGGACGCCGTGACCCAATTGGCAAACGCCCGCGCCGTTGCGATGGCAGCACGCGATGCGGCGAATGACGTTTCCAACAAACTCGTCCAGCTAACGGGTGAGCAGGAACGGATATTGCAGCGGCAATCGGATTTGTCTGCGCAAGCGTCCCGCATGGCCGAAGATGGCGCGCGTGAGGGCAAATTAACCCATGACGCGGCTGATGCGCTCGCGCACCTACAGAGCGAGAGCGTGGCCCTTGCCGAGCAGATTAAGGCGCAGGAAGAAGAACGCCCTGCCCTGTTACGCGCGGCCGAAAATGTCGAACGTCAGGCCCGCGAAAGCGAAATTGCCTTGGCAAAGGCCGCCGCTGAACAAGCCAGAGCCGACGCCGAATTGCGCGTGGCCGACGCCGCCGTTGCAGCGGCAACCATGCGTGCCGAACGGGCAGCAGGCGCCGTTGCGCGCATGGCCAGCGAGCGGGATGCTTTGGGGGACGAGGGTGCATGCGAGTCTGCCAAAAAATCGGCAGAAGCCAGCGTTGCCACCTTACAAAAGCATTTGCAGGAAAATACCGAAGCCTCCGAATCGGCGGAAATGCGCAGGACCGAATTGATCGCAGCGCGCGACCGGGCGCAGGCGAGCCTTGCCAGTGCCAAAGCAGAGCTCGCGGGTTTGCTGACGGAGCAAAACGCGCTCGAACGGTCACTTGCCAAAGGGGACGGCGACAAGGCGATTAACCGCATCAAGGTTCGGCCCGGCTACGAACGCGCACTGGCCGCTGCGCTGGGTGATGATGCCGATGCCACAATTGGTGGTGATGCCGGACGCCGCTGGCTGGGCGGGACGCCCGCGATGGACGCTTTGGCAGACAATGCCCTGATCCATTATGTCGATGCACCTCAGGAATTGGCTGCACGCCTTTCCCATGTGCGGGTTGTCGAACAAGACGATGGCGCGGCGCTGAAACCGGGTGAGCGCGTGGTGACGCTTTCCGGGCAATTGCGCCGCTGGGATGGTTTCGCGACAGACGGCGACGGCGCGACGACCGCTGAATTGCTGGTCCGGGCGAACCGACTGGCGGAGCTGAATGCATTGATACCGCCCGCGGAAGCGGCGTTGACCGAACAGGCCGAGGCGCTTGCGCAAATGACGGATAGCATCGGCGCCGCGCAGGATGCAGTTCGGGCGGCGGCGGCGGCGCGCGCAGAAACCGAAGGACAATTGCGGCAGGCTCTGCGCGCGGTGGACCAAGCCGAAGATGCGCTGGCCCGGCTTAAATCTGCAAAGGCCGCGTTGCTCGACCGTATGGCGGCCAGCGAACAAGAGCTCGCCGAAGCAAAGGCTGAACAAAGCACCGCAGAAGCCGCCCGTGCCGCGTTGCCAGATGGCACGCATCATGCGGGTCTTGTCCAGAAACTCGTCATCGCGAACGAAGCTGCGCGCGAGCTGCTTGCGCGCAATCAGGCGGATTTGTCATCACTGGAACAGCGCATTGCCCAAACGCGCGAACGACGTGCGGTCGCGCTTGCCGAAATCCGGGGATGGCAGGAACGCGCTGGCGAGGCGGAACGCCGGATCGCCGACATGAACAAGCGCAGCGCAGATATTGCTGCTGAGCAGGAGGCGATGGAGGGGCGGCCCGATATTCTGGCACGCGAGATCGCAAGCCTGCGCGAAGACAAAGAACAGCTGGCCGAAAAACTGAATGGCCTTCAAGTCACAGAAAGTGCCTGCGAAAAAACGCTTCGGGAACTGGAAAACGAACTCGCGACCGCAGCAGAGGCGCTCTCCGTTGCCCGAGAGGCCCGCGCAGGTGCCGAAGCACGCGCGGAAAATCAGGAGCATCGCCGCGTCGAAATGGGACGGATATCGGGCGAGCGTTTTGAATGCCCCCCGCCGGTGCTCCCCGAAAAGCTCGGGTTCGATGAACATGCAATGGACGATGCGTCAGTGGAGTCCGCACGGCTTGACCGGCTGCAGAATGAGCGCGAGCGCATTGGACCGGTAAATCTGATCGCTGCCGATGAACTCGCGGAGCTTGAGGCGCAACAAGGCGCTGGCGCGGCAGAAAGCGAAGAACTGACGCTCGCGATTAACCGCCTGCGCGGTTCCATCGGTAGCTTAAACCGTGAAGGCAGAGCGCGCTTGCTGGCGGCTTTTGAGGCAGTTGACGGACATTTCCGCAGGCTCTTCGCAACGCTGTTCAACGGCGGACAGGCGCATCTGGCCTTGATCGACAGCGAAGACCCACTTGAGGCAGGGCTTGAGATATTCGCGCAACCGCCGGGCAAAAAGCTTCAGTCGCTGACCCTATTGTCGGGCGGAGAGCAGGCGCTGACGGCGGTCGCGCTCATCTTTGGATTGTTCCTCACCAACCCAGCGCCGATATGCGTCCTTGACGAAGTTGACGCCCCGCTGGACGATGCCAATATCGAACGCTTCTGCGATTTGTTGGAAGCGATGACGCGCGAAACCGACACACGCTACCTGATTGTCACGCACAACGCCGTCACCATGAGCAGAATGCACCGTCTATTTGGCGTAACTATGGTCGAACAAGGCATCAGCCGGTTGGTATCGGTTGACCTTGGTGGTGCGGAACAATTACTGGCTGCGGAATGACTTTGCATGGCCCCATCACAAACAGCTTTATTTCGCAACGCCTTCGGCTGAACTATGTCGATTGGGGCAATCCCGATGCGCCGCCATTGCTTTTGGTCCATGGCGGTCGCGACCATGCGCGCAGCTGGGACTGGGTGGCCGAAGAGCTACGCCAAGATTGGCACATTATCGCACCTGACCTGCGCGGCCATGGCGACAGCGCGTGGTCACCCGACGGCAATTACGAAATGTCCGCCTTTGTGTATGATCTGGCGCAGCTGATCCACCAGCTGAACCTTGCCCCCGTCAGCATCATTGCGCACTCAATGGGCGGCAATATCGCCACGCGTTATGCCGGGCTCTACCCTGAAAATGTCCGCAAGATGGTGAATATTGAGGGGCTTGGCCTTTCCCCCAAAATGCAGGCGGAACGCGACGCGATTGGCATACAAAATCGTTTCCGGCAGTGGATTGACGATAAGCGCAATGCGGCTGGGCGTACCCCGAAACGCTATCCCAATATTGAAGCGGCTTATGAGCGGATGAAGGCTGAAAACAGCTATTTGACCGACGAACAGGCGCGCCATTTGACCGTGCACGGCATCAGCCGAAACGAGGATGGCAGCTGGAGCTGGAAGTTCGACAATTACCTCAACATCTGGGCAATATTCGACATGCCACGCGAAGATTTGCTCGCAATCTGGGAGTCGATCACCTGCCCGATGTTGATGATGTATGGTGCCGACAGTTGGGCGTCAAACCCCGAAAAAGACGGGCGCATCGCGCATTTCCCGACGGCAAAAGTCGTCGAATATGAAAATGCCGGCCATTGGTTACATCATGACCAGTTTGACCGCTTCATGGCCGACGTAAAAGCGTTCCTTTAATCGAACATCGCGCGCAAGGCGGATATGGTGTCCGCCTCTTCAGCCGGCTTGTCCCTGCGCAAACGCGAGATACGCGGGAACCGCATGGCCACGCCTGATTTGTGCCGCTTGGATTCGTGCACCGCGTCAAACGCAACCTCAAGCACCAGCGACTTTTCCACTTCGCGGACCGGGCCGAAACGGGCAACGGTGTTGTTCCGGACAAAGCGGTCGAGCCATTTCAGTTCTTCATCGCTGAACCCTGAATAGGCCTTTCCAACTGGCAACAAATTGCCATCTTCGGTCCAGCAACCAAAGGTGTAATCCGAATAATATGAGGAGCGCTTTCCGCTGCCCCGCTGCGCATACATCATCACGCAATCGGCCACGAGCGGCTCGCGTTTCCATTTGTACCACAAACCGACCTTACGCCCCGCCAAATAGGGCGAATCGCGCCGCTTAAGCATCACGCCCTCAATCGCCGCCTCGCGCGCGGCCGCACGGATCTCGGCCAGATGGTCGAAATCGCGTGCGTCGATGACCGCGGATACATCAAACCGCACAGGGTCCAGATTGGCCGTGAACCGTTCCAACCGTTCGCGCCGCGCGGTCCATGGCTGGCTGCGCACATCTTCCACACCGTCGAACAATATGTCATACAGGCGGACAAACACCGGATACTCGGCCTGCATTGCCGCCGTGACATTCTTGCGCCCCAGCCGTTGCTGCAACGCATTGAAGCTGGCGGCCTCGCCGCCCTGCACGTCGCCGCGCACCAGTAACTCGCCATCGACTACGCCAATGCCTTTGAACGCTGCCGCTATTTCGGGGAACGACCCAGTCACCTCGTCACCGCCGCGGCTGAACAAGCGGGTTTCGCCGCCCGTCGATGCAATCTGGATCCGGATGCCGTCCCATTTCCATTCGGCGACAAATTCATCGAGATGCACGCTGCCATCCTCAAGCGGGTGGGCGAGCATGAAGGGGCGGAAAAACGCGCTGTCGGCGGGATCGGGCCGTTCGGTCCGCCCTTCGCACCCTACAAAAAGCG
>ENA-OUVC01002046-OUVC01002046.1-marine-metagenome-genome-assembly--contig:-NODE-2046-length-11531-cov-3.855160_pt1 | contig 11531 bp, 9 predicted proteins | sample MGYA00248622_ERZ508571 | MGnify/ENA primary metagenome ERZ508571 (study PRJEB26236, sample SAMN06267175) | marine metagenome | isolation source: Columbia River Estuary | place: USA:Columbia River Estuary... | reverse complement strand
AAATCTCCTAGTTATGTAAGCCACTCCTTAATGAAGACGCGTAAACATCAAGCGCTTACTTGGGAACAATTCGAAAACAGGTACTACCGCTTATATGCTTCGCAACAAATTGATTATTTATATCCTACGCTATCTGCAAAACCTGATAGTAGTTTTGACTTAGATTTATACGTTCGAAAAGCTAAACCTTTTCGCCTAGAGGTTGGTGGACATTTGTCTTCACGTCCCATTAATACGGGATATCTTGGGCTTACTTACAGAGTGTTGGGCAAGGCGGCTGCAACAGTTCATGCGGAAACTTATTTTGGGAAATTTTATGGTTCAGCAAAAGGAGAAACTACGATTGATATCCCAAGTGTTTTTCCATTGACAGCCTCTGCTTATTTTGTTATGAACCGATGGGATTATTTCCGAAGTTTTGCTACATTTTTCGAAGATGTTAAACCTTCTTTTTTGGTTCAAAATGAAATGTATTACGGGTTGAAACTAAAGCATCCTATTTTAAATAATTCTAAAGGTGTTTTTGATGTTAGACTGTTCAATTTAGAGGATGATTACTACCAAACTTCAAATTTTTTAAGCACCGATACAACAGATGCAACGCATTTGAACGGAAGTTTGATGTCTTATGAGATAACAGACAATTCGCTTAATAGAAAGCAGTTTGCTAGCGAAGGACATTTCTTCACGTTTAAAGTAAAATACTTAACGGCCTTGGAACGAACAGTGCCAGGTTCAACTGCCTTGTTTGATAGTACGGTTACAAAACAGCACGATTGGTTGAATATCAATGTGGAAGGACAATATTATTTTTTGACTAAACCACATGTTCATTTGGGCCTTCATGGTAAAGCCATGTTTAATTCTCAGTCTTTATTTGCGAATTATACGGCAAGCTTGTTATCGATGCCTACTTTAAATGTAATTCCGGATTTAGAAACGTATTTCTTTAAAGAATATCGTTCTCCTCAGTTTTTCGCTGTAGGGACTAACCTTGTCATTCCCTTGTTTAAAGGACTAGAATATCGATTTGATTTTTACTATTATCAGCCATTTTTAACGCTTCAAAAATTAGACGATGGGTCAATTCAATATTCAAAGCCCTTTAAAGGAGATACTTGGTTAGCTTCTACGAGTTTGTTATACCATACGCCATTGGGACCAATTCGAGCGACTTTGAATTATTTTCCATTACAAGCGATCCCACTTAATTTCCAAGTGAGCTTCGGTTATGTGCTGTTCAACGAGCGCGCAGTTCGCTAGAAAAATTAATTTTGCATAAAATCTATTGAATGAAGCCAATTATCTGTGGTATACAACAAATGGGAATCGGAGTTCCGAATGTTCAAGAAATATGGGCCTGGTATCGCACCATGTTTGGGGTGGATGTTCGAATTTTTGAAGAAGCTGCTGAGGCACCTTTAATGACAAAATATACGGGCGGTGTGGTTCATGCTAGAACGGCTACCCTGGCGTTAAGTATGGATAGTGGCGGTGGTTTTGAAATTTGGCAATTCACCAGCAGAAATACAGAGAAACCAAAATTTGAGGTAAAACTTGGTGACCTTGGATTGTATTCATGCAAAATCAAATCACGAAACGTTCGAGAATCCTATCGACACATGAAATCGAAAGGGGCTAAGGTACTAAACGAACCTACGGCAGCACCAGATGGCACCTTGGCGTTCTTTGTCGAGGATCCAAATGGAAATATTTTTCAGGTAGTTCAAGGACTAGGTTGGTTTAGTAATACCGGGCACCCATCCCATTGTGGCGGAGTAGCAGGGAGTATCATAGGTGTTTCAGATATGGAAGCATCGCTTAAGCTATATCAAGAAGTCCTCGGATATGAATCCATCGTATATGACGAAACACGTCAATTTGATGATTTTGGGGTATTGTCCAATGGCACGTTTCGCAGGGTCCGATTGATTCACCGGGAAGATAGAAAAGGCCCGTTTGCAAAACTACTTGGCCCAACCTCTATTGAACTCGTACAAGCTATAGACCGCACGGACGTAAAGCGAATTTTTGAAAACCGTTTTTGGGGTGATTGGGGTTTTATTCACTTGTGCTTCGATATTCAAGGAATGGATGAACTTAAAACACGTTGCGAAAAAGCAGGGTTTCCGTTCACGGTGGACAGCTCGGATACCTTTGATATGGGAGAAGCAGGCGGAAGATTTTCTTACATCGAAGATCCTGATGGGGCATGGATTGAATTCGTAGAAACCCATAAAGTTCCGGTGATCAAAAAGCTTGGCTGGTACATTAATTTGAAAAACCGTCCCGCAGGGAAATTTTTACCGAAATGGATGCTCAAAGCAATGGCCTTTAATCGGGTTAAATAGGGGGGATACGAAGACATTTAGACGCTTGCACGTTAAGATAATAAGACATTTAGTCGTTAAGAGAATTTAACTTCCAAAAGTCCCAATGTCCGATAAGACGTTAAGATATTGCACACCCTTCGATACGTCCTTCGGACTACTCAGGGTGCGTGCAATTGGCAAAAATTTCGGCGGGCTTCAATACTGATGAGCGTTTCGGTGATTATTGAATTTCTATGGGTGGGCCCTTCGACAAGCTCAGGAACCGCATTAGATGTATATTTTTTTGAGTTAAGCGGTCCCTGAGTAGTCCGAAGGACGTATCGAAGGGCCGCTTTCCAGGCACTTGCATCCTTAAATCCTTACGTCCCAATGTCCAATAAGACGTTTAGACGCCAAGACTGTAAGATAATCAGACGTTAAGATACTAGGACGTTAAGATAATAAGACATTTAAACGTTAAGAGAATTTAACTTCCAAAAGTCCCAAAGTCCCAAAGTCCAAAAGTCCTGATGTCCAAAAGTCCGGATACCTACTTCCCGTAACGCGCATTGACAATCTCATACACTACATGTTGAATGTTTGTACGAACCCCCATGTCGCGTAGTTTCCAATTGTCCTGGCTTGGATGAACTCGATTGGATAAAAACACAAACACTACTTCGTGTTTAGGGTCGGCCCAAGCTAATGTTCCAGTAAAACCAGAATGACCAAAACTCTGCTGAGAAGCTAACTCATCGCAGGTACCACCGCCTGCTGCTGAAGGCCTGTCAAATCCAATTCCGCGCTTATTCCCCGTAAATTGAGCCTTGGTAAAATAGGATACAGTTGATTTATCAAAGAACTGTTGTCCTGCATAGCTTCCGTTGTTCAGAAATAATTGCATGATACTCGCCAAATCTGTTGCATTGGCAAATAAGCCGGCATGACCACCAACTCCGCCCAACATCGCAGCGCCTGGGTCATGCACATGACCTTGCAACAATTGCTTACGAAAATATTGGTCGTTTTCGGTTGGTACAATTTGGTTCTTACTGTACTGTGAAAGCGGTTTATAGGTTATGTAACGAAGTCCCATGAGGGAATAAATGTGGTTGCGGACGTATTGATCTTGTTTCTGACCAGTAATTTTTTCAAAAATAGGTTGCATGAAATAATAGCATAAATCCGAATACACATATTTCTTTTCCTTTAACGGATTGCGTAATATTCGAGCGTACATGCTGTCCTTATATGCCGTTTTAAGAAATAATTCATTCGCCACTTCTAACCCGTGCTCTTCATCTTTCGTTTTGCTATACCAAGGGGCTATTGGCTTCTCTTCCGTTAAGGTACGCTTGTAGAATGGAATGAATGGCTCCAGTCCTGCTTGGTGGGCCATCATCTCCCGTATTATAATGCTTCGGTATGGAGTTTCTCCCGTGACCTCCGGAATATACGCTCCAAGCGACTCATTTAAGTCTAATTTCTTTTCATGATGCAATTTCATAGCAATGAGGGTGGACGAAGCAATTTTGGTTATTGAAGCAATGTCGTATACGTCTTCGTTCTCTACGTTCTTTGACGTGGATTCATAGGTGAAATTCCCGAACGATTTGCGATAAATTATCGATCCCTTTACGGCTACCACGATTTGACATCCAGGATATGCCCCCGAGGTTATCCCGTTTTTGGCCAATTGATCGATGCGGTTAAAATCAGCAGATTGCATGCCCAACACCTCTGGAGAACAAAAATTTAACCTGCCATTTTTTGCGATTTTTACGCCACTTCCTTTCTTAAATGCACCTATGGCTCTGTCTAATTTACCATCCATTGCTATGGCACCCATCAGCTGCTGTGCAGTACGATCTTGCATGTGCGTGTGATTTTCAGGTGCGATTATTATTCCATCGAAGGTGCTTAACAGCGACGTCATTTGCGGAGGGATTTTACCAAAAGTCAATACAATTCGTTCCCTTGCGGAAGGAATGCGTTGCATAGCATCCCATATCCATGCATTTATCGTAAGAGAATCAGGATGCACCGGATGTAAACTTAGGATAATGCGTTCTGTCTTTAAGGTATCCAATTTTGCCAGGTCTTCCGCTGCAAATACTTGAATGAACCGTCCATCTGAAAAACGTTTAATTCCTTGATGAAATGCATCAGAATTTCCACCAAGACTTACATAGACAGTGGGTATGCGCAAATCATTTAAAGGCAAACACTGGTTGTTTTTTAAACAAACCACATGCGTGTCAATGGCTCTAATTAATTCCGAATGGGCTGAAATACCCCGAAATGGCTCACTTAACCAACTGGTTTGCGCTTGAGGTTTAATGGGAGCGTCAAGGCCTTTCAATGCAAAGACACCAAGTATTGCAATACATCCCACAACCAAGGTCAACAAAGTTCGCTTTTTCATGAGTACGAATTTAAGCATTCTATTCGATTCAATTAGGTGTTGAAAGTGTACGTTTGACACTTACTTGAATATACAAAAAAAATAGACATGTTACAATTTATTTTCTCCACAGAATTATACAGGTGGTGTTAGTAAAAACCGAGTGATTTTAGCGTTTTTCTCTGTTCAATTCACGTAGCTTTGCCGAACAATTTTCAAGTAAACGACTATGTCGAAATTTGGTACGCTCGGAACACATTCCGATTTAAAAACATCCCTGGGTTTTGAAAACGCTTCGGCAGAATATTGGAATTTAGCACCGGATGAATTGGTTCGTGCCACGCTTGAGCGCGGACAAGGTAAGTTAGCTACAAACGGCGCACTCGCCATTGATACAGGCAAATTCACAGGTAGGTCTCCCAAAGATCGATTTATTGTAAAAGATTCACAAACAGAAGATGCTGTGTGGTGGGGTGATGTCAATATTCCATTTGCTTCCGATGCCTTTGATCGCTTATATGATAAAATGCGAGCTTATGCAGAAGGTAAGGAGTTGTTCATCCGTGACGGGTATGCCTGTGCTTCTCCAACGTATCAATTGAACCTTCGGGTAGTTGCAGAATACCCATGGTCGAATTTATTCGCATACAACATGTTCTTGCGGCCTACGGCAGAAGAATTGAGCTCTTTTGATCCGGAATGGCATGTTATCTGCCTTCCTGGGTTTTTAGCAGACCCAGCCGTTGATGGTACACGTCAGTCTAATTTTGCGATTCTGAATTTTACGCGCAAAATGATATTAATTGGCGGAACTGGGTACACCGGAGAAATTAAAAAAGGAATTTTTTCTGCCTTGAATTTTATTCTTCCGCATCAAAAGAATGTGCTTTCTATGCATTGCTCTGCCAACATTGGTAAAGACAACGATACTGCGATTTTCTTTGGTTTATCTGGAACCGGAAAAACTACACTTTCTTCCGATCCAAATCGCCGCTTAATTGGTGATGATGAACACGGATGGGCACACGATGAAGTGTTCAATTTTGAAGGGGGCTGTTACGCGAAAACAATCGACTTGAGTCGTGATAAAGAGCCTCAAATTTTTGATGCTATCAAGCCAGGAGCCCTTTTGGAGAACATTGGGTTTAATGAAGGAACCAACGAACCGAACTATGCCGATGGATCGATTACAGAAAACACCCGGGTTTCGTATCCAATTTTTCATATCGATAACATCGCGCGTCCGTCCATTGGAAGCGCACCTAGGAATATTTTCTTTTTAACCGCTGATGCCTTTGGTGTCTTGCCTCCAATCTCCCGCCTAACAAAAGAGCAGGCCATGTATCATTTTATGTCAGGCTACACTGCAAAAGTAGCAGGGACGGAAGTTGGAATTACCGAACCTACCACAACCTTTTCAGCAGGCTTTGGTGCGGCGTTTTTACCCTTGCATCCGGCTAAATATGCTAAATTACTCGGAGAGAAATTAGAAGGGACTGACATTCGCGTGTGGTTAATCAATACCGGTTGGACCGGTGGTAGCTATGGGGTAGGGAGTAGAATGAAACTTTCTTTTACCCGAGCGATGATAACCGCAGCCTTAGAAGGTAAATTGGATGGGGTAGATTTTGAAACCCTACCCATGTTTGAATTAGCTATTCCTATGTCATGCGAAGGGGTGCCTTCCGAGCTACTTAATCCAAGAAATACATGGGAAAATAAGGAGGAATACGATGCTACTGCAGAACGCTTAGCAGAAAAGTTCGTAACCAACTTTAAGAAATTTGAGGCGGAAACAGCGCCTGAAATTCTTGCTGCTGCACCTAAGGTGTTAAATTAGTCCATCAACCAACCACGATAGAGCCCTGCGCAAGCGGGGCTTTTTTTATTTTTGTAAAAAAGACAACGTGGACCATCTAAACTATCTCGAACGAGAAGCCATAGAGATTTTACGCGAAACTGCGTTTCAATTTCAGCGTCCTGTGCTGCTTTTTAGTGGTGGCAAGGACAGTATTTGTATGGTTCATTTGGCGCGCTTGGCTTTTGCTCCGAATCCCATTCCATTTACCCTTTTACACATTGATACCGGGCATAATTTTACCGAAACCTTAACCTTTCGGGATGAACTTGTTAAAACCATGGGACTATCCATCGAGGTTCGATCAGTAGTTGAAGCGATGCGCAAACGTGAGATCCCAGAACCCAAGGTGAAATTCCCTTCGCGTAATGCGATGCAGAGTTTTGCCTTATTAGATGCCATTCAAGAACTGAATATCGATGCCTGCATTGGAGGAGGTAGACGGGACGAAGATAAGGCACGTGCCAAAGAACGGATTTTTTCCTTTCGCGATCACGAAGGAACATGGAACCCCTTGAGCCAACGCCCAGAGCCTTGGAATATGTTAAACGGAAGAATAAATCCCGGGGAAAATGTGCGGGTATTTCCACTTTCGAATTGGACCGAACTGGATGTGTGGAACTACATACAGCGAGAACAAATCGCCTTGCCAAGCTTATACTTTACCCATGAACGACTCTGCGTAGAACTCCCGGATGGCGCCTTGATGGCGTATAATCCCTATGTGCGGTTGGAATCAACGGATGTATTGGTAGAGCGTAAGGTGCGCTTTAGAACCATCGGTGATATGACCTGTACTGCGGCAATTCCAAGTATGGCAGGTTCGGTGGAAGAGGTAATTACTGAATTAAATCAAACTCAACTTTCTGAGCGTGGAGCAACCCGCCTGGATGACCGAATCAGTGAAGCTGGAATGGAAGATAGAAAACGACAAGGATATTTTTAAGGGAGAACGAATATGCGAATACTGAAGGTTTTTACATGCGGGAATGTGGATGATGGGAAAAGTACCTTACTGGGGCGCTTGCTTTTAGACAGTGATTCTATATCGGTAGACATCCTTCATCAGCTCACGGAGCAGGGGGGAGGTGTGCCTAACCTTGCCTTGTTAACGGATGGCTTGCGAGCAGAGCGCAGCATGGGAATCACCATTGATGTCGCCTATAAATTTTTCACCACGAAACATACGAAGTATATTTTAGTAGATACGCCGGGACATCAGGAATATACCAGAAACATGTACGCAGGGGCTTCGGAATGCGAAGTAGCCATCGTACTCATTGATGCATTAAAATCAATCGAAGCACAAACGAGAAAACACCTCGAAATCATGGAAACGCTCGGAATCAAGCACCTGATTATTGCGGTGAATAAAATGGATGCCGTTGGGTTTGAGCATGCCGTATTTCTGGAGCGACAAACCGAAGTAAATGCGGTCCTTAATCTGGCAGAAAACCAGCGCCTTCATTGGATTCCGATTAGCGCCTTAGCCGGAGAGAATGTGGTCGAAAGTACCCAGGCTATGCCGTGGTATACGGGTCCTACGATCCTTGAATGCCTTGAATCAATCCCACCAATGATCGATACACACAGCGCGTTGCCATTGCTTGAAATCCAAGGAATTTATGAGGGGGCAGCCTATGGGAAAGTGCTACAAGGAACACTGGATGTTAAGAGCGCATTGTATCGCGAAACTCAATCCTTAGAAATCGAGGAATGCTATGTGAATGGAATCCCAAGTACGGTTGCAGCACCGGGCGATCAAGTTACCCTGCTGGGATCTTACATTCAGATGCTTGCGCGTGGTCAGCAATGGGGCGAAGAAGCACCGTTACAATGTACTGAGTGTACCGTTGAATTGTGTTGGATGGGGGATGCCATGGAGCCTGGTACCATGGAGTTCATACTACGTAGAGGTGCGGCGGAACGCATAGCACGAGTAGACTTACCAACCCGAATCAACCCGAATGATATCCAACAAATTACCTTGAATTTGTCAGCTCCGATTGATGTGTTCACAGAACGAATTCAGGCTAAGAAAGAGCGCATAATACTCATTGACAAAACAACAAACGCGACGGTCGCAGCGGGAATCATAAAACAAATTAACCAATGAAAGCAACTACGGTAGATCAATATTTACTAGACGGATGTGGGCGCTGCAGTAAAGGCGGTACCCCGAATTGCACGGTACATAAATGGCAACCGATACTTGTAGCTATGCGGGAATTAGCAACGGAATGTTTGCTAACAGAAGAAGTGAAGTGGTCGGTTCCGTGTTATACCCTGAAAGGAAAGAACGTCCTCATGATTCATGCATTTATGGAATATTGTAGTATCATGTTTATGAAAGGTGCCTTATTAACGGATCCAGAAAACATCTTGCATCGACAAACAGAACATGTAACGGCAGGACGTCAATTGCGCTATACATGTATAGAGGACTTTTTAGCACAACGTGAGCGAGCCAAAGCATTCATTTTAGAGGCGATTCAATTGGAAGAAGCGGGTAAAAAAGTAGAAAAGCGAACCCAAGAAGATCCAGTGGTAGAAGAATTAAAAGAAGCGTTTGCGCAGGACAGTGCCTTTAAAACAGCGTTTTATCAACTTACCCCTGGACGGCAACGTGCGTATTTATTACATTTTGCACAACCAAAGCAGGCTGAAACACGGGCCTCACGCATTGAAAAATGCATGCCTATGATCTTGCGGGGCGAAGGTTTGCATGATGCGTATCAAAAGGGGAAAAAGTAAAAAAAGCTTGTGTTTATTTTAGTAAGCTGTCTATGATTTTTTTAAGATAGGTAACCTCTTCTTTCAATGTTTCAATTTGCTGTTTGTATAGTTCACGCTCCTCATTGTTGAGTGCGTTATTTTGAATAATTAACCCATTTCCAGTTTGGTTGTGCATGACATTAAACACCATGCTTTCATTGAACGCAATCACTTCTTCAGGTTTCATTCCCAATTCACCGGCAATTCGCTCCAGCTTGCTGTAGGTAATTTCCGTTTCACCCATTTCCATTCGGCTGTAGGCACTTTGCGTAACGCCAATCACGCTGGCCATGTGTTCCTGCGTCAGATTTTTTAACTCGCGCAACTTTTTAATCTTGGTGCCAATATTCAACGTTTCCATGGGAATGAATTTTTACTAAGATAGGAATCTTTAACAAATAGGGAATATAGTATGTTTTTTAAGAATAAATTATGAGACTAATAGATATATTTTCCATATGCTTTGGGATACTTTTGAATACATATAATTTACTGTAATTAATCCCTATGTTTTATTCAAGAATCCGATATACGCTGATTTTACCCCTGTGTATTTTATTGTCGCATTTCATTTCATATGGCCAATGGAGAAATATGAAGAGGTTCAATTCATTTGGTATTGTAAATTATCATACGCAAGTGTTAAATGTAAAGGATGCTGAAAAGGATGCCAAACGAATAATAACTGAGACAATTTCAATGAATTCGAATTTTGATGAAAAGAAAGTAACCTTCAATAAGGGGAAAACTCTTTTTGTCAATGAGTACATGGTAGACCCTTTAAATTACAATTATGTATATGTTATACACGCCATAAAAAGTAATCAAAACGGATTCAAAGTAATAAACTTATTTTTTTACTATATCGAAAATCGATTAAGATATTTCTATGAAATTGATAACAATGATGAACGAGTAATTCTTCAATGGGATCCGGCTTTTGTAAACATAATAGAAGATAAAGAATGAAATATACCGTAACAGTTGCTTTAACATTATTAATTTCTTCTAACTATATGTTCTCTCAATATCGCTATATGGAAGACATGAAGGAAACGGCAATTCATATTGGTTCTGGAAATTATTTCTATCATGTGGATGATGAAGGAAAAGTTAAAGATTTAATCAATGAGATTATCAAGGCAAATCATATGCAGCATGAGAAATTTGTTTTTAACAAGGGTAAAAACCTTTATTATTCCGGGTATCAGATTAACCCAGTAGACGATAGCTTCATATATTTCATTTATGCGATAAGAACGCGTGAGGGGTATGACGTATACTGCCTTTATTCATTAAATCGCTACTGTTATTTTTTTGATTATGAAGAAGGTAAGCAGAAGTATAGTTTAATTTTTGACCCGAAAGTAAATAATCAAACAAGTTTTACTAACCTGCCTGGGATACTGTATCAAATAGAAGAACCAAGTAAAGATTAATAAGCTATTCATTTATGAGAATTCGATATATTTTTTTTGTTGTAAGTTTCGTGCAATTCTTCCACGGATTCACTCAATCTTTCCCTATTGATTCATCTCGATTTTTTAAATCTAAGGAAGGCTGTAAGGTCTACAGTCTTTATTTTGGTGAGGGTTTCGATTTCTCTTGGAACGGAGCTTGTTCTGCAGGCTATGCAGATGGACAAGGGGAGTTGTTGATTTTAAGGCAGGAGTCTGAAAAGCAAGCCGGCTCTATCAAAGGAGTTTTTACTAATGGCGTTCCAACAGGTCCGTGTGTAGTAACAACCCCTTCTGAGTCTATAATAGAGGTTCCTTTTGTGGATGGAAGAATTTGGGGGAAGGGGTCATTTACCATGAAAAATGGTAAAATATTCAAGGGAAATATGGTCAATTTAACGAAGCACGGGGAAGGGGAAATAATTTATACGGATGGCGATGTGTTTACTGGTATTTTAAATGATAATGAGCCGTGGATAGGGAGGGTCCTTACCTTAAAAAAAGATACAATTTATATTGAGTACGGGGAGGAAGTGAAAAAGCCTTCAAAATTCATTTCACGTACACCTATATTAAATAAAGAACAGACAGAATACTTTGATGCGGATTGGAACCGCTGTGAACAGGTAAATGCTTCTTATTATCGTAAAATTACCTACGCTAGTCAACATATGGCACAAGGACCAGTGCGTGATTATTATATAAACGGTAAACCTTTTAGAGAA
>ENA-OUVC01002045-OUVC01002045.1-marine-metagenome-genome-assembly--contig:-NODE-2045-length-11533-cov-2.693436_pt1 | contig 11533 bp, 11 predicted proteins | sample MGYA00248622_ERZ508571 | MGnify/ENA primary metagenome ERZ508571 (study PRJEB26236, sample SAMN06267175) | marine metagenome | isolation source: Columbia River Estuary | place: USA:Columbia River... | reverse complement strand
GCTTGAATTTGTGGCGCCAACTGCGCCTGCGCCTGGCGTTCAGCCCACATCAGCTTGAAGCCCATGTCGCTGAGGCGAGCCGATTGCCCCTTCCCCCATGTGATGAGCGGGTAACCCAATCGGGCCTCCCAACGCTTCAGTTCACCCCAAACATAGCGGTAGGACAACCCTAAATGCGCCGCTGCTGCACGAATCGAACCTTGCTGCGACACCGTTTGAAGCAACTGAGTCAGGGGATGATGCACGCCATCCACTGGCGTCGCATGCCCCTCACCTTCCACGATGAAGTCGTACGATAGCCGAATCTTATGCATGACAGTTCATATTGCTGGTTGATGGTCAGGTCGTTACGATACCGCATCCTTAACTCTGGCCCAATGCACATGTTCCTCCGCCATAAAACGCGCGCGCTCGCTTTGAGCGTTGCCCTGATCGCCTTGCCGTCGTTGGCGCAAGTGAAGACCATCCAGATGTCATCGACCACATCGACCGAGCAGTCGGGCCTTTTCGCTCACCTCCTACCAAAATTCACCGCACGCACAGGCATCACCGTGAAGGTGACGGCTGTGGGTACCGGGCAGGCCATTGATATTGCCAAGCGAGGTGATGCTGACGTGCTTTTCGTCCACAACCAGGCCGCTGAGGAAAAGTTCGTTGCGGAAGGGTACGGCGTCAAACGCTTCCCCGTGATGTACAACGACTTTGTCTTAATCGGCCCCAAGTCGGATCCTGCACAACTCGCCGGTAGTGACATCAGCGCCGCGTTACAAAAAATTGCCAAGACCAACGCCACATTCATATCGCGCGGCGACCGCAGCGGAACCCACAGCGCCGAACTTCGGCACTGGGAAACGGCTGGCTTAAAGAACGCCCAAGGGACCGGCTACCGGGCCTGCGGGTGTGGCATGGGGCCGGCCTTGAATATGGCATCTGCCATGAACGCCTACGTGCTGAGCGATCGCGCGACATGGCTTAATTTTGGTAACCCCGGGGATCTGAAAATCTTGGTATCGGGAGACAAGCGCCTGTTTAACCAATACGGCGTGATGGTGGTCAATCCGTCGAAACACCCGCATGTCAAGACCGCTGAAGCCCAAGCTTTTGTGGACTGGGTGACGTCGCCCGAGGGGCAAACAACGATAGGTGATTACAAGATCAACGGGGAATCGCTGTTTTTTCCCAACGCAGACCCGCGCTGATCGGATGGCTCATTGGAACCAGTAGGCGTAGGTGCAAACCAACGCCACGCCAGCCGCCAACGCGCCCACCATTCTGTTGCGTCGCCCAAAGTGCATGATCACGATCGCGACGCCACAGATCACCAAACGCGCCCAGACCGGCACGGTGGCCAACACCCCGCTGGGTAGAAAAATCATCCGTGATGTGAGGGCGGCAATCATCGCGTAGGTGACGCAAGAGACCCACAAAAATATCTCGCTGGTTTGTGAAACCCGGGACGACAGCATCACCCCCGCTGCACGGCAGGCATACGTAACGAGGGCGCACAGGATCAACGCCACAATGGAGGTACCGAGGCTCATGAGTGGCCACGCCCCCAGACCTTAACGCCCCAGTAAGCGAGGGTACCGCCCAGCAGACCACTCACGAGAAGGCTGCTGGTCGGGTCCCACAGGTAGGTCACCGGTCCAAGAATCAAACCCAGCAAAACGGCGACCAAACTTGTCCGCGAACGCAACTCAACGAATGACAATAAAAAGAACAAGGGGTTGATCAAGGCAAGCCCGTAGCCCATCCAACCCGGCACCTCCTCCGATAGCCAGTAACCAGCGAACGTGCCTGGAAACGAGACCAACCAGACAGCCGTGGCGAAGCCTGCGAAGTATGGCAAGCGATCTTTGGCTCGCAGTGACGGAAAGGTTCGCATGGACACCGCCCACGATGTCATGGCGACCAGGTGGACAAATAGGTACAGCAAAGGACCGCGGTCGCGGTGCTGAAATTGCGGCATCAAGGTGATTGACATGGTGACAAATCGCGAGGCGGTCAACAACACCGCCAGCACTACCGAGATCAGTGGCGCGCCTGCAATGACCATCTCCTGCATGACCACCTGACCGGGCAATGCAAATATAAAGACACTACCCAAGCTGGTCACCCATGGGTCGAAGCCTTGCTGATGGGCCACCGACCCATACGCCACCATCCCTGCCAACAAAACAAGCATCGGTGATCCGAATGCATCACGCACGCCGCGCTTGAGCGCCGTGCGTCGATGCAGAACATGTGCGAGACGCACCTTTAAGGACATGACAAACAGAGTGAGATAAGAAGAGGACCGATGGTTATACTTCATTTCATCACCACCTTCTGACAAGCAAATGTCAACACCAAAACAAGTCAATGTGGGGCTGATTGGCCTCGGCGCCATGGGCGCTGGAATGGCGGGCTCCTTGCGTCGCAACGGCTACAACGTTCACGTGTACGACATACGGCCCGAAGCGGTCACGGGTTTCACAGCGGGTGGTGGCATCGCCTGCGCGAGCGCGCAGGCGGTCGCCAGCAGCTGTCCGATTGTTGTCAGCGTCTTGGTCAATGCGGCGCAAACCGAGCATTTGTTGTTCGGGGAGGCGGGTATCGCGGCGACCATGCAGCCGGGCAGCGTGTTCGTGATGTGCTCGACAGTCGACCCCAACGTCTCCATCCAGTGGGCGGACCGTCTGGAGGCACTCGGCATCCACTATTTAGATGCACCCATCTCAGGCGGCGCGGCGAAAGCGGCGACCGGCCAAATGACGATGATGACTGCGGGCAAGCCGGCAGCATACGAGGCGGCAGGCGGCGTCCTTGACGCAATGGCAGCCAAGGTCTACCGATTGGGTGAAGCGGCCGGTAACGGCAGCAAGGTCAAGATCATCAACCAGTTGCTAGCCGGCGTGCACATCGCAGCGGCAGCAGAAGCCATGGCCTTGGGCATTCGCGAGGGCGTTGCAGCCGACGATTTGTACGAGGTCATCACCAACAGCGCCGGCAACAGCTGGATGTTTGAAAACAGGATGGCCCATGTGCTCAAGGGTGATTACACCCCACTCTCCGCTGTCGATATCTTTGTGAAAGACCTTGGCTTGGTCTTGGATACGGCGCGTGCCACCAAATTTCCGCTGCCACTGTCGGCAACTGCGCATCAAATGTTCATGCAAGCCTCAACCGCTGGCTATGGTCGTGAAGATGATTCGGCAGTCATCAAAATTTTCCCTGGAATCGAACTCCCAAAATGACAAAGCCGCTGCTCGGCTGTATCGCCGATGATTTCACGGGTGCCACCGATCTCGCTAACAACCTGGTACGTGCTGGCATGCGAACGATTCAGACCATCGGCGTACCCGCCACACCGTCGCCTCTGGATGCAGACGCCATTGTGGTTGCGTTGAAATCTCGAACCATCCCTGCGGCAGAGGCGGTTGCGCAATCGCTCGCGGCTTACGCGTGGCTACGAGACCAAGGCGTGACGCAGGTCTACTTCAAATACTGCTCAACCTTCGACTCCACCCCCAAGGGCAATATTGGACCCGTGACTGACGCTTTGCTGGATGCCATCCATGGCGAAGGAAAGGGCTTCACGATCGTCTGCCCCGCTTTTCCCGAGAACCACCGCACCCTGTTCAACGGCCACTTGTTTGTCGGCGAACAATTGCTCTCCGACAGTGGTATGCGCCATCACCCGTTAACCCCCATGACCGATGCCAATCTGGTGCGCGTCATGCAGGCGCAAACCATTGCGCTGATGGCCCGTAAGCTCGGCACCGGCAGCATTGCCCATGGCTGCACGGCGGCAGGCAACGACCAAGTGCGCTTCGAAGTCGCACTGCGCACTTTGGCGCCCGAACTCGAAATCATCGCGCCCGTGCGCGACCGGAACTTCAAGCGTCAGGAAGAACTCGATTTCCTGCAGGCGCGTGGCTTGCCCGTACCGCCGTTTGGTGCGTCCTATTCGATCAATCGCGGCCTCTGGGGCGTGAGCATTGGTGGCAAGGAGACGCTGACCTCGCAGGGCAGCATTCCGGATGATGCCTGGGTGCTCTCGCGTGAGGCCTTCAGCCATCCACGGGCGCCCGAGCGCCACGTCGTGCACTTCACGCGCGGCGTTCCCACGGGGCTCGACGGCGTCGAACGATCGCCTGTCGACGTCATCGAGGCCCTCGAATCGATCGCAGGGCCCTTCGGCATCGGTCGCGGCATCCACCTCGGCGATACCATCATCGGCACCAAGGGCCGAGTCGCCTTCGAGGCCCCGGCGGCGGAAGTGCTGCTCAACGCTCACCGCGAACTCGAGAAGCTGGTGCTGACCGGTCGGCAGCAGCGAGTCAAAGAAATGCTCGCTGGACCCTACGGTGACTGGGTACACGAGGGCCAGCTGCTCGACCCGGTCTGTCGCGATATCGAAGCGCTGTTCCTGCAGTCGCAGGAACGGGTCACCGGCACAGTCAACGTGCTGCTGCGACCCGGTTCGGTGTTCATCGAAGGCGTGGATTCACCGTACTCGCTTATGGCCGCGTCCAAGGGCGTTTACGGCGAGGCTACGGGTGAGTGGACTGCGGCCGATGCGCTCGGTTTTTCGCGCATCGTCGGCTTGACCGGAGTGTTTCATCGCCGTGCCGGCGAACGTGCAGCGGAGAAGGCAAAACAATGAGAACCATCGTCGTCGACAAAATCGCCTCCATCACGCAGGCCTGCGGTCTCGGGCATGAGGTGCGCATCGCCACGGAGAACCTGCCCTCCGAGGAGGGCGTGATCGTGGTGGTCGAAGTGCTGACCAGCAAGTCGAACTACAACACGCTCGAACTGACGAGCGGCCGCATGGCCAAGGTCAACAAGGGCGACATCGTTGTCGGCGCCCTCGGCCATCGCAAGGCGTTGTTCGGCTATTCGGGTCATGTGCCGCCGACACTCGCGGCAGGCGACATCATCAACATGCTGAACATCGGCGGCGTACTCGGCGTCTGTGACTCGGCCAATCCGCAGCATGGCAAGCCCTTCGAATGCCGCGTGCTCGGTGTGGTACTCACCTTTCCCTACCTTGGCGAGCGTATCGGCGTGCCGGCACGCGCCGGTTTTCGCAAACTCGATTTCGATGCGCCGCTCGACGCCCAGGGCGTTCCGGTCGTCGCCCTCGCCGGCACCTGCATGGAGGCCGGCAAGACTGCGGCCGCCTGCGCCATGGTCAGCCGCATGCGTCATCGCGGCCTCGTGGTCGATTGCTTCAAGGCCACGGGCGTTTCGCTGCGCCGCGATATCCTCGCCATGGAGGATGCCGGCGCGCGCAACTCGATGATTTTCACCGACCTCGGTGTGATCACCACCACACGTGCCGTAGGCCCCGCGCTCACGCGCACCATGATCACGGAGCTCGCCGCCAAGAAACCCGACGTCATCGTCTTCGAACTCGGCGATGGCATCCTCGGCACCTACGGTGTGGATGCGATCCTCGATTGCGCCGACATCCGCTCGGCACTCACCGGCGTCGTACTCTCGGCCAACGACCCGGTCGCAGCCTGGGGTGGCGTGAAGCTGCTGCGCGAACGCTTCAAGGTCGAGCCTTGCGCAGTCACGGGACCCTCCACCGACAACGCAGTGGGCGTCGACATCATCCGGCAGCAGATGAACGTGCCTGCCTTCAACGCTTTGAGCGATGGCGCGGCACTTGGCGACTGCGTGATCGAAGCGATCGGTCTCGCCGGCAAGTTCCCCGTGGTTGCCGCACCCTGAGTACTCCATGAGTCCCACCGAACGCATCCCGACACTGATCCTCGGCGGCACCGGCTACGTGGCCGGTGAGGTGCTGCGGCTCGTGGTCGGTCACCCGAACTTCGAGATCGCGGGCGTCATGTCGGATTCGCAGCCCGGCGAACCGGTCGCAAAAGCTTTTCCGCACCTTGCGGCGGTGCTGGGTGATCTGCGCTTCTTGAGCGAGGATGACGTGCGTAGCCAGCTTGCGCAGCACCCGCGCAGCGCCGTGTTCTCGGCGGCGCCGCATGGCGTCAGCGCCGCGCTCATCGACCGTCTGCTCGGTGCCGCCGAAGCAGCGGGTACCCGACCGCGCATGGTCGACATTTCCGCGGACTATCGTTACGGCACCGCCGAGGCCTACGCCGCCGTGTACAAGCACGCGCACGGCGCTCCGACCCGGATCAAGGATTTCACCTGCGCCGTACCGGAACATCTCGCCACGGCACCAACGCCGCATGTGGCGCATCCCGGCTGCTTCGCCACGGCGATTCTGCTCGCCTCGGTGCCGCTGCTCGCGCTCGATCTCGTGACGCCGACGCTGTTCGTCAGCGGTGTCACTGGCAGCACAGGATCGGGGCGCAAGCCGGTCGATGGCACACACCATCCGACGCGGCACAGCGACCTGTATTCCTACAATGCGCTGGTGCACCGCCATATCCCGGAAATCACCGCCTGCGCGGCAGCCGCCACGGGCATCACTGCGGATTTCGCCTTCGTGCCGCATTCAGGGCCCTTCGCCCGCGGAATTCATGCCACCGTGCAGGCGAGCCTCAAGGGCACAACGCCCGGCTCATCGTCCGACACGGCGACGCTTCTGGCACGACTTCGTGAGTTCTACGCGCACTCACCGTTCGTGCGCGTGCTCGATTCGGCGCCGCGGCTCAAAGACATCGTCGCCAGTAACTACGCACATCTGTCGATCACCGGCAACGGCCGTACCGTCGCCGTGACCTGCGTCATCGACAACCTGACCAAAGGCGCCGCAGGCGGCGCCGTTCAATGGATGAACCGCCTGTTTGATCTGCCGGAAACCGCGGGCTTGACGGCTCCCGCAGCGGGATGGACATGAGCTCCGAAGAAGAATATCCGAACCGGCTCGCGCCGGTATTCGCCCAGTACCCCATGGACGTGGTCGATGCCGAGGGCGTCTTCCTGCACACCTCCGAGGGTCGAAAAATTCTCGATCTGTACGGTGGACACGCCGTGGCCGCGCTCGGCTACAAGCACCCGGGCTGGACTCGCGCCATCACCAAGCAGGCGATGGAATGCAATTTCCAAAGCAACGCCGTGCCGATGGCCGTGCGCGTGCGCGCGGCCGCCAACCTCGTGCGCTTCGCTGGCGATTACTTTGACAGCGTGTTCTTCGTCAATTCCGGCGCCGAGGCCAATGAAAACGCGCTGCGCATGGCGTTCCGCGTCACCCGACGCACGGGCGTCGTCGCAGTCGAAGGCTCCTTCCACGGTCGCACGGCCGCGGCGGGCGCCGTCACCTGGGGCGCGGCGCAAAAGTGGTACGAGTTCCCGCGGATGCCGTTCGCCGCCTCGTTCATACCGCGCGGCAAGATCGACGCAATCCCGGTGAAGATCGATCGCAACACCGCGGCCGTAATCGTCGAGCCCGTACAGGGCGTGGGCGGTGCCTACGATATGGGCGCGAGGTTCCTCGAAGCGCTGCGCAAGCGCTGCAACGAAGTCGGCGCGATGCTGATCTTCGACGAGGTGCAGATCGGCATGGGTCGAAGCGGCTGGCCGTTCGCGGCCAATCTCTACACGCTGATGCCGGACATGCTCACCACCGCCAAGGCGCTCGGCAACGGCTTTCCCTGCGGCGCCCTGCTCATGAGCCCGCAGGTCACGAACGCCTTGAAGATGGAGGGCCTCGGCACCACCTTCGGCGGCGGCCCCATGGCCTGCGCTGCCATCGAAGCGACGATCGCCGCGATCGAAACCGAGAACCTCATGGACAACGTGCGGCGCGTGTCCGAGTACCTGCGCGAGACCTGCACCGTAGGACCCGTGGGCGGCCATCAGGGTCGCGGCTTCCTGCATGGTTTGCGCATGGTGAGGCCTGCCAAGGACATCCAGCAGGAACTGTTGAAGCGGGACATCCTCGTCGGTACGAGCGCGGATCCCTTTGTGCTGCGGTTGCTGCCGCCGTACATCCTCAAGGAAGAACACGTCGACATGCTGCGCGATGCGCTGAAGGAACTATGAAACGCTTTCTCGATCTGGCCGACTTCTCGCGCGAGGAAATCCTCGATCTGCTCGCGCTCGCGCGGCACCTGGAGCAGCATCCTGAACCGCGCGCCCTCGCCGGAAAAATCCTGGGTCTCGTGTTCTTCAACCCATCGCTGCGCACGCTCGCCTCGTTCCAGGTCGGCATGATGAAGCTCGGCGGCTCCTCCTTCGTGATCACCCCGGGTCAGGGCACCTGGCAACTGGAATCGCGGCTCGGCGCCGTCATGAACGGCGCTGCGGCCGAACATATCCGCGAGGGGCTACCCGTGCTCGCCTCCTACGCCGATGCGCTTGGCATCCGCGCCTTCGCCGAGGGCAAGGATCTGCGCCACGATCTTGCGGAGACCAACTTCAAGGCGATGGCGAGCGTGGTGGAGAAGCCGCTGATCAATCTCGAATCGGCGGTGAATCATCCCTGTCAGGCACTCGCCGACTGGAAGACCCTGGACGACATCGCCGTGCCGCAGCGCGCGAAATTCGTGCTCTCTTGGGCCAACCATCCGCGAGTCACGCCGATTGCCGTACCGGCTGCCACCGTGCACATGGCCGCGCAACGCGGCATGGAAGTTGTGGTGCTGAGGCCGGAGGGCTTTGCGCTGCCACCAGAAATCATGGACAAGGCGCGCGCCGCGGCGGCCGCATCGGGCGGTTCGGTACGCGAGACTCAGGATCGCAGTGAGGCGCTCGCCGGCGCCCACGTGCTCTACGCCAAGGAGTGGGGTTCGACCACGCATTACGGTGACTCGGCCGGCGATGCCGCGCTGCGAGCGAATCTCGCCGACTGGTGCGTACGCGAAGACTGGTTCACCGGTGCCGCGGCAGACTGCAAGTTCATGCACTGCCTGCCCGTGCGCCGCAACGTCGCCGTGGCCGATGAAGTACTCGATGGTCCGCGCAGCATCGTGCTGCGCGAAGCCCACAACCGCTTGACGGCACAGATGGCGGTATTGCACCGCTTGCTCGCCTGAACTCGCCCCTGCCTGGAGTGTCCTACCGATGATCATGCACCGAGCCGATCCTTCCGCAGTCATTCGCGCGCTGCGCGGCGCAGCGCCCTACATCCGCCTCTACAAGGGCAAGACCTTCGTGGTGAAGGCCGGCGGCGGCGTATTTGGCGATGCGGAGGCCACCCGCGCACTCGTCGAACAGATCGCCATCCTGCATTCACTCGGCATCCGTGTGGTGTTCGTACACGGCGGGGGACCGCAGCTCACCGAGGTCACCGAAAAACTCGGCGTGCCGACACAGATGATCGAAGGTCGTCGGATCACCGATGCGCGCTCCATCGATGCCACGGCCATGGTCCTGAGCGGCCTCATCAATACACGCATCCTCGCCGTGTGCCGCGAGCTCGAGATCCCCGCCATCGGCATCAGTGGCGTGGACGCGGGCCTCGTGCAGGCGCACAAACGTGCGCCGGTGAAGTTGCAGACCGGTGACGGCATGGTCGACTACGGCCTCGTCGGCGATATCGATTACATCGACACCGACGTGATCCGCAAGCTGCTCGACAACGGCTTGATGCCCGTGATCTCACCGCTCTCGAGCGACGACGCCGGCACCCTGCTCAATATCAACGCGGACACAGTGGCCTCGGCCATCGGTGCCGCGCTCGGTGCGGAAAAGCTGCTGCTGTGCACCGGCGCACCCGGCATCCTGCAGAACGTCGAAGACCCCACATCTGTAATCTCGTACACCGATCTGGCAGGACTGCAGCGACTGCGTAACGAAAAGCGCATCGTCGACGGCATGCTGCCGAAGGCCAAAGCCATCGAAAATGCCATCACGGGCGGGGTCAAGCGCGTCCACGTGATCTCGTACAAGTCGCCCGATGCCATCCTCGCCGAAGTGTTCACCAACGAGGGTACGGGTACGCTGGTCGTGGCCGACGTGCAGAAACTCGCTCCGGCTGAGCTTGCAGCCGGCGGTCCCGCGAGCGCATGAGTCGGCTGTGGGACAAGGGCGCACCGCTCGATGAGCGCGTGCTGCACTACACCGCAGGGGAAGATCACGCCCTCGACGAACGGCTAGTCGCCTACGACGCGCGCGCTTCGATCGCGCACGCGCAGATGTTGCACGATCAGGGATTGCTGTCATCCGCCGACTGCGAAGCTATCGAGCAAGGCCTCGAGGCGCTCGCCGCGGCGCATGCGCAAGGCGCATGGCGTATCGAGTTGGCCGATGAAGACGGGCAGACGGCGCTGGAGAAGCGACTCACGGCGCTCATCGGCGCCGCGGGCGGGCGTGTGCACCTTGGCCGTTCGCGCAACGATCAGGTGTTGGCCGCACTACGCCTCTACATGCGCGACGCATCGCTGCAACTGGCCGAAGCGGCCGAGGCGGTCGCCGCTGCGTTGACACGGCTCGCTGCGCGCGAGGGCGATCTGGCGCTGCCGGGCTACACCCACATGCAGCAGGCGATGCCAAGCTCCGTGGAATTGTGGGCGGGCGGCTTTGCCGCAGAGCTGCGTGATGATGCGGCGGGCCTTCGCGCCGTGCAGCGACGCATCGGCAAAAATCCGCTCGGCTCTGCGGCAGGCTACGGCACGCCCGGTCTGCCGCTCGATCGTGAAGCGACCCGCCAAGCGCTCGATTTCGAGACGGTGCACGAACCGGTGACGGCGGTGCAGCTGTCGCGTGGCAAGGCCGAATCGCAGCTGCTCTTCGAAATCACCTTGCTCATGCAGGATCTCGGTCGCTTTGCGGCCGACGTGTGTTTGTTCTACACGCAGGAGTTCGCGTTCCTGCATCTGCCCGAGCAGTTCACGACCGGCTCCTCGATCATGCCGCAGAAGCGCAATCCCGACGTGTTCGAGCTGCTGCGTGGGCGCAGCGCCACGGCACAGGGCTGTCTGCTCGAGGCGCTCGCGATCGTCGCCAAGTTGCCCTCGGGCTACCAGCGCGATCTGCAATTGCTTAAGGCACCGCTCTTTCGTGGGATCGATCTGGCACTCGCGAGCACAGCCATCCTCGTGCCGGCGATCGATGCGATGGGTTTTCGGGCGGACAACATCCGCCTCGATCCGGCGATCCATGCGGCCGAGAGAGCGAATGAACTCGTGGTACGCGAGGGCATCCCGTTTCGCGAAGCGTACCGTCGCGTCGGTGCCGAATTGCGTGGTGACTCCGACGATGCCGACCCCATGCATGAAGACTCCCCGCACGAAGACTCGACGCGTGTAGGCCCCGCGAACTCGTGAGCACGTACCGACACATCCCCTGGCGTCCCGGCGTCACGCTCGAGCGTCTCAATTCGTTCGCCAAAGATACGATGGTCGAGACGCTCGATATCGTCTTCACCGAGCTTGCTACCGATCATGTGAAGGCGCGCATGCCGGTGACAGCGAAGACGGTGCAGCCGCGGCGCATCCTGCACGGCGGCGCGTCGGTGGTCCTCGCCGAGACCATAGGCAGCGTAGCCGCCAACGCCTGCCTCGATGACGAACATTCGGCCGTAGGTCAGGAAATCAACGCCAACCACCTGCGTCCCGTCAAGGAAGGGGATGTCGTCACGGGGGTCGGTCGCTTGGTACACGCGGGCGCGCGCAGC
>ENA-OUVC01002035-OUVC01002035.1-marine-metagenome-genome-assembly--contig:-NODE-2035-length-11558-cov-2.442296_pt1 | contig 11558 bp, 12 predicted proteins | sample MGYA00248622_ERZ508571 | MGnify/ENA primary metagenome ERZ508571 (study PRJEB26236, sample SAMN06267175) | marine metagenome | isolation source: Columbia River Estuary | place: USA:Columbia River... | reverse complement strand
TTGCTTATGGCCAAATCCATTGCAAATGGGGCAACCACAAGCCCTAAGCCCTCATCTCCATCCACGGTAGGAGTTGTAGCTAATTCATGAATTACTAGAATGTTGGGCCTTGCATTGATTCTTTTTTTCTCCCACAAACGAATATATCCGCTCAAACGAGCCAATCCATGTGATTCCACCCCACGCAAATCGGCTGCTAATAAAACTGCCGCTGCCTGCTTTTGGTCGGCTTCATTCAATCCAATAGCGGCAAAAATGCGACAGATAAAGCTGTTTAAGATATCCTGAGGTATATTTATATTGTTCATTCCTAGTGGGTTAAGCATTTTTAGCTGCTTAAGTTTCTAATTTTCATGCAAATTATTCATTTAAAGCAATATTTTTTGGTTTTTTTTAAATCAAATGTTATATTTGATATTAATAGATTTTGCAAATAAACAATTAAAAAAAACTATGATGAAAAAATTACTTTTATTAAGCATGGGAGCTGTAATGGCTTTACAAGCTTCAGCTCAAGACGTAACGCGTCTTTCAACGAATTTAATGGATGGCCAAAAGCAAAATTCAGTAAGCGTTGTAAAAAGAAATCCAAACATTAAAACAACTGCTAATTCAGTTTTAACTGTTACGCCAATTACTATTGGTTCTGCTGTGAATGCATTTACACAAATTGGTCAAAACAGAAGAAGAGTTTCTGTTGATCAAGATTTAAACGCAGTAGTATTTGTTCACCGTGGCGATCCAGCTGTTGCAGGTTCTTCAGGAAACAAAGCAATGTTCGATATCTCTACAGATGGTGGAGCTAATTGGACTTCAAACGTTGGTGCAGTTATCGATTTAGAGCCAGCTGCTCCGCACACTCGTTACCCACAAGGTGCAATCATGAACCCAACTGCAGGAAATACCAACGCGGCGAATGCGCGTATTATTGGTATGGCTCCAAAAGCAGACGGTTTTAATAACGGATGGGGTGGTTTAATGCAAGGTACTTGTAAATTAGACGGTACAGGGTCTGTAAAAACTCGCTTCAATCAAGGTAACGCTTTCATTCCACAATCTTTAACAAAAAGAGTGAATGGTGAATTCTGGGCTACAGATGATACTACAACTGATGGTAACATTATCCTTTACAAAGGTGTTTACGCAGCTGCAGGTGATTCAATGACTTGGTCAATTGGTAAAACTTTAGGTAAGCCTTCTGATTTATTTGATATGTCAATTGATACAGCTACTCATTACTTAGATGTATTAATTGCATTTGATAATTCTGGTAGCAAAGGTTGGGCAGCAGTTTCTTGCGAGTCTAAATTAGGCGCGGTTGATACAGCTTTCAATCCAATTTTCTGGAAAACTACAGATGGTGGTGCAACTTGGACTGGTCCAGTTGAAGCTAACTTAGCAGCTATGTCAAATGTAATGGCTGATCCAAACTTAGGTGGTTTAAAACCTTCAATGGGTTTTGATACAGGTTTAGCAGTTGATAAAAACGGTAACCCACATTTCTTCGGAGTTGCTTGTGGTGCTTCTTCAACACCTTATTCATTAGCTACTGGCGCACCTTTATCTATGTATGATGTAACAATCAATGGACAAGGTAACTGGGTTGCAAATTATGTAGATACTGTTTCTTCTTTCCGTGGTGCTTCTTTCGGTACATTAACTCATGATAATGAGTGTGCTGTTGCAGTTTCTACAGATGGTGAAGCAATTTTATTTTCTTGGACAGATACTAAACCAGAAAATCAAGTTACTGCAGGTGCTAACGATTTCCCAGATTTATATGTGAAAGGTTACTATGTAACTTCAGGTACAATGGGAACTAAAATCAACGCTACAGAAGGTTCTTCAGTAGAGTCGGTTGCTTTCTTACCTGCTCGTGCTAACGAAGCTTTAGTTTCTTCAGCTGGTTATACTTTATCTACTGTTATTGCAGTACCTACAGGTGACGAAAACGTAACTGTTGGTTTCGCTTACTTAGATGGTATCGTTTACCCTAAATTTACAGGTGTAAACAACGTTAAAAATACTTTATTTAACGTTTCTAATAACTATCCAAACCCATTCTCTGGTTCAACTTCATTCGATATGAATTTGAATGCTTCAGCTAATGTGGTAGTTACTATTACTAACTTATTAGGTCAACAAGTAAAAGAAGCAGTTAATGCTACTTATACTGCTGGTGCGCATACAATTAAAATTGATGCATCTAACTTAAACGCTGGTGTTTACTTCTACAATGTAAATGCAGGTGGTTATGTAATGACTAACAAAATGATCGTGAAGTAATTAAACTCACATCAATAAAAAAAGCCCTTCGATTTTTCGAAGGGCTTTTTTTATATAATTTTTTCTTTGATTTTAATCTATTGCTAAAACAGTAAAGTGCTTATTTAATGGCTCGCTATTATTTTTAATCAATTGAATAAATGATTCGTGGTGCATATACCAAAAGCTGAAATTATCCTGACGTTCTTGTAAAATCCCATTTGGGGAAAATGCATTTTTTATTTTTTCAATTTGTTGAATAGCCACCGTATGGTTTTTCTTTTCGGCCTTTAGCATTTTTTGCGCTAGGCCATTCAGTAAATTGGAAATTTTAGTGCTTGCCGCTGCCGAACTAGCTAGTAAGGTTTGGTCGATGCTTTGCAGTTTTGTTTGAATGACTTGTATTTGCTCCTTGATTATTTGCTGCTCTGAGTCGAGCGACAATATGTTTTGGCTATGAGTTGTTACATATCCAGCGATAAGCTCCTGAAGAGGCTTAAAAATACTTTCTACGCTAGGTAATAGCGCTTCAATGGTTTTCAATTGTTTTTGATTAGCCAAAGCAAAAGAATTTCGCCAAGCAAGCATGGGGAATGGAATTTGATAATGCGCGAAAGTGCTTTTCAATTGTAACCAATAAGCCATTTCGCCTGGTCCGCCTAAATAGGCCAAGTTTGGTAAAATAAACTCTTGGTATAGCGGACGCATAATTACGTTTGGACTAAATTTTTCGGGATGAATTTTTATTTCCTCCAATAATGCTTCTTTATTGAATTGATTTTTTTGATCTGCTGTTTCAAATCCCGTTTCGGATGGAATGATTCTGCTTCTCGTATTTTCAGAAAGGTAAAAGAAATTAATTTCTCTTGGATTAACTTGAATAGGATATTGTTTTTCCAATAAGGCATTCGTTTCCGTAACCTTTTGAAAACTGTTTTGTTCAAAAATATCGCTGCGTATTATTTCGGTAAATTCTTTTTTTAATGATGGGTGGTTTGCGTCTATTATAACCAAACCGTATTGTTTAAAAAGTTCGTTTACTAATATTCGCGTGGCCGCTGCCAAAGATTTTTGCTCGGTATAGGCTAATTTAAAAAGGGTAATAATTTTTTCTTTACCAACTTGATTGCCTAAATAGTGATCAATCGAATCGATGATTTGATCAATGCCGCTAGTGGCTAATTCGCCAACGGCACCGCCACTTTTCGCTTTCCATTCAAATGTAGTACCAGCAATACTTGCATGGTTAATTTCCTCGAAGTCGTGGTCTTCGCTGGCCATCCAAAAAACAGGAATTACTTTGTTTCCAGGATTTGCTGCTGCCGCTTTTTCGGCTAAATTAATGCAAGTAATAATTTTATAAATAAAATAAAGCTCGCCAGTAAATAAACTTAATTGATGGCCAGTAGTAACTGTAAAAGTATTTTCGTTTGCCAGCGCCGCAATATTTTGTAGACTTAATTCCGAAGCATCAATATGTTGGTATTGTTCCTTTAAAACTTGTAATAAAACATCACGATTAATTGATTGTTTTTTTCGATTAGCAATGATACTTTCAAAAGAAGAAATATTTGGCGAATAAGTGTAAAACGGTTTTAGTTTTTTCTCTTCGTTTAAGTAATCTAGAAAAATAGCACCGAAGCTGCCAGTGGAAGCATAAGGTATTTGAAACGTATTTTCCATTGCTTATTTATTTAGCTTACAACATCGCCGTAAAGGTCGAATTCGGTGGCTTTGCTAATCTTCGCCTGCACAAAACTACCGACACTAAGGTATTGATCTTTTGCCGAAAGCAAAACTTCATTGTCTACTTCTGGCGAATCAAATTCGGTTCTGCCAATAAAATAATCTTTTTCTTTGCGATCAATCATTACTTTAAAAGTCTGGCCTACTTTAGCCTGGTTGAGTTGTAAAGAAATATCTTGTTGTACTTCCATTACTCTGTCGGCACGGTTTTGTTTTTCTTCGGCTGTAAGCGTATCGTTCAAAGTATGGGCATGGGTATTTTCTTCGTGCGAATAAGTGAATACGCCTAATCGATCAAATTTACTTTGTTCTACAAATTCGATTAACTCTTCAACGTCTTTTTCTGTTTCGCCCGGATAGCCTGCAATCATAGTGGTACGCAATGCAAGGTTAGGTACTTTTGCTCTTATTTGTTCTACCAATTCTATGGTTCTTCTTTTGGTAATACCACGACGCATAGATTTTAACATGTTATCGCTAATGTGTTGCAATGGCATGTCTAAGTATTTACAAATATTACTGCGTTCGTTCATCACATCTAACACATCCATTGGGAATTGAGAAGGGTAGGCGTATTGTAAACGTATCCATTCTAATCCTGCTACGTCAGATAAATGTTTTAATAAATCTGCTAATTTACGGTCGTTGTAAATATCCAATCCGTAATAAGTTAAATCTTGCGCAATTAAAATAAGCTCTTTAGTGCCTTTGTTTACAAGGTTCTTAGCCTCTTTAACTAATTCTTCGATAGGTCTAGAAACATGTACGCCACGCATGAGTGGAATGGCACAAAAAGAACATGGACGATTACAACCTTCTGCAATTTTAAAATAAGCAAAATGGGCAGGAGTAGTTAATAATCTTTCGCCAATTAATTCGTGCTTATAATCTGCACCAACTGTTTTCAGTAATCTCACCAAATCATTGGTGCCAAAATAGGCATCCACATTTGGAATTTCTTTTTCTAATTCTGGTTTATAGCGTTGCGAAAGACAACCGGTAACATATACTTTATCAATTTTACCTTGCTCTTTCAGTTCGGTATATTTTAAAATCGTATCGATCGATTCTTGTTTCGCATTATCTATAAATCCGCAAGTATTAATAATTACGGTATTAAAATCTAGCACTTCCGATTCGTGGCTTACCGCTATGTTATTACCCATCAGCTGGCCCATCAACACTTCCGAATCGACCATGTTTTTGGAACAACCTAATGTAATGATGTTGATTTTATCTTTATTGCCTTTGGTTTTCATGGGTATTGGTCTATTTGAAAAAAGATGCCACAAATGTGGTTTTATTAAATAATTGAATGTCGTTGATGCCTTCGCCCACACCAATATATTTTACAGGAATTTTAAATTGATCGCTGATGCCAATCACCACGCCACCTTTAGCGGTGCCGTCTAATTTAGTGAGTGCAAGTGCATTTACTTCTGTGGCTGCCGTAAACTGTTTGCATTGTTCTATTGCATTTTGTCCGGTCGAAGCATCAAGTACCAATAAAATTTCGTGTGGTGCATTTGGGACAACCTTCTGCATCACATTTTTAATTTTACTCAACTCGTTCATCAAATTTATTTTATTGTGCAATCGGCCCGCAGTATCTATAATTACTACATCTTCGCCATTTGCAACTGCAGATTTTAAAGTGTCGAAAGCAACTGCCGCAGGATCTGCACCCATTTTTTGAGAAACCACACGCACATTTACGCGTTCTCCCCAAATATGTAATTGCTCCACAGCTGCAGCCCTAAAGGTGTCTGCCGCGCCAAGCACTACTTTTTTACCTGCTAAATTAAATTGATTGGCTAGTTTACCAATGGTGGTTGTTTTACCAACACCATTCACGCCAACAACCATAATGACATAGGGTTTTACATCCTCTTTAATCTCGAAATAATTAAAGTCTCCGCTATTGTTTTCGGCAAGCAATGCCGCAATTTCTTCGTGTAATACTTTGTTGAGTTCGGTGGTGTTGATGTATTTTTCTGCTGCTACTCTTTTTTCGACGCGCGCAATAATTTTAAGGGTTGTTTCAACGCCTACATCTGCACCGATAAGAATTTCTTCTAAATTATCTAAGACTTCTGCATCAACAGCTGTTTTGCCAATAACAGCACGGGTAATTTTACCAAAAATTGATTCTTTGGTTTTGGCTAGACTTTCATTAAGTGTCTCTTCTTTTTTTGATGAAAAAAAATCAAATATTCCCATGATGTGATATAAAAAAAGCTCCTTTCAAAAGAAAGAAGCTTCTGTTAATGCGGTTAAATAACTTATTTAGATGCGTTAATGATATCCTTTACGTGGTCGTTATGAACCACTTGCTCTCTAAAGCTGTAAGCACCAGTTTTAGGAGACTTTACAGTTACGATTACTTTTGAATATTCTTTACCGTTTCCAGTTTTTAATGTTGCAACTACCTTCTTAGCCATGACTTAATATTTTATATTAATTACTTAATTTCTTTGTGACTTGTTTTGCGTTTCAAAACAGGATTGAATTTTTTCAATTCTAAACGCTCTGTTGTATTTTTTTTGTTTTTAGTCGTGATATATCTCGACATGCCAGGTAAACCACTTTCTTTGTGCTCTGTGCATTCTAATATTACCTGTACTCTGTTGCCTTTCTTTGCCATTGCCTTCTATTGCTAAATATTTTTAATTAGATCTTACCTGTTTTTACAAATTGATTGATACAAGCTGCAATCCCTTTTTTATCGATTGTTTTTAATGCGGAAGTAGATACCTTTAAAGTAATCCATTGGTCTTCTTCAGGAATGTAAAACCTTTTCAAAAACAAATTTGGTAAGAACTTTCTTTTGGTCTTACGATTTGAATTAGATACGTTATATCCTTTTATCGCACTTTTTCCTGTTAAATCACAAACTTTTGACATGACTATATATTTTTATTGTATTCGTTCTTAAAGAGTTTGCAAATATCTTAAAAAATCTGTTAACCGCAAATAGTTTTTCAATAATAAATTCCGAAAAATGGCTTTCGAAACCCTATTTAATAAGAAAGGGCTCTTAAATAGCTTATTTCGCACTTTTTATTTTTTAGCACCTAGGTATCTATTTGCAGATAAATACGTAGGAAATGTGCGATTAATCGATTTTAAAGCAATCTTTTGGTAATTTGCTGCCTATGGAATTTAAAATAGACACTTTCGAACAATACCAATCCATCTATGCCCATTCAATTGCAGCCCCCGAGGCTTTTTGGGCATCAGTAGCCGAAAATTTTCTTTGGAAGAGAAAATGGGATAAAGTGCTTGATTGGAACTTTCAGGAACCGCAAATAAAATGGTTTGAAGGTGCGCAACTCAATATAACCGAAAATTGCCTCGATAGGCATTTGCCCGCAAAGGCCAATCAACCAGCAATTATTTGGGAGCCCAATAATCCAAAGGAAGCACATCGGGTGTTAACTTATCAAGAATTATACGAGCAGGTGTGTGCTTTTGCGCATGTTTTGCAAAGGAATGGGGTAAAAAAAGGCGATCGGATTTGTATTTATATGCCTATGGTGCCCGAATTAGCCATTGCGGTTTTAGCTTGTGCCCGAATTGGCGCCATTCATTCGGTTGTTTTCGGTGGTTTTTCGGCGCAGTCTATTGCCGATCGAATCATCGATGCACAATGTGCATTTGTGATTACTGCCGATGGTGGATTTAGAGGGAATAAAGAAATTCCATTGAAAGCGGTAATCGATGATGCATTAACGCAATGCGATACTGTGCAAAAAGTAATTGTTTTAAATCGCACGCATACGCCAGTATCGATGATCAAAGGCAGAGATGTATGGTGGGAAGAAGAAATGAAATTGGTGAATGATTTGCAGTTAAAAGATTTTCCTGCGCAAAGTATGGAGGCCGAAGACGAATTATTTATTTTATATACTTCGGGCTCAACCGGAAAACCTAAAGGTGTGGTGCATACTTGTGCAGGTTATATGGTGTATGCCGGTTATACTTTTGCCAGCGTTTTTCAATATCAACCAAAAGAAGTATTCTTTTGTACTGCCGATATAGGTTGGATTACAGGGCATTCCTATATTGTTTATGGTCCGCTTTCTCAAGGAGCCACCACTTTATTATTCGAAGGTATTCCTACTTATCCAGATGCAGGTCGCTTTTGGGATATTGTTGCAAAACATCAGGTCAATATTTTATATACCGCTCCAACAGCCATTCGTTCTTTAATGCAATTTGGTCCAGAATTTATCGAAGGAAAAAATTTATCATCCTTAAGAGTATTGGGTTCTGTTGGCGAACCGATCAACGAAGAAGCATGGCATTGGTACGACCAGCAAATTGGTAAAGGCAATTGTCCAATTGTAGATACTTGGTGGCAAACAGAAACGGGCGGCATTTTAATTTCTCCAATTGCAGGTGTAACGCCTTTAAAACCTGCACATGCAACCTTTCCATTGCCTGGTATACAACCAATAATTGTAGATGAAAATGGAAAAGAATTGATTGGAAATAATGTCAGCGGAAATCTATGTATCAAATTTCCATGGCCTGGTATGTTGCGAACAACTTACGGAGACCACGAACGTTGTAAGCAAAATTATTTTGCAACTTATCCGAATTTATATTTTACAGGCGATGGTTGTTTGCGAGACGAAGCCGGAAACTATCGTATCACGGGGCGTGTAGACGATGTGATCAATGTTTCTGGTCATCGCATCGGAACGGCAGAAGTAGAGAACGCCATCAATGCGCATACAGGCGTAATCGAATCGGCAGTGGTTGGTTATTCGCACGACATCAAAGGGCAAGGTATTTATGCTTATGTTATTTGCGAACACGATTTTATCGACGACGAACTGATGCGAAAAGATATTGCACAAACAGTGGCTCGAATTATTGGCGCCATAGCAAAGCCAGATAAAATTCAATTTGTAAAAGGATTGCCAAAAACCCGATCGGGTAAAATAATGCGTAGAATTTTAAGAAAAATTGCAGAAGGCGAATTAAGTAATTTGGGCGACACCAGTACTTTGCTCGATCCCGAAGTAGTAGAAAGAATTGCGATCACAAGAATTAATTAAATTAAGATATGTATTTTTGTAATTATGAATAGTAAAAGACCCATTATTTTAGTGACCAACGACGATGGTATCACTGCTGCAGGCATACAAAATTTAGCTTATTTAATGAAAGAGCTAGGCGATGTGATTATAGTTGCACCAGACAGCCCGCAATCTGCCATGGGTCATGCCATTACCATTGCCAAACCTTTGCGTTTAGAAAAAGTAGATTTATACGAAGGCATCCAAAGTTACCAGTGTAGTGGTACTCCGGTAGATTGTGTCAAATTAGCGGTGAATAAAATTTTACATCGCAAACCAGATTTATTGGTTTCGGGTATTAATCATGGTTCCAATTCATCAATTAACATTTTATATTCTGGCACCATGTCGGCAGCAATGGAAGGTGCCATTGAAGGAATTCCTTCTATTGGATTTTCCTTATCCGATTTTTCGGCCAGTGCTAATTTTCAACCAACACATAAATATATTTTATCGATTGCCAAAAATGTATTAGAAAATGGTTTGCCAAAATCTACTTTGTTGAATGTTAATTTTCCATTGGTACAAAATTTCAATGAATTAAAAGGCGTTAAAATTTGTAGACAAGCAGTAGCCAAATGGCAAGAAGAATTTGACGAAAGATTAGATCCACATAAAAGAAAATATTATTGGTTAACGGGCGTTTTTGAATTGAATGATGAAGGACAAGACACCGACGAATGGGCATTAAAAAATAACTTTGTATCGGTTGTGCCCGTTCAGTTTGACCTTACGGCATACGATGCGATAAAAGAATTAGCAAATTGGAAATTTAGCGTTTAAACATGAAAGATAAATTTTACCTTGGTATTTTATACGGCATTGCCTTGCCATTGCTCGCTTATATTTTTGGCGATTTATTGCAATCTAAAATTGCTTTTCATTTACGACCAAATTTCTTTCAAATTTTATGCGTAGGTGTAAACATGCTTATTTTTCAAATTGCCATCAAGAAAAAATTTGATGCATTAGCAAAAGGCGTTTTATTCAGTACTTTTTTCTATGCCATTGTTTTCGCTTATTTCTTTTTGAGATAAATCATGAAATATTTTTTAATAGCAGGCGAAGCATCGGGCGATTTACATGGCGCAAATTTAATGCACAGCATTAAAACACTTGATGCGCATGCAGCATTTGATTTTTATGGCGGTGATCTGATGCAGGCGCAAGGAGGAACATTGCTCAAACACTATTCCGAAATGGCTTTCATGGGTTTTGTCGAAGTGTTAGCAAATTTGCAAACCATCAATCAAAATCTAACAGCTTGTAAAGCCGCTATTTTAAAAGCACAACCAGATGTATTAGTTTTAATTGATTATCCGGGATTTAATTTAAGAATTGCAGCTTATGCCAAAAGTATAGGCATTAAAGTTTCCTATTTTATATCCCCCAAAATTTGGGCTTGGAATCAAGGGCGAGTGCATAAAATCAAACAAGTAGTAGATCAGATGTTGTGTATACTTCCTTTCGAAGTCGATTTTTATAAAAAATTTGGAATGGAGGTGCAATATGTAGGCAATCCATTAAAAGATGCCATTGCCAATTACACATTTCAACAAGACTTTATTGCAGCCAATAACTTGCCGCAAAAGCCAATCATAGCAATACTTCCGGGCAGCCGTAAAATGGAATTGCTGAATATTTTGCCAACTATGTTAGCGGTACAAAATCACTTTCCCAATCATCAGTTTATTGTGGCTGCTGCACCTGGTTTGCCAGCAAGTTTTTACGAGCAATTTAATTTAGCCGGTGCAAAATTATTATTTAATTGTACCTACGATATTTTAGCCAATGCCGAATTGGCCATGGTTACCTCTGGAACCGCAACTTTAGAAACCGCCTTATTAAATGTGCCTCAAGTGGTATGTTATAAAGCCAATGCTTTGTCGGTATTTATTGCGCGGCTATTGGTGAAAATAAAATATATTTCTTTAGTGAACTTAATCGCAGACCAACAAATTGTGACCGAATTAATTCAACAAGATTGTACAGTAGTCAATATCGCACAAGCTTTAAAAGCCATTGCAGTCAATGAAGTTGGGCGTTCCGAACAATTAGCAAAATACCAAACATTGCAGCAAATGGTCGGCCCCGAAGGCGCGTCTTTGCGAGCCGCTTCGGCAATTCACCAATTTGTTAATGCTAAATAAATGTTTAAAAAATATATTTTATCCTTGCTGTTTATCTTTTGTATCCATTTTTTGTATGCAAAAAATATTCAGGTTTCTATTTTAGCTGAATTAAATCCAGTACAATTAAATTTATCTGTTTTAAGTGGCGACTATTACATTTCGCTCGACGACGAGAAAATTATAAAAGTAGATTTTAACGATAAAATCGAATTAAGTTCCCTAGGCTCAAAAGTATCGGTCGAAAAAAATGGACAGTTTGTAGCACTCGCCGAAATGGTTCAACTCATTAGTTCAGATTCGCTGTCAAGCTTTAAAATAGCACTCTTGA